>WNGK01003925.1_pt1 | contig 15990 bp, 18 predicted proteins | sample 5400601 | NCBI WGS metagenome assembly WNGK01 (sample SAMN13153376, study PRJNA577476) | soil metagenome | isolation source: 60 cm soil or saprolite under Garry oak tree replicate 1 | place: USA:California | collected 2016-06-15
ACACCATGGAAAAGAGGATCGCGATTCACTCGCGTCAATTCTGGCTCGTTTCAACAAGGCTCGCGCCGCATGCTTAAGGGCCCAAACCGACGCATCTCGAGAACCGAACTCGACAACGCGCACCGTTACCTGGTTTGCGGGACTCTCCGAAAGTGCAGTGCCGGTGTACGTAGGGGATCATATTCTTGGTTTTCTCGAGACGGGCGAGGTGATGCTCAAGAACCCGACAAAGAAACACTTCGCGACCATTACCCGGCAGCTCCGCGCGTGGGGCTACAAGACGGATTGGAAACAGCTGGAGCGGGCTTATTTTCGGACGTGCGTTTTATCGCCAGACCGGTATCGCGCGATGTTGCGGCTCCTGAGTATTTTTGCGCAACACCTTTCGATCTTGTCAAATCAACTGGTCGTACGGCGCGAACAGGACGAGTCCGTGAACATGGCGCGCGCGCGGCAATTCATCGAGACGCATCAGGCGGAGCCGCTGTCGCTCGGACGGGTGGCCCACGCGGCTAACATCAGCAGGCATTACTTTTGCAAGATGTTCAAGAAAGCGACCGGCATGAATTTTATCGATTACCTCTCGAGAGTCCGAGTGGAGAAATCGAAGACGCTCTTGCTCAATCCTAACTCGCGAATTAATGAAGCTGCCTTCGCATGTGGATTTCAATCCATGACGAACTTCAATCGCGCGTTTAAGCGAATCGTCGGTCGCTCTCCCTCGCAATTCCGCAAATCGCTTCCGAAGCTGCGACGCTCAGTATAACGGCCGATGCGCAGATCACAGCATCGGTGACCACGCTCTCAGCTTCTGAGGGGACCCCTATTTACTCGCGGACTAGCAGCAACCGATATCGGGCCGCCGAAATTGATTCAAAAAGCAGGAGGCGACTAAGTTAGCCGCCTTACACTGGTGGGGCGAACGCACGGAACCTTCCGCACGCTCGCCGTCAGTGTTATCGCATTACGCCACTTTAACTTGGATGGCTTTTGATCTTGGTCTTGCCGTCGTCGGGAGGTGCACTTTCAGCACTCCGTCGCGGAACTCCGCCGTCACTTTCGTGCTATCGGCATCTTCAGGCAGCGTGAAGCTGCGCCGGAAAGTGCCAAAGGATCGCTCGATGCGATGGAATTTTCTCTTCTGATCTTCCTTCTCGGTTTTGCGTTCTCCGGAAACGTTGAGGATGCCATCTTCGACTGTTACCCTAACGTCATCCTTCTTCATTTCAGGCAGGTCAGCTTTTAGGAGATACCCGTGATCATCCTCACTGATATCAACCTCTGGTGACCAATCTGCCACCGCCAAGTTGTGGATTTCGCCACTGCCCATTCTGTTCGGAAATCCGCCCAAGAAAAACCGATTGAGGCGATTTTGCGCTTCATCCATTTCTCTAAGTGGATTCCATGTTATTAATTTATTCATATATATTTACCTTTCTGGATTGAGTTAAAGCCATCTTGGTGCATCGCGCTCACCGCTTATTGTCAGAGTTGACCCGAATCTTGTGTACGTTGAGGAGCAGGCGCGGTGGAAGGCGAACGCTCGGCGATTTCGCCGGGATTGGGGAGTATTCTAGAGCGGATCGTAATTTCCGATCAGAACGGCTATTGTTAACCAACCCGAGAATCGAATGAGCAGGCACCATTGATATGCCGACCTCGACCATGGCGCGCGCAAGAAATATCAACATGACCTATTTCATTATGCATAACTTTGGAGACCGATGGTCACGCGCAGCGGGTTCTGCTGCCGCGGCGGTCTGAGCTGCGCTTAGGTAGCGCTATCGAAAACGAGCATCAAACGTGAGCTAAATTCGTAATCGTGAAAATCGTGGTCACACGCCGGGAAGCCGCCGCAAAATTTAAGTTGATGGCGCTTAACACCGAGGATTTGCAGCCGTTTTGGCTTGAAATTGGCAACGGGACGACCTTTTTCTACCCGGAGCAGGCTTCATACGGATTCCATCTCCGGACAAGCCCGGAACACCACCGTGCAAGTCTGGGCAGTTGGAGAACGATTTGGAATTGGAAGTGAGTTCGGTCAGACATCTTGTGCGGCTAATAATTTTCGAGACCATGATTTGGATTGAGTTAAAGCCATCTTGGTGCATTGCGCTCACCGCTTATTGTCAGAGTCGACCCGAATCTTGTGCACTTTGAGGAAGGGGCCCGGTGGAAGGGGAATCCGAGCGGCGACGCGAGCGAATCAACCCTTTCGGAGTTTAGACGCGACCCACCCCGTTTTTCTCCCGCCGAATATTTTAACTGTCGGAAAATGTTTGGCAACCCTGCCGAGATCAAGGTTCGGTGTGAACCGACCGAGCCGACCGAAGGAGCAACAGATTTTCCGCGAATGAGAAGGTTGTAACCAGCCGAGATCACACGCCGCGCTCCTTCGCCAGTTTCCGGGTCGCTGCAAAGCCGCTCGTCGTGGACGCTTTGCTTAACTCGAAGGCACGGACCGGTTTAGCGGGGTCGGTGGTTTCGTAAATGTAAGTCGGCATCGCCATAATCTACTCGTAAACGGGCTGGGCGCATTCCTTTTCGGGAACAGAAAAATTCTCCGCTCCCGCATTCCCGCTGTAAATGAGTGTCGATTGGAAGCTCTGATCCACACGCGGTGTTCGGAAGCGTTATTTCGCCGCCTTCTTTCCTTGGCGAGCCGTAGCCTCGCGCGAAGGCTGCTTCGCGAGCGCGAGGCGCTCCGTCTTTTTCCGGCGTCTTGCGCGTTTCTTAGCGTTGTCTCTGCCGTGACTGTGTCCCATAACCTTCTACCTTCGCCCGCTTGTCGCGCCGCAGCAATTCGCAGGCGGATTCTGCGCCGGCGCCAAGTTGTTCGTTAGGGGTAGAGTCCAGTCGGTGTCCATGGCGCCTCGCAGCCGAAGTCTGCGGACGTCACACCGGGCGAAACCGAGGCCGGCGTCTGTGTCCGCCTGAGGCGGACTGCGTTCGATGCGATATCGGTGCCGACGCATCCTGAACTTTGGTCACTCGCTCATCCCGCGCTCGCGCCAGCGACCTAGCTGCTTGGCCGCCTACCCGCGCGCGTCCCGCGTCGCGCGTGTTCATGATCTCGAACGTCCGAAAGAGCGGGGCCAGATCGATCACGTCATTGGCGGCTGATCTCAATATGTTCCCAAGATTTGCGGCAACTGACGCCACTTCTACGCGGATCCCGTGTCGACGCAGCTTGATGGCCAGATAAGCGAAATCGGCGTCGCCAGTCACGAGGATCACGATATCGGGCCGCATCTCGATCGAAAGCTCGAGCGCGTCGATCGCCATCATCACGTCCACGTTTGCCTTGTAATGACCTTCTTCGGCGGGCGAGCCATCTTTGGTCACGACCATGAATCCATTGGACCGCAGCCAATGGACGAACTTGTTTTTCTTGTCCCGCTCCTCCTGCCAGGCGGGAATGGCCGGCGGAAGTCCGGCATAGACCACCATCTCGATTAGATCTCGTCCGGTCTCCGGGCCGGCCAGAAAATCCCGGAGCCTGATCCAATCGAGTCCGCGTCCCGCGGTCCGCACCGAACTGCCGACGTTCGATTCATCGACCAGGACCAAGACTCGCGAACGAGCGTGAATATCTGAATCTTTCTTTCCCATCCTAGATACGAATCAACTACATCCGCGCAGTTCTAGCGAGCACTACTTCTTCAAGTCAGATGCGATTTCAACACAGAGGTGTCACCCCGGCTGGCCGAGGATCCTATACGTTTGGGCCCACTCCCAAAGCGCCTTGAACTCTGGCGGCGGCCTCCGCTTCCCGGCCGTGAAGTGTTGCCGATGCTCCATCAGCATTTTCGCGAACGTCATTCCGTCAGCAGCGGCACGGTTGGGATCGGCACGGCGCTCGAGCAAGGTCAGCGCATCCGCATAGGCGAGGTTGTCGTCGAGTCCCATTTTTGTGCGGTAAAGCAGCAACGTATAACCGGCAGAATCCGACTCACGCTCGGGCATCGTGGAATTGATGTCCGCCCCGCGATCCAGAAGGAGATCGAGCCGCGCCCGCGCATCATTTTTATAGTAACCCAGGTACCAGTTCATGAGGATGATCGGCTGGCCGAACTCGTCACGAGTATTCGGGTCTCCACCGGCTTCGAGCATGTAGCGCAGGAGAAGAGCGGACCCATGCACAGCGTTCGCCATGGCAAAGGAATTCCGGTTGTGGTTGGTGTAGTTGGGGTCCGCGCCGAGCGAAAGCAATGTTTTGACGGCTTCGACTAATTCCGGGCGCTGCCAGCCTTGCGTCACAGCAAAATAGAGCAGCGTCGTGCAGTCGCGTCCGGGCGCCTGTAAATCCGGAAGCGCCTTCGCCGCCGCGCGGATTTCCTCCTGATCGTTCTTTACGATGGCGTGGGCGACGGCAAACAGCGCCGGTTGATCGCCGAAGTCCCATTTCCCGGAGCGCTGTTCCGCGTCCAATTGGCGGCGATGTTCCTCTCCTCTTTCCATTGACATAAAAAAGGCGATGAAGAACCAGACCACGGAGATCACGAAGCCAGCAGCGGCGAGCCCGAGGCCGATCAGGCCGAAAAAGAAGATCTTCTTATTCATGTCGCGACCTCAGGTTGGACGAACTTTCTGTTGCTGTAAGACAGGTTACCTGAGATTGATTTCCGAAGCGCTATTTCGCCGCTTTCTTTCCCTGGCGAGCCGTAGCCTCGCGCGAAGGCTGCTTCGCGAGCGCGAGGCGCTCCGTCTTTTTCCGGCGCCTTGCGCGTTTCTTAGCATTATCTCTGCCTTGGCTGTGTCCCATAATTCCCAATACTCTGCCGCTTACACCAAACATCAAATCCGCCTGCCGTACGGCGGGACGGATCCGCCGTGGCGAACATCAAAAATCCTTCGGTGACCCTGACCCTCCTGTCGCGCCGTAGCAATGCGTAGGCGGACTCTCGCGCCATCTCGCCTGCCATGCCGTAGTCTGAGGAAGGCAGGTCACGTCGAAGTGTCAACGAAGAAGCAAACTCGTAGGCGGACCTGTCGCGCCGTAGCAGTTCGTAGGCGGATCCAGCGCCGGTCCTAATCATCATACGTGTATATACACCCATGATGACATCGCCGTTCGGTTTTGTGTCGAAGCGAGCGCGCCGCTAGATCTTCGGCGTACGGCTAGAACAACATCGGCCCGAGGAAGCGATCGTACGCCGCCCGGATGGATCCGGAAAATTGTGCGTGTTCGTCTTTCATATTGACGCTTCTAAGAACGAAACTTCACTACGGGCTTCTGCACCTCCTTGATGTATTCGAGGTCGACTCTCAACTTTGCCAGTCGCTGACTTCTCAGGCAGTTCGAATGTCAAATGTTTAGGGCGTGTTGCCCAAACGGTTTTAGATTGGGCAACACGCCCTTTAGACGCCGCCCGATTTTCCCCCCTCGACCCCGCATTTTCTCCGGTTGCGCTTGGTTTCCTCGTCAATGTGCACGTAGTGCGCTGAAATTAGTCGTAAGCAGAACTCATTGCTCACAAGCAAAACCGAGTTCTGTCCCCCGAAAAAGAGCTTCTCAGGAAGTGATTATCAGTGCGTTGGGATCCGACTTTGAATCAGATGGTTGACGTGCGGCGCGAAAAAGAACTGTTGTATCCTTGCGGGCTCGTGTGGGTCAGCCCGGGGTTGTTTGCCGGGGCGTATTCATTGGGCCCGCCAGTTCCACTTTCGCTACGCTCCTGCGCGATGGCGCCTATGGTCAAGGCTACAAAGCCTACCGCTACAGCAGCTGCCACTTTCGTTTCGATAGATAGCTTCATAGTTTTTTCATATCGTCTCAAATACATTGGCCAACTGGCCGGCCTCGGCAGCTTCCGGATTACGGCTCCTTGCGAAAACGCGAACAAAAGAGGCCCAGAGTCCCAGGGAAAGGCGTCCGCCCCGCCTTGTCCAATAACCGAATGAGCCTAACGAGGCATCGGCGAAGAGTTCCGTGCGCATTGCTTCCGGGCAGACATCCAGCAATTTACAAACATTCATGAATGAGTACGGCCAGGAAAAATCATTTGCGGTAATCCAACTGTAGGCATCCAGATACAGTTGCCGCTTGAGGCTCGTTGTCGCGGCTTGGAACCGGCGCAAATCGTGGGCTGCCTGTTTCAGCACACCGGCAGCCAGGCCTTTCTCGGGCGTTACCTCTGGCGGTTCGGCTGGAGGAACAAAAAAATGTGCGCCGCGAGCATTGTCGCATTCCGCGGTTGAAAATGCATCCAACTCGCCGCGCGATAGGCGCGCTGCCAGTTCCTCTCTCAGGCTTTCGGACCCGGAATGGGTCGGAAAGACCACAAATTGATTGGTGAAATCACGTGTCTGACTAATGCGATCGTCTGCGGCGGTGTTCATGTCATTGTCGATTCTTGATTGGCTACTTCTTTCTAAAGATTTTGAAGGCGGACATTTCAAAAAATTTGAAATTTCTTTTCCCCATTGGTTCGGCCGCCGGTGACACCATGCCGCTGTGCGATGGATGTTTGCCAAGACTCGCCCGTGTTCCAGTCTTAGTGGGTGCGATCGGGGGAAGTCGCTCGGTTGGCGCCGTGAATCGCGGATCCCTTCTGGAGCGGATCGCAAACTGGATTTAGTAGTGGATCATCGGCGATTTTGTGCGAGCCGGCAGTTTTCTCACAAACTTCTGGACTACACCTGATTGTTACCTTGAACACTGCACTGCAATGGGCTTTAGCCACTGTAGTGGCGGTGCGGCAGCCCCGCAGACGGCGATGGCGAACTTATTTTGGCGGGGGAAAGGCGACGAGTTTCTGGAAGCGCGGATCGTTGCGCAGTGGCTCGAACATTGGATCCAGCCGGAGCAACGCAGGAGTGAGCGGCGGGTTTGCAGCCAGGGGTGCCTCGTACGGGATCGAGAGTAGCTTGGTTAAGGTAGAGATGGAGCGGTCGTGTTCGCCGATGCGGGCCGCCACCCGGGCGAGGATGTCGAGCGGCCTGGGACCGGTCAGCGCGTCTCTCTCGATCGGAATCATGCTGATCGCGCGCTCGGCCAGAGTTAGTGCAGCGGTGTTGTCGCCGAGAGCCATATTTGTAAGCGCGAGATCTCCCATCAGAACAAAATTTTCAGGTTGTTCTTTAAGGAAGGGTTCCAGTTCGCTGCGCGCCTGACTCCAACTTTCGCGGGCGGCGGCATGGTCGCCGGCAACTTCCTGTGCCCAGCCTAACCAAAAGCGCAGTTCGCCATTGTAATAACCCAATGCTTGATCAGGCTTGGCCAATATTTCCTGTAGCCGAGGAATGATCGATGCAGGGCGGGACTCCAGAATTGCCTGGTAAACTTGTGTTTCCAACGCGTTGGCGTAGTCGGCCCCCAGTCGGAGAGGAGCCAGAAGCGCCGAAGCACGCGGAAGGTCGCCCTCCGCTTGTGCTATTCGCGCCTTTAACACAAGAGTGTCTATATCGTCCGGTGTTATGTTGAGAATCTGCTCAAGCTTGCTCAGGGCTTCGGGGAAACGACGAAGGCAGACGTAGGAACGCGCGTGTTGAGATAGCAGGTTAACATTGCGTGGGTCGAGCTTCTCGGCTTCGTTGAAGTACGCCTCGCTCTTGTCCCAATTGCCTCGCCTGCGTTCGACATACGCCAGAGCCTGAGGAATCCGACTGTCATTGGGCAGGAGGCGATATGCTTGCTCAAGGTAATTCACCGCAGTGTCGTAGTCCTTCAGGCAGGCGTAGTAGTAAAAGCCCTTTGCGAACACAGCCTCGCCAAGATTGGGCTGCAGAGTAAGAGCCGTTTCTGCCGCCTGCCGCGCTTCTTCGCGGAGGCCGACGGTTGGTTGAAGACTCTGCGTGAGGTAGCCACTTGCATCGACGTAAGACAGCAGGGCCCAACCAAGGGCGAACTTCGGGTCCAAGCGCACTGCTTCTTTAAGATACTTCTGTGCGCTAAGGGAGTTCGCCGGTGTGAATGCAGTCTTTAGTGTGTAGGCAAGGCCGCGCAGGTAGGCATCGTAGGCTTGAGGATTGTCGCTAGGCTTAGCGGCGATGACTTGCTCTTCCTGTCCAGTGAGTTTGGCTCGTAATTGCTCCGCGATGGTTTTGGCTACTTCACTTTCGACTGAAAAGATGTCGGTCAGCTTGCGATCAAACGTGTCTGACCAAAGATGGGAATCATTGGCCGCCTTGATCAGCTGCACGTTCACACGCACGGCGTCGGCGCTTTTCTGCACACTTCCTTCCAGAATATGGGCAACACCGAGCTGGTTTGCGATTTCGCGCAGGTTTTCCGGAGCGCTTTTGTAATGCTGTGTCGAAGTGCGCGAGATCACCTTTAGGTCGGCGATCTTGGATAACCGTGTCAGGATTTCGTCCTGTATTCCCTCGGCAAAATAAGCGTTCTCCTTATCGCTGCTTAAGTTTTCGAAGGGCAGCACCGCGATCGATCGTTCCATCGGGGCGAAGGACCGCGTGCGTTGGTACAACCAAACGCCAAGCACAATCGCTGCGATTGCCAGCGTCAATGCCGCGCGCGCCAGCATAACTCTCCTGCGTCGCGAGCGCGCTTCAGGATTAAATCGTGCGTAACAGCGGTGGACAGCAGAAAGTAACTCGCGTGCCGATTGCGGCCTGTCCTTCGGGTCCGGAGCGAGCATCGATTTCAGCAGCGTAACAACCTGCCCCGGGAGGTGCAGACCCTTGAGCTGTTCCAATGGTAACTCATTGGTTTGTCTCGCGCGGATTTCTTCCATTGTACGTCCGACAAAAGGCGTCCGACCGGTAAAGAGATACCAAAGAGTAACGCCCAGTGAGTAGATGTCGGAACGCGTATCAACTGGCGATTGCCCAGCGCCAGCGAACTGCTCTGGACTGGCAAAAGCCGGTGTGCCAATGAAGCCCGCCTGGGTTTGCTCGGCGCCAGCCTCTGCCTGCGGCCCCATTACTTTCGCCACTCCATAATCAATCAACTTTACCATGAGCGCCTCGCTCGCATCGGATTCGAGCATGAGATTGGATGGCTTGATGTCGCGATGCACTACACCGCAGACTTCTGCGACAGCCAACGCGCGCGCCGCTTGCTCGATTACTTGCAGGGCGAGAGCGAGCGGCATTGGCCCATCACGACGCACACGGGCTTCCAATGTTTCCCCCTGGACCAGTTCCATGGCATAGAAACACTCGCCGTCTTGCTCTCCATAATAAGTCACCCGGGCAACGTTTGGATGATGAATGTTTGCAGCCGCGCGCGCTTCGCGCAGAAAACGCGACCGCGCGCCGGGATTCTGCGCCACGCTCCGGTCGATGACCTTGAGGGCAACAGTCGAGTTCAACACTGTATCGCGAGCGCGGTAAGTTATGGCCATCGCTCCCGCACCGAGCTCGACCGGAAAACCATCCTCACCTACCTCCACTTCAAAGTGGGCGTATCTCAATGGTCCAGGCGTCAGTCGACCCCGCGCCGCTGGTGTTTCGGCTTGTTCGCCCTCCGCGAGAAATCCAAGGCTAACGAGACAACGCAGGCATTCGCCGTTCGGACCGCATTGAGTGAGCGGTCGTCCACATGTGGCGCAGGTCCCCGCAGCTTGAGGCTCCGTTTTCGCAGTTCCGAGACCAATGTTCTTGTCGTCCATGCGTAAGCTCACCTCATCTCGTCAGTATTTGATAAAGGTGCCGTAGCTCCTGATCGACATCTGCCGGATCAGAGACGGTACTGGTCACTTCCATTCTCAGCGATTCGCGGTAACGCTGGCGGAGACGCGAAAGCCAGGTGCGCAGAGTCGCAATTGGCACTCCGAGGCGGGCGGCGGCTTCCTCCTGATTCGGCGGCGTGACGCTTCCGCCCGCGACGAACGGTCTTAGTTCTTCAAGCCACTCAGCTTTGCCTTCTGCCACAAACGTGTTTTCCAAACTCTGCCAGGCCCGCGCAACGATATTCGACGCCCAGACGAGATCATAGCAAGCGGCGTCGCTCAGATGAGCGGTCGCCAACATTGCTGCCTCGGCCTCCGGCAGATGTTCCTCAATCGAGACGATCTGTCGGCTGCCGCCTCTCTTGAGCGCTCGGGCGCGGTCATACTCATTAAACGAGAAATTCTGCAGAGATCCCAACAGGAACGTGCGAAGCCGACCCTTTTCCTGGTCCGCGCGGGTCAATGTGTTTTGCTCAAGGAGATGCGCGAAGAAACCTTGGACGAGATCCTGTGCATCAGCGGATGAATGACCGCGATGGCGCAGGAAAGCATAGAGCGGTGGCCAATAGGCTTCACAAAAAGTTGAGAGCGCCGCCTGCGCCGACTCGGCTGACTCGCTCTGCCGAGCGCGCAAAACAACAGTCCAGTGCGTCGTTTGAAATGAAGCACCCCCCTCTTGCAACGTTCCCGGCACCGGTTTCGTGATCAACATTATCGCGAACCGGTTCGGCTTTGCGATACAAATTTTATTGACGATTGAGTGACGACCTTCCGACGTTAAGTCATTTCCAAATTACGGTGCGCGGTTTTGTAGCCGCGCTTGCAAATCCCACGTCGTGTTGACCAAAGACAAAGCTTGGCAGCCCGGTCCGTACGAAGGAGTTGAGCTGATGGTTTTGCACAAGCACGAGAGCACCCGCGGAGTGGTGGTGTTGCGCAAGTTCAAGGCCGGGCTGGCACACGATCCCGGCGCACACGCGATGCATGAGCGGTTTCCGGTCCAGCATCGTTTTGTCGGCATGCCGTCCCAATGATGCGTGTATATACACTCATGATGCCATTGCATATCGTTCACTGGTGCGGTCGCGCACGCGTGACGACCTAGATTGCAAAAACCCGAGGGGCGAGGGTGAGTGCGCTGGAAAGCGAACGAGTCAAAGCTTTCGGAGTTTAGATTTGACCTTGCTCTGTTGAAAAGCCGAACCAGCGGAGCGGATTGAAAGCGCCGTGAGGCGCGATATGTCTATAGCAAAATCCATCTCCCAATCCGCCTAGCTCCGTAGTGTCGGCATGAAAAACCTGCTGATTTCCATGCCGCTCCTACGGAGCTTGGATTGATTTATTGCCCGAAGCGTTACAAACATGTCGCGCCTAATGGCGCTCCCACGGCCGCAGCACCAGCTTTTCAACCGAGCTATTTGACCTCTAAGCCCCATCTCAAGGAATTGAGACTTGACCGCAAATCAGTCCTCCCTCTGTTGAAAAAAATAAGTGACAGGCGTGGCCAATCTCTGATTCAATAACGTGATCGCGATCTGATGTACGCAGGCCGAATCACCAGCGAGGAAAGATCGGCCATCAGCACGTACGTCGGTGTCGGCATCGCGGTCGTGCTCATCGCCGGTGGGCTCTACGTCTTCTTTCTCGCGCAGAAAGAGAAGAGGGAGACCACAGGTTTCGATCCGAACCGGCCCGTCCCGAGCGACGCCGTCTTGAAACACCGATTAAAGGCCGAGGAATATTTCGTCGTGCGCGAAAGTGGCACGGAGACCCCGTTTCAAAACCAGTTCTGGAATAATGAGCGCACCGGCATCTACGTCGACGTCATTACCGGCGAACCACTCTTCACTTCGCTCGACAAATTCGATAGTGGCACCGGCTTTCCCACATTTAGCAAACCGATCTCGAAAGATCTCCTCGTCGAGAACCTGGACACTTCGCACGATATGCAGCGCACCGAGGTGCGCGCCAAACGAAGTAATGCGCATCTTGGCTATCTCTTTCCCGACCCGAAATCGCCCACCGGACAAGCTTACTCCGTTAACTCGGCCGCCTTCCATTTCATTCCAATCGAACGAATGAAAGATGAAGGTTACGAAGCGTTCCTGTCTCTTTTGGAGAAAAAATAGCGCCTGAAGTAAATCAGAATAGGCCGGCGCTTGAAGTTGAGAAGAATCCATTCGATCATCAACGGGTGAGCAAAGTCGAGCGAATGGAGGCAGAACTGAGTAAACTTTCGCAGGCAGAGCTTTGTCAGATACGCGAGTGGCTTGATGATCTCATCGAAGACGAGCTGCAATTCACGCCTGAGTTTGAACGCGCCATCGAGCAGGCGGAAAGCGACATGACCGGTGGAAAGATCAGGTAGGGCGTCGCCGAATCACGCGCGATAGAGCTTGTGCGTGCCTACATCAAGCGTCGTGACCCAACGGCCGTCGATGCGAAATATCACTCGCAAATCTGGTTCGATTGCGGCGCTGTAAATCGTATGCTTCGCCTTCGCCGAAAGCTCATGGATTTCGTAAGCCCTAAGCGAGGGATGGAAAGGATCGCTTTTAAAGGTCTGCCAGGCCCGCCGGACCGATGCTTTTTGCGTTGGAGTGAGCCGGTAAAAATCTCGCCGAAATTTCTCTACGGCGCGATATTGATAGCTCACGCGCCCGGCGGCGTTTCGTTAAGTGCTGTTTCCATTGAAACGAAGCGCTCTTTCTCGAAATCCTCAAGGGCGTCAATGAAGTCCTGGGGGATTTCACTCGATCCAGGCTCGCGCATGCGTTGGACGAGACATTCGCGCTCATTTTTCGGCAAGGCTTCGATTTCTTTGATGATTTGCTCTGCGGCCATTTGCTTCGGGTAGCCTGAACCAACTTAAGCATTTGTGCAGCAATAGAGCAATTGATCGTCGCAAAATCGATCTTCTTCTGCACTCAGCCCCTCTCAATAACAATTACCCTTTCGTCCATCATAAGCCGCTCGTGGCGCGCGCAAGCTGTTTAGGACGCAACCCATCCGGGGAGCACAGGCTGCCAGCCTGTTGTCGCCGGCAGCTTGCCGACGACTCCCACGTGTTGCCAGAATTCCTTGTATCGAATGTTCGAAGAGCTTTTCGGCAGGCTGCCGAAAAGGACAGGCTGGCAGCCTGTGCTCCCCGGATCGATCAGATTGCGAGCAAGCTAATATCCATTTGATAAAACTTGAAGGTATTTTCTTCCCCGCTGCCATCGGCGGCTACTGCTCGGTAGCGATCCAGAACATCGTTGATAAACTCCGGCCGTTGGGCTTCGGGCAAACGGCGCGTCCATTCGACGCAGCCTACCGCACAGAAAGCGGAAAATGCCGCACGCGACCCAAAATCCCACGCATGATCCTTGATATTAACACGCAGCACCCGGAAGCCATTACGCTCTGCCATGGCTGCGTACTCGTCTGATGTCAGGTGCAGATAAGGATCGTGAAAATCCTGGAAGTAAGCGCTCCATTTCGACGTTCGACGTGTCTCTTCCACGATATTTTCCAAACTCTTGCGCGCACCTGCCGCGACAAGCCGAAGCTGCGCTTTGCCACTGGAAATCAAGGCCGAGTGGATGGAACTAAGCGCCGCATCCTGCTCGGGAATCCAGTGCAGCGCATTAAAAGAAACCACGAGATCAAACTCGTTTTGGAAAGGCAGGCAACGAGCGTCCGCCACCTCAAATCGAAGGTTGGGCCGCGTTGCCGGGCCGAAGTGGCTCTGAGCGAAGCTAATCATGTCACGTGACGGATCGACCCCGACTACCGAACCTCGCGGGGACCGAGAGGCGATTTCCGCGGTGATCTTTCCATCGCCGCATCCGACATCAACGATTCGCTCCGAGCCTTTAAGATCGAGCAGAGCGATTACTTCCTTAGCCATCGCTTCCTGCAGCGACGAGCGGTGATAGTACTCAGCAGCATTCCATTCTGTCATGTGCGGTAACAAGGAATGCCGCACCTTATTCCGCCTCTGTCTACGCTTCCAACAATCTCACGATTATAATCGCCGAGAGGCTCACCGGAGCGGACATAGCGAATGAATCACCATCTTCTTTGGTCCCGCTTCAACCCTTCTCAATAACGACTACCTTCGTCGATCGCTTATGCCGTCTGCAACTCCCGCGCGTGCGTGATTTCCCGTTTGTGAACCGGACGAACTTGCGACGTTTCCACAGTAGCCACTGCTGCCGTGTCTCCGTTCAGCGTGGTGAATTCCACTTCATAGGCGAGGCCGTCTCGATAAATATGCACGACCGTTCCTACGTCGCCCGCTTTCAAGCCCTCGCCGGGGAGATCGCTTTTCAAAACGACTCGGTCATGTTCCTTGATCGTTTTGCCTTTCATGTGTTGTGCGGATAAGCCGTAACCAATCTAGACACATCCCATCCCTTATCGACAATCCAAATTGTTTGTACGTCAGCGGCTTTGCCAATTGGCGATTTAATTTTTCCAACAATAACATACTTCTGGCCATGCGGCGACGTTGCGGTTTGGGTGACTTCCGCGTGGCGCGCCAACTCCTGCAATGCCTTCGCTAGTGTTTCCGACTCAGCACGATGAAACCCGATCCCTTCGAAGAACGCTGCCTTGCCGCCATTATCGGGGTGGGCAGCATTGAGCAAGTAATTCGCGACCTTGTCACGCTCCACAACGGCCTTGTCGGCATTGGGCAATTTCACTGCGGCACATTGCCAGAACGCTTCGTGCTTGTCCCGCCGGATCTCGTCACGATTTTCGCTGTGGCGGCGGCTCAGCCTGCCCGTCCTGGTCGCCGTGGCGACCGGGGCGCGCGATGACTCCCAGCTCGCGAAGACTTTCGGAGCTCGGAGTTTAGATACGACCCTATTTGCCTCCCCGGTTTCCGGTCTCCAGATTCCGCTTTTTTCCCTCCTCTCGTTTTGATATGCGGAGCGTATGAAAAAGAACGCATTGCTGGCGATCGGAGTGGGCGGAGGGATCGCCGGGGTGTTGGATATCACCCAGGCGATCATTCTGTTTGGGAAAAAAGTTCCGCTCGTGATCGCTGGGGGCCTGCTCGGGAAGCCGGCTTTCCATGGGGGCGCAGCCATTTATGCGCTTGGAATTTTCCTGCACTTCTTTATCGCATTGTCGGTAGCGGCGATTTACTACGCGGCTAGTCGCCGGCTAACGTTCCTGAAGGAGCACCCGATCGTGTGCGGGTTATTTTATGGCGCCGCGGTCGATCAAGTGATGACGCTCGTCGTGTTACCATTGTCCGCGCTTCACGCTGCGGGTCCGTACAAACTTCACGACCTGCTCCTAGGTCTGATTGTGCACAGCGTCGTAATCGGTCTCCCAATTTCGTTTAGCGTTCGACGGTTCGCGAAATAGACGCATGGCGAGATTACGTCATGCGTTTGCCGACCCTGTCACCATGCGGTCCCGGATTTAATTCGACCGTCAAAATCAGACGTCCGAAATCCTTCCCACACATCTATCGTAAGCGGCTTACAGCGCGCCGTAGCCCGCTGTAGTGGCGGTCGCCGCGGCGACCGCAGAATTTGCGACGCGAAGATGGCGAGCGCGCGCATCGCGGCGACAAACAAGCTAAGCCATCGCCTGTCAACGTCTCAACTGCTTACCTTCTCAACACCTTCTTTGGTCCCGCTTCAACGTTTCCCTGGCGCGCCGTAGGTCGCCGCAGCAACCGAAGGAGGCAACGATTCAACGATTCACGTCACCGAAGGTTTAATGTTAAATGTTTAGACGCGACCTACTTTTTATTTCACACAAGGATTGGGTGGGCGGCAATTTTAGACTCATATTTGCTGCGATCTCCGCTGCGAGCCACAATTTGCCATGAAGATCTGGCGCGCGCGAGCTGCTACGCTGGTTAGGACCCGGAGGAAAATTGATCCTCTTTGTTCTTGAATAGGATATTGAACGTGGTCAGCGACCCATAGCAACGCGTGATGTATTGCTGCAGGTCAACCTTGTCTGCGTCAGTGAGTTTATCGCTCGCGTTCACCTTCTGCTCGAGCACGCGCAGGTTGTTGCGCATCATCACGATCTTGTGAAAGAACGTCTCCAGCGGCACTTCCTTCGCCTGCACCGACGCATCAGCCGGGCGCAGCACGAGGGTGCCCCTTTGCCACCGGTTCGCGATGCCTTGCACAATCGTGTCATCTTTCTCCAGCCCGAGCGCCTCCACGATAGCGTGCGCAGTTTCGCGGATGAAATTGCTCAGCGGCACCTGCAGCTCAGACACCGCTGCGGTCGGCTCCGCCGGGGTGAGCTCGCTCGACGCGGGAGCGATCGTCCGCCGCGCATCATCGAAGGAAATATCAGCAGTGAACTCGGTGAGTGTTTTCACCTCACCGAC
>WNGK01014759.1_pt1 | contig 15989 bp, 16 predicted proteins | sample 5400601 | NCBI WGS metagenome assembly WNGK01 (sample SAMN13153376, study PRJNA577476) | soil metagenome | isolation source: 60 cm soil or saprolite under Garry oak tree replicate 1 | place: USA:California | collected 2016-06-15
CAATAACGTTGCAATCAACCACGGGAGCTTTCGGGCCAACGATTATTTTGGCCTTGCAATTCCTGCCCGTCGGGCGAACGCGAGCAAAGTTTCGCGGATACATTACCGGCCCCTGCCATTGATTAGAAACTCATCAGACAGACTCACAGAATATCCTGAAAATTTCGTTTCAGTTTATGGTTATCGAAGTACATCATGCGGCGATCAACAAGGCACGTCTCAACAAACATCGTTCGAGGTGCGCCGGCGCCGCCGGTGAGCGGGATCGCGAGCCGATTCACAGCCGGAGGTTTCGCAAGCTCAACTTTTCAACGGGACAGCAGATAAGGTCATCAGGGGGCGCAGTCGCCGGACTGAGCAGTCCGGCGACCCGGCTGGCCCGCGACGCAATCTCCTTCGAACGGACGACGGCGCGTGGCGGTGGATTGATTATTGAAATGGTACCACGGCAATCTATGCTCGCGGATATCCAAAGGCATGGCGATGTGGTGGTACGACAAGGGCAAGCCCAAAGAAATCTGGGACGAAGATATTCAGTGGCCGATTGGCGATATTGAAGCGGCGCAGAAGATACGCGGCATCTGCCGGTCCGCCAATGATAGCGCTGAAAAAATAGGCGGCCTTGCTGACGGCTTGAATGACAAGACCCACACGCACGAGGCCGAACGGTACGAACAGGCCGCCAAGACCGCGATGAAAATCGCAATCAAGATTTCCGATGACCTCTTGCGCGACTCCGCGGTACGTCAGATCATGGACCTGTGTTTGAAGGCCAACGATTTGAAGACAGCGCGGATACTGTTTCGCGCGATTCAGGCCGTATCCATCAGAGAAGATGTGCTGAATGACTATCCGATACTGCGGCAGTGACCTTGCCGGCTGGTGAACGGCATGATGGCCTGCGATGGATCGAAAGCAGTCGTGACCACAGCTGATCGATTAACGCGCGCCTTTACGGTTTCGTCGCAAACCAGATGACATGGCGCGCACCGCGGCGCTTTGTCGTGGCGCGCACCGCGACCTCGTTCACTTCGAAGCCGGCGGCGCCAAGCCGTTTGGAAAACAGCGGATTCGGCCCCGATGACCATACGGCGAGGACGCCGCCCGGTCGCAGCGCCCTGCGGATCGCTTTCAGCCCCTTCAGATCGTAGAGCGCATCATTCGCTTTGCGGATCAAACCTTCCGGGCCGTTATCGACATCGAGCAGGATCGCGTCGAACGCCGAGTCGTGAGATCGAACGACATCGACGACGTCTGCCTCCCGAACATTGGCGCGGGGATCGTCAAGACTATCGCCGAAGATGTCGGCCATCGGACCTCGCGCCCACGCGATCACGGCGGGCACGAGTTCGGCCACCATGATCCGCGCGTCGCTTCCCAGCACGGCAAGCGCGGCGCGGAGGGTGAATCCCATGCCCAGCCCGCCGATCAGCAAATGCGGGCTCTTGACGGTTTCGATTCTTCTGCAGGCGAGCGTGGCGAGCGCCTCCTCCGATCCGCTGAGGCGGCTGCTCATCAGTTCGTTCTGGCCCAGCATCATGGAGAACTCGGCACCTCGCTGCATCAGACGAAGTTGGACGTCGGCGCCAGGCACGCGGGCGGTATCGAGCTGCAACCACGGAATCATGCGATGCTTCTACGCTGTTTTGGCGGAATCGTGCGAGGTCCAGCATTGGCAGCGGCCACATCGCGCGTGCCCGCTTTGCGGCGGTGCCTGGCCAACACAAGCCGGTTTCCTTGTCGGCGTGAGCGACCCCGCCCCTCCTCTATCCCAGCATCTGCGTGTCTCCGCAGATCGAGATCGCCTGACCGGAAATCGTCCTGCCGCGCGGGCTGCACATGAACAGGATCTGATCGGCGAGTTGCTCCGGCGTCACGTAGTCCTTGATCGAGGTGTAGGAAAACGCCGTGCGCTCCATCTCGGCGTAGGAGATCCCGCGCTGCTGCGCCTTGGCTTCCAGGACGCGGCGCTGGCGGTCTCCGGCGACGAGCCCCGGCAGTATAGCATTGACGCGGATGTTGTCCGGCCCGAGTTCGATCGACAGCGACTTGGTGAAGCCGATCACGCCCCATTTCGCCGCGGCATAGGGGGTGCGCATCGCAAAGCCGAGCCGGCCCGCGGCCGACGAGATATTGACGATCGACGCGTTCTTGCTCTGGCGCAAGTGCGGCACCGCGAGCCGCGCGCAGTTGAATTGCCCGGTCAGGCAAATTTCCAGGCAACGGTCCCAGTCTTCCGGGTTCATATCCTCGACCCTGGATGTCGGCCCGGCAATGCCGGCATTGTTGACGAGCACGTCGAGGCCGCCGAGTTTTGCGACAGCGTCCGCGAACAGGCTTTTCACCGCCGATCGGTCGGAGACGTCGCATGACGTCTGTGTGATCGCCGGATCGCTGGAGGCGAGCGCGGACAGCGCCATTTCATCGACGTCGCAGGTGTGAACCTTGGCACCTTCGTTTGCGAAGGCACGCACGATCGCAAGCCCGATGCCGCCTCCGCCGGCGGTTACCAGAACGCGTAAACCCTTGAGTCCGAGATCCATGATCGCTCCGAGATGTTTCTTGAGAAAGTGTCAGCCGGCCAGACCGCCGCGAGAAAGAATAAAATCCGCCGCGCCGCTGATGTCGGCGGCTATGCCGTCAAGCGCCGCACCGCTGTCGCCGGCGGCGATGGCCTGGCGCACATCGGCATGACACCGGATCGCATCGCCCTTCGCCAGCCGTTCGGGATTGGCGCGCAGATCGAGATTGATCACCGGCCCCGCCTTGAGCCAGAGCGCGCGGATGATTTCCACCAGGATCGGCGAGTGCGCGGCTTCATAAACCGCGAAGTGAAACGTCTTGTTGAGTTCGACCGCGCGCGGCAGGTCGGGCGTCGGTGACAAACTCTCGACCTCCATCGCTTCTTCCGCGCTCGCGATCGACACAAGATCGTTGTTGCTACGATGCAGGGCTGCTTGGGCCGCTGCATGCCCCTCGATCGCGATGCGCACTTTGGTGAGATCGCGAAATTGTGCCGCCGACATCAGCGGCACGCGCACCGCGCGGTTCGGCGTCACCTCCAGCGCCTTGTCGGCGACCAGCCGTGACACCGCCTCACGCACCGGCATGATGGAGACGCCGAGTACATCCGCTGCCGCCCGCAGCGACAGTTTTTCGCCCGGCGCCAACCGGCCGGAAATCAGGAGATCGGCCAGTTTCGCGTAAGCGCGCTCGCCCAAAGTCTGACGGTCGAGCGGCTCCACCAGGTTGAGCGCGGCGGGCAGATTCAACGCGTTTCTCCCATGGAGGGCGAATTTCGAGAGAGGACTCGACAACGCCCCCGTCTTTTGCAACTCTAACTGTGATCACAGATCACGGCAAGCGAGACAATGCGCGCCCAACGGATTGCGCACTTGCCCGAGAACAGACAGCCGCGTCGCGCGGCCGTATCAGGGAGACGAAGACTGATGTCAGACCATAATCAATTCACGCGCCGTGGCCTGCTGAAGACCGCCGGCGGCATTGCATTGATGTCGGGAATTTCCGCGCCGGCGATTTTGCGCGCGCAGACCGCCGATGTCATCAAGATCGGCCATCTGACGCCGCGCACCGGATTCCTCGGGCCGCTCGGCGAATACGCCGTAATGGCGGTGGATCTCGCGGTGGAAGAGATCAATGCCGCGGGCGGCATGATGGGACGCAAGGTCGAACTGCTCAAGGAAGACTCGGTCAATCCGCAGACCGCCTCAACCAAGGCCGAACGCATGATCGAGCGCGACAAGGTGGCCTGTATCATCGGTGAGATTTCTTCCGCCTCGTGCCTGACCATCGCGCAGGTCGCCTCGCGCAACAAGACCTTGTACATCAACACCGGCGGCAATTCGGATGCGCTGCGCGGCAAGGACTGCCAGCGCTATATGTTCCACGTCGAGTCGCAGAATTCGATGTATGTGAAGACCGTCGGCCGCTCGTTCCTGCGCGACGGGCTGGTCAAGGGCAAGAAGTGGTATTCGCTGACGGCGGACTATGCGTTCGGCCATGACCTCCTCAAAGTCAGTAAACGCTTCATGGAAGCCAATGGCGGCAACTTCGCTGGCGACGATCTGGTGCCGACCGACGCCACCGATTTCTCCGCTTATCTGCTGAAAATCCGCGAGGCCAAGCCCGATCTGGTCGTGATCAATCTCGCGGGCAACCAGATCACCAACTTTCTCAAGCAATATGCCGAGTTCGGTCTGACCTTCCCGGTCGGCGGGTTCGGTTTCGACACCGAGCTGGCATGGGCCGCGGGCAAGGGCAACTTCGTCGGTACCTGGCCGGTGGTCTGGCATCATCTGGTCGACACGCCCGGCTCCAAGACCTTCGTTGCGGCCTTTACCAAAAAATATTCCAAGCCGCCGGAGAACCAGGCCTGGGGCGATTACATCGCCATGAAGATCGTTGCGCAAACCATCAATGAGCTCAAATCGGCGGAATCGCCGAAGATTATTGAGCACTTCGAGAAGGGCGCGAAATTCGATCTTCTGAAGACGCGGCCGGGCTACTTCCGCGGCTCGGATCACCAATTGATGCATGAAATGTATGCGGTCACGGCGCTGCCCGCTGACAAGATCAAGAAGCAGTGGGACATCTTCGCCTCGAGCCCGGCGGTGCCGGGTCCCGACGAAGACCTGGAGGTGATCGCCGCCACCAAGGAAGAGAACAGCTGCACGTTCCCGAGCTGATCGGCTGACTCGAAGTACAGTCAGCAAGGTGAGCCGTTTTCTCGTCATTGCGAGGAGCGAAGCGACGAAGCAATCCAGTCTCCCTCTGGATTGCTTCGCTACGCTCGCAATGACGGTTTCAGACCCTTTATCTCAAGGTCGGGACCAAAACCATGTCCGCCATGTTGTTAGCGCAGCAGATCCTCAACGGGCTGCTTGACGGCGTCTACTATCTCTTGATCGCGCTTGGCCTGTCGCTGATCTTTTCGCTCGGCGGCATCGTCAATCTCGCGCATGGCGCGTTCTATGCGATCGGCGCCTATCTCACTTTGGTGTTTTCGCCCTATATCGGCTTCGGCGGGTCATTCGTGGCGGCGCCGGTCGCGGTGGCGTTGTTTGGCGTGGTGATCGAACGCACGCTGTTTCGCCGCTTCTATCGCTCCGATCCGATCCTCTCGCTGCTGCTGACATTCGGCCTGGCCATGGTGGCCGAACAGGTGCTGCGAATGATCTTCGGCGCGCCGCCCTTGTCCTACTCGATACCGCCGTGGCTGCGCGGGCAGGTCGCGATCGGCAGCTTCATTTATTCGTTCTACCGCGTGGTGCTGCTCGGCATCGCCGCGGCCTGCATTGGCGGCCTGTGGCTGCTGCTGCAAAAAACCTCCTTCGGCCGCGTGGTGCGTGCCGGCGTACAGAACCCGGACATGGTCGGCGCGCTCGGCATTTCGCTGCAGCCATATATGTCCGCCGTGGCTGCGCTCGGCATCGGGCTTGCAGGATTGGCCGGCGTGCTGCTGGCGCCGATCTATTCGATCCATCCGGCGATGGGTCAGGAGATCATCACGCCAGCCTTCGTTGTCGTGGTGATCGGCGGTCTCGGATCGTTCTGGGGCGTTGTCGCCGCGGCGTTGCTGGTCGGCCTCGTCAAGGGCGCCATGGTCGGCATCGGCTATTCGGCGGCCTCTACCGCGGCAATCTATCTCCTGATGCTTCTGGTGCTGCTGTTCCGGCCGCGCGGCCTGTTCGGCGAACGCATCACACGGTTCGAGTGAGGCGCTGACATGTCAAAGCGCCCGCCAATTCCGCTGCTGATCGCCGCACTCGGCCTAATGCTGCTGCCGCCGGTGCTGCTCGCGCTCGGCCTCACCATGACCTCGGCCACCGAAGTCGTCACTTACGCGCTGGCCTGCATGGCGCTCAACATTCTGGTCGGGCATACCGGCCTCGTCTCGTTCGGCCACGGCGCCTGGTTCGGTCTTGCGGCCTACGCCGCCGCGCTGCTCCAGCGCAATTGGATGCACGATTCGTTTTTCGGACCCACCGTTGCCGGCGTTCTGATCGTGGCGGCGATTGCCGCGGCGTTCGGATTCCTGATCCTGAGACGGCGTGGCGTGTATTTCTCGCTATTGACGCTGGCGCTGGCGGCCATGCTTTATGCGGTGTCATTCCGCTGGACCGAAGTCACCGGTGGCGAGAACGGCCTCGGCGGCATCACGCGGCCGACGCTGTTCGGCCTCAACCTGGAATCCTCGACCGTCTATTACTGGTTTGTCGCTAGCATAGCATTCCTGGTGTTGATGCTGTTATGGCGCTTCCATAACTCAACCGTCGGTACCGTGCTGGTGGCGATCCGCGAGAACGAGCAGCGCGCGCGCTTTCTCGGCTATCCAACCAACCGCTACAAGCTCGCGGCGTTCGTGCTGTCTGCTTCCATCACCGGGCTTGCCGGCATCCTGCTGCTGTACCAGAACCGCATGACTTCGGCCGATCCGATTTCCGTTTCGTTTTCCGGCGATTTGCTGGCGATGGTCGTGATCGGCGGCATGCGCAGTTTCTTGGGCCCGGCGCTCGGGGCGTTGTTCTTTATTCTGTTCCGCGAATTCCTCGGCATCTATACCGAGAACTGGCTGTTCTGGTTTGGTCTGGTGTTCGTCAGCTTCATCGTGTTTTCGCCGACCGGCCTGGTTGGCGTCGGCGAACGCCTGATCGCACCGTTCCGCAAGAAGACGGTCGAGGATGCGGCGATGTCGGCGCGCCGGATCGAAGTGCTGCCGCTGCCGGAATTCCTGCGGCCCAAATCCAGCGTCGTAGGCCCGGTGCTTTCCGCCCGCCACATCGTCAAGAATTTCGGCGGCATCAAGGCGGTGCAGGGAATCGACATCAGGATTGTCGACCGCACGCTGCATGCGCTGATCGGGCCCAAGGGCGCCGGCAAGACCACGGCGTTCAATCTGCTGTCGGGCATGTACCCGCCGGACGAGGGCGCGGTATCGCTGATGGGCCAGCCGATCGCCGGCCATACGCCGGAGGAGATCGCGCGTGCCGGCATCGGCCGTTCGTTCCAGATTACCAACCTGTTTCCGGCGCTCAGCGTCGGCGAGAATATTCGCCTCGCCGTACAGGCGCGACATCCCCGCCGCTTCGATCCCCTCACCGACGCGCTGTCGATCAATGCGATCAATACCGAGACCAATGCGACCATCCGCTATCTGGGCCTTGCCGGCATCGAAAAGGCCGAAGCCGGCATGCTGTGCCGCGGCGGAGCGCGAACGCATCGGCGCCATTATCAAGCGCATCTCGTCCGACCTGCCGGTGCTGCTGGTCGAACACGACATCGACCGGGTGTTTCAGCTCGCCGATCATGTCACCGTAATGAATGAAGGCCGAGTGCTGCTCGACGGTTCGGTCGCGGATGCGCGCGCCAGTCCGAAGGTGCAGGAAGTGTACATCGGCTCCGGCGCGACCGAGGTTGCCGCGCGCCCACGGGAAACCGCCGCCCGCGTCAATGCGCTGCTGACGGTGACCAATGTCGATACGTTCTACGGCAAGAGCCATATTCTCAACAATGTCAACTTCACGCTGCACGACAACGAGATCATCGCGCTGCTCGGCCGCAACGGCGCCGGCAAGTCGACGCTGCTGAAGACGCTGATCGGGATTGCGCCGGCGGCGAACGGATCGATCAGACTGGCGGACAGCGAATTGGTCGGGCTTTCGTCCGCGCAGAACGCGCGTCTCGGCATCGGTTATGTGCCGCAGGGACGTGGCCTGTTCGCGGGCATGAGCGTCGAACAGAATCTTGAGCTCGGCGGCCTGAAGCGTCAGACCGGCAACGGCGTGCACTGGACGCGGGAGCGCATCTACGAATATTTCCCGCGCATCGCGGAGCGGCTGGATAGTCCTGCGGATTATCTCTCCGGCGGCGAACAGCAGATGGTGGCGGTAGCCCGTGCGCTGTCGGGCGACGTACGCGTACTGCTGCTCGACGAACCTTTCGAGGGCCTGGCGCCGACCGTGGTCGAGCAGTTGTTCGAGACCTTCGATCGCCTGCGCAAGGAAATCGCCATCATCATCGTCGATCACAATCTGGATCTGGCGCTGGCATTGTCCGACACCACGGTGGCGCTGGAGCGCGGCCAGGTGATCCATCAAGGACCGTCCAAGGCATTGCGTGACGATCTCGACTTGCGCCGCAAGGTGCTCTGGCTGTGAGAAACGAGTTGTGAGACCAGCAAATGGCAAGCACTGAACGCAACGTCGCCATCGTCGGCACCGGCCTGATCGGACGGGCCTGGGCCGCGATCTTTGCCCGCGCCGGATGGCACGTACGGCTCGCCACGGGCTCGCCAGTGATCTCGATGGCGCCGTCGCGCGGGTCTCGATTGCGGCAAGCCTCAGAGAAGCCGTGATGGACGTCGAGTTCGTCCAGGAAAACGGCCCGGAGGATGTTGGAGAAAAGCAGATCATCTTTGCCGAACTCGACAAGCTCGCGCCACCGGACGCGCTGCTGGTCTCCTCGACCTCGGCCATAACAGCCTCGCGTTTCACCGAAACGCTGCCGGGCCGGGCACGTTGTCTGGTCGGTCATCCCGTCAATCCGCCGCATCTGGTGCCGCTGGTCGAATTGTGCGGCGCGCCCTGGACCGCGCCCGAGGCGATCGACCAGGCGCGCAAAATCTATCGCGAGATCGGGCAAGTGCCGGTCACCATCAACCGCGAGATCAATGGCTTTGCGCTGAACCGGCTGCAGGGCGCGCTGCTTGCCGAAGCATTTCGGCTGGTCGGCGAAGGTTATATCTCGGCGGAAGATCTAGATCGCACCGTGAAGGATGGTCTCGGCTTGCGCTGGTCGTTTCTAGGGCCGTTCGAGACCATCGAACTCAATGCGCCTGGCGGTATCCCGGATTATTGCGCCCGCTACACTGGCTTCTATAGGGAATTGGCTTCCGCTTCGGCCGGTCCTGACGTCTACCGAAGCCCGAATGTGGACCGGGTGATCGCGGCGTGGCCGCATCAGCCGACGCCTGAGCGCATCGTCGCGCTGACGCAGCGGCGCAATGACCGCCTCGCGGCGCTGGCCGCGCACAAGGCCAAACAAAACGACAAATAGAACGACAACCCTGAAGGTTCGCCCCGCAAAGGAGAGCAAGACATGAGCCGCAAAGTCATCATCACCTGTGCCGTGACCGGCGCGATCCACACCCCCTCGATGTCGAAGGCCTTGCCGGTGACGCCGCAGGAAATCGCCGATGCGGCGGTTGACGCGGCGGAAGCCGGCGCCGCGATCGTGCATCTGCACGCCCGCAACCCGAAGACCGGCCAACCCGACCAGAGTCCCGAGGCCTTTGCGCCGTTCCTGAAAATCATCAAGCAGCGCTCCAACTGTGTGATCAATCTCACCACCGGCGGCGCGCCGACCATGACGGTCGACGAACGCGTCCGCCCCGCCGCGGTCTACAAGCCGGAAGTCGCTTCCCTCAACATGGGATCGATGAACTTTGCCTTTTTCGGCATGCTGAATCGGTTCAAGAAGTTCGAGCACGATTGGGAGCTGAAGCACCTGCAGAACAAGGACATCGTGTTCCGCAATACCTTCCAGGACATCGAATATGTGCTGAAGACGCTGTCGGAGACCGGCACGCGCTTCGAGTTCGAATGTTACGATACCGCGCATCTCTACAATCTGAATTACTTCCTCGAACAGGGCATGGTGAAACCGCCGCTGTTCGTGCAGACGGTGTTCGGCCTGCAGGGCGGAACCGGCGCGCATCCGGAGGACGTGCTGCATATGAAGCGCACCGCCGACCGCTTGTTCGGCGATAAAATGGTCTGGTCGGTGCTGGGCGCCGGGCGCAATCAACTGCCCATCGCGGCGATGGCCGCCGCCATGGGCGGCAATATCCGCGTCGGGCTTGAAGACTCGCTGTGGGCGGCGCCCGGCCGAATGGCGGCGTCGAACGCCGAGCAGGTAACGCTCGCGCGCAAGATCATCGAAGGCCTCGGCCTCCAGGTGGCGACATCCGACGAGGCCCGCGAAATTCTCGATTTGAAGGGCGGCGACAAGCTGGAAGTCTGACGGCTCCGGCAGGATTGCCTGCGCTCATCGGCCGCAGCATTGGCGCGGAAAATCGCCATTCGGATTGCTTTAGTCCGAATTGCCAATGCTGACAGGAGCCTTGGTTATTGCGTGGACCCCCCACCATGCTATCGTTCGATAAATTGGCCCGCCATGAGGCCGAAAATATCGAGGGAGGGAGGGAAATATGCGGAGCCTGCAGGCGCTTGCCGCCGCGGTATTGTCGTTGCTGGCGGCCTCTAATATTGCGCTCGCGGCTGAGAAGCAGGGCGGCATCCTGCGGGTCTATCATCGGGACAGTCCGGCCAGTGCCTCCATCCACGAGGAAGCGACCTACTCGGTCAACGTTCCCTTCATGCCGGTTTTCAACAATCTCGTCATTTACAAGCAGGACGTGGCGCAAAACAGCCTGGAGTCGATCGTTCCGGATCTCGCGGAGAGTTGGGCCTGGAGCGGCGACGGCAAAACGCTCAATTTCAAGTTGAGGCAAGGCGTCAAATGGCACGACGGCAAGCCGTTCACATCCAACGACGTCAAATGCACGTTCGACATGCTGATGGGCAAGTCCCAGCAGAAGTTTCGCAAGAACCCGCGCAAATCCTGGTACGACGAGGTTGTCGACGTAACGCCGAACGGCGATTTCGAGGTCGCGTTCAACCTGAAGCGGCCACAGCCGGCACTATTGGCACTGCTCGCCTCCGGCTATACGCCGGTTTATCCGTGCCACGTTTCGCCCGGCGACATGCGCACCAAACCGATCGGCACCGGTCCGTTCAAGTTCGTTGAATTCAAGGCCAACGAATCGATCAAGCTCACCCGTAATCCGGACTACTGGAAAAAGGGCTTGCCTCACGTCGACGGCATCGAGTTCACCATCATACCAAATCGTTCGACGGCCATTCTGGGGTTTATTTCCGGAAAGTTCGATATGACGTTTCCGACCGAGGTATCGATTCCGCTTCTCAAGGACGTCAAGGCGCAGGCGCCCAACGCGATATGTGTCGTCGAGCCGATCAACGTCAGCACCAATATCATCGTCAACTCGTCCGCGCCTCCGTTTGACAATCTGGATATTCGCCGCGCGATGGCGCTGGCGCTGGATCGCCCTGCGTTCGTCTCGATCCTGTTCGAAGGTCAGGCGGATATCGGCGCTACGATGCTTCCCGCACCGGGTGGCCTGTGGGCCATGCCAAAGGAAATGCTGGAGACGATACCGGGCTACGGGCCTGACGTGAAAGCCAGCCGGGAGGAAGCACGCAAACTGATGCAAAAGGCGGGCTACGGCCCGGATAAGCACCTGCAGGTCAAGGTCTCGACGCGTAATATTTCGGTTTACACGCAACCCGCCGTCATCCTGATCGATCAGCTCAAGAGCATCTATATCGATGGCGAACTTGAAAACGTCGAAACCGCCAATTGGTTCTCGAAAGTTGCGCGCAAGGACTACACGCTCGGGCTCAATCTCACCGGAAACGCGGTCGACGATCCGGACCAGTCGTTCTACGAGAACTACTCCTGCAATTCCGAGCGGAACTACACCAACTATTGCAACAAAGACATCGAGAAGCTGTTCGACCAGCAATCCCAGGAGACCGACGTCACCAAGCGCAAGAAGCTGGTTTGGGAAATCGACAAGAAGCTTCAGGAAGACGTCGCCCGGCCGATCATCTTCCACGGCCGCCTGGGCTCGTGCTGGCAGCCTTACGTCAAGGGCATCACCATCATGGTGAACAGCTCCTATAACGGCTATCGCTACGAGAATGTGTGGCTGGATAAGTAACCTCGAGCACCACAAGCCAGGGTAAGACCTCGCCAGCCGGCCTAATAACTTGTGCGTGTTCCGATCGCACAACCGGTATCCACTTCTGCGGAATGCACGCTAACGGGAGCAGTCAGGTGTTTGCTTATATCGTGCGGCGCCTCGCATTGATGCTCGTGACCCTGTTCGGGATCTCGGTCATCATCTTTTTCCTGCTGCGCATCGTCCCGGGCAATATTGTCGACATCCTGTTTGCGGCCGCCGGGTACGTCGACCCGGCCGACAAAGCCAATCTGGAACGCGAACTCGGGCTCGATCAGTCCATCGTCGTGCAATATTTGCATTGGATCGGCGGACTGCTGCGTGGCGATCTCGGCTATTCCTATGTGTCCGAGAAGCCCGCGCTCGATGAGATCCTGCCGCGGATTCCGATCACGGCGCGGCTGGCTGGTCTTGCATTGCTGTTCTCGGCATCGATCGGCATTCCACTGGGCGTCATCAGCGCGGTCAATCAGGGCACCCGGCTCGATTATATCCTGCGCGTCGTGAGCCTGAGCGGCTTGTCGCTGCCGTCCTTCTGGCTCGGCCTGCTGATACTGATGGCTTCCGTCGCCCTGTTCGGAACCATGCCGATCTTCAACCCGAACCCGCAAAGTTTTGGCGAGGCACTCGCGATCTATTGTGTCCCGGCGATGGCCGTCGGCTTCCGCAGCGCCGCGCTGACGATGCGGATCACGCGCTCCTCGATGCTCGAGATATTGCGGCAGGACTACATCCGCACCGCGCGTGCCAAGGGCGCATCCGAGCGGGCCGTCAACTATCACCATGCGCTGAAGAACGCCATTCTACCCGTCATCACCGTGATCGGGATCGAGGCGGCGTTTCTGATCGGTGGCTTGATCGTCACTGAAACCGTCTTCAATATCCCCGGCGTCGCCCGCTTTCTGGTGGAAGCCATCCGCTGGCGCGATTATCCGATCGTCCAGAATCTCGTGATGCTGATCGCCGTGGTCGTCGTGGTCGCAAACTTCACGGTCGACATGCTCTATGCGGTGGTCGATCCGCGCATCCGCTATACGGATTAGGAGGCCAATTGGACGCGATCAACTACGATACCGAACTGCGGCGCGCCGGCGCTCATGCCACCCATGGTTGGCGCAAGCTGACGTTCCTGGCGCAGCGCTACATGCTCGGGACGGCCGGCCTGATCATCATGGTGATGTTCGTGCTGGCCGCAGCGCTTGCGGACGTCATCTGTCGCTTCAGTCCTCTGGCGGTCGATTCCGTGCACGCGTTGACGGCCCCCAGTTCGCAGCATTGGATGGGCACGGATTCGTACGGCCGCGATGTCTGGAGCCGGATCATCCACGGCGCGCGCATTTCGCTCGCCGTCGGCATCGGTTCGACCGCGCTGGGCTCGTCCGTCGGCGTGATCGTCGGCCTCGCATCGGGCTATCTGTCCGGCTGGGTCGATCTCGTTTTCCAGCGGATTACCGATATTTTGCAGGCCCTGCCGCTATTGGTCCTCGCGCTGGTCGTGACCGCAGCCCTGGGGCCGTCTCTTCCGAACGTGATCATCGCGATCGCCATCCCGCTGATCCCGACGGTCGCACGCGTTATCCGTGCCAATACGCTTGCGCTGCGCGAGCTTCCATTTGTCGAGGCCGCCAAGTCGATCGGCATGAGCGAAATGCGAATTGCGCTTCGTCACGTCCTGCCCAACACGCTGGCGCCGCTGATCGTGCTGGCCACCGCGCAGCTCGGCTCCACCATTCTCACCGAAGCCTCGCTGTCGTTTCTCGGCCTCGGCATTCCCGAACCCTATCCGTCATGGGGACGCATGCTGTCGGAGTCGGCGGCCGAGTATGTTCGTACTGCGCCTTGGCTTGTGATTTTCCCCGGCGTTGCGATCAGCCTTGCGGTGTTCGGAACCAATTTGTTCGGCGACGCGCTTCGCGACATCCTCGACCCGAGGCAGCGCGGCTGATGAGTGAGATGCAAACGGAAGCGACGGTTCTCGACGTGAAGGGCCTGCAGACGGTTTTCTTCACGAATTCGGGGCTGTTCAAGGCTGTCGACGACGTTTCATTCAGCGTCCGTCGCGGCGAAACCCTCGCCATCGTCGGCGAGTCCGGCTGCGGCAAGAGCGTGACCGCGCTTTCGATCATGCGCCTGGTGCCGAACCCGCCGGGCAAGATTGTCGGCGGCGCCGTCATGCTCGAGGGCACCGAACTTCTCGGCCTTGACGAAAGCGAGATGCGCGCGATCCGCGGTGACCGCATCTCAATGATCTTCCAGGAGCCGATGACCTCGCTCAACCCGGTGATGCGGATCGGAGACCAGATCACCGAAGCGGTCCGCTTGCATCGGCCGATGACCCACAAGGAGGCATGGAGCCAGGCCGTCGAAATGTTGCGCCTTGTCAGGATTCCCGTGCCGGAGCGGCGGGCGCTCGAATACCCACACCAGCTCTCGGGGGGCATGCGCCAGCGCGCGATGATCGCGATGGCGCTTGCGTGCCGGCCGGCGCTGCTGATCGCCGACGAGCCGACCACCGCGCTTGATGTCACGATACAGGCCCAGATACTGGCGTTGATACTGGATCTGCAGAAAGAACTCGGAATGGGACTGGTTCTGATCACGCACGACCTTGGCGTGGTCGCCCAGACGGCGCAGCGCGTCATTGTCATGTACGCCGGCAAGAAGGTCGAGGAGGCCGATGTCGAAACCTTGTTCGCTCACCCGCTGCATCCTTACACCCGCGGCTTGATGGCCTCGATCCCGACCGTGCCCTCGCCTGGCGCCAAAGCGGGTGCGCGCCTGGTCGAGATTCCCGGCATGGTGCCCTCATTGACCAATCTGCCGAAGGGTTGCGCATTCGCTCCGCGCTGCGAACTCGCCATCCAACGCTGCCGCGAGGAATATCCGCCGCTGCAGGCCTGGGGCACCGATCATCTGGCGGCGTGCTGGCGCGCGGCGGAAACCGCGAGATCACCATGACGGACACGCGCGCGCTGCTCGAGGTAACGGACCTCGTCAAACACTATCCCGTCCGAAGCGGCATCCTTCGCCGCGCCGTCGGCACCGTGCATGCGGTGGATGGCGTCAGTTTTACGGTTGGCGTCGGGGAAACACTCGGGCTTGTCGGCGAGTCCGGCTGCGGAAAATCAACGGTCGCGCGGAGCGTCCTGCGCCTGGTCGAACCGACCGGCGGCAGCATCCGGCTCAATGGCCTGGATTTCACCCATCTCGGGAAGGCCGAACTTCGCTCCCATCGACGTTCGATGCAGATCATCTTCCAGGATCCGTTCGCGTCTCTCAATCCGCGCATGACGGCTGGCGATATCGTCGGCGAGCCGCTCAGCGTCCATGGCATGGCGGCTGGCCGCGAAAAACGGGAGCGGGTCGCCGAGCTGTTCGAACAGGTCGGGCTCAGGCCGGATCAAATGCTGAACTATCCGCACCAGTTCTCCGGCGGCCAGCGGCAGCGCATCTGCATCGCGCGGGCGCTGTCGCTCGGGCCGAGCCTGATCGTGTGCGACGAGCCGGTGTCGGCGCTCGACGTATCGATCCAGGCCCAGGTGATCAATTTGCTGATCGACCTTCAGCGCAAGCATGACTTCTCATATCTGTTCATCGCCCATGATCTCGCCGTGGTGGCCCATATCAGCCACCGCGTCGCGGTGATGTATCTCGGGCGCATCGTCGAGGTTGCAGGGAAGGCCGAACTGTTCGCAAACCCCCGCCATCCTTATACCCAGGCATTGCTGGCCTCCGTGCCGGTAGCGAACCCCAAAGTGAAGCGCCTCAAGCCGATGATCGACGGGGATGTGCCGAGTCCAATCAATCCGCCATCGGGATGCGCTTTCCACACCCGCTGTCGGTATGTGATGGACCGCTGCAAGGTTGAGGCGCCCGCGCTGACGGCAGTCGGCGCGCAGCACCAGGTCGCGTGTTTCCTCAATGAAGGAACCGGGCGGGCACTGACCTGAGACCGTCATTGCGAGCGAAGCGAAGCAATCCATGGCGCGGCAATATAGAAGGATGGATTGCTTCGTCGCTTCGCTCCTCGCAATGACGACGCTCCTCACACCGCTTACGCGTCTGCTTCGATCTCCACCACAATCCTTCCGGTCGTCACCTGTTCGCCTTCCGCGACGTCGATGGCGGAAATCGTGCCTGATATCGG
>WNGK01004109.1_pt1 | contig 15985 bp, 6 predicted proteins | sample 5400601 | NCBI WGS metagenome assembly WNGK01 (sample SAMN13153376, study PRJNA577476) | soil metagenome | isolation source: 60 cm soil or saprolite under Garry oak tree replicate 1 | place: USA:California | collected 2016-06-15
AACTGTCGCTTCTCCTGCACGATCACCTCCCTGGCGTGTAAGGGATAAAGCTTTCTCACATATCTCCAGGGCTCGCTGTGGTTGGCCTGTTGCCTTGTACACTTCTCCTATGTTATTGAGAGTAACCGCTTCTCCGACGCGATCACCCACTTCGCGCCGAATCGACAAGGCCTGTTCATAGAGAGCCAGAGCCTGATCCAACTGTCCTATAGCTCTGTACACCAGGGCCATGTTATTAAGTGTAGCTGCCTCGCCAGGGCGATTGTCTACTTCACGCATAATAGGCAGAGTTTGCTTCCACACTTCCAGTGCTTCTTGCAAGTGATCTGTGGCCCTATACACGTCAGCTTTATTATTGAGAATGATAGCTGTACCGGCAAGATCTCCTACTTCATGCGCGATGGACAAGGCATACTCACAGAGTAGCAAAGCTTCCCGGAATTGCCCTCTATCTCGATAGATGCCTGCTATGTTGTTGAGTACAGTTGCTTCACCTGCGCGGTCACCAACCTCACGCATAAGAGATAGGACTTGCTTGTAAAGGTGCAGAGCCTTCTGCAATTGACCGGTAGCCTGGTATGCCGCAGCTTCATCGCTGAGCATAGCCGCCTCGCTAGCCCGGTCACCTACCTCTCGTATGATGGGTAGTGTTTGCTGGAATAAAACAAATGCTTTTTCGGATTGGCCTGTAGTTAAATATGTACTCGCTAAGCCATGCAATGCAGTTGCCTCGCCAGCCCGATCGTGTTTCTGCTGACAGATAGATAAAGCCTGTTCATAGAATATTAATGCCCGTTGTGGTTGCCCTATGTCTTTATACACACCTGCTATGCTATTGAGAGCTTGCGCTTCAAGGTCTCCTTCGTCTTCCTGTGCAATTTCTAAGGCTTGTTCGAGCAATGGTAGCCCACGTCGCGGATTTCCTATCCTGTGCTGTATCCATCCCCAACGCAATAGATAGCCGCCATGTTCAACACCTGTAATGTAAGTTACCCCTTGCTCAAAATCATCGCTGATTCGTCGTACTACTGCCGATGCAGCCTCACTCTTGTCCAACTCGCTTGAGAGTATATCTGCTAAGCGGGCATACACTGCTCCAAACCGTGACAGCAGCATCTCGTGTTCATAAACCTGCTTCAATTCATGTTTTATATACGGACGCACTGTAGGCAAGAGAAAATAGAACTCCAACCTTCCCTCCCGTGTTATGAGAGTTTCGCGGGTCAATAAACTGCGTTGCCAGAGAGTATAGAGCCAACCGCGAACCGGAGACGGATTCGTTTCTGTGTCTTTATGCTCAGGATCAAAGATGGGGATGACCATTTCCGCTAAAAAGGGCGCATGAAATACCCACAATCCACTCAATAGATCATGTAAGTGTGTATCAAGATAGTGTACACTCGTCTCGATACAGGCAAAGAGTGTGCGATGTCGATGGTCAAGGCCAACGTACTTGTTTTCTGCTTTGGCCAACTGCTCCTCATGTACCTTGAGGAAGGCGGGCAAGGTAATAGCGCTGACATTGAAAGCTCCGCCCAGGAGCCGCAGACTCAGGGGATGTCCTGCCACCTGCTTGCTTAATTGCCGGGCCAGGTTCATATCGACCTCTTCAGCTCGATGAGATGTACTTTGCAGGAATAATGCTGCTCCCTCCTTCGGAGACAGCCCATCCAGTTCAAGCAGCTCTTCGCCGCTCCATCCCAGCGGCACACGCGAAGTGACTAGTAAGCTCACCGCCGATCCAGGCAATTGTTGCAATAGTTGAGCTAGATGAATGATCAACTCGTTGTTTGCCTCAACAGCATCTACCATTGTGTCAGCATTGTCCAGGACAATGAGCAGACGCCGCTCGGATAGAAGCGCCAGAAGGCGTCGTTCAATCTCAGTGGGATCGAGTATCTCCTGAGTAGGAATGTCCAGAAAACGTGCCAGGTCGCTCACGAAAATTTCCCGGCTGGGAAGATTCTCCAATGTCGTTGCCCACACGCCGCCAGACCAAGCATGAGCAAAGCGCTCCACTGCCTCGCGCGCCAGGGCTGTTTTCCCTTGACCACCTCCGCCATGAATCGTGACGATATGTAGTCGATTATCACCTGTCAGGGAGGTACCAAGCTGCTTCAATTCGTCGAGACGCCCATGGAATATGCCCTCAGCGCGAGGTAGAGCACTGATTTCTATCCTTGGTTGATGTTCGTTGATCACCGGCGTTCCAGGTACGCTGGGAAATCCAGGAGCCGATATCTTCAAGGATGTGTAGAGGACAGGGACACCAACGACCCAGGAACGCGGGCTATCAGCAAGCACCAATCGGGCCTGGAACAGCGCCTCTTCCACCGGCGAGCCACGTGCCAGATCGCTGTAGAAGACGCGTGAGAAGGCACGAGCATCCTCGTCATGGATGCTCAAGCGCATACCCAGGGCATAAGGTGTTTTCTGTTGCACCAGGGCTGCGGCCAGATTGCTGAAAGAGGTCGCTCCAGGAGTCGCACTGACACAGGCATTGAGCGTAACCAGGAAGGTGGTCCCACGCACACGAAGTGCGAACTGCCTGGCCGTCACCGGTTCGAGATCGCCATTTTCTTTTTCAAAGCAAAGGATCGCTCCTGCCTCATCCTGGCCGCCATGGCCCATAAAATGTACGACGCGTTGGCGCCGGTTGACCAGCAGGGTACGTAGTTGTTCTATAGTGGGAGGTCGAGTACGCTCAAGCGTAACGGCAGATGGTACTGCCTTGATGATTTCTTTGAGACGTTGCCATTCGCCATCAATGTTGAGGGGCGGCAGCTCGGTACTCAGTGGGCTGGAGGGGATAGCGACAATATGCAGGCCATTGTCCAGCATGGGTGGGTCAATGCGTTGGTCGGTAGGCAGACCCCGGACGAAATGGCACTGCGTGACGAGGAAACCATCAGAGCTATAGGCGTATTCCCAGGGTATAACATCGAGGTCCTTGTCGGGGGTGACGAGCAGAATGCGCTCTGGCATAATCTCAAGTGCATGACGTGCTACTGTTCCAGATGGGAATAAAGTGAGATAAACAGCTTTGCCAAAAGCCACGGGGTCGTCAATTGGTTGCGATAGCTCTTTTTCCTGGCTCAGAATAAGCGTTCGCAAATCAAACGTGTGGGAACGTTGACCGTCACAGGTAACGCTGATCTCCTTCTCGTTTTGGTGCACAAGGGTTAGTTCCATGAAGTTCTCCCTCCATACCCTCGATTCATCATTCCCTCTCTAATGGGTATTGGTTACGCATTTGTATCGGGCGCTAGTTCATCACTACTCATAGCCTTGTAGCTATGATGATGGACGTTCCACAATTGCCTGCCATGTTTTCGCATATATACCCTTCAAACCTTCTCCCAACCCTGTAGGGTTGCCGCCTGCATTCAGAAGCCCGATGACGGCGTCGAGCAATGTTACCAGGTGACGAATGCCCTGGGCGGTTGCCTGATTGCGCATCTCAGCGAGATTGTTGCGCCACTCGCTGCGCTGGTTGGAGGAGGGACCGAGAACTGCAAGTGTGTTGTTGATGATGAAATCGAAGAGACGAGGGTCAACGCCACCAGTTTCTACTGCGACAGCAATGGTTTCCCAAGCCTGGCGATAGATGCCGTGCAGGTCGTGACCTAGTTGCGAGAGATCTTTCTCAAACAAAGCTAACTGAATAGTACGGATGAGAGCCTGCATGCCCTCGTCTATCGTCTCAGTGGCCTGTGCGGTGAGATACTGTGCATGCGCCAGCTTCTGCTGCGGGCTGCCCAACAAGGCCGCAATGCTGCGGGGAATCAGCTCAGAGCCAAAGGGGAGGACATCCTTGTGTGGTCCGCCTGCTGCGATGCCAGCCTGGATCGCGTTGAGCGCATCTGTATAGGGATGTCCTTCTGGTAGGGAAAGTGCCTGACCATCGAGAACAGCCAGGATCGCAAGGAAGAGTTCGGCACCCTGTGACTGGTTGGAGTTTTGCGCTTTCTGCAATGTCTTGGTCATCGTCTCTCGCCATTCATCCCGTTTCTCAGGCATCACCGTCATCACGGTAACAGTGTTGGAAACTATGACCTTCAGTTGCTCTGACGAGATGTGACTCTGTTCATCCGATGGGCCTGCCTGCACTTTACGTAGCCAGTCGGGCTGGGGCTCACTCATCACCTGTTCCCAGAGTGTATCAAACTGTGCAGTGCCGAGGACCTTGCCTTTTATAGATATGAGCAACTGCTGCATGATCTGCGCATCGTAGGCGAAACCATGTTGACTCAGGCCGTTGTAAGCTTCCCAGGCCATGGGCAAGGCGCGACGATGTTCACCCTGTTGGAGCAAGAGCTGGCAGAAGTTCGCTTGCGCCACGGCCACGCTGCGCAAATCACCCAACTCTTGATATGTGCGCAGGGTTTGTTCATAGAGGACCAACGCCTTTTGTGATTTGCCAAGTTTCTGCAGTACATCTGCCTTCGCATGTTGTGTCACGGCCACACCTCGGAAATCCCCTAATTGCTGTGTGGTGTGCAAGGACTGCTCATAGAGCGCCAGGGCTTCCTGCGGCTGGCCTAGCTGCCGCAGTACATCTGCTATTGCATGTTGTGTCGCGGCCACACTGCGCAGATCGCCCAATTCTTGATATGTGCGCAGGGTTCGTTCATAGAGGGCCATCGCCTCCTGTGGTTTACCCTGTCGCCTCAGTACATCAGCCATCGCACATTGCGTCGCCGCTATTTCACGCACATCGCCTAACAGTTGTTTGGTGCGCAGGGCTTGTTCATAGAGCATCAGGGCTTCCTGCGGCTGGCCCAGTTGGCTGAGCACAGTCGCCATCGCACCTTGCATCACGGCCACACCTCGGATATCCCCTAATTGCTGTGTAGTGCGCAGGGCTTGTTCATAGAGCACCAGGGCTTCCTGCGGCTGGCCCAGTTGGCTAAGCACAGTCGCCATCGAAGCTTGTGTCACCGCCACGCCTCGGAAATCCCCTAATTGCTGTGTGGTGTGCAAGGACTGCTCATAGAGCGCCAGGGCCTCCTGCGGCTGGCCTAGCTGCCGCAGCACATCTGCCATGGCGTGTTGTGTTTCTGCCACTTCTCGGATATCCCCTAATTGCTGCTCAGTGCGTAGCGCTTGCTCATAGAGCGTCAGGGCTTTTTGGGGTCCGCCCATCTGACTGAGCACTTTCGCCATCGAAGCTTGCATTGCTGCCGCCTCTCGGATATCCCCTAATTGCTGCTTGGTATGTAAAGCTCGCTCATAGAGCTCCAGAGCTTCTTGGGGTCTGCCCATCTGACTCAGCATATCTGCCATCGCACCTTGCATCACGGCCACGCCTCGGAAATCCCCTAATTGCTGTGTGGTGTGCAAGGACTGCCCATAGAGCGCCAGGGCTTCCTGCGGCTGGCCTAGCTGCCGCAGCACATCCGCCATCGAAGCTTGTGTCACGGCCACTTCTCGGATATCCCCTAATTGCTGCTTGGTATGTAAGGCTTGCTCACAAAGCGCCAGGGCTTCCTGCGGCTGGCCCAGTTGGCTGAGCACAGTCGCCATCGAAGCTTGTGTCACCGCCACACTTCGCACGTTTCCCAACACCTGGTTGAGTTCTAGTGCCTGTTCATATAAGGCAAGAGCGCGTCGATTCTGACCAAGCCGCTGGTAGGGTGTAGCAAGATGATAGGCCAGGGAGCTTCTGCCAACAGGCGAGAGATAGTGCAAGGCGGCCTCCAAATCTGGCAGGCTCTGGCGTACCAGGTAGCGTATCAGCGAGCTTTGATCATACCCTCCTTCGGACTGGTATGACTGTCGTGCCAGTTGATCAAACACCTGCCCGTAACGCTCCAGCACATCTGCATCCAGATCTGACAGGTGATGCTGGCTGTACCAGCGCAGCATCGGGTGCAGGGCCAGAAGGGTCAGTTCCCCTTCCTGGAAGGTCCTGGTATCCCTATTCAGCAGGCCCAGGCGCACCAGGTTCTGCAGGTGAAGTGGGACCTGTTCTTCGTTGTCCAGTATATACGCGGCATATTCAGGGGGAAACGGAGCCTGGAAAAGGCTTACGGCGTCGAGGACCTGGCGTTGTTGTGGCGTTAAACGCTTGACGCTGTAGGCCATACAGGCATAGAGCGTCTTCTGCCGTTCGAGGTCTTCCAGGCTGGTGGGTGTGGTTTGCTCTGCTCGCTCCAGTTCTATTTCGATATGTGTCAAGAACGTGGTCAAATCGGTAGCAGTCTCGTCGGCGAAGCGACCGGCTAGCAGTCGGATACTCAGGGGATGACCCTGCACGCGCTGGCTGAGCGCAAGACGCGCAGCCGGTGGAGCAAGATGCTCCCGGTCGGTGGGCAAGAGCGCGAGAAAGAGGTCCGCCCCGGCCTCATTGGTGATGCCGGACACCTCGACGACGTGGCAGTCGCCCCAGTCTGAAGGTGGGACGATACGCGAGGTCAACAGGACCGCGCCATCACCCTCTCGCAGGCGACTAATAAAGGTGGCCAGAGATTTTGCGGCGGGATCATCCTGTCGCTGGGCATCGATGAGGGTTTCGATGTTGTCGAGCACGAGCAGGGAGCGATGATGTGTGCGCCATTGGAGGATGGCCTGTTGCAGTTCCACAGCTGTAGGATACCGTGCAGGGTCAAGCCCATAGAAGCGGGCCAGGCGGTTGAAGAAGCGATCGGCAAACGTTTCGTTGACTGTGCACCGGTCGTCAGCATCGAGCCGGGCAAAGGTCTCGAAGGAGCAGGCGAGGACACGATCGGCAAAGTAATAGCTGACGCGCTCGGCAACGGCGCGTGCCAGGGCCGTCTTGCCGATGCCACCGAGCCCGTGGAGCAGGACAAAGCCGCGAGCGCCAGGCGCGAGCAGGAGATCGAGCGCCGCGCTGATCTCTTCGCCACGGCCAACGAAATGCGTCGCTTCTGGGAGCGCAGAGAGGTCAAAGGTCTTCTGCAAGCGTTCGGGATCGGGCTGTATGGTGGGTTGCCCATCCGTAAGCTGGAGCAGCGGTGCCGGTTGCTCGCGCATGCAGGTGTAGAGGACGGGGATACCTGCCAGCCAGGACGGGTTATGCAGTTTGCCAGGCTCTTCCAGGGCACGGCGGGTGTGCATGACCGCATCTTCGACGCTGTGCCCCTGCAAGAGGAAATCATAGAGTGCCTGGCTGAGGACCAGCGCGGCATCATCCGGCAGGAAACACTGCATGCCCAGGGCATAGGGAAAGCCACGACACACGAGCGTCCGGGCAATGTTGCCGAACTCGGTGGAAGCTACGATGGCGGAAAGACAACTGTTGAGCACGACCAGGAGGATTTGACCACTCAGGGAATCGGCGAAATCAGCGGCATCGACCAGGTGCCTACGAGCACGGGCGTCCTCAAAGCTGAGGAAGGCTTTGCCATCCTGGCCGCTGCTATGGCCCATAAAGTGAACGATCGAGGTACGCTGGCGGCTCAGGGAGCACTCCAACCGGCTGCGCGTGGGCGGGCGGACGCGCCTGACGGTAAGCGCCCTTGGGGGCATGGTAGTAGAGACGGCCTGGACCAGGTTTTTCCATTCGCGTTCGACATCGAGCACACGCGTTTCGTCGACGGGCGAGACGGGGATGGCGACGATCTCCAGGGCGCCGGTGAAGGAAGATCCAGCCTGACGTTGTGCCTCGGCGACGCTGGAGATGCTACGCACGAAGTTGAGGCGGGAGACGAGCAACTTGTCATTGCTATCGCGGAGATACTCCCAGGGGTTCGCGGCGACCAGGGGGTCATCGGCAAGCAGCACGAGGCGCTCACCTGCGGGTAGATCGGAGAGCAGGGCACGGAACTGCTCATCAGGGAAGGTCTTGTCAAACAGGTCTCGCCCGTAGGCGGGAGCATCGTCATAGATACGCTGCCAGGTGGATGCATCAGGGACAACGTCTCCCAAGGGAATGGACACCGTGTGCTCACCAAGCGTCACTGTGAGCGTGGTGCCTGTACGTTGCAGCATGAGCTCTGGCATGCGTTGTACCTTTCGTTAGAGGTTCCAGATGATGACAATGAGCAGGGCTGCCAGGGCGACCGCGCCCAGAGCGAAGAGGAGGTTGGCTATTTTGAGCCAGAGTAGTTTGTGCTTAATCATACATTGCAGTTCTGCGGCGTTCCTGGTCATGTTGTACCTATAGCGTCGGTAGGAACGTGCCTGCGTCGCCCAGATGGCTGACCCAATCGAGAGAAGGAAACAGACGAGCGAAACAATCACCATGACTTTGGCTGGCGAATTCCCCTTGAGATAGGGCGGCGGGAAGTTGTTGCTCAAGATTGAGATGCCAAACAGGACACCGAGAAAGGTGGCAATGCGTTCAATGAGGCTTTTGCCTGAATCATCGAGCGTATCAAGCTGCTTGCTCGCGATATCGTCAAAGACGGTGCTGACCCGCTTGCCCTCTTCTGATGGCGCTTGCGAATCATAGATGGGGATCTGTTGCTGCTGTTGTTGATCACTCATTTATAGCCCTCGCAATCGACGGGAACCATCATTTCTTCTCCACACTGTTCACACTTGAGGACGAGTTCATCCAGTTCTTTCCCGGCACGTTGTGTGAGTCTACGGACAATAGTTGACTGTGCCAAGCAGACACGTCGTTTATCAAAGTAGGTGATATGCCCGTTCTTACAGCGCACGCCGAAAATGTGGCGCGATTCGCCAGGCCGCAAGGGCGGGGGTTGCGCTACACCTTTCTTCGCATCGGCATCGAGCACCTCCTGGGCCTTGTCGCGCACACCCATCATGAGATCATTGTGCGCCAGATATTCCAGGAGAGCAAGGACAGCTTCGCGGTGTTCATCTCGCCTGAGCATCTCGGCAGCATGGTCGATGGCCTCTTTGCGGATGCGGATGAACTCGTGCGCCGCCTTTTCGGAAAGCGCAATGAGTGGGTCTGTACTCTGTGAGGGCGGAAAATCTGGCTGTGCTGTGAGTGAGGCAGCCACATCCGTGCAAGGAGCTTGACTGGTGATGGTAGTATTCACAATCAAGGTATTGAGAAGGCCATTGCTATCAATCACAACTGGTACAATCGGCTTTTTCAACTGTTGCGCAAAGAGGATTTGTCGCTCTACCCACTCTGATTGTGCGGCACTGCTGCTCCAGACAAGGACAACGGCTGCGCTGCTCAGGATGACGTTTTCGATGGTCCTGGGATACAGGATAGATTCTATGATGAGAGATGTCGGTTCGCGCCAGGTGGTGTAGCCTTTAGTTTCAAGGCCCTGGCGAATGTGTTCTGCACAGTCAGCATCTTCTTTAGTGTGAGAAACGAAGATAGCAGGCATGAATGAATTCCTCCCATAAGTATTACTCATGGTTCGGCCAAAAAGTGACAAGATTTTGCAAATGCGGTAAGCTGTCGCCATGACAGAACAGGTAAGTGTTACGACAGAACGAGTGGACGATCTTCCGCTCTTGTTGTCCCACAGTGACAAGATGGGTGTACCAGAGTTGCTGGATGAGTACTTCAAGCCGCATGGTAACTGGGAGGGAATGAGCCTGGGCTGGACGACAGCCATCTGGTTGACCCACATCGTGTCGGAAGGGGATCATCGGATGAATCAGGTGCAAGGCTGGGTGGCCCATCGGGTGCAGACCCTGTCCATCTGTACCGGGCAAGAAGTCAGTGAGCGAAGCTTTCGCGATGACCGCCTGGCCCTGGTGCTGGATGCGTTGAGCGATGAGCAGAAGTGGCAGCAGTTTGAGACGGCGTTGAACCGACAGCTCATCCGGGTGTACGACCTCAAGCCCAAACGGGTGCGGGTCGATAGTACCACGGTCAGTGGGTATTGGACGGTGACCGAAGAGGGGCTGTTCCAATTGGGGTACAGCAAAGACCACCGTCCCGACTTGCCGCAACTCAAGGTGATGCTGTCGGCCTTGGATCCATTGGGGCTGCCGGTCGCGACACAGGTCGTGTCGGGGGAACGAGCCGACGATCGGCTGTATCTTCCGGCCATTGCTCAGGTGAGCCAGAGCCTGAACGCCCACGGGTTGCTCTACGTCGGGGATTGCAAGATGGCCGCCCTGGACACCCGGGCGTATCTGGAGGCCCAGCAGGACTACTATTTGTGTCCGCTGGCGGCCAAGCAGATGCCAGAGGAGGTCTTGGACGAGTACTTGCAGCCGGTGTGGGCAGGCGAGCAAGCCTTGACCCCCGTCTGGCGTGAACGGGAAGCGGGCCAGCCTGAACCGGTGGCTGAGGGATACGAGAGACGGGTTACGCTCTCGCGCGAGGTAGCAGGAAGGACGATCAGTTGGACGGAACGGCAGCTGATCGTGCGTTCCCACAAGCTCGCCACGGCTGCGACCGCAGCCCTGCACGCCCGTTTGGCCAAAGCCCAGGCCGAGCTGGAAGGGCTCAATGAGCACAAACAAGGCAAAAAACGCTATGCGGATGGGCCTGTGTTGCAGCAAGCCGCCCAGGCCATCCTCAAGCAGCACCAGGTCGACGGATTGGTGCAGGTGAGTATCGAAGAACAGGTGCAAGAGCGACCCGTGCGGGCCTATGGGGACCGTCCTGCTGCCGTGCGGGTCCAACGCACCCTGAGCTTGCACGCGACCGTCGATGAACCGGAGGTCGCGAGAGCGGCGCGCCGCTTGGGATGGCGCGTCTATGTCACCAATCACCCCACAACGGGGCTGTCCTTGGAGCAAGCGGTCTTGGCCTACCGTGAAGAATACCTGGTGGAGCATGGCTTTGGACGCTTGAAAGGCAAACCGCTCTCGCTCTCGCCCATGTATGTCCAGAGTGACCAGCGCGCGACTGGTCTGGTGCGCTTGCTCTCTATCGGCTTGCGCGTCTTGACCCTGCTGGAGTTCCAGGTGCGCCAACGGTTGGCTGACCAGCAAGAACACTTGGCAGGGTTGTATGCGGGCAATCCCAAACGGACGACGCAGCGTCCCACAGCTGAAGCGTTGTTGGGAGCTTTTCAAGGGATTCATTTGTCTCTCGTCACGCTGGGGCAGCAGCTTCACCGGCATCTCACTCCTTTGTCAGCCTTACAACAGCGCATCTTATCCCTGTTGGACTTTTCGTCCGGTTTGTATGACCAGCTTCTGTGCTGAATTTCCAAAACCTCTCTGAAAATGACCGAACCATGAGTATTAGGTACGCTTTTTGCGTTTGCCTTTCGTCTGCTTGATTTTTCCCCCTTTGCCCTTTCTACTGGATGCCCCGTCTTTTTGCAACCTACTTCTTTTGATACCTTTCTGTAGTGTTAGTGGCTCCCTTGCAGGAGAATTGACCTGGGTATTTGCGCGTAGAGAAGTTAGGAATTGTTGTAAAGAGTCAACAGTTTGTCCTCCTATCGTTTGAGGAAGGTTGGCATCAACGAGTACACCAATAGCCTGCACAGTACGAGCAATTGCTTCCTGTACACAGTCGAGATGGCGATATGACACAAATGCCATACTGGTAAGAGTGGTGGCTTCACTTGCCCGGTCTCCTACCTCTTGCCAAATAGGTAAGGCCTGTTCATAGAGCTTAAGAGCCTCCAAATGTTGTCCTACAGCAACATACATGGCGGCCATATCATTGAGGGTGGTAGCTTCGCCACTACGGTCTCCTAGCTCTTTTGTGATTAGTAAGACTTGTTTATACAATTGTAGAGATCGATCTGGTCGCTTCATGACATAATATGCACTCGCTAGATTGTTGAGGATAAATATTTCATTAACCTTGTCTTTCATTTCTTGTACAATAGGCAAAGCTCGTCCATATAACTGCACTGCTTGCTTTGTTTGTCCCGTATCCTGATATGCTTCAGCCATCCTACAGAGAATTCTCGCTTCCATAGCACGCTCCCCATCCTCTCGTGCGATATGTAGAGTTCGTGTCAACAATTCCAACACCCGACTGGGTTGATTTGCCCTCTGATATATCTGGACCATCTCATTGAGAGTTGCATATTCTCTATTACGATCTCCTATTTCCCGCATAATGGTCATAGCTTGTTCAAGTAACTCTAACGCTTTCTCAAACTGTTCTAAATCTTTATATACTTTTCCCATGAGGCTTAAAGTGGTCGCTTCATTTATCCTATCTCCCATTTCTCGCCTTATGATTAAAGCTTGCCAATATAGTTCAAGAGCTTGCTCCATCTTCCCCATATCCCGGTAAACCGTTCCCATGTTATTCAGAACGTAGCCCTCGCCTAATCGCTCTTCTACTTCTCGTTTAATAGGCAAGGCTTGTTCATACCGCTTCAAAGCTTGCTGAGGCTGCCCCAAGTCCGAGTACATCGCTCCTATGTTATTAAGTATAGCTGCTTCCCCTGCTCGATCTTTTACCTCTAACATGATCTGTAGAGCCTGTTCATATAGTTCCATCGCCTGCTGGTGCTTTCCTGTATTCCCAAGCCCTAGTGCTATGTTAGTAAGCACAGCAGCTTCACTTGCCCGGTCACCTACCTTCCGCAGGATAGATATGGCTTGTTCATCCAGTTCGAGAGCTTTCTTGGGCTGCCTCATGTCGTAGTACACTGCAGCCATGTTATTGAGAGCTTGCCCCTCCAAGCTTTGATCCTGTCCTTGCGCGATCTCCAACGCATGTTCGAGTGATCTTAATCCGCGCATAGGATCTCCTAGCCGATGCAGAATCCGTCCCCAATGCAACAGGTAATAGCCTTGCTGTATACCTGCAACGTACTCTTTCCCTCGCTCAAGATCCTCACGAGACTGCTGAGCAATAGTCACTGCTGCAGTGCTTCTGTCGAGTTCATCATATATTCCATTCACTAGACCTGCACATATTGCTCCAAAGCGTGCTAGGAGTTCCTCTTGCGCATAATGTTGCTCTAACAAATGTTCCACATAGGGACGCATGATCGGTAATAAACGGTAGAACTGCAATATCCCCTCACGTACCGTGACCGTTTCGCGAACCAGGAGACCCCGTTGCCAGAGAATATAGAGGCGGTTTTGAAGGGGGAATGGATGTTCTTCGGTGTCCTTATGTTCCGGGTTGAAGATGGCAGCGGCTGCTTCTGCTAAGAAAGGGGCATGAAACACCCACAGGCCGCTGAGTAGAACTCGCAAGTTATCATCAAGGTAGCGCACACTCATCTCGATACAAGCATTGAGCGTGCGGTGACGATGCTCTGGACCGAGATACTTGTTTTCCGCCTCCGCCAACTGCGCCTCCCAGTCTTCGATAAAAGTACGGAGCGAGATGGGGCATGCGTTGAAGGCTCCACCGAGGAGACGCAGGCCAAGAGGATGCCCCTCCAACTTGCAGCTGAGTTCCTTCGCCAAGGCGAGTTCTATCTCGTTTGCTCGCTGAGGCGCGCTTTGCTGGAAGAGAATGGCACCCTCCTCTGGTGAGAGGCCGCCTAATTCGTGCGTGATTTCTCCGCTCCACCCTAGTGGCACTCGCGAGGTCACCAACATGCTGACAGATGGACCTGGTAGTTGTTGAAGGAACTGAGCTAACTGTATTGCCCGCACATGGTTGGCCTCCACAGCATTGATGAGAGTTTCGACATTGTCCAAAACGAGCAAGGTACGGCGAAGAACAAGTTGTTTCAGAACCTGGCGTTCTATCTCGTTGGGGTCGATCATCGTTTGCGCATCGATACCCAGGAATCGGGCTAGGTCGTTGATAAACAGCGCCTGGCTCGGTAGGTTTTCTAGAGAGGCGCTCCAGATCCCTCCAGGCCATGCGTAGGCAAAACGCTCGACTGCTTCTCGCGCCAGTGCGGTCTTACCCTGCCCGCCTGCCCCATGAATGGTCACAAGACGCGAACAACTATCACCGGTCAGAGCCGTGCCAAGCACTTTCAGTTCGTTGATACGCCCCTGAAATCCACCTTCTGCACGAGGTAGTGCACTGACCTCTATGTGCGGTTGATGTTCTTTGATGATAGGAGAACCTGCGAGAGCAGCAAAACCAGCGGCTGGTTGCGCGAGTGAGGTAAAGAGCACTGGCACACCGACAACCCAGGAATGTTGGCTATTGGCGAGGGTTAAGCGTGCCTGGAGCAGCGCCTCTTCAACGGGTGAACCATGTGCCAGATCGGTATAGAAGGTGCGCGAGAAGGCACGGGCATCATCGTCATGAATGCTGAAGCGCATGCCCAGGGCATAAGGGACCTTCTGTCGCACAAGGGCAGAGGCGAGATTACTGAAGATGGTAGGTCCAGGTGTTGCGCTGACGCAGGCATTGAGGGTGACCAGAAAGACGGTAGCGCGCACTCGCATCACGAACTCTCTTGCCGTCACTGGCTGCAAGTCGCCGTTGTCCTTTTCGAAGCACAGGACGGCCCCTGTCTCATACTGCCCACCGTGACCCATGAAATGCACAACACGATGGCGCTGGTTTGCCACCAGGCGGCGCACCTGCTCAACGGTTGGAGGGCGCGCACATTCGAGGGTGATGCTCTGAGGGATCTCTTGCACAATTTCTTTCAAGCGCAGCCATTCAGCATCAATGTCGAGAGGCTCTATTTGGTGGCTGAGTGGGTTGGAAGGAATGGCAACAATGTGCAGGCTGTTAGGTAGCGCTGGTGGCTCGATGCGTTGATCAGGCGGAAGGCCGCGCACAAAATGACACGACAGGACAAGGAAGTGCTCGACATCGTCAGCACCATAGAGACCATAGGCATATTCCCACGATATGGCATCAAGCGTGTCATCGGTGGCGATGAGCAGGATTCGTTCTGGCAGAGCATCGAGCTCACGCCGGGCAACGGTCTCTGTCGGGAACAAGGCTTGATAGACTGCTTTGCCATACGCGACCGGGTCATCGAGTGGTTGAGGCAGCCCTTGCTTGCCAGGGATGAGCGTACGCACATCAAAGGTGTGGGAGGCTTGACCATCACAGGTGACGAGAACCTGGGTTTCGCCCTGGCGTGCGAGGGTGAGTTCCATACAGGATTCTTCCTTCCTCCGTACCACGAAATCCTTAGGTCGTTCTTGTGCAGAAGGCAACGCCATACAAGCTCTGCATGGTTACTTAGAGAGATACATGTAAAAAGTTCGATCTTCCAATCAGGTAATGAATAATGCAGGCTTTTGCAGAGTATAGCAAGTTGATGAGCAAGGGTCAATACACTTTTGATCAAGATCTGTTCATTAAAAGCAAATTTGACTTTTCTACTCATTTAAACGAATGTTGCAAACATTCTCGGTTGAGAAACCCCATCTTGCGTGTTCGCTCTGATGGGGACGCTTCTGCTGTCGTTTTCATTGTCTCATCTGACCATGAGCCACTATGGCATGCTTCAAATAAAAAAGACTCTCTATAGTCAAGTCTTTTTGGACCAATTTGGGAAAAGCCCAAAGAATTCAGAGAAAGGGGAGAGGAGCAATGGCGGCAACTGGGCACAAGCCAGTAGTCCACACCGTTGGCTGGCGTGGCAGGATCAAGACGGCCCAGGTGGAAAGCGAACAAGCTACAAGTCAGTTTGTCTGTTGGGCACGAGCAGGTCAGAGCGGATCGCGCGATGCAGCTCTAAGCAGCTCTGCGCGCATGCTGCTGCTGTGCTTGCTCAAAGGTGGCAACCTCATAACAGCGGTGGTGCAGCCACATGGCAAAGATGATCCTGGTCCACACATTCGCCAGAGCGCGTACCGCCACCGTGTGACTTTTGCCTTCTGCCCGTTTTCTCTGGTAATAGGCTTGGGCCCACGGCTCACTTTGCGTCGTCTGCCAAGCAAACTGATGCAGGGCGAGCACAGGCGAGGTCCCTCCCAGCGCTTGCAGACTGCTGGCATCCCGATAGCGCGAACGCTCATCGCCAATTTCAGCCAAGAGTCGGGGAGCCAGGCGTTGGCCTGCCCGTGGCAAGCTCTCAAACAGCTCATGGTCCTCATGGGTCAAAAAAAGGGTGTCAATCTCCTTGTCATACTGAGCAATTTGCTCGATCAGTGGCAAGAGTTGGTTCACCAGAACCAGCATCAAGCGCGATTTGGTGCGGGTCGTCACCGCATCGGCCTGCAAATGCGGCTGATGCATGCGCTCCACGATCTCTTGGGCAACGCTACGGGCGTG
>WNGK01003929.1_pt1 | contig 15983 bp, 19 predicted proteins | sample 5400601 | NCBI WGS metagenome assembly WNGK01 (sample SAMN13153376, study PRJNA577476) | soil metagenome | isolation source: 60 cm soil or saprolite under Garry oak tree replicate 1 | place: USA:California | collected 2016-06-15
GGTGTGGAGGATCGAGGACTTGGCACTCCTCTTCTTGGCCTCGCACCCGCTCAGCTCGCCAACGTTGCGCTCGTGTTGCCAGATCACTGCTCCCAGGCTCGCTCGTCCAGGTCATGGGAACCTGTGGCTCAGCGAGCAGGTGCCGCCGAGCACTCCCAGCACCACCATGCCAAGCCGGGACATATCCAGCAGGAGACCAGGGCAATCGCATCTAATTTTTGGGGCTGGCTCTACAAGCTGCGTCATAACAAGCCAGTTTTCAAAGCTCTGCTGTATGAATGCCCTCTACAAGGCACTTGAAAATTTAGATGCAATTGCCCTGAGCAGGAGACAGCGACTCTTGACAAAGACCGGCACGATCGTGTAGCATGGCTGCGTGGGCACAAACGAGAGCAAAACAGTGGAAGGACAGGGAAACTGCTTTGTCCTTCCCATGCACACGAAGGAGGAACACAGACAGATGGCAACAGAACACATGGTGGGCAAAGGCGAGCTGGTCCACCAGATCGCTGCTCGCTCGGGTCTGAGCCTGAAGGACGCCGAAAAGGCGCTGGATGCCTTTACCGAGGTCGTGCCTGAGAATCTAGCACAAGGCCGGGAGGTGCGCCTCATCGGCTTTGGCTCCTGGAGTCTGCGCGAGATTGCCGCGCGCAAAGTCAAGTCGATCCGCACAGGCAAGGACGTGTCCCTGCCCGCCCACAAGCTCGTCGGCTTCTCGGTGGGCACGACCCTCTCCCAAGCCGCGGAAGCTCCCAAGGGGAAAAGCAAGACCGCAGCCAAGAAACGCTAAGGCTGCACAAGCCTGGACCAGGCTCCCTTCCTGCTGCCAACTGGCAGCAGGAAGGGAGCCTCCCACAGCAGCACCGCATTGACCCCGCCGCGCTTTTCAGTAGAGCCGATGTGGGGCGGGAGGTGAAAACGAGAGACCAGTCTCTTGCCAAGATGTCCCCCGATGTTCGATCGCTTCCGTCGGCAATACGCACAACCTTTCAGCCAGATTCCCAGGAAGACCTTGCATCAATCTGTTCACCATTGCAGGCAGCAGGGAGGGTCGGAACTATTTCATAGGTAAAAGTTGAGCATTGATGGATTTCGCCTTTTCTAGAGTCTGGACGTTTAAAAGGATAGAGGTCAGCGTATTGAGGTGAGCAACCGAGCGGCCATTGCGGACGTGGGGTCGCTCAATGCCTTTGGCTTGCGCCTGACTGTTGATGCGCTCAGCAGAGGTGCGCTGGTTAGAGATGGCGTGGTAAAGCGGGCCATCGCGATCAAGCGTGACACGCATCTGCCCGCCTCGTTCCCAGTTGACATCTTTGACACAGCCACGGCCTTTGAGGAATTGCTCATGTGGGCAGCTTTGGCCGGTCTTTTCGGGAAAGAGCAAGGGACAGCGGAAGCGCTGGGCGCGATAGCCGTTGGGATGCTTGAACTGAAAGTGCGCCGTCATCGGCAGCTTTTCAGGGCAGAGCGGAGTGCCGTCCGCCTGTCGTTCATAAAGCGGGTGGGCGTGCTGGTTGAGCGGGATGGCCGCGATGCCGCCATGCAAGAGGGCTCGCTGGTAGATATACCAGGCATCGAAAGCGGCGTCAGCGGTGACATTGATGGGATAGGCATCTATGGCCAGCACCACCTGGTCGTAGAGGCGACGAAAGTAGGTGACATCACCCTGATTGAACGGTTGGGTGAACTCAGCCAGCACGACATCGCCGTAGACCGGATCGGTGCAAGCCGCGACGCCGGAGCCAGAGCCGAAGAGGCTGACCTTTTTATCTTTGGTCGAGCCATCAGCCTGGACTTGATTGCTGCTCTTTTTGACGCCCAGGCGACAATCGGGATCGCCTTTGGGGATGTGGGTGACATCGAAGCGGCCTTTGACATAGACCTGATCGTTGTTCTCACGTTGTGCTGGCTACTTGGAACATCCGTTCTCGAAATCCGTCGTTTTCTATGAATGGATGTCTCAAGTAGCCAGCACAGCGTGGCATCATGCCACCCCTGCGGCGCCGCGGCGCGCCACACAAGGAGATACGACACATGGCTGAAGACACCTTCACGCTCACGACGTTCTACACCTCCTGGAAAGCGTACCAGGATCACCTCAAAGGGGCGCTTGCCCCGCTCAAAGCCTCGCAGCTTGAGCGGCGCGCCGCACCTCACCTGCGCTCCATCGGTGAGAATGCCCTGCACATCATCGGCTGCCGTGCCTCCTGGTTCACTGATTTCCTGGGCGAGGACGAAGGCTCGGAGATGAAGGGGTATGCGGGTTGGAACGAGGTGGCGCTGAAGCTTCGGGCGCCCATCCCAACCGCCGCCGAGATGGTGCAGGCTCTCGACCGCACCTGGCAATTCATGGCGGATTGCCTGGCGCGCTGGAGTCCCGACGAGATGCGACACACCTTCCCCGACGACTGGGACGGCAAACCAGTCGACCTGTCGCGCGCCTGGGTCGTCTGGCATGTGATGGAGCATGGCCTGCACCACGGCGGCGAGCTCTCGCTCACCCTCGGCATGCACGGACTCCCGGCGGATTTCTCCGGCTAGAGCCGGTTCAAGACTCGACAGGGAGAGGTGGGAGCATGCGGCTCTGTCAACCAGACGCAACCCCTGCTCCTCTGATGGAAGCTCCGAGGAATGGTCCTTTGTCGCGCCCTCTCTCGCGTTGTTGCCCGCGCGAGGTGAGCCAGCGCAAGCATGATCTGCGCGAGGTCGCAGAGCGGGCTGCGCTCTCTCGTGAAGACCGCAGTCCACTGGCGCATGTTGCCACATGATCTGCCACCGCTTTTTCGCGTGGGGTGAACGACAGTGGTCCAGGAGCCGAGGAGCGCCAAGAGCAACCTCATTGCGCAACCCGTGGGAAGAGTCACGATGGGGGTATCCCATACACATACATCCGTTGCTGGAGAAGAGGAGGAGTGCTTCTCTGAGCTTGTTCCTCTTCAGCTAGAAGGTCTTGGAGCTTGTGAGACAATATTCCCGCCGGCTCAAGGAAGACGGAAAAAATTGGTGACAGAGGACTCGAATCCCGTCGGTTCCGGTCGGTTCCGCGATCAGACCCGGGATGCAGAAGCCGTCCCGGGTCTTGTTCTTTCTCTTCTCATCCAGGATCTGCTAACGTACGTTTCTCTCCTCTGCAGAGAGGTCAACTCCAGGCACCCCTGTGTATGACTTCCCAACCTCGTAGGAGGAGGTATTTCCTAACATCGTAGAACCCTGTGAATCGGTTGACCTTTTTTGCGATCGTCCACCTTTTTTTGAAAGGTCACACGATGGTGGGAAACAGGGCCTCTTACGAGGTTGGGAAGTCATACACCCCTGTTTGAGGAGTGGGAACGTCATCTTTCCCATCATGGACGACTCGATGAACTCCTCCTTCTGTTCTCAGACTCCAAAAAAGCGGGAGAGGATCATCTCATGCGCGAATTGGAGTTAGCTGCGCGCAGATCCCGGCATCGGACCAAAACGACGCACAGTGATCCCAATGCGCGGGTAGCCCCGAACCGCTTGGATCGCGAGTTTACAGCAACCTGCCCCAACGAGAAATGGGCGGGAGACATCACCGCAATTTGGACGTGACGTCGGCTGGCTCTACCTTGCTGCTGTGCTTGATCTCTTCTCACGACGAGTGAGAGGATGGGCTATGGCCGCATCGGCTGATGAAACGTTGGTCGAGATGGCGCTGCGCATGGCTCTGCGGAAGCTCCGTCCACAGGCTGGGTTACTGCATCACACTGATCGGGGTTGCCACTACACCAGCCATGCGTACTAGGCACTTCTGACAGAAATGAACGTGACGGTGAGTATGAGCCGCAAGGGCAACTGCTGGGATAACGCCGTCACCGAGTCGTTCTTTGGAACGCTCAAAAGCGAATGCGTGGACCTCACGTGCTTCCAGACGCGCGCCGAGGCCAGACAGACGGTCTTCGAGTACCTGGAGTGCTATTACAACCGGGTCCGACGACATGCTTCGCTTGGCTATGTCAGCCCGGTTGCCTTTGAACAACAAAAGTGTTAATCCCCATGTTCGGGGACTCCACCAAAGTGGGTCAAGCTCAGTTTGCCTGATGGCGCAAGGAAGAGGTAATAAATTGGTGACAGACTCACCGAAACCCGTCGGTTCCGGTGAGTCTATTTGTAGAATATGAAACAATACTACAATTTGTAAAAGGAGATCTGAGGCCATCCAAGCCGCCATCCTTGGCCTCTACGTCCCAGGAGGCGGGGTCAGGGACGTGCAGAGTCGCCTTCTCACAAGCTGGTTCAGTCTCGAGAACCTCACAGATAAGACCGGGAGCACTCTCGCACGGCAACACAGCGTCCCTCCTCCAAGAGGAATGCTCTTTCCCGCTTGTCATTCACTCCCCTTTTCTCCTTGGGAGATCGCTTCTCAAAGGCCCTTTTCTCTGAACGGATGTACCACGTAGCCAGCACAGCTCATGTTCCTTTCATGAAGCGCAAAAACTTCCACAATCGTGCCAGTCAAGCGGAAATATATGGTAGAAACTGTCACACGTGATTGCCTGGACATTGAACCCTGCCGAAGGAGAAAGAGTATGGCAGCTATCGACGAAGCGAACTTGACCGTACCGATGATGAAACTAGAGTTAGTGCCGGTTGCTGATGTTGACCGCGCCAAGGCTTTCTCTGAAAAGGCCGGCTTTCTAGGAGGAACTGATAATCGGCCTAGCGACACGATGAGAGTTGTCCAGTTCACCCCGCCCGGCTCAGCGTGTACCCTTGTCTTGGGAACCGGGATGGGCGACATTCCTGCTATGACGCCCGCATCGGTGAAGGGGCTGCACCTGGTCGTCGATGATATAAATATAGCTCGTGATGCGCTCCTGAAACGGGGCATCGCAATCGGCGAGGTCACGGATTTCAAAACGGTCAGGTATGCCGAATTTCGCGACCCCGATGGCAATTCATGGCTCTTGCAGGAATTTCCGCCAGAGGTGAGACAGCCTGGACAAAGTTTCTCTAAGGGAAAGTAAAGAGGAAACATATGCAAAAAACCACGACGTTTTTCATGTTTGTTGGAGAACAATTCGGAAAAGCTGAAGAAGCAATACATTTTTATGTCTCTTTGTTTAAGAACTCACGAATTATCACTCTCGCCCGCTACGGTGCAGGTGAACAAGGACCAGAAGGAGCCATTAGTCACGCCGTCTTTACACTGAACGGGCAGGAATATATGGCCATGGAGAGTAACCTGGAGCACCATTTTACCTTCACCCCGGCCGTATCGATATTCGTCAACTGCGAGACAGAAGAAGAAATTGATACCCTTTTTCAAAAGCTCTCACACAGCGGATCCGTCCTGATGGAACTGAACACATATCCGTTTAGTGAAAAATATGGATGGGTGACGGACAAGTACGGCCTCTCCTGGCAACTGAATCTTGCAAGGAAATAACCAGCACAAACCAAATTACAAGAGTAAACTTCAAACGGGAGAAGAACATGCATGTCGTAACTTCAAAAGACGGTACAAAGATTGCGTATGATAAGCAGGGCGAAGGACCAGCTGTCATCCTGGTCGCGGGCGCACTTTGCGCCCGCTTGTCATGGTCGGGCCCGCACCTATCCAAACTCCTTGCGCCTCATTTTAGGGTGTATAACTACGACCGTCGAGGACGAGGTGACAGTGGGGATACCAAACCCTATGCAGTCGCGCGTGAAGTTGAGGATATTGAGGCGCTCATTGACGAAGCCGGCGGGTCGGCATGCCTGTACGGCCATTCCTCAGGAGCTGCCCTTGTCTTAGAAGCGGCCATCCAGCTCGGTCCTACCATCAAGAAACTTGCCCTCTACGATGCTCCTTACCATGAAGAGGCTGCGGACAAGCAAGCATTCAAGGACTACATCAAGCAACTGACAGAAGCTCTAGCAGCAGATCGCAGGGGCAATGCTGTCGCAGCGTTTATGAAGTATGTTGGCATGCCAACCGATCAGATTGAAGCCATGCGTCAGACCCCAGCATGGCCACTGCTTGAGTCTATAGCGCCGACGCTTGCCTATGATCACGCCGCCATCTTAGGCGAAGATTCCTCCATACCGACCCAACGGATAGCCGTCGTCACTGCACCGACGCTCGTCATGAATGGTGGAGCAAGTTTCCCATTCATGGATGACACAGCCCAAGCGCTCAGCAAAGCCATTCCTAACGCGAAGCTCCGTACAATAGAAGGTCAGACTCATGATGTAGACGTAGACGTTCTGGCGCCGGTATTAGTAGAGTTTTTTGCTGGAAGCCGCCAAAAGGGGTAACACCAACAGTGCTGTCACCGGTCTGCGCCTCCTCTTACATCAGTGAGGAGGGGAGCATTCTCACTAAGTGACCCCGCTGTCTGAAGAACGAAGCGACATGCTCAAGGATAGTAGTGATCCGCTCTTGTTTTTCTGCCTGGCAAATAAGGACGCCGCGTCCAGGCAGATTATTAGCAATTGTTTGGTACTTGCCCTTGTTAAAAAGCAGTGAAGCGGGGACTAAGGCGATATTATCGAGCTTTGCCTTTCTCAAGGCTTTGGGAGGTTTACCAATGCGATAGGGTAGCGGGTACAGCCATTGGAGATGGTGGAGAATTCGCTCAGCCTCCTGAGAAGGCATGTCGGGCGAGATTTCTCCTCATTGGACTCTCAAGAGAGGGGGCTTTATCCTGGAGATCCACGCACCTGTCCTGTTTTCCCCTTCACCAAGCCACTTCCTGCTCTTTCACACGTCGTCTTCTCACTTCCTTCATGCTCACACTGCGACACACGGCACCGGCGGCAGGGGAGAACAGAGCACTTCCCGTGCGGTCCATCCTCGGGTGGGTCTCCCCGCTGCCAGAGCTTCAGTACGCTGGCGAGAGCGTTGGGCCACCACGTTGCCATCTCGCTCGCGCGGCTGCACGAGCGCTACTCGCCGTGATTGGTGTGGAGGCACAACATGGGAGGAGGCTCGCCACCATTCAAGATGGGCGAAGAGATGTGGGGCGGGCTTGGCGCTGGCCCAGGTGCGGCGCGCCAGAGCTGCCACCCCATGGCGGACGGGCAAATTCCCTCGCTCCAGACAAGCGGTGTTCAACTCTCCAGAGAGGCCGAAGTGCTGCAACGTGACCCTGAGAGCGGCCTCTGTCCCAAGGCGCATCACGTGCGTGACCCCAACCAGCTTGCGCCGCCGGCAACTTTGTTTCACCTGGCCCCAGATCAGACCCGCCGCTCCCCGCCATCGAAGGGCTTTGGGCCCACGACGCCCTACGTCTGGCCACTGTCCAACATGCGCTGGGAGACGCAGAGAAGTCGAAATTGAGGCCATCACTGGTGAAGAGCGGCAAGCAGAAAGGCGGCCAGGCTCTGTCGCAGCGAGTGGATGACCAGATGGGCCAGGTGTTGTGTGCGGGGGCCGAGCTCAAGCACAGGCAGAAGCGCGCGTGAGGGGATCGATCGCCAGCCAGAGCCAGAGCACCTGTGTGGCGCAGCGCAACCTGGTGCGCAGTTCGTCCACCTGCACGTGTGGGAGCTGGAGGTGGCGAGATGCGAGTGCTTGTGCAAGGTCTGAGCGTGCGAGCCCGCGCGCGCGAGAAAGGCTCGTGATGGTCGCTTGTCGCTAGCCCTGCGACCCGTGGAGCTTCAGAAGGATCCAGCCCGCGAGCCAGGGCCGTCAGCACCACGGCGACCCGGCACGAGAGGGGGTTTTCAAACGGGAGAGAGGGGGATGGCGCCGGGCCGTGAAGGTGGTGCGGCAGGCAGGACCTCGAAAGGTCTGGATGCGCTCGGCCTGGTCATGCTTGCCATCCCCAAAAAGCCGCGTGGATCTGATCATCGCTGATGCCCAAGGAGGGGCACTTCGGGTTGGGACAGGCCAAGCCCTCGGTGTTCACGCGCTTGGGGGCTCCTCGCTGGCTTTTCACCTCGCGCCAGGGACGCGACATCCGCAGGCCCTCCACCCGACGAGGCAGTGGAGGCGAGACGACAGGCGGGGCCATCGTCTGGGCAGCGGGGCTTCAGGAGACGATGGAGCGTCGTGCGCTTGGCCCTTCCTCGTGAGGAGGAAGGTCGAAGATGGAACCAGCAAAGACGCCAAAGCCGCGCCAGAGAGAGCAGGAGGCAGACCACGAGCAAGAACACGAACCCATGAAGGGCCAGAACGATCCTCGCTGTTGGAAATGGGGAGAAGGGAGAGCTCCATCTAGAAGGAAGGAGAAGCAGAGTCTCCCATGCTCTCAAGCGAGTGGGAGAGGTGTCCGAATTGTCCACCACCGTGTGGGGCAGTACCCTCAGCCACACAAAGCTCTTCCCTCACTGCTTGCTCGCTTTAACTTTTGAAAAGCGTTGGGAAACTGGTCGAAAAACTGGTAAAAATGCTCTCAAGACTGGTAAACTACTCCCAAAGTACATGATGTTGGAGGAAAGTATGCTACCTTATATCGAGATGGTGCAGGATGGAAAGAGCGTGTCTTGTAGGCAGGAGCTGCTCCACTCTAGACCTACACATCAAAAGGATCGTGAATGGCTCCTTCCTGCCATGGAAGATCCCATGCAGCAGTTCAGGCAAGATCAACTTGAACCACAGTCGCGTTTGCTCCCCTTTCAAAACCTGGCAGTGCGCAAGCAGCGACATGTAGTGATGGGCTTGATGTTCTTTCCCCGTGGCGGATCGGCCCATGTGACTCGTTCCCTGGCTCGGGAGCTTGTCGAGCTGGGCTGGAAAGTGACGATTGTCTGCGGTTCACTCCGAATCCCTGGACGTCCGGGTGATGCACAAGCGTTTTTCGCCGGTCTGGATGTCTATGCGGTCGACTACACGGCCTCGCTGAATACTGAGGACCCGTTACGTGCTGATCCCCCAATGCATCCCTCCTACGAGGATCGTCCCGCAGCGCCGGATCGAGTCTTCGCTCGTGTCGACCATGAGACCTATGAGCATCTTGTTGAGGCTTGGATGCGAGCGCTGCGCAGTGCTGGCGCTGCTCAAGCCGATATTCTCCATCTCAATCACCTCACTCCGCTCAATGAAGCCGCCACACGTCTAGCGCCGCACGTCCCTGTAGTTGGACACCTTCATGGCACAGAACTGCTCATGCTCGAGGCTATCGAGCAAGGCCCACCAATCAACTGGGAATATGCTGAGGCCTGGGCGAAGCGCATGCGCCGTTGGGCCAGTACCTGCCAACGGCTGATCATGGTATCGGAGACGCAACTGAAGCGAATGATGCGTCTCCTCCCGATTGATCCTGAATGCTGTGTGTTGATTCCCAATGGGTTCGACCCCAGGCACTTTGATCGGCAAGAGATTGATCGAAGAGCACTGTGGCGGCAACTGCTCGTGGAGCATCCACTTGGCTGGCATCCTCATGGCGAAGCTGGCTCGGTAACTTATATGCCGGAAGAACTTTCATCCTTCGCTGAGGGGCCGGTCCTCCTCTATGTCGGACGCTTCACCGCCGTCAAACGCATTGGTCTTCTGATCAGCGCCTATGCCCGTGCACGTGCGTCTTTTCATAAACCCGCTCCTTTGGTTCTCGTCGGTGGTTTTCCAGGCGAATGGGAGGATGAGCATCCGCTTGAAACGATTGAGCGCACGGGGACACGTGATGTTTTCCTGGCTGGCTGGCATGGTCATGAAGAACTTCCGGACATCTTTGCCGCCTCCGACGTCATCATTTTGCCTTCCGTGCGTGAGCAATTTGGGCAGGTGCTCGTTGAAGGGATGGCCTGCGGGCTCCCAGCTATCGCTGTCAACGCTTACGGCCCAAGCAAGATCGTGACCCCTGGTCAAACAGGTTGGCTCGTGCCACCCGATGATGAACGTGCCTTGATCGATGCTCTTGTGCAAGCTGTCAACAATGATGCCGAGCGGCTGCGACGCGGGACTGCTGCGTATACCGCTGTCCGTGGACGTTACTCCTGGCCTGCTCTGGGAGCGAGGCTGGCTCAGACCTACGAGGAAGTTGTGGATCAAGCCATCCTTTCATGAGCAGGCTGTTACAGCCTGCTCAGAGCACAGGTGCTGGCAATCAGCTGGGCTCCGTCCCATTCACATGAGCCCGCAGGATCAAACTGTGAAGCACAGTCAGGGCTTCACGCTGCATGCACTTCCTGCCTACCTACAAACAGGAATGTGGGTAGTGCACACCAGGGAGTGAAGCTTTTTGGCAATCGACATGGCTAAACTGGGATTAGCTGGGTGGCATCGCTAAACAGAAGATGGTTGATAGCAGCCCAGGAGCGGCTTCAGTGTTGGAGGGCAGTTGGCGCGAACAGCTACGTCTCACTTTAAATGGATCAATGCGAAAAAAAGCTTCACTCCCTGCACACGCTCAAGCCCTCCTGGTCTAGATGCGCAGGTTGGTAAGTGGCGCAAGATCCTGTCTGACAAATGGCACAAATTGCTGGCTCATCCTCATATGAAGGAGCCTGCTTGCTAGAAAATGCAGGTTCAGCCTAGCGAGATGCCCTCTCGCTCATCCGTGAAGGCGTTTTCTTGTCGATGCTGTTCTGACCTGAAAACGAAGCAAGCGAGCTCACTTAATTTGCTATTGGTGGCGAAGTCGATTATCACGCTTGCAATTCAACGAATTCAAGCTCAGAATGAGCATCATTTTTGACTACGCCACCAATATCAATTTGGGGATGAGCCATATAAACAGCCGGCACCTGTACTGGCTACTTAGCATATCTGTTCTAAAACTAGGCAATAAACAATCATATGGAGACCTTGTCGCCAGCTTTCTAGTCTGTAGACGACGAGGAATAAAAATTGGTTAAGTCATCCTTGACTCACTTTTTGGAACAGATATGCTAAGTAGCCAGTACAATGATCCATGCTATCCCGATTGTCCTACAAAAGGTGGGTAGCCCCATGATCGAACTACCCACCAAGATCGCACTTTTCGTTGTGGTTGATGTTCCACTCCTCAGAGTCTTCATCCGTGTTGAAATTGAGGACCAAGTATTCACCTGGTCCTCAATGTTTTCATGTGACACATCTCCTGTTGACACTACTCAAGTCCTCATCCACATCGATCAGCAATTACGTCTCGTGTTGGATGTGTCCTCTGTGTACCTCTGCCAATTCGTGGCGAATGTCGCCTTCAGATGTTGCAGTATCCGTGATCGGACGTTTCTCTTTGAGATGCAGCCTCACATCGAATATGGTCAGACGCTCAGAGGGTCGGCAGGCCCGCATTTACGGGCACTCTTCATCAATCTGAAAGACCACTCCAAGCAAGCGAATGAGGTTCTTCATTGACCACATACGGCCTCCTTTTAGATGTAAGTAAGGGGTGTGTGTGCGGTTGCTGACAGATCAGATCACCGTTGTCGCATCTCTTGCTCCTCGTCAAATCGACAGAGGGGATGTTGGGTGGCCTTACACGCGACGACAGAAACAGGGAAGTACCGAAGCTGGTCCTGTAGGGAAAGAAGAGCATGACTCTTCTTTCTCGTAATTACAGTATACCACAATCAATGCGTATCTGTCAAGTATAATTAAAATCACACCGTTAGTAATAGTTAAAAAAGGCAAAGCCCCACTATGCACCTCGCTCTATCAGGGTTTCAGGCAACCTGCTGACGGTGCTCTTCAAGAATGGGACAAGGCTTGCGGGAACAGGGAGTCAACAGGGAGTGAGCCTTTTGCAGAACTACATATCTAGACTAGGTTGGTGGTGCAAAATGGGCCTGTGAAGGGGCATGAGAGCAAGATCGTCTTTCGGGCGAGCTGATGCAGTACTCCCAATAGACGTATCAGCAGCCGTGAGAAGGGGCATGAGCTGGTTGAGCTTGTCGCTCGAGCGGACGAGGCGGTAGAATGGGGGTGAAAGCGTACACAGGAGGAAACGGCGATGCTCATTGACCGCTACGCGCCAGAAGATGTGTTTGCACCGGTGCCCGAATTAGCCGGGCAGACCGACCCGGAACTCAAAATCCTTGATGTCTTGCTCGACGATGATCAGCTCTTCAGGCAGCTCAAGGCAGATCTGGCGCGGCGCTTTCCCCACACGGCTGATCGGGGACGGCATTCCACGCCGGTGGAGGCCATCTTGCGTCTCTTGCTCGTCAAACACTTGCACAACTGGAGCTTCCAGGAAACGCAAGAGCGTGTGGCTGATAGCCTGATCTTGCGCTGGTTCTGTCGCGTCTACTTCCGGCGCGTGCCTGACGATACCACTCTCATTCGCTGGAGCCAACTCATCCGTCCCGAAACGCTGGAGGCGTTGAATGAGCGCGTGGTCCAGCTGGCCGTGCAGGCGCGAGTGACCAGCGGGCGCAAGCTGCGGGTCGATGCCACCTGTGTGCCAACCACCATCCACCATCCGACCGACAGTGGCTTGTTGGTGGACGGCGTGCGCGTGCTGTCGCGCATTCTGCAGCGGGCCAAGCCGGTGCTTGCCCAAACGCGCAATGACGCGGCAGAGCTCTGTCAAAGTCATCTGCGCAGCGCTCGCCGCATCGCCCAATCACTGCATCGCTTGCTCCGTCGCAAGGGCGAAGAGAAGATCGAGCAGCAGCGAGAGTTGTACCAGCGCCTGGTCGAGACCACCGAAGAGATGGTGCAGCAGGCTGAGCGCGTGAGTGTGGCCCTGCGCAGGCGCAAGGAGCAGGGGGCCCAGCATCTGCGAGACCAGGTGGGGCAGATCCTCCCGTTGGTACGGCGCGTGATCACTCAGACGCGAACCCGCGTGTTGGAGGGGAAGAAGGTCGCCTCAGAGGAGAAAGTCCTGAGCCTCTTTGAACCGCACACCCGCGTCATTCCTCGCCACAAAGGCGGAGCGGACGTCGAATTCGGGCGGCTGGTGACCTTGGATGAAGTGGAGGGAGGCATCATCACGCGTTTTGAGGTGCTCGAGCAGCCGAACGAACATGGGCAGGCAGAAGCGGCCTTGGCGCATCATCAGAAGCTCTTCGGGCATCCACCGCGCATCTTGGCTGGTGATCGGGGCGTCCGTTCACCTACGACGCAACGCACCTTAGAGGAGACAGGAGTCAAGACCGTTGCCATTCCTGCTGTTGGGAAGGTCTCGGCACAGCGACGAGCGGTGGAGCGCTCGCCGAGCTTTCGCCGAGCGTATCGAGGGCTCGCAGGGATCGAAGGGCGTATCAATAGCTTGCGACGAGACTATGGGCTGCGCCGTTGTGCCTATCATGGCATGAGCGGGCTCAAACGCTGGCTTGGGTGGGGCATCCTGGCCAACAATGTAGACCATATTGCCCAGGCTCAGGTCACTCGCTCGCGAAAAAAACAAGCGGCCTAAGAAACACGGAAGCATTCCAGAGAGAAGCCTCATCAGTAGAGACGCTTGCTTGCTTTCAATCGGCTTATCATCTGGCTTGAGGCATTTTGCACCGCAAACTAGACTAGGATAAACCAAGATGGTACAATGCGGCCGAGACGGGTGCTGACGCGCCCTGAAAAGGAGGGATAAAAGGGATGAAAGACCGCCCTGATCGTGCCGCGCGATTGCAGCTCATCGAGTCGATGTTTGCAGGTCACTCGTGGCAGGCCGCGGCTGCCCAGAGTCAGTTGAAGATTTCTCGCTCGACTGCCTACCGCCTCGTCCAATTGGCTCGCGACGAGGAGAGAGCTGGCTTGGCTTTCCTGGATGATCGCCATGGTCATCCGTACAAATTGACCGAGCCGGTGCAAGAGTGGCTCGTGGATGTGTGCAGCAAAGACCCACAGATGCCTTCCAGCCGGATCCAAGCAGAGTTGAAGACTGGCTTTGGCATCCAAGTCAGTGTCGGTCACATCAACCATGTCCGGGCGCAATATGGAGTGACCAAGCAAAGGCGCGGGCAAGCTCAGATGCCAGTTAAAAAAAACTGACTGAGTTGCAAGCCAGCTGGCAAGAAGGAGTGGGCAGTTTACTACTGCTGGCCGCAGCTCAGCGAACGGGACTCCTTGAGGCACTGGTTGCGGCTATCATGGAAGTGGCTGATCCGACGATCCCAGGATTGAGTCCGCCCAATCCAGCGGTGGTAGCCGGTCTGGTCCTCACGTTGCTATTTCTGCCGGTGGCTGGCTTGGCCCGTACTTGGGATTTGCGCAGCTATACGGGGACGATGTTGGCGGTGGTGACAGGCCGTGAGCGGGCCTACAGCCAACGCTACACGGAGCGGTTTCTCGCGCGCGTGGCTCATGCCGGAGCAGCCGAACGCCTGACCGAGGTGGTGGCCAGATGGACTTGGTCACTGTGGCAGCCCGGGCAAGCCGAGGCTCGCCAGCCCGATCCTCCAGCCGTGTTCTACGTCGATGGACATCGCAAGGCCGTCTACAGTGACGTCTTGGTTCCCAGAGGGCCGGTGGGCAAGCTCGGCGGGAAAATTCTGGGCTGTCGAGAACTGGTGGTGTTACACGATGCCGACGGGCATCCGCTCCTAGCGACGACCCACCGTGGTGACCACCATTTGACGATCGGCTTACCACAGATGCTTCATTGCTACGAGCAAGCCATCGGGCAAGTTCATATGCAGCGAGTGGTCGTCGATCGGGAAGGGATGGCGGCGGAATTTCTTGCCCAACTCCAACAGGAAGGGCGGCAGGTGGTCACGTTGTTGCGGAGTGACCAATACAAAGGGGAAGCTTCATTCGAACAAGTGGGTGAATGGCAGCCCTGGCGCTACAACCGGCGTGGGCAGTTGATCTGTGAAGTGGCATCGGCTCGCTTCACACTGCCTCGACCCAATCCTCTTGATCCCTTTGTGGAGGTAGAGGTGGCCCTCATCCGCGATTGGCGCAAGTTGGTGCTTTGTGAAGGGCCCGATGAGATCGCCGATAGAGATTGGCGGGCTGACCTGACTTCTCACCAGATGGAGTTCTGGAAGGAAGGATGGCAGGCCACACCGGATCCCCCTGCGCAGAGCCTCCCGAAACTCATCCCGGTGGTTACCACCGGCAGAGCAGGGGAAGCCATCGAACTCGCCCAGACCTACTTCCGACGATGGAACTGTCAGGAAAACAGTATTCGAGACTGGCTGATCCCGCTCAATCTGGATACCAATCATGGGTACGCAAAAGAGCCTGTCGAGAATTCAGAACTGACCAAACGTCAGGGGGTGCTCGAAGGGCGTGAACAGCGTCTGGAACACCTGGCGCAGGCTAGTCGAGCACGCTTGACCTTCTTGAGAGATCAGGATCAGCAACTCCAAGAGCAAGCTCATACCTATGAACAGCACTGGATGGAGCTCTCGTTGCAGGTCCTGACATTCGAAGCCACGGGCCAGACAGAGGAGCGGGACTACTTTCCGATCAAAGCCCGGCAACTCGCGACAGACTGGGAGATGCGCCAGCGCAAGGCCAAACTGGAAAAGAATGCCGTACGTCGCCAGCGTCTTTTAGACAAGTGTGAGGGCTACTGTCGGGAACTGCGGCAGGTCCTCAGGCAGCAAGAAGATCTCGAAGCGCACGCGCGGGACATGTATGAACTCGATCACGCGAAGGATCAGCTGATGACGCTGTTCAAGGTGGGACTCGCCAACCTGGGGATGTGGGTACGCGATCAGTATTTTAGCGAGAGCTATCAACACTGTGGGTGGCAGCGCTTGTGGCCTTTCTTCAAGTTAGGTGGATGGATCACCACGACAGCAAGCGAGGTGCAGGTCGAATTCTGTGCTTTTAACAATCGGGCGCTCGTTCGTGACCTGGAGGAGATATGTCGCAAAGTCAACATAAGTGGAGCATTCCTCCCAGATGGCAGACGCTTAGTAGTGGCCGCCGGGAAGCGGCTTCGTACTCATACCTTGAACGGTCCGCTAGCGCAAACGGGTTGAGTCTCACTCTAGATGTGCAGTCTTGAAAAAGGCTCACTCCCTGGTCAAGCTTTTATAACGTTGATACATTTAGATTGAGACGCAGTGGTTCACTCCAGCTGCTCATCAACAACGAAGCCGCTTCTGCGCTGCTATCAACTGTCTCCTGCTTGGTAGTGTCGACCGGCATCATCCAAGTTTAGTCGTGCCAATTGCCAAAAAGCTTGACTCCCTGGGGAAAAAAGATGCAGACC
>WNGK01003932.1_pt1 | contig 15980 bp, 15 predicted proteins | sample 5400601 | NCBI WGS metagenome assembly WNGK01 (sample SAMN13153376, study PRJNA577476) | soil metagenome | isolation source: 60 cm soil or saprolite under Garry oak tree replicate 1 | place: USA:California | collected 2016-06-15
AAGCATCCGGAAATTTCCGAGCCGAAAGTAAGTCGGCCAGCCAAGGCCGATATTTGCTCGCACAACTTCGCGGCGCGCCTTGCTCATTGCGCGCAAGTTGGCGTAGCCCGGGAAGACGACGCGCTGATTTGTCGGCAATGGCTTTCCCCAAACTGCCCGACGGGTGACATTACGAATGCGAGCGGCCAACGCCCTGTCGTCCAATGGAGGGGCATGCGGATCGAAGCGAGCGAACTTCTGAAACTGCATCGTCGTACGGCACAGGACAAAACATCGGCGAGTGTACCTTTTCGGTTCTCCTTTCTCTCTTTGCCGCAAATAGGGATGACCTTCGCGATATTCGAAGACGGTTGCGTTAGCGAAACCGACCGTATCGCGGTCGAAACAAAAATCCGATGCTGCCGCGCTGTTTCGTAGAAGAAGGAGAGCTACGAAAGCGCCGAGCTGCCAAAAACCTGCCGCTGTACGCGAATTGCTGGAAATCACTTCAAGGACGCGTCGAATCGTTTTCACTGCAACGGCTTGCCATAGGATTGGTAAACGCGAACGAATCCGCCGATGAAGTCTATGTCTTTTTGATAAGCAAAGGCGCGCTCACGAGGCGACCAGGTTAGCTCGCGCGGTGCTTCGGCATGGTTTGGATCATAAGCAAGAAAATGCTCCAGTTCGTCTCCAGGGACACTTTTGTTCCGGGCATAAACCAGCACCGCATGATTAATACTTAGTTTCGGATAAGTGGAAAGATAGCCGACAAACAGGTCACGGTGCGAGAGGGCGGCATCGAGACTGGCGTGAGTTCTCTCCTGATATTTGCGGCTGTGCTCGAAAAACATTCGGCCATTGCCTGGCCGAAAATAAGTTATGAACCCGCTGCCGATATTTTCTTGAAACACCTGCATTCGAGCTTTGCTCATTTCGCGTAGATTTGGGTAGCCTGGAAAAACGATTCGCTGATTTTCCGGCAACGGAGCAGCCCAAGCCCGTCGTCGCGTAACCGAGCGAATGCGGGCGGCCAAAGCTTTGTCATCCAACGGGGCGCCTCGCGGATCGAAACGGGCGAACTTGCGGAATTGCATCGCCGTGCGCGTCATGACAAAACAGCGGCGGGTATATTTGCTGGCGGGATCATCGCTTGTCGATTTTGCACGCAGAAAGGGAACCCCATCCTTATACTTGAGCACGGTGGCGTTTTGAAACGCCAGGGTGTCGCGATCAAAACGAAACTCCGGAGCCGCCACACTTGCTTGCACCGCGGTAACAGCAGCGAATGCGCTGAACCAGTAAACACCCGCAGATTTGCGCCAATTGCCAAGCATTATGTCAAGAGCGAGTCGAGGCAGCTGTGCTTTTGCCTCCGGTAAAAATGCCGAGCCGGCGAAATTTTTGATATCGCTTCTCCAGCAGTTCGGCGGTTGGAATCTGAGAAATCTGCTGCACAATCCGGCGCAGCGCGCTGCCGAGATTCCCGGCAATAGAATCATAGTCCCGGTGCGCGCCGCCCTCCGGCTCGGGAATAATTTCATCCACCACTTCGAGTTTCAACAAATCCTGCGCAGTCAGTTTGAGCGCCTCCGCCGCTTCGGCAGCATGCCGTCGGTCCCTCCACAGAATCGCGGAACACGCTTCGGGACTGATCACAGAGTAATAAGCGTTCTCGAGGATCAACACGTGATCCGCAACACCGATGCCAAGCGCGCCGCCCGATCCGCCCTCGCCGATGACCGCGGCGATAATCGGCACGCCTAGCCTCATCATTTCGCGAAGATTTACGGCAATTGCCTCTGAAATGTGACGCTCCTCCGAGCCGACCCCTGGAAAAGCGCCCGGCGTATCAATCAATGAGATTACCGGCATGCCAAATTTTTCGCCCAGTCGCATCAATCGCAGCGCCTTGCGGTAACCCTCAGGATGCCCGCATCCGAAATTGCGCATCACATTTTCCCTGGTGTTGCGCCCTTTTTGGTGAGCCATGACGACGCAACGCTGCGCGCCGAGCATAGCCAGACCGCACGGCATGGCTTTATCATCTGCAAAGCGGCGATCGCCATGCAGTTCAACCCAATTTGTAAAACACCGGTCGATGTAATCCAGAGCGAACGGCCGCTGCGTATGCCGCGCGAGTTGGACGCGCTGCCAGGCACTCAGGTTGCCATAAATTTGGCGTCGCGTCTCGCGAAGCTTTGCCGCAACCGTTTTGACTGCTGAATCAAGATCGACATCGTGCTCGTCAGAGTGATCCTTTAGGTCCTGCAACCGCCGTTCCAGTTCAAAGATCGGCTTTTCAAAATCAAGCGGTTGCAGTTCCATGCGCGAAGTCAAAAAAGTCACAACGTTACAAGAGTTACAAGGGGAGAATTTCTCATGACTTTTTCACGATGTAATCTTTGTAACACTCTTAACGATTTTAACCCGAGTCAGTCGATAATCGTGACAGGAGTGTGGTTGTTTACAAGGCTGCTTAGCTCCTCGACATCAGACGCCGGCAGGCCGAGGCCTACTGGCGGTGGCGGCTGGTCAAGATGGGGATGCGCAGAATCCGGCATCGAATACAAAGTGTGACCTGCTGCGCCAGCGAACCGGATCCATCGGGTGCTGCCAAGGTACTCCTTACTGCCGATACCCACGCGTTTCCCGTCCTTCCAAGCCATCGTTTCGGCAACTTTTGCCGTGATTTTGGACGGCTGTTTGGGCGACAACTTTGCTTCACGCACGTGATATTGCTTGAAAAACACACCGCGATTCAGAAGCACAACCAAGTTCGCTTTCCGCTGAATAACGATTGAGAAATCCGGATGCGAAATGAGCAGGTGTTCGCCAATGTGCAGCATGGTGCCGCTCATATTGTTCATGCGCATGATGAGTTCAGGCGTCGTCTTCAGCTTCCGCGCAATCTTTGCCAGCACGTCGCCAGATTTCACAACGTACTCCGTTTTTTCCGGAGAGGGATAACGTGATAGCAGAATCTCAATGTTCGTTTCCCCAAGCAAATCCCGGGCTTCGTCGAGATGCTTTCCGGAGGGATATTTTTGGACAAAGGCGATGAGTGCATCGCGACCTTCGGTCAGTTTTCCTTCCTGTCGCAGTTGCGCCGCCGCTTGAAATTCCGGCAGGCTGATATCCGGGGCAGGTGCAGGAGTAACTTCTCCACGTTGCTCTTTTTTTACCGCGATGTCTTCTTTAACAAAGCTGTTATAGCCGAACCAGGCGGCGCCGCCGAAGATGATCAATGCCAGCAGTAACACGAAAAGCCACTTCATAGCTGGCAAAGCGCGGTTCCGACTCCGGGCGAAATCCGAGAGTCACGATGTGCGAGGAAATCCCAGGGCAAACGAGGATTCATCACAAGAAGAATCGGGTGCGAGGAATCAATCGCGCCGGTCAATGAAATCGGCTTCGCCTACGAGGCTTCCGTGCCAGATTCGCTCCCGGGAAAGAACCGATGCCACAGCCGTCCGATCGTAGGCTCTTCCCGATTGCTCCAGGTAAAGTGGCAATCCTGGCAGTAAAACTCTTTGGGAATAATTTTGAGCGCGCAAAGCACACCAACGAGCGCTGGAGTCATGAATTTCCGGGTCATCTGCGGATACTCGATATTTGAAGAGCCGCATTGCGGGCAACGAACAAGAGCGGCAGAGATATCCGGGTCAGTCGCCTCCCACTCGACCATAAGTTCCTGGGCCCTTTCGAAATCGCTGTCTTCGACCATCACTTTCGCATTCGCTTGCGGCCGTGACATGAAGCCGACCTGTTGCAATGGCGCTTCATTATGAACATCGGCCTTTAGCCCCGCATCGTGGAAGCGTCGTTTCAATTGTCTTGCCTTGGCCGGCTCATTGAATGTGGCAATTGTCACCATAAATTCTTGCTCTCTTCGCGAGCACGCGTGTTCTGATCAAACATCAACTAATGGCCGAGTGCAAGATTTGGCGGAGGAAACCACTTGTAGAGCATCAAATAGACAAACACTCCTGTCACCGAAACATAAAGCCAGATCGGGATTGTCCAGCGCGCAATCCGCTTATGGCGATCCCATCGGCGGCGAAAAACCTGAATGAGCGTCACGATCACCAGAGGCAGTGTCACAAAGGCAAGCAGAACATGAGAAGCCAATATCGGGAAATAAATGGCGGCGATCCATCCCGTATATCCCGATGATTTTTCGCCGACGTGCACATGATAAGTGACGTAGCCAACCAGGAAACAGGCCGACGAAATCACTGCCGTGATCATGCACGCCATATGGCGGCGCCATGCGCCATGCCGGATGAAGTACCAGCCCATGGAGATAAAAATCGTGCTGACTAAATTCAGGGAAGCGTTAATCGCTGGAAGATCGGAGATTGAAATCACGTTGAAGCGTTGAACCGTTAAAGCGTTAAACTGGTCTATCGCTTCAAGCCTTCAACGCTGCAACGCCTTAACACTTCAACGACATCATGCTTCCCGTCCTCGAACCCCCACAGGTTCGGCCTCCTGCACAGGATCGACAATCGACCTGGAAGCACCGAATCGCCGTGAGCGTAATGCGGCTGGTGATTCTCGCCGCAATTATTGGTATTGTCGGCGGAGGCTATTACCTCGCCCGGAGGGGATTTGGCCGGCAATGGCGCTACCGCGTGGTCGAGGAATTACACAAACGCGGCGTCGAAGCTCAGATAGGGCGACTGACGCTGGACCCGTTTCGCGGTCTTGTCGCAAGAAATGTAAGGATTTTCGATTATAAGAATCGGGAAAACACACTGGCCCTGATTAGCGAAGTCTCGCTCGATATCAATTACGCTGCGCTCATCCATCATGAGCCGTTTCTCAACGCGCTTGATGTGCGCGATGCGCAAATCACCCTTCCACTCAAGGTGCCGAATGGGAAAACCGATAAAGCGCAGCTCACCAACTTCCGCGCTCATGTCTATTTTCCACCGGAACAAATTTACGTTAGTCAAGCAGAGGGAATCTTTTGCGGAATTCGGATTTCTGCGACCGGACAATTGATCAAGCGCGAAAATTATCAGCCCTCGCCGCCCATTTCGGCAGAAGAATGGCAAAGGCGATTGTTGATTGCGCAGCGCGTGGTGAGCGAACTCCAAAAGTTCAGCTTCTCCGGGCCTCCTTCGCTGCAATTAAAGTTTAGTGGCGACCTCGCAGAAATCGAAAAGGCGCGCGTGGAGGTGACGCTGCGTGGCGATAGATTGCAACGCGGCAGCTACGAAATTAGGGATTTGTCCGCTGCCGCAGAATGGAATAAGCAGCACTTGAACATCGCACATTGCGAGTGGAATGACGGCTTGGGTAGTTTCGCTGGCCGCGCCGATTGGAACAGGGAAAGCGACAGTGCGAATTTTCAAGTGCGCAGCAGCCTGAATCTGAAAACTTTTTTTGACGCTTTCGGTCTGGGCGATTCGCTCGCCGGCTTAACATTTCACTCACCGCCTGTGATCGAAATCTCCGGCTCGGTAGGTTTCGGACCGGACCGATTTCGGCCTAATATTATCGGCCACGCCGCTCTTGGTACGTTCACCTATAAGAGCGTCCCGTTCTCCGAACTAACAGCTGACTTTTCTTGGGACGGCGAGCGCACGTTGCTTCGGGACCTGCGCCTGCGCCATCAAACCGGCCAGCTCAGGGCTGACCTTTTCGATGCGCCAGCCGATTTTCGTTTAAACCTCGATAGCACAATAGCTCCAGAGGCCATGCGTGGACTCGCCTCTCCGGAGTTGAACGAATTCCTCCGGGACTGGGAATGGCAACGTTCGCCCACCATCCGCCTCACGATCCGTGGCAAAGATCGCAATCCGGCCAGTTGGCAAGGCGACGGAACCATCGTTTTGGGGCGGACCCGGTTTCGCGGCGCATGGATGAACAGCGCAGACACCAAAATCCATTTCGCCGATGGTGCACTTACTTGCGAAGATTTCCATGTAGCGCGCGACGAAGGAACCGGTGCGGGCAGTTTCACCTATGATTTTAAAAAACATGAGGTGCGCGTCTCAAATACCAGAAGCTCATTAAATCCGGCTCAGGCGATCTCTTGGATTGACCCAAAGATCTTGAAAACCGTCGTGCCGTACAAGTTTCGACGTCCGCCCACTGTCACAGCCAGTGGCTTATACCAATTTCGTGGCGGCAAGAACACACGTCTGGAGATCAAGATGGATGGCGCCAATGGAATGGACTACGTCTTTCTTGGAAAAACGCTGCCCTTCGACCGGGTCTCCGCGCGATTGCTGTTCACTACCGATCGATTGCAAATTATCGATCTTCGCGGCGGTCTTCTCTCGGGCACGCTGCGTGGAAATGCCGACATCTCACTGGCGCGAAATGATCCCCGATACCGGGCAGATGTCTCTGTAAGCGAGATCAATTTTCCGCTGCTGACTGATTTGTACTACAACTACAAGACGGCGCACGGCGTGTTGAACGGCACCTATGATTTCACCGGCCTGGGCAGCGATCCGCGTACCATGCGGGGTCGCGGAAAAGTGGAAGTAACGAACGGAGACGTTTTCGCCATCCCGATTTTTGGACCGCTCTCAGGAATTCTGAATCATATTGTCCCTGGCAGCGGGTACAGCATCGCGCACAAGGCAAACGCGGACTTTAAAACTAATGAGGGGGTTATCCATACCGAGAATTTCGAGGCCGCAGGTACCCTCTTTAGCATGCTCGGCCACGGCGACATTCATTTCCTCGACGACAAACTCGATTTTAACTTGCGGCTGAACATGAAGGGACCCGGGATGCTGCTCACGCCGGTGTACAAGCTTTTTGAATACACTGGTGAAGGGAGTCTGAAGAAACCGGACTGGCACCCGAAGAGATTTTAGATTTTCGTCATGTCGAGCGAAAGTCTTGCCCTGAGCGAGGTCGAATGGGTCGAGACATCCCGTTCAATCGCTTCAAAGTAACGCCCGCCACTGGATTTCTCGATTCCGCTTTGCTCCGCTCGAAATGACAACGAAAATTCTTTTGGGCGCGCATATGTCGATCGGCGGCGGGGTGCACACGGCTATTGAGCGCGCCTGTTCCATCGGATGCACGGCCATGCAAATCTTCGTCAAAAACAACATGCAGTGGTTTGCCCGGCCGCTAACTGGCCAGGAGATTGGCGCGTTTCTCAAGCATACCCAACGCCGCGAATTATTGTCGGTCATCGCGCATGCAAATTATCTGATCAATCTCGCCGCCACTAATCCGCAGTTTCATGCGAATTCGTTGCGCGCACTCTCTGAAGAATTGATTCGCGCCGATCAACTCAAACTGCCGTTTCTGGTGTTGCATCCGGGCGCGCACCTGGGTGCAGGCGAAGAAGCCGGGCTCGAAAGAATCGTTGAATCGATTGACCGCGTGCTTTCTGGTCTGCCAAAAATTAAAACGCGAATCGCGCTGGAAACGACGGCTGGCCAGGGATCATGCCTAGGACACAAATTTGAGCACCTCGCATACATCATCAGCCGCGTGCGCGAGCCGGAGCGATTGTGTGTTTGCCTCGACACCGCGCATATTTTCGCCGCGGGTTACGACATCGCCAGCGAACCGGCGATTCGGAAAGCATTTCGCGCATTCGACCGGCTCATTGGCGGGGATCGTCTCGCTGCAATTCATGTAAACGATTCCAAAGCCTTTCGTGGCTCGCGGGTGGACCGACATGAACACATCGGCAAGGGCAAAATCGGACTCGACGCTTTCCGCTTCATCATGGGTAATCGGCGTTTCCGCAAAATTCCGAAAGTGCTGGAAACCCCGAAAGGGAAAGACCTGCGAGAAGACGTGATGAATTTGAGTACGCTGCGAGCGCTCGCAGCCGACCAATAACGAATGACGAATGTCTAATGACGAAGGAATGACGAAATCCGAATGACGAAAAATATGTCTGGCGACGGTTTCGTCATTTGAGCATTCGGACTTCCTTCGTCATTCGTGCTTCGTCATTTACCTGATGAACCGGATCGTAAAAGGATAGCGATAGAACTTTCCCTCGCCAGCTTTAACCGATGCGATGATGACAAATACGGTGTTCAGCACCCAAAGAGCAATCAGAATCGGAATTCCGATGAGCACGATGCAGAGAATCGCGGCAATCGCGTCGTAAATCAGCATGGAGATTTGGAAATTGAGTGATTCTTTTCCGTACGCGTCGATTTCAGGCGAGACGTCGCGTTTCATTAGCCAAACGATGAGCGGCCCCAAAAGGTGGCCGAGGAAATGAAAAAACAATCCGAGTAATGCGCTGGCGTGGCAGAGTACGCACCACGTTCGGATATCGGAAGAAGTGGATGGAGCTGGCGGTGGTGGTTGATCCATGTTTTAACCTTTCGCTTGCGTGCACAACGACTGCCCGCTTGTGGCGACAAGAGCAAGAAAAAAGATCAGATTATGCTTCTTTTACGCGCTCGATGTGCGCGCCGAGTTCGCCCAATTTTTCATCGAGATGTTCGTAGCCGCGGTCGATGTGATAGACGCGACTCACTTCGGTAATTCCGTCCGCCTTCAATCCCGCAAGCACCAACGCAGCGGACGCGCGCAAGTCGCTCGCCATCACCTGCGCGCCAAAAAGACGATCGACGCCTTGGATCACCGCAGTTGCGCCCTCCAACTGCATCTGCGCTCCCATACGTTTTAGTTCGGCAACATGCATGTAGCGTTGTGGAAAAATATTTTCCGTCACGACACTGATGCCGTCGGTTGTGGAGAGCAATGCGCACATCTGCGCCTGCATATCACTTGGAAAACCAGGATATGGGTCAGTAGTTAGTTCGAGCGCCTTCGCCTCCCCATTGGGCGAGATCGAAATAGCGTGGTCTGCGATACCGATTTGGAAGCCGCAACTGCCCAGCGCATCCGTCACCGAGCGAACATGCTCCGGCTCGACCCGCTTAACGGTAACTTCTTTGCCGCAAATCGCCCCAGCCACCAGAAATGTTCCAGCTTCAATTCGGTCCGGGATCACCCGGTGTTCCGCTCCGTGCAACGCAGACACCCCTTCAATGATGATCCGGCGCGTTCCGGCGCCTTCGACCCTCGCCCCCATTTTGTTCAAAAAATTGGCAAGATCGACAACTTCCGGTTCCTGTGCGGCTCCTTCGATCACCGTCACACCATCCGCGAGGACAGCAGCCATCATCACGTTATCCGTACCAAGGACCGTCGGACCGAATTTGCCCCGCAGGTTGATTACCGCACCAGTCAACTTCGGCGCAAAAATTTTGACGTTGCCGCCTTCTACACGCACCGCCGCCCCGAGCCCCTCAAAGCCTTTCAAATGTAGATCAATCGGTCGATCACCAATCACGCAGCCTCCGGGCAACGACACGGTCGCTTCTTTGCAGCGGCCTAGCAGCGGTCCAAGCACACAGACGGAGGCGCGCATTTTGCGCACGACATCGTAGGGCGCGACCGATTGGACCTTTTCGGCTGTGACGCTCACCGTGCCGCTGGCCCGTTCCACTTGCGCGCCCAGATGGATTAGAATTTGCAACATGTAGTGCGTATCGCTCAGATCGGGCACGCCATGAACGACACAAGGCTCCGGCGTAAGCAACGTCGCAGCCAGGATCGGCAGCGAAGAATTTTTCGAGCCGCTGACCTTGATCGACCCGGAGAGCGGGTGACCACCGTGGATGAGGATCTTATCCATACCTGGCAAAAAGGAACCGTGTCACACCTGAATAATCGTTTTTCGAACAAATGTCCCGATAATTTTTTTCCGCCAAGGCCGAAAGAAGCGCTTCGCTCTGGCCAAGCCCTATTTCCAGGGCCAGCATTCCGCCCGGGCGAAGTCGCATGGGAGCCTGCTCAATCAGTTCGCGCACCAGTTCGTCACCGCGAGGGCCGGCGAAGAGCGCGACTTCCGGATCGTGCAAAACTTCACGTGAAAGAGTATGGCGATCACGCACTGCGATATAAGGAAGATTCGCAACGATCAGGTCGAATCTTTCATCCAAATTTTCAAGAAGAGTGCCTTTTCTAAATTGCACGCGGCCGCTTAAGCCGAGCCGGGCCGCATTTTCTCCCGCGAGTGCCAGCGCATCTTCCGAAATATCGACGGCAAAAATCTGCGCCTCGGGAAATTGTTTCGCTAGACTAAGAGCAATCACGCCGCTGCCGGTGCCAACATCCAGAATTGTCGATTTTCGATTCTGGATTTTCGATTCGACGATTTCCACCAACTGCTCCGTTTCGGGTCGCGGCACGAGTGCGCGGTCGTCACAAAGAAAAGTGTGGCCGCAAAATTCCACAGTGCCGAGCAAATGCTGGAGCGGCTCACCTTCGCCCCGGCGTCGGACAAGATCGCGCAATGGCGCGAGTTCTGTTTCGTCAAGAGTGCGCTCGAACTCCAGATAAAGTTCCATACGCGTGCGGCCGAGCGCGTGCGCGAGCAGATGCTCCGCATTCAATCGCGGATTCTCGACCCCTCGTTTTTTGAAATACGCGGCCGTTGATTGCAATACGTCGAGCACGGTCATGCGTCGTAATTAACCGAAAACAGTAGGAGACTTCTCCGCTTCGGTCGAACTGGTAGAGTACACTGAACTGGCGCCGTGCTTTACCGCGCAGTGTACGCCAGATTACGCGGCGCTGCTTGCGGCCGCCGATTCTTTCAACCGCTCGGCTGCATCCGAGGCTTGCAACGCGCTGATCATCTCGCCCAGATCGCCATCGATTAGGCGATCCAAATTATGAAGCGTCAAGCCGATGCGATGATCGGTTACGCGGTTCTGCGGGAAATTGTAGGTGCGAATTTTTTCTTCGCGGCCGCCGGTGCCGATCTGGCCACGGCGTTGCGCGCTGTATTTTTCCGCTTCCTCGCGCTGCTTTCGCTCCAGCAAGCGTGCACGCAATATCGACAATGCGCGCTCCTTGTTCTTGATCTGGCTGCGACCATCCTGACAACGCACGATCACACCTGTTGGAATGTGCAAAACCTGCACGGCTGAGTCGGTCGTATTCACGCCTTGTCCGCCTGGACCCCCGGCGCGCGAGACTTCAATTCGCAAATCTTCCGGCTTCAATTCAAGATCGACATCTTCCGCCTCCGGCAACACCGCGACCGTCGCTGTCGATGTATGAATGCGACCTTGCGCTTCAGTCGCAGGCACGCGTTGCACACGATGAACGCCGCTTTCGTAACGCAGTTTTCGAAAAACAGATTCGCCCGAAACACGGAAGATCGCTTCCTTTAGTCCGCCGAGCTCCGACGGACTCGATTCGAGGTCCTCGGTTTTTAAGCCGGCAGATTCCGCGTAGCGATGGTACATGCGGTAAAGATCGGCGGCGAAAATGGCCGCTTCGCTGCCGCCCGTTCCGGCACGGATTTCCACGATCGCATCGCGGTCTTCCATTTCATCCGGTGGCAGCAACGCAATTTGAACTTCGCGTTCAAGATCGGCCACTCTCTTTACGAGGTCCGGAATCTCATCGTCAGCCATGGCCGCGATCTCAACATCGCGTGACATCGCCAGTTCGCGGTTATCGTCCAATTGCTTGCGCGCCGCTTCGAGCTCATCCCACTTGGCCAGCAATTGCTTGATATACGCGTGCTCGCGCATGATCTCGCTTGCACGTTGGCGGTTGGAAAAAAGCGCCGGATCGGCAATATCGCGCTCGAGTTGATCGAAGCGTTCGCGTTTGAGTTGAATTAGGGAGTTAAAGTCCATTGATGGTTTCTGCCCCGGCACAGCATGGCCGCGGGGTGGCGTCTCGGAAGTGCGAGGCGGCTACAGCTCAGCTAAGCTTTTTTCTCAGCCCGCGCCGCTTTGGTGCTACCGTAACGGCGGGCAAATTTCTCGACGCGCCCGGCGGTATCGACGAACTTCTGTTCGCCTGTGAAAAAAGGATGACAAGCGGCACAAATACCGATCTTAATATCGCGACGGGTGGAGCGGGTATGATACACCGCCCCGCACGCGCACGCGATTTCGGTCTCATAATACTCTGGGTGAATGCCGGATTTCATCTTCAAAAGGGAGCGCGAAATGTAATCGCGCGGAGGCGCTCGCGCAAGGGATGAAATCGACTGACGCATTGCTCAATGCCTGGAAACAAACGCTCCGCCGCGCAAAGAATGCGTCTGCCATCCTTAATACTCATGCCCAGGTCATCCGAAAATTTATCGACATAGAAGAACGCGCGCGTGATTTCGAACCGAAGCTTGAACTGTTCGACCCCGGCAGCGTTGTCGCCATCCAGATCGGAAACCACGAAGATTGGCCGTCGATCTTGATCGCTTGCCTGCGCAGGCGGCTGGTGGTTCTCCCGCTGGAGCAATCAATCAGCGACCAGCAGCGCGACACTGCCTTGAAAATCTGTGGCGCCAGGGCTGTAGTGTCCGCTGTCCTCAGCGGAAATTCGCTCCAGGTTTTGCCGCTGAGGACAGCGGACACTGCAGCCAATTGGGATGAAAGTCCGCCCTCGCTGTTGAAACTTACCTCCGGCACAACCGCCGCGCCACGCGCAATTCGGTTCCGCAGCCAGCAACTACTGGCCGATTGCAATCAGATTTGCGACACGATGGGAATTAGCAATGGCGATCTGAATTTCGGCGTTATCCCGATCTCGCACTCCTATGGTTTCAGCAATCTGCTCACGCCGCTGATCGCGCGCGGTGTGCCAATGGTCATTAGCCGCGACAGAACACCACGCGCCATCCTTGTCGATCTGGCCAGCACCAACGCGACAGTTTTGCCCGGAATGCCGGTCTTCTATCAGGCATTCTGTGAAATGGAACGTGTTCCCGTGCTGTCGAAGCTTCGGCTCTGCATTTCTGCGGGCGCGCCTCTCTCGATCGCCATCGCAAAGAAATTCCAGGAGAAGTTTAACGTGCCGATCCACTCGTTTTACGGCGCGTCGGAGTGCGGTGGGATTTGCTACGATCGCGAAGCAACGAACCAGAGCGAAGGGTTCGTTGGCGAAGCGATGAAAGGCATCGACCTGGAACTGGTCGATCCAAAGACGTCAGCGAGCCAGATTCAGGTGCGCAGCGCCGCCGTGGGCGACGGCTATTTTCCAGACCCAGATGAGGAAAAGTTGAGCAACGGAGTTTTTGTTCCCGATGATCTGTTGGTGCAAGATCCTTCCGGGTTTAAGATCGTCGGCCGGATTTCGGACGTGATTAACGTCGCGGGGAAAAAGGTGAGTCCGGCAGAAGTGGAAGCGCATTTGCTGCGTTTTAGCGGTGTGCGGCAGGCGGTCGTGTTCGGCTGCGAATCGAGGTTACGGAATGAAGAAGTGACAGCATGCGTGCTAGCATCGCCGCAAGTAAGCGAAGCCAATCTCCTAAAATTTTGCCGGAGCGCGTTAAGCGCCTGGGAAGTACCGAAGCGGATTTTTATCGTGGACGCAATTCCGGTGAATGAGCGAGGAAAAATCAGCAGGCGCGACCTTGCGCAACGGTTCTCAACCACCCGCGGAAGATCGGCATTGCGATCATTGGGTTCTTGATAAAGCCTTCACATCGGCTTTGGTTACTGCCGTGAAGATGCCGAAATCACACGGCGAACCGAATCCAATAGAATCTCAGATCGAATCTTCGAACAGCGAAGAGCGAGATCAAGCCGACCGCCCGCCCGTTTCGCAGGAGGACGAGCCTGTCCGGGAACCTGCTACAGATGAAGGAGCTGCCCAGGCTGAGGACTGGTGGAGCGCATCGCAACAAGCCGCTGATTGGGCTAGTACCCCCGCTGCTGTTCCGGCCACAGACGTCAATCCTCCAAAGGAGTCGGGCACGGCCGATGTTTATTTTTGCGGCCACATGGGCCTATTCCCTTTGAACCGCGCGCTGCAAGCGATCGCAAAAGAAAAACTGACGGGCTTGCTGCGATCATTTTGGGATCAGGAGCCGATCGACCTTCTGGCGCGGGACGGCGAGATCGTTTTTGTCACAACTCGAGACGCAGAACTTTATTGTTCGGAGACGCCAGACGTTCTCGCCAACGTCGATGTGGTGATTGTTGACAGAGCGCGCGATCGACAAAGAGAAACGGGAGTTCCGTTTTTCCTTACTCTTGCCCGCGAAGAATCGATAGACCGCCAGCCAGCGATGCAACAGATGCAGCATTACGGGCAAAATCTTTTCTCTCAACTTTGGGCGGCGCCACGCGTGTGGTTCATGTTTGAAAAGAATGCCGATCTGTTAAGCGATGCTGCTGACGTAACGGGCGAGCCCAATGTGGGCGACTGGGCGCTGGAAACGTTGCGTCTTGTTCAGAATCCCGATCAACCTGCAAACTTCGACCCGACATCAATTCCGGCTTACACGAAGGATGGTTTCGAGCGTATCCAGAAGCTGAAGCTCACGTCGGATGAGGCCCAATTCGCGTCGCAATTCAATGGCGCCCGGTCCGTGCAGCAGATTGCCAAAAATCTGCGGATCGATTTGAAATCTGCCCGGCAACTGCTGTTCCGGTTTCTCGCGCTTGAAATAGTAGAATGCTGGCCTGCCAGCACAGCCGCCAAACCGGAACAGAAGACCATCTTTCAGCGTTTTGGCCGATCGGCCCGGCGCGACCGGTAGCGTCACCCCGAATGCTTTCGGGGCGGTCGCTCATGAAAAGAAACGTCTTGGTCGTCGATATCGGCGGCACATATGTAAAACTTATATCGCACCGCGATCAGCGCGAATTCGCTTCCGGATCGCGCATGGGACCAAACCAACTGATCCCAAAACTTGAAGAGAGCGTGCGCGGATGGAAACTGGACAGGGTGTCCATTGGTTTTCCTGCGCCGGTGTGCAAAGGACGGATCACAAAAGATCCGAAGCATTTGGGCAAGGGATGGATCGGTTTCAATTTTGCCAGAGCGCTCGGCATACCTGTGCGCCTGGTCAACGACGCAGCCATGCAAGGGCTGGGCAGTTACCATGGAGGGCGCATGCTCTTTCTGGGAGTTGGAACTGGCCTCGGCTCCGCGCTGGTGTGGGACAAGACTTTGATGTCGCTCGAGCTCGGCGATCTGCCCTATCCCGATGGCAAGATCATTGAGAATTATCTCGGCATTCCCGGCGTGGCGTTGCTGGGTCAGAAGAAGTGGAAGCGAGAAGTAACGTACGCGGTCAGACAACTAAAGAAATCTTTCCTCGCCGATTATGTTGTCCTGGGCGGTGGCCTTGTGCATCGTTTCGCTAAGCTGCCGCAGGGAATTGAGCGGGGGCGAAATGAAAATGCATTCGTTGGCGGAATTCGCTTATGGGAAACTAAGAAAAATTCACGCGAACTAAAATGGCGCGTGCTGTGATGTGAATGACGAAACAAGAATGACGAGAAGTGCCAGGGAGGGGACTCGAACCCCTAAGGATTTCTCCACCAGATCCTAAGTCTGGCGCGTCTGCCAATTTCGCCACCCTGGCATCACTGATTTACAGCGACTTACGAATAAATCGCTACAATGATTTCTTGCGTGTGCTAGAGGTTGTGCTAGAGTTACGGCGTGAAACGAGATGCAATGCTGAGCAATGCCCTCACTGCCGCAAACACAGCGGAACCCAACGGAATCTCTCCCGTTTCCAACGAACCAAATCATGGTGCGGAGTTTACGCCCGCACGGGATTCCCGCAATCGCAGAGTCCCCGGGCTATATCTTCGTAATGGCCGCTACTACTGTCAGCTGTGGGTCGATTTGGGTAACGGCAAGAAAGGCGCAAGACGGTTCCCGCTCGTAGACGGCGATAACCAGCCGGTTCGCAGCCTTCCTGCAGCAAAGGAAGCGATCGAGATAAAGCGGCACGAGCGTCGTGAAAATAAACTTCCAAGCGCCGGACGGAAACCGCTCTTCGCAGACTATTGTGAATTGTATTTTCAAAAAGCAAAAGTGCAGCGCAAGCGCCCAGGCACAGTTGAAAATGAGCGCCAGGCAACTGCTCGTTGGCGCGACTTTCTTGGCCACGTGCGGATTGATCGCATCGCGACACCGGCAATCTCCGCGTATATCGACAAACGTTTGAAAGGTGGCGTTTTTTGTGGTCGCAAGTTGGATGCGGTGTCAGAGCGCAC
>WNGK01003933.1_pt1 | contig 15976 bp, 15 predicted proteins | sample 5400601 | NCBI WGS metagenome assembly WNGK01 (sample SAMN13153376, study PRJNA577476) | soil metagenome | isolation source: 60 cm soil or saprolite under Garry oak tree replicate 1 | place: USA:California | collected 2016-06-15
TCCCGCATTTCCATGTTCATCTTCGCGCTGGGTGCGCTGCTGGCGGCATTGGGTGGCGTGATCGGCGGCGCCTTCCTCGGCATCTATCCGGGTCTGGATTTCGAGATGCTGCCCATCGCCTTTGCGGTCGTGATCATCGGCGGGATGGGAAGCCTCGGTGGCGCCGCCATCGGCGCGCTGCTCGTCGGCTTGGCCGACAACTTCGGAAAGGCGCTATTCCCCGAAGTTTCGTATTTCACGCTCTATGCGCCCATGGCCCTGATTTTGGCGGTCAAGCCGACCGGCCTGTTCGGGCGTGAGTGAGCAAGCAGCGATGACGAGTCAGACCACAAAAGTTTTGGTGGTCATTGTTGCCCTGACAGCGATCGCCGTCATCGTTCCGAACACCAATTCATTCATCATTCTGCTGACCACGCGCGCTTTGGCTTTCTCGATTTTGGTGATGAGCGTCGACGTTCTGCTCGGCTATACCGGCCTTCCCTCCTTGGGGCAGGCGGCCTATCTCGGCGTCGGCGCATATCTGACCGCAATTCTCGCGACCAGATACCAATTCGGGTTGGGTTACGACTTCTGGCTGGTCGTGGTACTCGGCATTTTGATCGCAGCGGTCTTGGCCGCCGTTTTTGGCCTGCTCGCCATTCGCGCGAGCGGGGTCTATTTCCTTATGATCACGCTAGCGCTCGGCCAATGCGCCTGGGGACTGGCCTACCGATGGAACTCGCTCACCGGCGGCGATAACGGCATCAATCTGCGGGGCCGGCCCAAATTCGGCATCGACCTCGCAAACGAAGTGACCTTCTTCTTTCTGGTCTTTGGTTTCTTCGTCGTTTCGCTGCTGCTAATGTACACGCTGGTGCGATCACCTTTCGGACGAAGTTTGACCGGGATCCGCGAGCGCGAGCTGCGCATGAAAATCCTCGGCTACAACACCTGGCTGCATAAATACGTCGCCTTCATCATCGCCGGTGGATTCGGCGGACTCGCGGGCGTGCTTTGGGCGCATACCGCTGGCATCGTAAGCCCGGAGAACGTCGTGTTGACCACTTCGGTCGATGCGCTGTTGATGGCGGTCCTCGGCGGCGCAGGTACACTCGTCGGCGGAGTGATCGGCGCGCTCATCGTATTCGGCTTGCGCGAATACCTAAGCACGCTGGTTCCCTGGTGGCAGTACGTGCTGGGCGGCGTCTACGTGCTCACCATCCTTTTCCTGCCGACCGGGCTGATGGGGATCCCGGAGCGAATTCGGCAACGCCAAACGCTAAGTGGAAAACGAGAAGATGTGAAGGAAATCGCGCCTGTGACTTCCTGAGCTCGGGGCATCACCGACAACAAGGAGTTAAGACTATGACAAGTACCTTGCGAGGACGGCTCGGTTGGCCGCTGTTGGGTAGCGTTGTTGCCTTGGGCCTGGCGGCGCCTGCCAGTGCCGCCGAGGAACTGCGCATCGGATTTGTGGCGCCGATCACCGGCCTCTTCGCTCAGGTTGGCAAGGACATGGTGGATGGCTTCCAGCTCTACCTCGACGACGTCAACAGCGATTTCGGTGGCGCAAAGGTCAAATTCATCGTGGAGGATGAGCAGGCCAAGCCGGACACCGCCGTCACCAGAGCCAAGAAGCTGATCTTGCAGGATCACGTGCACATGCTCGTGGGCGGGCTGCTCGCCTCGAGCGGCTACGCGCTCGCGCCGGTGAGCACCGCCGACAAAACCGTCTACATCGCGCCCGTTTCGGCGGCTGACGACCTCACCCAGCGCGATCTGCCCAAATATCCCTATTTCATCCGCACGGGCTGGAGCAGTTCGCAACCGAGCCATCCGTTCGGGCAGTGGGCCTGCGATCAGGGTTACAAGAAGATCGCCGCGATCGGCGCCGACTATGCCTTCGGGTACGAGGTCATCGGTGGCTTCCAGCGCGCCTTCGAAGCCTGCGGCGGGCAGATTGTCCAGAAGATCTGGCCGCCCATCGGCACGAAGGATTTCGGACCGTATATTCCGACCCTTCGGCAAGACGCCGATGCGATCTTCACGCTCATGGTCGGGCCCATGTCGCTGCAGTTCCCGAAACAGCTCGCAGCCTCAGGCAACAAGAAGCCGGTGCTCGGCGGCGGGACGAGCTATGACGAGTTCGTGCTGCCATCCATGGGCGATGAAGTGATCGGCCACGTGTCGGCGCTGCAATACAGCGCCGCGTTGGAAAATCCGAAGAACGAAGCATTCGTGAAGAAGTATCGGGCCAAGTTCGGCAAAGTACCGTCATATTACTCGGAGACCAACTACACGACGGCGCAGATGATCCACGAGATCATCAAGAACAATAAGGGCAACTTCCCGGGCCAGGAGGAATTCGTGAAGCAGCTCGCCGCGCTCAAGTTGGATACGATTCGGGGCCCCGTCAGCATCGACGAGATGCGCAACCCAGTGCAGAACATCTACATCAAGAAGGTCGAAAAGAAGAAGATGTTCGGCTACGACAAGGAAGAGCTCTGGAACACGGTGATCAAGACCAATCCAAACGTCACCCAGTTCGGGCAGTTCAACAAGGAGGAGTTCCTCAAGACGCCCGTCTACAGCCGTGACTTTCCGCCCTGCAAATTCTGCAATTAGGTGTCTGTCGGCCCGGGCGCATTCGCGCGCCCGGGTTCTTCGTTGCCGCTAGCGAGGGATTGAGGTGACGGCGGACGGCCGGGGGCCCGCTCTCGAGTTGCGGGGGCTGTCGAAGAGCTTCGGCGGCCTGCGTGCCGTGCGCGGCGTCACGCTGACGGTCATGCCCGGCGAACGCAAGGCGATCATCGGGCCCAACGGCGCCGGCAAGACGACGCTGTTCAATCTGATTACCGGAATCCTGCCGTCCACTTCTGGACAGGTCATGCTCTTCGGTCGGGACGTGACGAAGTGGCCGAGCCATCGCCGCACGGCGTTGGGAATGGCGCGCACGTTCCAAATCACCAGCCTATTCCCGAAGCTCACGGTTCTCGACAACGTGCTCTTGGCAATTCAGGGCTTGCGGCGGTCGAAATTTGTGATGTGGCGCTTTCTGTCCTCGTATCGCGAGTTGTACGACAAGGCTTATGGTCTGTTGGAACGCGCGCAATTCTTGGACCGCAAGGATACCGAGGTTCGCTATCTATCGCACGGCGAGCAGCGCCAGCTCGAGATCGTGATTGGCCTCGCCAGCGAGCCCCGGATCCTGCTGTTGGATGAACCGGCCGCCGGACTGTCGTCCGGCGAGTCCTCGGACATGATCCGGTTTCTCGCGCATCTCGATCGCAGCCTCGCGATCCTGCTCATCGAGCACGACATGGACGTGGTGTTCGATGTAGCCGACCATATTTCCGTGCTGCATTTCGGCGAGGTGTTGGAAGCGGGCCCGAGGGAGCAGATCCGGCACAGCGAGAAGGTGCAACAAATCTATCTCGGGACTGCTTGATCCATGGCGATCCTGGAAGTTCAGGACATTCACACCTATTATGGAGACGCCTATGTGCTCCAGGGGCTGTCGTTGCGGCTCGAGGAAGGGCAGATCCTGGGATTGCTTGGCCGCAACGGCGTGGGCAAGACAACGCTTGTGAACTCGATCGTCGGCTTCAATCGTCCGCGGCGGGGCAAGATCTTTTTCAAGGGCGCGGAGATCACCGCTGTTTCCTCCTTTGAGACGGTGCGCAGCGGCATGGGGCTCGTGCCCCAGGGTCGGCGCGTATTTCCCACGCTCAGCGTCGAGGAGAATCTCATGGTCGCCGAGCGCAGCGTCGGCCGCCGCGGTTGGAATATGGAGCGCGTCTACGCGCTGTTTCCGCGCCTGCATGAGCGACGCAACCAGCGTGCGAGGACCCTCTCGGGCGGTGAGCAACAGATGCTTGCCATTGGCCGCGGGCTCATGACCAACCCGGATTGTCTGATTATGGACGAGCCTTCGGAAGGACTCGCGCCCATCATCATCCAGGGGCTTTGGAAAGCGATCGCACAATTGAAGGAGCAAGGCCATTCCATCCTGCTCGTCGAGCAGAACGCCGCGCTCGCACTCCAACTGGTCGATTACGTGCACGTCATGAGCAAGGGCCAGGTGGTGTATTCCGCGCGGCCGCAAGAGCTGCGCGACAATGAGGATATCAAATCCAAGTACCTGGGCATCTGATCGCGTTTATCGAAGATCGGATCTGCCACCACTTATTCAAATGAGCGTTGCAATCCTTACAGGAAATTAATCGCGTCGAGCCGAACGATATCGAGCTAACGTCGGGACAAGACCAGTTCCGATATTGTAAAGATGGCATTCGAGCTGATCGCAAAGCCATAGCGGATGAACCCCAACATCCGAGAGGGAGAAAACGCCATGACCGTCAATCGCCGCACCATGATCAAGGGAGCGCTCGCCGCCGGCGTAGCGGTGCTCAAGGTCCCTGCCGCGCCAGCGCAGGCGGCGCCGCTGCGCGTCGGGTTTTTGACCATCAAGACCGGTCCGCTCGCCTCGGGCGGGCTGCAGATGGAGCAGGGCCTCACCGTTTTTTTCAAGGAGCGCAACAACACGCTCGCCGGTCGAGCAGTCGAGCTCACCACAGCCGATACCGCCGGCAATCCGGCACAGGCTCGCACCAAGACACAAGAACTCGTCGAGCGGCTCAATGTCGCAGTCCTGATCGGTCCGCTGGCCGCCTTTGAGGCTTTGGCCATCGACGACTATATCCGCTCCTCGCGCACGCCGATCCTCTCCGTCGCCGGCGCGGAAGACATGACGCAGCGCAAGCCCAACCCGTGGTTCGTGCGGCCGAGCTCCACCTCGGCACAGCCGAGTCACCCGCTGGCCGATTACGCCGCCAAAGAACTCAAGTACAAGCGCGTCGCCGTGATCGCCGACGACTTCGCCTTCGGGCATGAAAACGTCGCGGGCTTCCAGCGCGTGTTCGAGGACAACGGCGGCAAGGTCGTGCAGAAGCTTTGGACTCCGCTCAATGCGCCGGACTACGGCACCTACATTTCGCAGCTCAAGCCCGATCTCGATGCGGTCTATACCGGTCACGCCGGTTCCAATGGCTTTAAATTCATCCGCCAGCTGCGCGAATACGGCAACAAGGTGCAAATCCTCGGCGGCTTCACCCCGATCGACGAATCGCTGCTGCAGCAGATGGGGGAGGACGCGCTCGGCGCCATCAGTGGCAATTGGTATTCGGCCGAGCTCGATTTCCCGATCAACAAGAAGTTCGTCGAAGCGATCCGCCGCGACTACAAGGTCGATCCCGGCGTCTATGCCGCGGAGACCTATCTTTGCGGCGAAGTGCTCGATCACGCCCTCAAGACCATCGGCGGGAAAGCCGAGGACAAGGACGCCTTCATCAAGGCCCTGCGAGAGGCAAAGGTGCCGAACACCTTGCGCGGCCCCGTGCGCTTCGACGAGTTCGGCAACGTGATCGGCAACATCTACATCCGTAAGGTCGAGAAGAAGGACGGCCGCTACGTCAACGCAGTGATCAAGACCTATCCCGACGTCAGCCAGTTCTGGACCTACAAGCAGGACGAATTCCTCAAAAATCCCGTCTATTCGCGCGACTATCCGCCAGCAAAAAACCTCGAGCCGTAGCGTTTGCATTCGTTCGCGCTACCGCACGTCCGGACTTGACCGGGAGGGGGCATCTCTTCGAAGGAGAATGGATCGCCGGGTCAGGCCCGGCGCTGACGGCCGGCGACGCGTTCAGCCAGTGGATCTGCAATGCAGTTCTGGATCATCCAGACCCTCAACAGCGTGGCATTCGGGGGCCTGCTGTTTCTGCTGTCGTCCGGGTTCTCGCTGATTTTTGGCCTGATGCGAATACCGAATCTGGCGCACGGCGCCTTTTTCATGCTCGGCGCCTATTTCGGATACACGCTGCTGCAGCTCAAGTTGCATTTCTGGGTGGCGGCCCTCATCGGGGGGATCGGGGTTGGGCTCATCGGGATCATTATGGAGCGCGTGGTTCTGCGCCGGCTCGCCGGTAACGAGCAGGGCCAGGTGCTGGTCACGCTCGGCGTCTCCTTCATCATCGCCGATCTCTGCCTGTTGATCTGGACCGGCGATCCGATGCCGCTTGCAGCGCCGCCGTCGCTGCGCCCGCCGCTGCGCCTTGGCGGTTTGGCCTTTCCCACCTACCGACTGGTGGTGCTGGCAATTGCGCTTGCCGCGGCGTTGGCCCTCTACCTCCTGATGGAACGCACCCGGCTCGGCGCCATGATCCGCGCGGGCGTCGATGATATGGAGATGGCAAGCGGCGTCGGCATTCCCGTATCGCGCCTATTCACGACCGTATTCCTGCTCGGCGCGACGCTCGCCGGAGTGGGCGGCGTGCTGGGCGGGCCGGTCCTCAGCGCTTATCCAGGCCTCGATACCGACATGCTGCCGCTCGCGCTGATCGTCGTGATTCTGGGCGGCGCCGGAAGCCTGCTCGGCGCCTTCATGGGCAGCTTCATCGTTGGCTTCATCTACAATTTCGGCATCGCGTTGGTGCCCGATCTCGCCTATTTCGTCCTCTTCCTGCCGATGGTGCTGGTGCTGGTCTTTCTGCCGCAGGGCCTATTCGGGCGGGTGCAGATATGACGCGCGGCACCCTCGTCGCGCTCGCGCTCTGCGCGCTCATCCTGCTTGCCGTGCCGTGGATCATCGGCAACGAGTTCTACGTCAACATGGCAAGCCAGGTGCTCATCTACGCGCTATTCGCGCTCTCCATCAACATGATGCTTGGCTACGGCGGCATGGTCTCGCTCGGTCACGCTGCCTATCTCGGCATCGCCGGATACGCGTGCATCCTCGCTACCCTCGCGGGCTATGACCAGCTCACGGCGGCGATCTTCGCGATCGCGCTCTCGACCCTGGCGGCGGCCTTGTTCGGCGTGCTGTCGCTGCGCGCGCCCGGGCTCGGCTTCATCATGATCACCCTCGCGCTCGGGCAGATCGTCTGGGGCGTGGCTTACCGCGCCAATGATCTCACCGGCGGCGACAACGGCATTCGCCATCCGGCGAGACCGATGCCATTCGGCTTCGACATCCATGACGCGCCGAGCTTCTATTACTTCACGCTGGTCGTGTTCCTGATCGCACTGTTCTTCATCCGGCGGTTTTCGCGCTCTCCGTTCGGCGCGAGCCTCATGGGAGCGCGCGACCAGCCCCGCCGCATGCGCATGCTCGGCCACAATGTCTGGCTCATCCGCTGGATCACGTTCGTCATGGCGGGTTTCTGGGCCTCAGTCGCCGGCGTGCTTTACGTCTACTACAACTTGTTTCTCAGCCCGCACGCAATGTCGCTGCAACAATCGGCCGAAATCCTGCTGATGGCGATCCTTGGCGGTGCCAGCACGGTCAGCGGCCCGATCGTCGGGGCCGCGATCATCACGCTCGTCAAGAACGTCGTCTCAACCTACGTCGAGCGCTGGAACACGCTGCTCGGGGTTATTTTCGTCGTGGCGATCATGTTCATGCCCCATGGTCTCGTGCCCGGGTGCACGCAGGCGTGGCGGCGTTTGCGCAATCGCCTCAGGCGTCGCAAAACGTCGAGCGGCGCTGCTTCGGAGCCGGCGCGATGATAGCTCCTGCACTCGAGCTCGCGCACTTGAGCAAACGGTTCGGGGGCTTACCGGCGACAAAAAACGTATCGCTCTCTGTCATGCCAGGCGAGCGGCGACTGATCATCGGCCCGAACGGCGCCGGCAAGACCACGCTGTTCAACCTCATCACCGGCGACCTTACCGCCGATGCCGGGTCGGTGCGGCTGTTCGGCCAAGAGCTTACGCAAATGCCGACCCAGCGGCGCGTGCACCTCGGGCTCGCGCGCACCTATCAGATACTCACTCTGTTTCCGCGCGAGCGGCTCGTGCACAACGTGGTGCTCTCGCTGCTCGGGCTCGACCAGCGGCGATGGAATCCCTGGTCGATCCTGACGGCTAACGGCGATCTCTATGCGAGCGCCCAGACCGCGCTCGAGCGCGTCGGGCTGGGCGAGGCCGCCGAGCGCATCGTGGCCGAGACCTCATATGGCGAGCGGCGCCGGCTCGAACTCGCAATGGCGCTAGGCCAAAAGCCGAAGGTCTTGCTGCTCGACGAGCCGCTCGCCGGTCTTTCCCAGCCCGAGCGGCAGAGGATTCGCGCGCTGCTCGACACCATCCCACGCGATGTGACCATCGTGATGATCGAGCACGACATGGATACTGCGCTGGCATTTGCCGAGCGCATCACGGTACTGCACTACGGCGAAGTCATCGTCGAGGGTACGCGCGCGGAGGTGGTCGCCGATCCGCGCACCCGGGAGGTTTATCTTGGCGACTGAGGCGCTCGAGCTTTCCGGCATCGACGCCTACTACGGCGACAGCCACGTTCTCCACGCGGTGTCGTTCACCCTGCACGGAGGACGCCTGCTCGGCTTGCTCGGGCGCAACGGCGCCGGCAAGACGACCTGCATGGCGGCGATCATGGGCTTTCTCAAGCCACGGCAGGGCGCGATCAGACTTTACGGCGAGAATGTTGCAGGCCTTGCGCCCGATCTCATCGCGCGTAAAGGCATTTGCCTCGTCCCGCAGGGCCGGCGCATGTTCCGCACGCTCACGGTGCGCGAAAACCTGATGGTTGCGGCCCAGGCGCGCCAAGACGGCGGCTCCGGCTGGTCGATCGAGCGTATCTTCCAGCTCTTTCCGCCCCTTGCCGAGCGCCACACTCAGCTCGCGGGCTCGCTCTCCGGTGGCGAGCAGCAGATGCTCGCGATCGGTCGCGCGCTCATGGGCAATCCGCGCGTGCTACTGATGGACGAGCCCTCCGAAGGGCTCGCGCCGCAACTGGTGGCCGAGGTTGGCCGCACCATCGCGCAGCTCAAGGCCGAAGGGCAGTCGATCATCCTTGTGGAGCAGAACATCAAGCTGACGCTCGACCTTGCGGACGATATTGTCATCATCAATACCGGCCGTGTTGTGTTTCGCGGAGCCGCCGATCAGATCAAGCTCGACGATGCCGTTGTTTCCCAACATCTGGGCGTGTTCTGATAGATAAAGCCGCCTATCTCCGCCAAAGCGGAGAGCTCGATCACGCGATGGACTAACCAATTCAGGATTCCCGCTTGCGCGGGAATGAGCGGCGAGAATACGCAATTCGCGACGACCACAATCAATGGACGAACAATGACTCAATGGAACAAGTACGGCCTCACCGCGGCGCGCAGGCACGGTACGCCAGGACGAGACGCGAGGCCGAGGAGCCCCACTGTCGACATCCATTCGCACGTCGCAATCCCAGAGGCCATTGCCTTCGTGAAGCCGCATCTCGACATTTCCACAGTTCCGCTCGCGCACTTTGCCGATGCGCAGACCAAGGCGCTGATCCAGAAGCAAGAAGAGGACGTGCGCGCACGCATCACCGGTTACGACGAGCGGCTTGCCGATCTTGACGGCATGGGCATCGACCTCCAGCTGGTGATGCCGCCGCCGAGCCAATGCTACTACACGGTGCCTCTCGACATCGCCGTCAAAGCTGCGCACATCGTGAATGACGGGCTTGCGGAATACGTAGCGCGCAAGTCAGACCGCTTCGTCGCCCTCGGCACCGTGCCGCTGGTCGAGGGGGCGGAAGCCGCGCGCGAGCTCGAGCGTTGCATGACGTCGCTCGGCATGAAGGGCGCGGAGATCCTGACCAATGTCGCCGGGCGCGAACTCTCCGAGCCGGAATACGCGCCGTTCTGGCAGAAGGCCGAGGCGCTGGGCGCGCTCGTGGTGATCCATCCCAACGGCTTCACCGACGCCAGACGACTCCAACGCTTCTATTTCAACAATGTGATCGGCAACCCGCTCGAAACCACGATCGCGCTTCATTATTTGATCTTCGATGGCGTCCTCGAACGCCATCCGGATCTGAAGATTCTGGCAGTGCATGGCGGCGGATATTTGCCCGCCTACAGCGGCCGCATCGATCACGCCTGGGGGGCGCGCTCAGATGCGCACGGTGCACTGCCGCAGCCGCCGACGACCTATCTCAAGAAAATCTATCTCGATACCGTCGTGTTCACTCCTCATCAGCTCGCCGAGTTGGTGCGCCTTCACGGTCCCGAGCGCATCCTTATGGGAACGGACTATCCCTTCGATATGGCCGAGTATGATCCGATCGGACACGTCGCCTCGCTCGACGGCTTAGATGGCGCGACGCTCGCCGCGATTGCCGGCGGCAATGCGCGCAAGCTGCTGGGAATTTGAGGTCGCTCAGTCCGTGTGCGATTGAACAGCTCGCTGTATTCTTGTCCGCGCGCAAGCCGGGAGCTGAAATTCAGCGTCATTCCCCCTTCACCTTGGCGTCGTGGATCACCCTGCGCCATTTCGGCTCCTCGGCCTTGATGTACTTCGTGAGCTGCTCGGGTGTGCCGGTGATCGATTCGAAATATTGCCGTTCGAGGAAATTCTTTTTGATCTCGGGGTCGGCGAAAACTTTCCGCACCTCGGCGTTAATCTTGCTGACGATATCCGTCGGCATGCCGGGCGGACCAAACAGGCCAAACCAGGAGACCGCTTCGTAACCGGGCAGCCCGCTCTCCGCGACGGTCGGAATTTCCGGCAGCAGAGCCATGCGCTTCGCGGCTCCGACCGCGATGAGCTTGACTTTGTCCGCCTTCCACTGCGGCACCGCGCTACCTACGCTAATGAACATCAGCTGGATGTGTCCGGCCATGACGTCGGTGAGCGCCGGGGTTGCTCCCTTGTAATGCACCGCCTGCAATTTGGTGCCCGAGAGCGCCTGGAACAGCTCCATGTTGAGATGGCCGCTCGAGCCGATGCCGAACGTCCCGTAATTGAGCTCGCCCGGCTTCTGTTTGGCGAGGGCGATCAGCTCCTTGACGTTGTGCACCGGCAGCGCGGGGTTAACGACCAACGCATGGTTGATAGTGACCAGGCCTGAGATCGGGGTGAACCCCTTGACCGGATCATAGGGCAACTTGGGGTAGAGGCTCGGATTGACCACGAACGTGACTTCCGGCCCGATCAACAATGTGTAGCCGTCGGGGGCGGCCTTGGTCACGTATTCCGCCGCGATCTGGTTGTTGGCGCCGGATTTGTTCTCGACGATCACCTGCTGGCCCCAAGCTTCGCTGAACCGTTGCGCCAGCGTGCGGCCGAGCGCATCGGTCACCCCACCGGGCGCGGCTGGCACGATGATCGTCACCGGTCTATTCGGGTAGCCCCCCTCCTGCGCAGCTGCCGGCAGGGCCAACAGAGAAGCCAACACCACAGCCGCAAGCCACCTCCGCATTCCGCATTCTCCCTGAAGTTCTTGCCTTTTGCGCGACTATCGCTGATTTTCTGCCGCCTGCCTATGTCCGGCGCAATGCGGCAATCACGCACAAGATCAAATCCGCCGCGGATTGCTCGCACCGGCGGCGGCGGCGGCTGGGGCGATCCGCTCGAGCGCGATCCGAACGCCGTGCGTGCGGACGTGCAGGAGGAGTTCGTGTCGACGCGAGCGGCGCGCGAGCGATATGGCGTGGTGCTGCGGGAGAATTTGAGCATCGATCACGCGCCGACGGAGCGGGCGAGAGATGAGCCAACATCGATGCGCGGAAAAGCACGAGAAGGACCTGCATCATTGCCTGGCTTGACCCCGCAATCCATCCCTGTTGCAAAGACAAAGGATGCGCAGGTCAACCCCGCGCGTAGCGATCCTGGCGAAACGCATGACTCCCGATAAGGTCGCGATCCGGATCGTCGGCGTCTCGCATCAGTTCGGCGAAGCGACCGAGGCCCGCCACGTCCGCGCGCTGCGCGAGACCTCGCTCGAGATCGCGCGCGGCGAGTTGCTCTGCCTGATCGGACCGAGCGGCTGCGGAAAGTCGACGCTGCTCAACATCCTCGGCGGCCTCATCGCGCCCACCGCCGGTGCGGTCGAAGTCTTCGGCAAGCGCGTCAGGGGACCGATGCCGCACGACATTGCTTTCGTATTCCAGGAGAACGCGCTCTTCCCGTGGAACACCGTTTTCGAGAACGTCAACCTCGGGATGGTGTTCCAGGGTGTGCCGCGCGCTGAGCGCGAGGCGCGCGCGAAGCGAGCGATCGAAGCCGTAGGCCTTCAGGATTTTCCGCAGCACTATCCCGCCCAGCTCTCCGGGGGCATGCGTCAGCGCGCGGCGCTCGCGCGCGCGCTCAGTCTCGAAACTGGTATCCTGCTCATGGATGAGCCGTTCGGCGCGCTCGATGAGCAGACCCGCATGATCCTCGGCGAGGATCTCTCGGTGCTGCTGGCGCGCACCGAAAAGACAATCGTATTCGTCACCCACAGTCTGGGCGAAGCAACCTTTCTCGCCGATCGGGTCGCCGTATTTTCGGCTCGCCCCGGTACCATCAAGAAGATCATCAAGGTCGACGAGCCCCACCCGCGCAGGCCCGATTTCGTGACTTCGGCGAAGTTCACCGGCATCCGCAACGAGCTTTACGCCCTGCTGCACGACGAGATTCGCAAGACCGTGGCAGAGACCTCGGTGAGCGCCGCAGGCGGGCACCCGCCATGAGCCCGAGCCGCGACCAGCGCGAGGCACGTCTCGCCAGCCGGGCCGTTCAGGTAGGCTTCCTGATCGCGCTGCTCGTGCTGTGGTACCTCGCCACGACCCGCTGGCGGGTGAGTCCGCTGCTTCTGCCTAACCCCGTCGTGGTGCTACGGGATTTCTGGAACATTCTCACAACCGGGGAATTCATCGGTGATTTGCGCGTGACGCTGACCGAGCTCGTGATCGCGTTTACGATCGCAGCAGGCTCCGGTCTCTTTGTCGGCTACCTCGTCAGCCGGTCGCAATATTGCATTCAAGTATTCGAGCCCCTGTTCGCCGGCATCTATTCGGTGCCGATCATTCTTTTCCTTCCGCTCTACGTTCTGTTGTTCGGGCTGGGCCCCGCCTCGAAGATTGCGCTGGGGGCGACCATAAGCTTCTTTCCCATTGCCCTTAATACCATCGCCGGCTTCGGCTATGTCGAGAGGACCCTCGTGATCGCCGCCCGCTCAATGGGCGCCTCCGACCTGCAGCTCTTTCGATTCGTGCTGCTGCCCGCCGCGCTCCCGGTCATACTGACCGGGATGCGCATGGGATTCACCGTGGCGCTTCTCTCCATCATAGGCAGCGAGACCATCGCGTCGCTAGCCGGGCTCGGCCACCGCATCGTCTATCTGGCCGAGGGCATGGAGATGGCGGCGATGTTCGCCTATATCGCGTTCGTCGTTGCGATCGCGGCCGTCCTCAATACGCTCGTCTCGGCGCTCGAGGCGCGGGGAAGGCGCCGGCGATGATGACATCCCATACAATGCAGCGGCCGTGGGTCGCCCGCGCGGGCGTCGTCGTTCTCCTGCTCTGTTTTTGGGAGGTCGCCGCGCGCTGGTGGGTGGACCCAATGTTTGTCAGCCCGCCCTCGCGGGTGGTTGCGTCGTTGCCGACACTGTTTGACACGCGTGGGCTGCCGGCGGCGCTGCGCGTTACGTTCTGGGAGCTTGCGGTCGCCTTCGCCCTTTCAGTGGCGATCGGGCTTGCGATCGGGCTCGCCGTCGGCCTGCAGCCGTTCGCGCGCAAGAGCTTTATGCCGATTATCCTGTTGCTCTACGGCACGCCGCAGGTCACCATCCTGCCGCTGTTCGTTCTTTATTTCGGAATCGGCCCCGCATCCAAGATCGCCTTCGGCGTGAGCCACGGCTTTTTTCCTATCGTCATGACTGTCGTTGCGGGCGTACAGAACATCAAACCGATCCTGCTCACGAGCGCGCGCTCCATGGGCGCGAGGCGGGGGCAGATCCTCCGCTACGTCATTTTTCCGCACATGATTCCGAGCTTCTTTGCCGGCATGCGCCTCGCGATGACCGGCGTATTGCTCGGCGTCTTACTTGCCGAGCTTTACGTCTCAACCGCGGGCATCGGCCATTTCACCACGTTATTCACGCAGAACTTCGATCCTACCCGGCTCTTGGGGCTCATCTCGGTGCTCGCCGCCATGGCCATCGTGCTAAACGAGCTTGTTCGGCGCGCCGAACTGCATTTTAGCCGCTGGCACAGCGAGTAGATCAATGGCGGGAAAGCTCAAGCTGACGGTCGCATGCGGCGACTACGAGATCGTTCGCGCGCTCAAGGACCGCACGGTTACCGCGGACGGCCTGGAGCTCATCATGCTCACAGGTATGGGCCCGCGCGAGCGTCACTGGCGCATGGCGCGCCGGGCCGAATTCGACGTCTGCGAGGCAAATGTCGGCGCCTATTTCATGGAACGCGAGCGTGGCGCGCCGCTCACCGCGATCCCCGTGTTCCTACACCGGCGTTTTCGTCACGGATTTTTATTCGTTAATACCGCGGCCGGCATTCGCGCCCCTAAGGAGCTCATCGGCAAAAAAATAGGCGGTACGAATTTTCAGCCGGCATCCAATATCTGGATGTGCGGCATATTGGAGGAGGATTACGCACTGCCGCACCGACAGGTCACGTGGGTGGTCGAGCGCAGCGAGGACGTCCCCTTCACCCCACCCAAGGACCTACGCATCGAGATGATCGCGCCGGGGAAAAGCTCGATGTCATGCTGGCGGAAGGCGAAATCTCCGCGATGCTCTCGCCGGAGCTGCCGCGCCTATTCATTGCCGGCGACAAACGCATCGTGCACCTCTTTCCCAATTACAAGGAGATCGAGCTCGCCTATTTCCGCAAGACCGGAATCTTCCCGATCATGCATGTCACGACCATCAAGCAGGAGATCGTGGAGAAATTTCCCTGGGTGCCGACTAACCTCACGCAAGCTTTTGAGGAGGCGAAGCAGATCGCCTATCGGCGCATCGCCGATCCCCGCACGGTTCCGCTCGCCTGGGTGCGCACGGCACTCGAGGAGCAGGAAGCAGTGCTGGGTCGCGACCCTTGGGCCTATGGCCTCACTCCGCTCAACCGCAAAAATCTCGAGGCCGTGCTGCGCTACACCTATCAACAGGGGATGATCAGCAACATGCTGTCGCTCGACGCGCTGTTCGCCAAGACCGATCTCGGCGACGCCGGCGGCTCGGATGGCATTTAACTCAATGACATGATCGCCCTCGAAAAGCTCGGCCGATATGTCGCGGAAAGCAGCCAGCCCTCCGATCCGTTGCGCGACCTCGTCGAGCTGCACCTCATCGATACCGTTGGCGCCTGGATCGCGAGCACGCGCACCTCGGAAGGCGCAAACCTGCTGCGGTTTCGCGCGATGGTGTGCGCGAACGGGCGAGCGGGCGAGGCGTTGGCACTTGATCTCGCCACTCGCTGCGCGCTCGCCCGACTGAGCGAGATCGACAACATCCATCTTCCCTCCATGACGACGCCGGGCGCCATCGTCATTCCCGGCGCGCTGACGCTCGCCGCCGCGACGACGGACATCACGGCCGATGGCTTGATCGCCGCGATTATCGCTGGAACCGAGGCAATGACCCGTCTCGGCCGCGCGCTCGACGGCCCGAGCATCCTTTATCGCGGCATCTGGCCAACCTATTTCGCCGCGCCGTTTGCCATGGCCGCGGTCGCCGCGCGGCTCCTCAGGCTCGATGCGGAGAGCACCGCCCATGCGCTGGCGCTGGCGCTCACGCTCGCTGCGCCGGCGGTAGGACATCACAGCACGGCGACAACGTCGCGCTGGTTCGCTCTGGGCAATGCCGCCCGCAACGGGCTCACCGCGGCGCTGGCGGCGCAGCACGGCTTTTCCTCGGATCACAAAGCGATCGAGGGTCAACTCCTCCCCGACGTGTTCGGCATCACGCCCGATTTGCCGGCCCTAACCGACGCGCTCGGCGAACGCATCACCTTGAGCGAGGTCTCCTTCAAGCCGTGGTGCGCGGCCCGGCAAACGATGGCGGCGACGCAGGCGCTCAAGGAGATCATCGCGGACGGCGTCGCGCCGAGCGCGATCGAGGAGGTCACGGTCGAGGTGCTGCCGCCGCACCTAAAAATGATCGATCACGGCGTTGTCGCCGGCGATCGCGTCTCGCATCTCACCAGCGTGCAATATT
>WNGK01021492.1_pt1 | contig 15975 bp, 16 predicted proteins | sample 5400601 | NCBI WGS metagenome assembly WNGK01 (sample SAMN13153376, study PRJNA577476) | soil metagenome | isolation source: 60 cm soil or saprolite under Garry oak tree replicate 1 | place: USA:California | collected 2016-06-15
CAGGCGGCGGCAAGGGCGCTGTGATTGGCAGTGCGGCCGGCGCTGGCGCGGGAACCGCAGGCGCAGCGTACTCAGGGAAGAAGGACATCCGCGTGCCGGCGGAGACAAGGCTGACCTTTCAACTGGCTCGGTCGGCCACGATTTCCGCAAGGAGCTAATTCATCCCACTGTCCGTGCAGCGCCATTGCCGGACCCCCTTCGTGGACCCGTGTAGACGGCATCTCGGGCACGACAGGCGAATACTCGCTTTTTAGTTTAGGCATCGCCAATACGGCGGGGGTTTCGGGTTCTGCAGCCGGGTTCGGGCCGGGCCGGTCTACCGGGACCCGCCTGGCCTAGCGAGCAATTCTTTGCAATTGCTCCTGGAAGTGGCTGCGCCAAGTGTCCGGCAGGGCCTTTAGCTGCACGGCGCGCTGCAGCATTTCGCGATCGTTCTTCTCGAAGGTGTACAGGTTGTTGATGTCGGCAACCGTGAGGCTGTTTGCCTCGCGTGCGACGAGCTCGATGGAGTCTCCAACCGTGAGTTCGCCTTCCTCAGCCACTGCAAAATAAAAGCCCGAACGCCGGCTATTCAGGAAGCGCTTGACCATCTCCGGCCTTCCGAACCTGATCCCCAGCTTATAACAAGGCACGCGGGGCTGCGTGACAATCAACTCCGCCGTCCCAACGCGGTAGCGGTCTCCGATGCGTACAGCGCTTTCGTGCAATCCCTCCATGGTGAGATTCTCTCCGAAAATCCCCCAAGGCAGCTCTTCGTCAGGTAGCTCGTTGCGCCAGTAAACGTAATGCTCCACGGGATAAGCGTACACAGCCTTATAGGGTCCGCCATGCACAGACAAATCCGCCTGCTTGTCTCCAACCAAATTCAAGCGTTCAACGCGGATGGGCCTTGGGACAGGCTGCTTGAAAATGCCGGTCGTCACGCTTCCGCCGTCCCACACGACTTGACGCGGTAGCCCTACATTGACCGAGATGAGCTTCATATCCGCATTCGATGGGGTAACAAAAGAGCCGGATTCATCCCCGCCCCGAGGAAATCAAATAAATTGCTCGTCAGCGAGTTATGACATTTGGGTTCAGCCCTCGCAACCCGCGCTTTTCGGAATCTGGCCCTACCTACAACCGCGTACCTACCTGGCAGCGGGTCAGTTCGAAATTTTTGGTCATTAGGCCACTTTCCGATAATCCCATTTCTCGGGGGTTGGCATAGCTCGCCTAGGTCCCGCCGCGCTCTTGGACCATGCCGGCTGCGCAGAGGGTGAAACGCAGGACAAACGAAGCGCGTCTAAAGCGTAGAATTGCGGACCAGATGTGGTGGGCCTCCAGGTGATAAAGCAAGCCAAAACAGGTCAATATGGACGGTCATCCTACCGTGCTCGCAAGCTCGAAATCGAAATCCCTGTGCGGGTCTGAACTCGGATTCTGGGCCGCGTTTTTTCTCATTCTTGTGGCGGCCTCCGGGTGTTCGAAGGAGCAAGCGGCGCCTGCGCCGCACGCGGCGGCTATTCCCGTCATTGTGTCTAAGGTCACGCAAAGGGCCATGCCAGTGCAACTGACTGCCATCGGCAACGTCGGAGGCTACACCGTCTCCGTGGAAGCCCAGGTGGCCGGCGAACTTCTTGACGTGCATTTCAAAGAGGGCGACTTCGTTCATAAGGGCCAATTGTTGTTTACCATCGATCCGCGACCTTATGAAGCTGCCCTAGCGCAGGTGCAAGCGACACTTATGCGAGACAAGGCCGTCGCCGCAAACAGCCGGGCTCAGGCACAGCGCCTTGCGAAGCTGCTCAGCGACGGAGTCGTATCCCCGTCGGATGCGGATGCCTCTACCAGCGCTGCGGCTGCGGCTGAGGCCACGGTTGCTGCGAACGAGGCGGCGCTCAAAACGGCGCAGGTGAATCTGGAGTACTGCAAGATTTACTCGCCGATGGATGGACGCACCGGCGCAGTGCTCGTTAAGCCGGGGAATCTGGTGAAGGTCGCCGACGTGCCGATTGTGGTCATCAAACGGCTCTCCCCGATCCCCGTCGACTTTACGGTGCCTCAAGAGTATCTGCCCGACGTCAAGAAATATCTGGCCGCGAGACCGCTGCGCGTCGAAGCGACCGTGCCCAACAGTTCGGGCCGGCCAGAAGTAGGAAAGCTCGTTTTTGTAGACAACGCCATAGACACGACGACGGGAACGATTCGCGTGCGGGCATTGTTCGACAACTCAAGTAACGCTCTCTGGCCGGGCTTGTACGTGAACACTCTAATGACGCTTGCAGAGCAATCAAACGCCACCGTGATTCCCTCTCAGGCCATCACCGCCGGCCAGCAAGGGTCCTTTGTGTACGTGGTCCAGGCCGACGGCACCGTCGCGCCTCGCGCGGTGGCGTCGAGCCGTAGCGTCGAAGGACAAGCGGTCATTGACAAGGGACTCAAACCCGGCGAGACCGTGGTGACCGACGGCCAAGTGCGCTTGGTACCTGGCGCCAGGGTCCAAATCAAGAATAACTTGAGCGATTAGGATTCCGCAGCCTGCCGGGCTCGCAGAAGCCAGGAAGGCGGCTATTCATTCTTCAAGCGGCCGATCCGCGTAACTTTCTTCCGTCCCTGTCTAGGCAAAAGCCTAGTCAGTTGCTTATCGGAATCTGGCTCACTACCTAAATCCGCCTCGTTTTGACCTAGGACTGGTATATCATGCGGCCCCAGGGAGAGCTCCATGAAACCAAAGTACCTCGCCTTTTTTGTATTCTTCGCACTTCTCGCCGCGGTCTCCGCCCGCGCCCAAAACGATAATTCCAGCCCCACCAAAGTGACCGGAAAAGGCAAGTCCACATCTTCCGGCTTGCAATATTGGGATCTCAAGGAAGGGACCGGCGCCACCGCGTCAGCGGGGAAAACGGTCAGCGTCCATTACACCGGCTGGCTCGCCAAGGATGGCAAGAAGTTCGATAGCTCCGTCGATCGCGGCCAGCCATTCATGTTTCAGCTCGGCGCCGGTCAGGTGATCAAAGGCTGGGATGAAGGCGTATCAGGAATGAAAGTCGGGGGCAAACGGCAATTGCGCATTCCGCCGGAACTCGGTTACGGAGCGCGCGGCGCCAGCGGCGTCATCCCTCCCAACGCCACCCTGATCTTCGACGTCGAGCTCCTCGCCATCAAATAAACGCCGCCTCGGCGCATGAGTCCATTGTCATCGATGTTTTGGTGAATAACGCCGCTTGACCCGAGCCACAGCGACTTTCGGGACGGGATTCGCCTCAATGGTGGTGTGAGATCGCGTTAGAGAAGGGAGTTCGCGAGCGGTTCGCGAATGATTTGTTTCTCGACGGCTTCGTGATCCATTTCGCGATTCCGATTTCACGCTCTGCCCGCGTCCAGTTCGCTCACGGTGAGAACACGCGTCCCGGCGCTATGCACGAAGGGTCTCCCTGTGAGCACAAAGTGTAGAGCATTCCCTAGGTTACTACCAGAAGCGCGGAAGAGGGCGCTCGTCAGAAGTGCATTTTGCGGCATTCCAGTTCGCGCATATACTAGGCCGCTTAAGATCGCTCGAAAGCTTGTGCAGCGCTTCCAGAGCGAAGTGCCATGACACGCGCACCGAGCAGCTCAGACGCAACCGAAACCGCGCAAGCCCAGGGCGCTTTGCCTAAAGTCAAAATCTGGCACTTGACCGCGACGGAGTGGCTGATCTGCGGGGTGGCCTGCATCGGTTTTGCCTTCGATACCTACACGCTGCTCGTTCTGACGCTGATCGTGCGGCCGTCGCTCACCGAAATGCTGCCAGCGAGCGCGGGGCCTGCCGTTTTCAATCAGTGGGTCGGAATTCTCTTTTACATTCCGGCGATTGCCGGGGGCGTCTTTGGGCTCCTGGGCGGCTATCTGATCGACTTGCTGGGGCGCCGGCGCATTCTGATGTGGAGCATTCTGCTCTACGGCGCGTGCACATTTGCCACCGCGTACGTTACGAGTCCCGGACAATTCTTGCTGCTGCGTTGCGGGACGTTCATAGGCGTCTCGGTGGAATTTGTGGCGGCGACGGCCTGGCTCGCGGAGCTATTTACATCACCGATCTGGAAACGAAAGAGAGCCGAGGGAACCCTGAAGCGGCCGAGCTTCGCCGAACTCTTCCGTCCGGCGTTTCGCAAAACGGCGCTGATTACCTGCCTGATGATGGCCTGTTCTTACGCTGGATCTTTCGGGATGCTGCAACATTTCGCCAGAATCATTCCCGGCACGCCCGGTGTAAGAGTCCTGCCGGTGGCGGCACAGGAACAGCGCGTGGGCGCGTTGCAAGGCGTTCAGGAGATGGGCGGGCTTGCCGGGCGCTTCCTCATGGCTTTTCTCGCGGTGCACATTTTGAGCCGGAGGCGCTTGCTGCGGCTGTTTCAAATCCCCGCGCTCATAGTGATTCCTCTGGTGATGTTCCTACCAGCCATGCGGGATCGAGACATGTCCACCGTGGGAATTTTTGCGCTTGGATTGCTAACGGTGGCCCAGTTCAGCTATTGGGGAAATTATCTGCCGCTCGTTTATCCCACGTACTTGCGAGGAACGGGCGAAGCTTTCGCCGCGAATATCGGCGGGCGGATGCTGGGGACTTCGGCGGCTTTGCTGGTGACGTCGATGGTGCAATTCATGCCGGGCGGAACCGCCAGCCGGCAGCTCGGTTATGCGGCGGGCATTGTAGGATTGCTTTCTTATGTGGCGGGATTCGTCGCCAGTTTCTGGCTGCCTGAGCCCTCCCTCGAGTCAACGCCGGACTGACTCGGGAATTGTGGCTGGTCGCATCGTCAGGGCAATTTGAGATCCAGGAGGCGGCGGGCGTTGCCCTCGTAAATTTTGCGGCGGTCTCCTTCGGAAATATCCAGCACGTCGAGACAGCGCATGGTTTCCCGAATATAGCCGGCGCCTTTTTCGGGATCGAAAGGCGAGTCGGAGGCAAAGAGGACATGGTCGACGCCGAAGAAATCGAGTCCGCAGCGCAGAGCGCCGCCCGCGCCAAACGTGGCCGTATCCGCGTAGAACATTTTGAAGTATTCCTGCGGGCGTTTTTTCAGACGGCGCAAGTGAACGGTGAGGTCTTCTTCTTCAGTACGGGCGCCGAGTTGATCGAGACCGGGACCGGTGCGTCCTGAAAAATAAGGAACCATGCCGCCCAGGTGATGCGTGATGATTTTAAGTTTGGGAAAGCGATCGAACAATCCGGCGAAAACGATGCGAGCCATGAAAATGCTGGTTTCGTAGGGCCAGCCGAAGACCCACCAAAGCTCGAATTTCGATTTTTTCTCGCTCTGGTAATCCGGGAAACCCGAGCCGCGCGCGGGATGCACCCAAATGGGAGCGTCTAGTTCGGCCATTTTCTCGAAGATCGGCAGGAAATCGGGTTCATCCAGCGGCCGTCCGTTCACATTCGTAAAAATCTGCGCGCCCACGGCGCCAAGTTTTTTCAGCGCGCGCTCGATCTCTTTTACGGCGGCAGCGGGATGATTCATGGGCAGGGCGGCGATGAATCCAGCAAAGCGATGGGGGTGCTTGGCGACCAGTTCGGCTAAGCCGTCATTCGCCAATGCGGCGAGTTCCGGGGATTTTTGCGGATCGCCAAGCGCTTCGATGGGCGGCAGCGGCAGGCAGGGCACCTGAACGTAGTCGCGGAACTCGTCCATGATGCGAAAGCGAACATCCATATCGATGAGAGCGGGAATCTCCGTGACGCGCTTTTTGATCGTGGTACCACGCTCGGGGAGAACCAGCATGCGTTCATAAAAGTTCTTGGGAAAGATGTGGCAGAAGATATCAATTTTCATCAATAGCCCTCGAACCAATCGCAGAAAAAGAGAGAGTCTTCGTCGCTTCCATCCCAGGGCGCGCAAAACCGGCGCGCCCTGGGGACCCCGGCCTGCCGTTCCCCAGAATGACAACGTATGAAGGATCCGCCGGGCAACTGCGTGCGCAGCTTAGCCATGCTACGCCCGAGCGTTCCAGGCGAGCGCGCTGGAAGCTATCAGGGGCGCTGATAGATGTCAATGCATCGGCAAGCCGACGTAGTTTTCGGCCAGCGACTGCGAGGCGGCGCGCGAACTGATTACATACTCGAGTTCGGCAAGCTGCCGGCGTTGATCGAACGCATTGTCGTCGTCGAAGCGATGCAACATGGACGTCATCCACCAGGAAAAGCGCTGCACTTTCCAGACGCGGTCCAAGCAGGACTCCGAATATTTCCCGAGCAGGTCTTTTTGTCCCGAGCGATAGAACTCAGCGAGGGCCCGCGCCAAAACACGAACATCGGCGACGGCCAGATTCAAACCTTTTGCGCCTGTAGGAGGAACGATGTGGGCGGCGTCGCCTGCTAGAAAGAGCCTGCCGTATTGCATGGGCTCGACGACGAAGCTGTGCATTTTGGCGACGTTCTTTTGCAGCACCGGCCCTTCCACCAATTTCCAGCCTTCCTCGGATGATAGGCGCACCTGAAGCTCCTGCCAAATTTTCTCGTCGGGCCAGAGCCGAAGATCCTCATCGGGGGTGCACTGGATGTAGAGGCGGCTAATCTCCGGCGTGCGCATGCTCAGCAGGGCGAAGCCGCGCTGGTGATAGGCGTAGATCAATTCCTGTGAAGAGGGCGGCGCCTGGGCGAGGATGCCCAGCCATCCGAAAGGATAATCCCGCTGGTAAACCTTGAGCGCGCTGGCGGGAATGGATGGGCGGCAGATGCCGTGAAAGCCGTCGCAGCCGGCAATAAAATCACAGGCCAGTTCCGTTTGCAGCCCGTTGTATTGGAAAAGAATTCGCGGCCGCGAAGATGCAAAATCCTGCACGCTCACATTCTCGACTTCAAAAAAGATCGGGCTACCGCCGGCCTGACGCGCGTCGACGAGATCTCTGATGACTTCGCCCTGGGCATAAATCGTGATGGAGCGGCCGGTCAGGTCCGCGAAATCAATGCGATGCGTGCGGCCGCGGAAACGCAAGTTGATGCCATGATGCACCAGCCCTTCGTGCCTCATTCTCTCGCCGACGCCCATTTCGGTGAGCAAATCGGTGGTGGTCTGTTCGAGCAGGCCGGCGCGGACCCGCTCCTGACAATATTCGCGGCTGCGCGATTCGAGCACCACGGATTCGATACCCTGCAGATGCAGTAGATGGCCGAGCACGAGTCCCGCGGGACCGGCGCCGACGATGCCAACTTGGGTGCGCATCTGATTCATATGGTCGACGCGACTGGTTTATCCGGCGGGAACCGCCGCTGCCGAGAGGAAGTCGCGCACCGCAGCCGTGAACTCGGGTGCGGCTTCAATGTTTGATAAATGTGCGGCATCGAATTCCAGATAGCGGGCGCCGCGGATCATGGAGGCGAGCAAGCGTCCCTGCGCGGGAGGAGTGGCCGGATCGTGCGTGCCGGAAATCACCAGAGTCGGAGCGTTCACGCGAGAGGCCTCTTCGGTGAAGTCGGCGTCGCGAATGGCTTCGCAGCAGGCGATGTAACCCTGCGGCGGCGTATCGAGAATCATGCGGCGGACGGGAGCGACCACCTCCGGCGAATGCGCAATGAATCTCGGGGTGAACCAGCGCTCGATGGTTCCCGAAACTATCGCGGGCATGCCACCTGCGCGAATCGCAGCAATGCGAGCATTCCAAATCTCCGGATTGCCAATGTGCGCGGCGGTATCGCAGAGCACTAGGCGAGCGAACCGCTGCGGTGCGTTTGCGCCGAGCCAGATTCCCACCTGACCTCCCATGGAAAGACCGCAGAAATGCGCACGGGGGATTTCGATGGCATCCATGAGAGCAAGAATATCGCCGCCGAGTTGCTCCTGCGTGTAAGGGCCGGGAGCGACGGCGGAGAGGCCGTGGCCGCGGGTGTCATAGCGGAGGATGCGAAAGTCGCCCCGCAGTGCGGAGACCTGCGGCTCCCACATAGATAAATTGGTGCCCAACGAATTGGAGAAAACAATGACCGGCGCGCCCGGCTTTCCTTCCAGCCGGTAGCGAAGGCAGACGCCATTGACATCGATGAAGGGCATAAGCGAAATCCGCGGTCAATTTCTCAGTCGGGGATTCATTTCTTGGCGCCGCTGCGAGCGGCCAAAACTTTTTCGGTCACCTCCACGGCAGAACCGAGATAATTCGCGGGATCGAGGAGACGTGAGAGCTCCGCGCGAGAGAGATGGCTGCTGACGTCCGGGTAGGACATGAGCACATCGGCAAAATCGCTGCCGTCCTGAGTGGCGCGTCGCGCGGCTTCTTCGACGATCTTGTGCGATTTTTCCCTGCCCAGGCGCTCCCGCAAGGCAAAAGCAACGGCCTCAGCTAGGACGAGTCCGCGCGTGAGCTTCGCATTTTGCGACATTCTTTCGGAGTGAACCTCGAGGCCGCCGACGATTTCTTTCATGTGTGCCAAAGCTCCCGCAGCGAGGCGAACAATTTCGGGCAGCGTCTCCCATTCGGCATGCCAGCCGCCGAGGCCGCGCTCGTGTTCCTGCACCATTGACGTCAGAATTGTCGAGACGAGCGCAGGCACCCGAAGAGCCGCGGCGAGTATCACCGCGGAACTCACCGGATTACGCTTGTGCGGCATAGTGGAAGAACCGCCGCGGCCGGCGCCGGAAGGCTCGAGGACTTCGTCGATTTCCGTCTGGGACATCAGTGAAATATCGCGCGCGATCTTGCCCAGCGACCCAACCAGCAGGCCGAGCGAAGCGGCGACTTCCGCCAGCCGGTCGCGGTGCGAGTGCCACGGAAGCTCGGGCAGGTCCAGCCTCAAGTCCCGTGCGAGCGCAGCCGCCAGATCCAGGCGGCGATCTGCGATGGCGGCCAGCGTGCCGACGGCTCCGCCAAATTGAAGCACCAAAACTTGCTTGCGCGAATGGCTCAAGCGTTCGCGGTGCCGTTCGACGGCGGCGAACCAGCCGGCCACTTTGAGTCCGAAAGTAACCGGAGGACCCTGCTGCAACCAAGTGCGCCCCACGAGGAGCGTGGATTTGTGGGCGGCCGCAAGGCGAGCTAGAGAAGCCGAGAGATGCGCCAAATCGCGATCGAGGAAATCGAGGGCCTCCCGCAATTGCAGCACGAGACCGGTATCGATGGCGTCCTGGCTCGTGGCGCCCCAGTGGACAAAGGCAGCGGCTTGCGAGTCAGACTTGGCGACAAGCCCGGTCAAGGCTTTGACCATCGGAATGGCCACATTACCCGAGAGCGCGGTTGCACGCGCCAGCGACTCCACGTCAAATAATTCTGCATGGCATTGGGATTCGATTGGCGCTCTCGCGGCGCTTGGAGCGAGGCCAACTCCGACAAGTGCCCTGGCCAGCGCGGCCTCGAAATCGAGCATGCACTGAAGCCGGTGATGATCGGAAAACACCTGCCGCATCGCGTCTGTGGTGAACAAAGGATCCAGCAAACGGATGGGTTCCGGGACGTCCAAATTGCTCATCCTCTGAAATGAGGCTGCGGGTTGAATCTAGTGCCGTTCCAACTATTTGCACCAAATTCTCTACTAGGCCACCCCACAGCCAATCGCAGGCTCTTTGGGCCGAACCTCTCGCCGGATCAAGTTGGAACGGCACTAGTAGTCGAAAAAGACGGTCTCGCGATCGCCTTGCATCATGATTTTCCAGTCGAACACGTTTGGGGGCATGTTCCGGGCGCCGCGCTCGCCGGAAGGCGTGGCCATCAACGTCGGACGCCGCTCCGGCGGAACTAGCTTCAGAACAGCATCCTCGGCATTGCTGGGCTCATCGGCGAAATAGACGCGAGTCAGTAATGGCTTGAGAAGCCCACGCGAAAAAAGCGTGACCACGATATGCGGAGCTTGCAATGAGCCGTCCGGGGAACGCACGCGCCCCGGTTTTATGGTCGTGAACGTGAATTCACCGTTGTCGTCCGTCTCGACGCGCCCGAAGCCCAAGAAGCGGGGCGCGGCCGAATTCCGTGGAAAAATCTCCCCCAAGTAACGGCCAGCCGAATCGGCCTGCCAGATTTCGAGCACAGCGTCGGGGACAGGGTTTGCATCTCCATCGAGGACCTTGCCGCGAATAGTGACCCGCTCGCCGGCTGTGCCCTCGGCTACGAGATTTTTTCTTTCTAGGTAAGACATTCCCAGCTGAAAAAACGGACCGACCGTCTGGGATGCTGTTGGGGGCGTGGTCATCTCAATTCTCCGAATTTCCTGGGGCGCTCACGGAGAGACCTCCACGGGCGTAGCTTGGCGCCCCCGGAGAATGATGTCGAAGCGAGATATCAAGCGGTTTCGCGCGTTCTCGTCCGGGACACCGTTAAAAACGGGGTCGAATGGCAGCAGAGGATCTTCCGGGAAATACATCTGCGTGACCAGGCGCGACAGCAGCCCCGCGCCGAAGAGCGAAAAGTGAATGTGTGCGGGGCGCCAGGCATTCTGATGATTTTGCCAAGGGTACGCGCCGGGTTTTATGGTGACAAAACGATAGCGGCCCTCGCGATCGGTGAGCACGCGTCCGCAGCCGGTGAAATTCGGATCGAGCGGCGCGCCGTGCTGATCCACACGATGCCGATAGCGCCCCGCCGCGTTGGTTTGCCAAACCTCCACCAGCGCTCCGGGAATGGCGCGCCCCTCTTCATCCAATACGCGGCCGCTCACGATGATGCGTTCGCCGAGGGCTTCGCCACCGTGCTGGTGCGTCAGGTCATTATCGTTTTCGCCGATGTCGCTATGGCCGAAGACGGGGCCGGCGAGCTCAGACAAAGTGTGCGGCAGCGGAATCAGCGGCTGTTTCGGGGAACGCTTGCACGTAGAGACGTACGGCGGGTAAAGGTAATCGGGTTGCGTTCCGGCCGGCGCCCGCTGATAACTGGCTGCTTTCATGACTCTGCGAAAGCGACTGTAACTGGCGAGGGAGTCAGCGGTCAAGCATCCAGGGCGCATCCGCCGAGTACAGCCGACGGAAGGCGCGGCGCAAACCGAATCGAAGGAAGTGCCATGGGCGGGCAGGGAAAGCTCAGAGTGGCTGTGGGGATTTCGGGAAGTGCATATCGAATTCTTCCAGCGTCTCCACAATGATCCGGGAAATAGCGAGATTGCGGAACCATTTGTGGTCGGAAGGAATGATGAACCAGGGGGCATATTCCGTGCTGCAGCGGGACAGTACGTCTTCGTAGGCGGCGACGTAATCGTCCCAACGCTTTCGCTCCGCGGCATCGGCCTTGGAAAATTTCCATTTCTTGCGCGGATCGCTAAGCCTCTCGTCGAAGCGTTCCTTCTGTTCTTGCTTGCTGATGTGCAGGAAACATTTCAGAATCGTGATGTTGTTTTCGGAGAGATTGCGTTCAAAACGATTGATTTCATCGTATCGAGCTTTCCAAACGTCTTGGGACACGAGTTTGTGCACGCGCACGACGAGCACATCTTCGTAGTGCGAGCGATTAAAAATACCGATCATGCCCTTTTCGGGAACCGCCTTATGAATGCGCCATAGAAAATCGTGAGCCAACTCTTCGCCGTTCGGTGCTTTGAAGGAAGTTACCGAGCATCCCTGGGGGCTGACTCCGGACATCACATGGCGAATGGTTCCGTCCTTTCCCGAGGCATCCATGCCCTGCAGGATAATCAGAAGGGCTCGTTCCCTTACGGCGTAAAACAACTCCTGCAAATCGCCGAGGCGCTTGATCGTTTTGTCGAGTTTGGCCTTAGATTTATGGTCGTCATCATGACCAAGCGTATCGGCGGGATCGTATTTCGCGAGCTTGATCTTCTTGTCCGGCGGGACCATCAGTTTGCGGATGAAATCCAAGCAAACGGCTCCGGAAATCAGGTGGCGGAAATTTGAAACTGCACATCACGCGTTCGAGAGACGAGATCACGCTTGCATGCGCGGCTTCACCGATCCATCCGAGGAAAAATCGGCGTCGCGACGCCCGCTTCCATCCCCCAAAAATCCGCTTCGGTCACGAACTCCAGGCCTGCTTCGGTTTCCCCGGAATCCTTGGGCCGCGCCCAGGCGACTCGCGCGCCGACCCTGCGGCCGTTATCCAGACGAACGCAGATGAGAGCATCGCCGTCGCGCAGTTCGTGACGGCATAGAAAGGAAAAGCCATGCACGCTCAACTCGCGCGTTTCGGTCTTCTCCTCCCAAGGCCTCTGCGCATCTTCGGAACGAACTAGAATGGGGATCCTGGCGTGCACGCGAGGACCACGCCGCAATCGTCCGTAAAGTTCCGAGGCCCACAAGAGAATATCAAGCAGTTGAGCCCTCTCCAAGTTATTGGGAAGTTCCGCGGCGCAAGCAATGTTGGTGCCTTCGCGCATGCAATGTTCCAGGAAGCGGCTCGCCAACTCGCCGTGCTGAGTGTGGAAACGCGGTTCGTGAATCTGCGCCTCAATGGACTCCAGATGCCGGTAGGCCCCCGCCACGAAGTGGGTGCGGCACACCTGGCGTTCGTCCAGCGAAGCGACGGCGGCTTCGGCACAACCTTCGGAGGTGCATTTGAAAGCCACGCAGTATCGTCCGTGGAGAAAGACTCAGCGATGCTGGGAGTCGCCAGCATAGTACAGCAAAGGCGCGCGGATCAGAATGGCGTCAAAGTTTGCCTTCTCGAATGAATTACGGTGCAGCAAATTTAGCGCGCTCCGGCATTGGCAGCGACCAACTCTCGTGCGGCGGCTTCGGCGGCCGCGCCGAGAAGCGGAGCTTCCTCATTGAGCACAACATGAATGGGGAAATGCGAGAGCAACTCCTGGAATTTTTCCTTTTCGCAAAACGCCCTGAAAAATGCGCCATTTTGGATCTTAGGCAAAATCTTGGGTGCGATGCCGCCCGCCACAAAAACGCCACCGCGCGCAAGCGCCTTGAGCGCCAGGTTTCCGGCTTCGGCGCCATATAACGTGACGAAGAGATCGAGCGTCTCGACACAGACAGGACAAGAGCCATCGAGACCCAACTTGGTGATTTCCGGCGCCGGGTCCGTTCCGGGCTCATCGAAACTCGGATGCCGGACGCTCTTGTTGAGAAATTCATGCAGCGTGAGGAAGCCGCGGCCGGAGACGACCAGCTCGAAGCTGACGAATTTGTACATCGTCTTCAGATAACGAAGCAGCTCGATCTCTTTTTCGGTTCGCGGAGCAAAATCCGCGTGGCCTCCTTCGCTTGGCGCGACAATGTAGCGGCTGCCATTCCACATCAGGATGGCTTCTCCCAAACCGGTGCCCGCGGCGATGAGCGCCTGGGTGCCTTGAGGCGCGGCCGAACCTTCGTTGAGAGTGCAAATATCCTCGGGTGCGAGCCAGGCCAGGGAATAACCGGTGGCTTCCAAATCGTTGAGAAGCACGACGTGCCGGGTGCCGAGTTGGCGTTCGAGAGCGTCGGCGTCTAGGCCCCAGGTGAGATTTGTGACGCGCACTGCGCGGCCGATCACAGGCCCGGCGAAGCCGAACCCGGCAGCCGCGATCCTTCCCGCAGGCGAAGCGGAGAGGAAATCTCTCCCGCGGCTGAGGAAATCATCGATGATGTCCTCGAAGCGCGTGTATTCGTGACTCGGATAGCGGTAGATAAAAACGACGCGGAAACGATCGCCTTTTTTCTCCATCAAGGCGAGGTTCGACTTTGTTCCACCGATATCGCCCGCCAGGATCATGACTTCCCTTTCGGAATCGGTTGCGACTGCGAGGCTGAAAGCTGGCCTGCCGCCGCCTCGTCTACAAGGAAAAGCCGCTCTCCCTCGCGCGGCTTGACCAGCTGCGCGGGCAAGGGCGGATCGGGATGTTCGCAAAGAACCTCGCGCAGGATCGAAGCCTTTTCCGCTCCGGCGACCAGGAAAAGCGCGCGACGAGCGGCTTCGAGCACCGGGAGGGTGAGAGTCATGCGCCTGGAGCCTAATTTCGGAACGGTGGGCGTGCTGACCCAACGAGAGGTCTCGCGCAGGAGTTTGGAGCCGGGGAAGAGAGAGGCCGCGTGCCCATCGTGTCCCAGGCCAAGAAGGATCAAATGAAAACGCGGAAAACCCCGGTCATCGAGCGGCAGAAATTGGCGCAGCGTCGCCTCGTAATTGTGAGCGGCGCGGCCGATATTGGGATCTTCCGCTTCCATGCGGTGAACGTTGGAAGGAGGTATGGGCACGCGGAGGAGCAGCTCGCGGCGGGCCATACCGTAGTTGCTCTCAGGACTCTCCGGAGGCACGGCGCGTTCATCACCCCAGAAAAGATGCACCCGAGGCCAATCTACCTGGGCGCGAAACTCAGGTGTGGCGAGAAGGCCATAGAGCTCCCGAGGGGTTGAACCGCCGGAGAGAGCGACATTGCAATTGCCATCCTTAGCAATACTCTGCCAAGCCCAATCGACAAACCAGCGGGCCGCCGTGCGGGCCACGTCCGCCGCGTCAGCGCAAACGTATACGCCGGGAAGGATTTCGCGCGGGAGCATATCAGGGTCTGCGCCAGTGCCGTCCATCACGACTCAACAGCTCGTCAGCTTCACGCGGACCCCAACTTCCCGCGGGATAGGTGGGCACGGAGCGCCCCTGTTGTTCCCAGGCAGTGAGTATCGGCTGCACGAAAGCCCAGGCAGCCTCGACCCCATCGGCGCGGTCGAAAAGGGTTGCATCCCCACGCATGCAGTCGTTCAAGAGCGTAGCATAAGCGCTGCGTTCGCTAGCCCCAAAAGCGGCGCGATAACTGAAATCCATGGCCACGCGCGTCAGGCGCATGAACTGCCCCGGCAATTTGGCGTGAAAGCTGATGGAGATGCCTTCCTCGGGCTGGATATTCAGCACCAATGTGTTGGTATCGATCCCCTGACCGCGAAATAGCAAATGAGGCGCGCGCCGGAAATTGATGGCGATCTCAGTAACGCGGCGCGGCATGCGCTTGCCGGTACGAATATAAAAAGGAACGTCGGCCGAGAGAAGTAAGCTGCAGGAGATGGCTTTGAACCATATCCCGCAAGGCCCCCGTCGTTTCGTAGAAGGCGGCCCGCTGCTCCACACCTAGACTTTCCGCAGCCGTGATTTGCACGTGGTCCACGTAATTGCGATTCCAAAGGGGCTCGAAGATGCCGTTCCCAAATCGCAGCGCCAGAAGATTTTGAACCGTATCTTTTCCCAGGAAGTGATCGATGCGATAGACCTGCGTCTCATCGAACGCTTCGAGAATCGTGGCGTTGAGTTTTCTAGCCGAGGCAAGGTCGCGGCCAAACGGTTTTTCGACAACCATGCGGACCCATGACTTTCCATTCGCCGGCCGCGCCAGGCCGGCTCTTTGAATCTGCGCGATCACCTTGGGATAGACGGCCGGGGGCGTCGCGAGATAGTACAGGCGATTGCCCTCCAGGTGGCGTTCTTGATCGAGTTCTTCGAGGCGGCGCGAGAGTTTCTCAAACGCGTCCGGCTGGTCGTAATCTCCCGCGACGTAGACAAAGGACTGCGCGAAAGTGCGCAGGCTCTCATTACTGACCTGGCAGCTTTCCGCATTCCTGCGCACGGCCTCTGCCGCGGAATCCTGAAAAGCGGCGTCGCTCATTTCGCTCCGGGCGAAACACGCCACTCTCGGCCAGCGAGGCGCGCAGTTCTTCAGCAGAGCGGAAGAGAATTGCGCGCATTCCCAGGGCTTTGGCCGGTTCGAGATTCGCGTGACGATCATCGATAAAGATGCATTCGTCGGGAGCGCGCTGCGTGATTCCCAGCGCAAGTTGATAGATCAGCGGATCGGGTTTGCGCGCTCGCAGATAGCAAGAGCTAAAAAAGGCAGTGAAGTTTCGCGTTAGATCGAATTTGCGGATGCGATAGGCATTTAGCTCCTCGGATTCGTTATTGAGGGTGGCCAGGAGATAACGGCGGGTAGCGGTCAGCTCGTCGAGAAGAACGCGCGTTTCTTTGTTCTCGCGCGATTGCGCAAAGATGAAGTTCTTGAATTCATCTCTGGTGAAGGGCTGCTCGCGGAAGAATACCGTTCGGTCGAGGTAGGCCTCCAGGGTTATTTTCCCGGTTTCCAGTTCGCCCTCCGCGAGCCGGTGTCTCTCGTTGAAATCG
>WNGK01003936.1_pt1 | contig 15970 bp, 17 predicted proteins | sample 5400601 | NCBI WGS metagenome assembly WNGK01 (sample SAMN13153376, study PRJNA577476) | soil metagenome | isolation source: 60 cm soil or saprolite under Garry oak tree replicate 1 | place: USA:California | collected 2016-06-15
ATCATGGCATTCGCACCGGCTTGATAAAGCGCCTGTACCACCACCAGATCATCCTGTGTGAGCCCTGCACTGGCATCGATCAGCACGATCCCAAGGTCGCACCGCGGCAGATACGCGATGGTTTCCTCTGCGCCTGCAACTGCCAGCGAGCCGAGCCCCCGTATCGACAAATGTCACGCCTTCGCTCAACCAGTCAGAAGGCAATTTGACGAAGATTCTCGTGACGTGCTTTTTGTTGCCCCTGTTCAGTCGCAAATTCGGGCAGCTCTGATAACGGGATGATCTGCGGTTGTGCTTCGGCAAATTCAATTCCGCCTTCTGCAACCGGCCCGTGGCTGATGCGAGTCGGATGGCAGTGACCGGCGTGACATCAATCGGAAGTACGTCGGTTTGCAAAATGTAATTCAACAGTGATGACTTGACGGAACTGACCCTTCCAAAAATGCCTACCTCAAATGCCGCCGCTTCCATGCGATCAAGCAGCATGCTGAGGGTGCCGCGAAATTCGATGAGCCCATGGGCGGTGATAGTCCGTTCAATTTCACTCAGCAATCGAATCTCATCGCCTGTTTTACCCAGTTGCTGAAGCCGTTGTTGCAGATCGCCACCGGCGCCTTTGCCTAAAAAGCTTCGCAGTTTGCTCACTAATCCATCCAGCTCCGCGCGGATAGCGTCCAATCTATCGGCAGCCTCAGGAGCAAGAGGTCCATAGCCTGCATCCGTCCCGGCGTTAGTTCGTTGAGAGAGATCGAGCAGAACATCAGATTGATGGCCGCAGCCCACACCGCGCCGGAGTGCGGCTCAGACGGCGGGATTTCCAATTCCTCCATCACGCGCCGCATCGCTTCGCGGATTCGCATGATGTAGTCGTGCGTCACCTTGCGCTGGATCGGCGTCGTGTTGTCGGAATGCATCCGGAATGGCGAGGGCGAGCCAGCATCCGCCATGGTGTGCTCGGCCTCGGCAAGCAACTTGTCGATGTACTGAAACGTCGTGCGTACATGCCGCTGATGATGCTCGCTAAAGCTGTGTGCTTTGATCTCGTCACTCATTTTTCACATCGCCGTTGTCTCCTACGTCCTCCACGCTTAACACCCGCATGCGCTTGCGATAGAGGCGTCCCCACGCGTGCATCGCCTCGACTGATGGCTGGAAAAACTTTTGCGCGATCAGCGTCGGCACAAACGCGCTCAGGATCGCGACACTAACCAGAATTGTGTATTGCCGCTGGTCGATGATTTTGTTTTGCAGACCGAACAGCGCCGAGATCGTGCCAAAGGTCAACCCGGTTGCCATCAGAAGTGTTGTGTAACTCGCTTCGCGTTTTCCCATATAGTGCATGCGCGCGAGCGGGAACACGCCGACAAGCTTCGTGATCATCTTCAAGAGCAAAAGAGCGCCGATTATGCCGAGCCCGGCCCAGAGCGCCGGCAATGAAACGTAAAGCCCTGCCTTGATGAAATAGAATGGCGTAAAGATCGCGAACGCAATGCTGCGCATTCGGTTTACGAGCGTTTTGTCGCGCAGAAAAACGCCGGCCAAGACAAGACCGACGAGATATGCCGGTAAGACGGCCTCGCTTTTGGCCGTCGTTGCCAGGCCACCTAGGAAAAACAGGATAAAAAAGATGAACTTAACCTCAGGCTCACTAACGCGCGTCGCGCCGAGTCGCACGATAATGAATTGTGTCCACGTCGGCATGAACCAAAGCACGACGCACATCGCGACCACGAATACGACAAGCCACATGTTGAAGTTTGCGAACAAAACCCCGAGCGCGAGAACTGTGCCGAAGTCGGTAATGAAACACGCAGCCAGAATAGTCTTGCCCATGGCCGTGTCGCTATAACCGCCCTCGATCATCACCGCGTAAACGACCGCAACCGACGTGGTTGAGAGTGCGACTCCAGCGATCTGCGCCTGCTGCAGTGGCCAGCCGAGGACGAACTGCGCGAATACCCACACGATTACGAACGGCACGCCGAAGGAAAGAATGCCGATCAATCCGCTTGCGCGCAGATTCGCTTTCAGCGAACGCGGGTCGATTTCCGCGCCCGCGAGAAACGTCAGCACGCCGCTGCCGAGCAGCGCGAGAAAATTGATCCAATCGGTCGTCGCGTGAATTCCAAGAAAATTTCCCGCAACCACGCCGACGAGAATTTCAACCAGGGCGACAGATATACCTGCCCAAATCGAAATGAGGCTCGCTGAAAGCGCGAGCGCCATCCAAATCGCAGCAATAAACCAAACGTTTTGCGTCATAAACTCCTTCCTTTGCCTTTCGGCATTAGCAGGAGTCATTAGCTACGCGGTTTTCCTTTTCAGGAAGGCAAACTCCATTGCCCTAGTCGGACTGTATCGGCATCTTAATTCGGATCAACCAAAAGAGTGGACGCGGAATCAGCTATGCGCGCCCCTCGCCCTTTGTCATGTCGAACGGAGTCGAGACATCTCTCGCTGTTCGCGAGCGAAGCCGAGGAGTGGGAAACTAAACAGCAAGAGATTTCTCCACTTCGGTCGGAATGACGAAGTTCACATTTTGAAGCGTTCACCGAGATAAAGCTGCCGGCTGATGGGATCGTTGATGAGAAAATCTTTTGTGCCTTCGCTCTCAACCCGGCCTTCATAGATCAAATATGCGCGGTCCACGATCGACAAGGTCTCGCGCACATTGTGGTCGGTGATCATGATAGCGAGTCCCGATTTGCGCAGATTCACGATAATCTGTTGCACGTCATAAACGGCGATAGGATCGACGCCGCTGAATGGTTCATCGAGCATCAGCAACCTCGGTTTGGTGACGAGTGAACGCGCAATCGTCAGCCGGCGTTTCTCGCCGCCGCTCAACGTGAGCGCCGTATTCTTCGCGATCCGCTCAATGCCAAACTGATGCAACAGCTGATCGCAACGATTTCGCCGTTCCGCTTTACTCATGGAGAGCGTTTCCAAAATCGCCATGATATTTTGTTCGACCGACATCTTCCGGAAAATCGATTCCTCCTGCGGCAAATAACCCATGCCGAGCCGCGCACGCTTGTACATCGGGTAATCGGTGACGTCGGCGTCCGAAAAAATCACGCGACCGCTATTTGGCCTGACGAGTCCTACGATCATGTAAAAACTGGTCGTCTTGCCTGCGCCATTCGGCCCGAGCAGTCCCACGATTTCGCCCGCGCTGACATGCAGGTTGACCCCGTCTACGACTGCCCGACCGCCATAAATCTTCACCAGCTGGTCGGTGGTGAGGACGGTTTCCGCCTTTGCCGCAGACGGCGAACTCAGTTTGGGGCTGGCGGCGCGCACAGTTTGGCTGATCATGGCTTCGGCAAAGGCGGGGGCGACAAAGTGGGAGACGGGGAAGATTTCGTTTCGCCCTTGGTTTCTTCCTTTGGCTGCTGGCGAATCTCAGTGCGACTTGGTCCGTGCGTGGTCAATTGACTGTTCTGGTTAATGATCATGACCGTGTCGGGGCTGGTCGAAACGTGGATGTTTGGTCCCTCCTGCACACGCGGTGTTCCAGTCAACTCAACATCACCCGTGGCGGCGGTGTAGACTGCTTTATCGGAGCGACCGATCGCGCGGGTCGGGGGCCCACCATTCGGATCTGGCCGGTCGCGGACCAGGCCGACATTACCTTCCGCGATCGCTCTTTCGAGGCCCTGATTTTCTCCCTTCGAAATGAACACCGTTAATTTGTCAGATTGCAGATTAAATCGCGGATCGGTCACTTTCACCCGGCCACTAAAGACGCCCATGCTTTTGTTCGAATCAAAAAATGCTTCATCGGCGTAAATTTCCGTCGTAGTCGGTTCATTGGATTGCAGCAGATTGTTTCCACCAGACAATTTATTCGTCGATGACTTCTCGTCCTTCTCAACTGCTTGTTTCTCTCGCTTCTTTGGTAACATAGAAGCGGATACCGTCGGCGCAGCTGCGATCTGCGCGTTCAATTGCGCTGCCGTCAGGGTGGCGATCAAGAGAATCAATGTCGCCAGCCTTTTCATTCGTTTCCCTGGCCTTTGAGACGCGATTGATCAGTAATCACCATTTTCACATTGCCGATCAATCGTCCCGTCCGTGTATTTGTATCGAACTGCACCGAATCGCCGGCGATGTTGAAATCCGCACGCGCAATGGTTGTGCGTTCTTGTGAACTTAAGATGCGCGTCTTCAAATCAAGCACTGAAGTGTGCATGTCGATCTTCAGATCGGGCTGACTCTCCGGCGTATAAGTCGTGATTTTGAGATGCTGGAAGCCGACATGCCCCTGGTCAATCCGGTGCGCCGTCCCTGCTTCAAATCTTCCTCGCAAATGACCCTCGCTATCGAAGTCCGGCAACACGATGCCTTTTGCTTCGTGACCAATGGGCAGCGGAATATTTGTCAGGCTCTGCTCACCCGGTGAAGCAGCCGATGTCGCCGCCGCGCGACCTTGTTTCCCTTTGTGTCCTTTTGATTGGGCAAACATCTGCGCCGCCGATATCAAAATCGATAAAAAGATCGACGTTAACCAAACGAACCAGCTCCCATGTGTGAAGCGGCCGCTACGAAACAGCAGCATGAATAGCCTTTAACATGCGCAAATGCTTCGGCAAATCCTTTAGGGGAACTTGATTCGGTCCATCCGACAAAGCACGGGCCGGATTTTCGTGCACCTCCATAAAGATGCCGTCGCATCCTGCCGCCATGGCAGCCCGCGCCAGGACCGGCGCGAGCACGCTGTCACCTGAAGTCGCATCACCTGCCCCGCCCGGCTGTTGCACGGAATGCGTTGCATCAAAAATGACGCGATATCCGGTCTCGCGAATCCAATAAAGCGAGCGCATATCGGCGACGAGATTGTTGTAACCAAAGGTGGTGCCGCGCTCGGTGAAACAGAATTTTTCGTTACCAAACGCTACTAGCTTTTCAGCGATGTTTCGCACATCCCACGGAGCGAGAAATTGACCCTTCTTAACATTGATCGCACGATCCGTTTCCGCAGCGGCACGCAGCAAATCGGTTTGCCGGCAAAGAAACGCCGGAATTTGTAACATGTCGATCTTTTCCCCGGCAATCCCGGCTTCCGTAGGCGAGTGAACATCAGTTGTAACCGGAATTTTCAAGTCGTGGCCAATGGCCGAAAGAATCTCGCAGCCTTCGCGGACACTAATTCCGCGAAAGGAACGTACGGAAGTTCGATTCGCTTTGTCATAGGACGCTTTGAAAATGAAATCGACATCTTCATCCGCGCAGATTTGCGCGATTTTTTTCGCCATCCGCCAGACGAACTTCTCCGATTCGATCACGCATGGGCCGAGAATAAACGCGGGACGTTTCTCACCGATGGTGACCGACCCGATTTTCACTGGCTTAGGCTTCATGAAAGAGAGAATGAATCAGGAAAGCAGGAAAAAAAGGAAAAGAATTCGCCTGCCGGTTCCTGCTTTCCTGCGTTCCTAATTAATTTTCTTTTTGGCAAGATCGACAATGGCAAACGGCGCGTAGAGCCCGACAAAGAAAAGCAAGGCGACTCCGTGCAGTTCAAGGAGATAAAGCGGGCGCGAATCGGAGAGAAAACTCAAAATGGAAAATGCTTCCGGTTTGTGGAGCAGGAAACCGTAATTAAACCCGGTCAATTCATCGGCAATCAAGGTGACGGCAAAATAAAATTCCGACCATAAAAAGGTGCGCAACATCGACATTGGATATGGCCGATATTTGTGCGTCAACATTAAGAAAACTACCCCGATGATGATGCAAGAGTGCGACGTGAAAAAGCTAAAGAATCGCAGGTCTGGAAATCCGAAGCGCAAGTTCGGAGTGAGCACGGCTTGCAACGTCCCACCAATTCCCCAGAAATATGCCACCTCAAACCAGCGCTGATTTCCGGTCCACAACGCCACAATAACAACGACCATTCCCCAGTCACAGAGCTGCAATGGCAACATCTGTTGCCACGTCGCAATGCCGTGACTGCGCACAAAAATTAGATAGGCCATGTAGTTCACAACGAGCACTGCAGAAAGCAGAACAACGATTGCGCGTTCAAGGCGCGTCGATTTTGTGCGGTGCACGACCGCAGCAAGCACAAATGGTAAGCTGAGCGTGAGGAAAATGACCGTGAGATGCGGCCACCCGTACGGCTGAAAGACGCGCTCGGAAGTCATCTGCGAAACCACATCGATAACTAAAAAGATCGACAAGCGGATTATCGAATCACCCAGAGATTACAAGGAATCACATCGGTGATCCACGCGATGTTATTTGGCAATTGGCCACTCGATTCGTCATTTGCCTCCACAGGCACTACCAGCAAGTCTGCTTCGACCGATTGAACAAAATCTGACGCAGCCAACCCAGTGTTGCCGCGGATGCAGCGGGCTTCGATCGGGACGTCGGTCGCACCCGCTGATAACACGAATCTTTCCAGCGCGGCTTCTTCGTCTTCGTCGTTCTTTGGCTTGCCGCCATTGCTGGCAGCCGCCCGACGCGAGGCACGCGCTTCGTCAAACGTCGTAATAATACGAATGACATAGAGCCGTTCACACGATTCGGCTAACGCGAGCGGTAACGTTGTTTTCAGAGCCTGCAATGCGTGGTCCGAATAATCGGCGACAAAAACGATTCGGCGCAACGGTTTTGGTTCCGCCGCCGGTCTGGTGAAGAGCATGACTGAACAGGCGGCCTCTCGGACAAGGCGCCGGGCGACATTGCCAAGAAATCGATGCAGCACGATCTCTTTTTCCAGCGCGCCGGCAACGATCATGTCGATTTTATGTTTAACCAGGACGCACAGAATCGCGTCGGCCGGCTCGCCTTGCTCGTAATGAATGGTCGAATTGTCCGGGAGTTGCAGCTGCGCAAACGCATCGCCGAATTTCTTCGCGGTTTCCTCATTGCGTTCACCCACGTAAATCACATGAAGATCGGAAACAAACCTGTCCCGGATTCGCTTCGCTTCGGCGAGCACTTGCTTAAACCGCGGGGAGAAGGTGCTCGCGACCGCGATGGTGCGGTAAGGTGATGGGTTGCTCATAAAAGCGGAAAAGTAGTCTCCGGCTTCCACGCGGTTCGGCAAGTCGGATACATTTTGATTTCGTGTAGAGTCGTGTGGTCTCACGCGCACGGATTGCGGCTGTGGACAGACAGCCGCCACTACACCTGCCACTTTCATTTTTCGAATTCCTCTGCGAATTTCCGCAAATGCGCAGAGCGATTTATCCAGGCAGTTTTGATCCGGTAACGAACGGTCACCTCGATGTGATCGAGCGGGCGCGGAAACTATTCGATGAAGTCATCGTAGCCGTGGCACACAATGACGAGAAGCAGCCGCTTTTCTCACTAAAAGAACGTCTCGATTTACTCCGAGATACTGCCGGCAAGATCAACAATGTCCGAATCGCCCAATTCAAAGGATTGCTAGTCGATTTTGCCCAGGCCCAAAAGGCGGGTGCGATCATTCGCGGTTTGCGTGCAGTTTCCGATTTTGAATTTGAGTTTCAGATGGCGCTGATGAATCGAAAACTTGATGCCGCTGTGGAAACGATTTTCCTGATGCCGAAGGAGGAATACACTTATCTCAGCTCTCGAATTGTGAAGGAAATCGCGCGTCTCGGGGGCGATATTTCGAGCTTTGTGCCTACTTGCGTCGCGAAGGCTCTGAACAGGAAATTTCGTCGATGAAAGTTCATCTGAAACAAATTCCGGCCGCAGGTTTACATCTCGAAGGCGAGGAAGAATGTCCGATTTTGGAATTGGATCCGGAGGGAATTCGTTGCGCTGGTCCGCTTCACTACAACATCGACATTGGCATTTCGTCTGGAGCGCTCTGGGCAAATGGGTCACTTTCGCAACCGGTGGAACTGCGTTGCGTATCTTGTCTGGAAAAATTTGTCCACGAAATCGAAGTACCGGCATTTGCAGTGCATACCGAATTGCGAGGACCAGAGACTGTCGATCTTACGCCGTTCATCCGAGAAGATCTTTTGCTGAACTTGCCGGCCCACCCCCATTGCGATCGTGATGGCGGTCGCATTTGTAAAACGAAATACATCGAGATGCCTGAGCAAGATGCGAAGCGCGAATCAGATTGGAGCGCCCTGGATAAGTTGAAATTGAAGCGTTAAAGAAGTTAAAAGAGTTACAACGTTACAAGTTAAAATCGTTGTGAATTGCTACCCTTTGTAACATTGTAACCTTTTAACGAATCACCGTGCGCGATTTGTTTTTTAAGAAAGGCGTGCTTTCGTAGCGCGCAGATGGGTGTTCCAAAACGCAAAACCTCAAAGATGCGATCACGCAGTCGCCAAGCGGCGAACCGATGGCATGCGCCGCAGTTAAACAAATGTCCGCAATGCGGCAGCACCGTCGCGTCTCACACTGCCTGTCCGTCGTGCGGGTACTACCGGGGACGTCAGGTTCTGACCCTCGAGGCGAAATAATTTCCGGGGTGGCTGTATCGGCAGCCAATTAAATCCACGGTGTTTGACACAAACGCCCTACAGCAGACTTTTCGCTTTGCATTGCGCTGCTAAAATTCGCAAAGTTTCTCACCAATGAGGATCGCCCTCGATGCTATGGGCGGCGATTTTGGGCCGCCTAATCTCGTGGCCGGCGCCGTGATGGCGCTGCGTGAATATCGCCGCATCGAACGACTTTATCTCGTCGGCGACCAGCAGCAGATCGAGGTGGAACTAAAGGAGCATCAGTGTAACGACGCGCGAATCGAGATCGTGCACTCTACGCAAGTAGTGGAAATGAGCGATCGCGCGTGGACGGCCGTCCGCCGGAAAAAGGATTCATCGGTGAGCCGCGCTGTCGATCTTGTGAAACGCGGCCAGGCGGACGCGATCGTAAGCGCGGGTCATACCGGTGCGGCTGTGGCCGCGAGCATGATCAAGCTTCGTACGTTACCGGGTATCGACCGTCCGGGCATTGCCGCGGTGCTTCCAACGGAAACGAATGTTTTTGTCTTGATTGATGCCGGCGCAAACATCGACGCGCGGCCGGAACATCTTCTTCAATACGCATTCATGGGCACGGTTTATTCGCGTCACGTTCTCGGGTACAAGAGTCCGACGGTCGGTCTGGTATCGCTCGGCGAAGAAGATGTCAAAGGCACTGAGAAGACAAAGGAAGTCTTCAAAATGCTGAAGAAGAGCTCACTCAACTTTGTCGGTAACATCGAAGGCCGACACTTGTTTGAGGATCCAGTGGAAGTTGTGGTGTGCGACGGTTTTGTTGGAAACGTGATTTTGAAGACGTGTGAATCAATTGCGGTGGCGATTTTCCAGTGGCTCAAACACGAGCTCACGCGCACGCCGATGCGAAAAGTCGGTGCGTTCTTGGCAAAGGACGCATTTCTAACGATCAAAGACAAAACGAATTACGAAGAGTACGGCGGCAGCCCGCTTCTTGGCGTGAACGGCATCTGCATCATCGCGCATGGCGCCAGCACCCCGCTGGCTGTCAAGAACGCGCTGCGGGTGGCGGCGGAGTCGATTGAACAGCAGGTGAACCCGCATATTGTCGAGGAGATTCGCCGTTACCATGAAACGACAGCCTCACTCGAGCCCGCGGTCCGCTAAATCGCGGCGCACGGTATCAATCATTGGCACTGGCAGCTACGTGCCGGAAAGAATTCTAACCAACGCGGATCTGTCGCGCATGGTGGATACGAGCGACGATTGGATCACCAGCCGCACCGGCATAAAGGAACGACGCATCGCTGGGAAAGAGGAATTCACCAGTGACATGGCCGCGAAGGCAGCGCTAAAGGCGATCAAACAAGCGAAAATTTCGCCCACGGAAATCAATCTCATCCTCGTTGCCACGGCCACTCCAGACATGCTCTTTCCTGCTACGGCCTGTTTCGTTCAAAAAAAGATCGGTGCAACCAACGCCGCTTGCCTCGATATTTCCGCCGCGTGTGCCGGGTTTCTTTTTGGCATTGAAATTGCGCAACAATTCATCACCTCGCATACGCACGACACGGTTCTTGTGATCGGGGCCGAGAAGTTGACATCGATTACTAATTGGACCGACCGCAATACCTGCGTGCTTTTTGGCGATGGCGCCGGCGCCGCCATTTTACGCCATCGCGGGAGCGCTCACGGCGTGATCAGCACATATATTGGCAGTGACGGTCAGTACACTGATATTTTATTCATGCCCGGTGGGGGTTCGCGTTGTCCGATTACGCGGGAAAACGTCGATCTAAACCTGGTCACCATTCACATGACCGGCAAGGAAGTTTACAAGCAGGCAGTGACGGCAATGCTGAGCGCAGCAAAAAAAGCGCTCGAACAAGCGGATTTGTCGATCCACGACATCGCCTGCGTCATTCCGCATCAGGCAAATGTGCGCATTATTAATGCGATCGCCGATCGCCTCGGCATTTCGCGCGACAAGATGTTTGTGAATGTGGATCGCTATGGGAACACTTCCGCCGCGGCCGTGGCCATCGCACTCGATGAAGCGAACCGCAGCGGGCGGATCAAGGGGGGCGATTATGTACTGATGGTAGTGTTTGGGGGAGGTCTCACTTGGGCGAGCACAATTATCGAATGGTGACCTTCGATTTTTGTAGGGTGTCTGCCAAAAGTGGCGTTTCACAGAAACGGACAAAATGTTAGTCGAAACGCACGCGCATCTTGATTATCCAGATTTCGCCAGCGATCTGGACGATGTGCTTCGTCGCGCCACCGAAGCGGGCGTCACGCGCATCATCACAATCGGTACGTCAGTCGAGAGCAGCCGGCGCGCTATCGATCTTGCCGAGAACCATTCGAACATTTACGCGGTGATCGGTGTTCACCCGACGTATGCCGAAGAAGCCGAGGAGGACGTGATCACGCCATTACGGGAACTGGCCAACAGCCAACGCGTCGTCGGGATCGGTGAGACCGGCCTCGATTATCATCATTTGCCAAGCGTCGAGGCGGCAAAAGAAAAAAACGTGCAGGTCTTCGCTCGCGCATTCCAAGGCGAAATCGAAGAAGAAATAGAAGCAAACATCCAGGACGGCGCCTACAAATCGCGGCAGGCTAGCCTGTTTCAGCAGCAACTCGACCTCGCAACTGAGCTGGGCTTGAATGTCGTTATTCATCAACGCGACGCTTGGGATAACGCGCTTGAAATCCTGAAGCCCTACACGGAAAAATTACGCGGCGTATTCCATTGTTTTGGCGGCTCGCTCGAGCAGGCGAACGAAGTTATCGATCTCGACCATCTCGTTTCCTTCACGGGGATTGTGACTTTTAAGAACGGCGTAGCCGTGCGAGACGTTGCGGCACAAATTCCGCTTTGGAAGTTTATGGTGGAAACAGATTGTCCTTATCTTGCGCCGGTTCCGTTCCGAGGAAAACGCTGCGAGCCCGCACACACCCGCATCGTGGCGGAAACGATCGCGGCTGCACGCGGCATTCCGTGGGAAGAAGTTGGCGAGGCCACAACCGAAACCGCAGAAAGATTTTTCAGATTCAACCGATGAGGATCAATATTTTCAGCCGCGCAATCCTTCTCGGCGCCATTGCCACCATCGTCGCATCGTGCGCCGCGCCCGATACCCGGCATCACATCGTTATCAGCACCCGCGAACAAAAGTTGGCGCTTCTCGATCGCGGTAACTTGATGGCTATCTATCCGGTGTCCACGTCCAAATTTGGTCTCGGCGATTGGCCTGGCAGCTCTTTTACTCCACTGGGCGAACTGGAGATCGCGAAAAAAATTGGCGATCATGCACCGCCTGGCGCTGTCTTCAAAGATCAGCACCATACCGGCGAGATCGTTGCACCAGATTCGCCCGGGCGCGATCCAATCGTTACACGAATTCTGTGGTTGCGTGGCCGCGATCCTCAAAACGCACACGCATATACGCGCATGATTTATATCCATGGTACGCCAGAGGAACGCAACATCGGCTTCCCCGCGAGTTACGGATGCATTCGAATGCGTTCGAGCGATATCATTAATTTATACGAAATTGTCGGCCGCAGCGCGCAGGTGACAATTATCGATGAACCGCTTGCAGTGGTTGTTCCCGGTCTGAGATCGGGCACGCAGATGGCGGAAACAAATACCGCGACCAAGGTGATTCGTTAGTTGTGGCCGTCTCGCTTGTCGAGGCGAAATGTTCACACCAGCGCGGCGACAGAGAGCCGCCGTCACAAACTACGGCAGTTTGCCGAGATGTTCGCGTAGAGTTTGGCGGGAAAGCAATTGCATGTCCGCGTCAACCATGATGCGAACCAGATCGTGGAATCGCACTTTTGGTTCCCAATCGAGTATCGTCTTCGCCTTGGAGGCATCACCGATCAGGAGATCTACTTCCGCCGGGCGCTGATAACGTGCGTCGTGTTTAACAAATTCTTTCCAATCAAGATCGACATGTGAAAAGGCGGTTTCGGCAAACTCGCGAACGCTGTGGGTTTCGCCCGTAGCCAACACAAAATCGTCCCCTTCGCCGAGCTGAAGAATTCGCCACATTCCTTCGACATACTCTGGCGCGTAGCCCCAGTCTCGTTTCGCATCGAGATTGCCGAGGAACAATTCTTTTTGTAGCCCGTGCTTAATCGCGGCAACCGCGCGCGAGATTTTGCGCGTGACGAAAGTTTCGCCGCGACGCGGGCTTTCGTGGTTAAACAAAATGCCATTGCTCGCGCACAGACCGTAGCTCTCGCGATAATTTACCGTCGCCCAATAGGCAAAAATCTTGGCCACCCCATACGGGCTGCGCGGCCAGAACGGCGTGGTCTCAGTTTGCGGCACCTGTTGAGCCTTGCCAAACATTTCGCTGCTCGATGCCTGATAAAAACGCGAACGCAATCCGGCTTCGCGGATTGCCTCCAAAATGCGGATCGTGCCGACGCCGGTGATATCGGACGTATATTCTGGAATGTCGAAGCTCACCCGCACATGGCTTTGCGCGGCTAGATGATAAATTTCATCTGGCTTCAAATCGTAAAGCAACTTCACCAAATTCACTGAGTCGCTAAGATCGCCATAATGCAGAAACATTCGAACGCCATTGATGTGTGGATCGGCATAGAGATGATCGATTCGCGAGGTGTTGAATGTGCTCGCGCGGCGAATGATGCCGTGCACTTCATAGTCTTTCTCGAGGAGCAGGTCGGCTAGGTAACTTCCGTCTTGGCCGGTGATGCCGGTGATGAGCGCCTTCTTCATGTCGATCTTGCGCTTTAGCTTATCGTTATCTCCGCGGCAAACGAATTAGGTCGGCGGCGGCGGCGTCACCATCAATCGCGCGAGCACTGCACGCTGCGCTGCGATCAATTCAGCGATGCCTTTGCGGCCGAGCACGAGCATTTCGTCCAGCTCTGACTGCGCAAATGTTGTCTCTTCACCGGAACCTTGCACCTCCACGAATTCGCCGTCTTCGGTCGCTACTAGATTGAAATCGACAGCAACCGCTTTGTCTTCTTCATAATTCAGATCGACGATTGCGTTCCCATCGAGAACGCCGGCGCTTACTGCTGCGACTAATTTTTGCACCGGAGGGGCATCAAGCTTTTTTTCTTTCGCAAGTTTCCGACAGGCAATCGCGACGGCCAAACTCGCCCCGGTGATTGCTGCTGTACGTGTACCGCCATCAGCTTGCAAAACATCGCAATCGACCCAGACGGTGCGCGGCCCAATTTTCTCAAGATCGACAACTGCACGGAGCGATCGACCAATCAAGCGTTGAATCTCCACGCTGCGGCCATCGATTCGACCTTTTGCGATATCGCGCGGTTTCCGCGGCTGCGTCGAATATGGGAGCATCGAATATTCAGCAGTGAGCCAACCGCCGGTGACCCCCTGCTCTTTCATCCAGCGCGGTACGTTTTCCTCAATCATCACGCCGCAAATGACACGCGTGTTGCCCATGGCAACAAGTACTGAGCCCCCGGCATAAGGCGCAATCCCGAGATCGAAAGCGACTGGGCGCATTTGGTCGTTGGTTCGTCCATCAATCCGATCCATGGCGGCAAAGGTAGCCCCGGTACGAGCCGCCGTCATTGAAGAGTTCATCTCGAGGAAGGGAATACGTGGTGTCTTCTTGCACGACCGAAGATGCGCCGACGTTTGGCTCTCGGGTAGCCAGTGGGCTTGACTCTCATTCGCTACGCGGTTTGTTGAGCCATCTAATGAACTGGTCCGCCGAAATTCGTTTTGCCGACGTACGGAGTGAGGCAGGCATTAGCTGCAAGCTCGAGCATCCCGAGTGCGTTTCGTTTTCGGCTGCTCCCGCGTCATCAGTTCAACCGGTGCGATTCTTCCTTATCCAAAACAGGAGCGCGTTGAGCACGAGCATTACCTACCGTTGTTCGGTCGATCTGCGTCAATCACAATCCCTTCTCCGTGATCATTGTGCATACAAACAGGCAGATTTCCACGGAGGATGCGTAGATCAATGACTGTAATCGAGATTCTTGACGTTTCCTTAACTGAAACAGTCTCCACACGACTCCGCGGCTGTTATATAGACACGGCGCCCGGTACCAAAACAGCCGGGCACCTAGCCCAATTCTCGGGTTGGGTGCTGGGCCGGGAGTCCCCCGCGGTGGCAGTGGAATTACTAAATGGAGGCAATGTTTGTCGACGCGTCCGGGTCAGCATTCGCCGCCCGGACGTCGCCGAGATCTATCCACGGGTTCCCGAGGCCGAGTTCAGCGGTTTTAAAATTCAGATGAGCGTGCTGGGCCTAACGCCCGAGATCGAGTTCTTGTTGCAGGCGGTGTTAAAAGATCAAAGCCGCGTCCCCATTGGGGTAATTCGGGCACAACGCCGCTGGCGCGAAGATGTCGACGCTGAGGATCAACTACTTGTGTCGGTAGTGATCCCCTGCTACAACCAAGCCCATTTTCTTGGAGAAGCGATCGATAGCGCACTAGCCCAGACGTATCCCCACCTCGAAATTGTGGTGGTGGATGACGGCTCGACCGATAACATCGCAGCGGTAGTCGCTGGGTATCCCGGGGTGCGCTGTCTACGGCAGGAGAACCTAGGGCTGTCGGCCGCCCGTAACACCGGGCTCCGGCACAGTATCGGCGAGCGCATTGTGTTTCTCGATGCCGACGACCGCCTTATGCCACGCGCCATCGAAGTCGGCTTGGCCTGTCTCAGGGACCATCCGGAGTGCGCGTTTGTTTATGGCCGCTCGCGATTTATGGCATTTGACGGATCATCGTTCCGTGGCCCGCCTCAACCGCGTGTAGAGGGAGATTATTATCTCGCGCTGTTGCAGGGGTGTCCAATTTTTGCGACCGGATCCGTGATGTACCGGCGCGAAATCTTCGAATTAGTTGGCGGTTTCGACCCATCCTTAAGCCCTTCCGCAGACTATGACCTCTACTATCGTATAGCGAGCCGGTTCCCAATCCGCTGCCATGAGGAGACGATCGCCGAGTATCGCAAACATGGCACGAGCATGACTCGGAGCGGCGAATTGATGTTAAGATACAATCTGGCCGCCCTCCGCTCACAGTGGAAGCACGTCAAGAGGAGCAGGCAGAAGAAGGAGGCATACAAGACCGGCATCAGATTCTGGAAGCAGGCGTGGGGGCGCTACGTGGTTGAACAGATTCGTGCCGCGATGGCGGAAGGGGAGTGGAAGCGAGCTACGCAAGGTATGTTAAGCCTCCTCCGATACTCTCCTTTTTGCTTGGGATCAATGCTGAACGATTATCCACTGCCGCGAAAGGCGCTGGGCTGGATACAGCGCCGCGTCCGCAAATCTGCTCAGGTGCCTTGCCTGGAGGATGGTCCTCAGCGGCTCCTCCGCAGAATCCGCAATGCGGTACGCGCTGCTCTTCCACCGGACGCCAAAGTGATCGTGGTGGACAAAGGCGATGGCGATATACTGGGACTGAGCGGACCGGAAGAGTGGCATTTCCCACCGGCCGCCGGAGGCTCGCCGGAGAGACTTTTTGCTAGCGGCCCGCGAGGTTCAGTCGACATAGGTTGGATGCAGTCAGGTAGGACCTAC
>WNGK01004923.1_pt1 | contig 15970 bp, 13 predicted proteins | sample 5400601 | NCBI WGS metagenome assembly WNGK01 (sample SAMN13153376, study PRJNA577476) | soil metagenome | isolation source: 60 cm soil or saprolite under Garry oak tree replicate 1 | place: USA:California | collected 2016-06-15
TACCGGCATGAGGAGATCGCCGAGCTCACCGGCATCGCCGTGGGAACGTCCAAGGCGCAGCTGTTCCGGGCGCGCCGGCTGCTACGCGAGGCCTTGAATCGATGACGGGTCCGCACATGGAAGTGAAGCTGAACGAGTACGTGGACGGCGCGCTGCCAGCCCGCGAGCGGGCGTCGGTCGAAGTCCACCTGGCGGAATGCGCCGTGTGCCGCACGGCGGTGGCAGAGCTGCGCGCGCTCGTCGCGGGCGCGGCGGCTCTGCCGAAGAGGATCGAACCGGGCCGGGATCTTTGGGCGACGATCGACGCGCGGATCGTGCAACGTGCAACGTGGAACGTACAACGGCGGTGGTGGCGCGGCGCGTTGGCTGCGGCAGCGGTGCTTGTCATCGCGTTAGGCCTTTACCGCCTTCTACCGCCCTTTACCGCCTCTGACCGCCCGGCGGGGGGCGGGGGTGGGTGGGCGGCGGTGCAGGCCGACTTCGACCGGGCGTCAGACGAGCTCGAACTGACCCTCGCGACAGAGCGTGAGCGGCTGCGCCCCGAGACGGTCGCGCTCCTCGAGCGGAATCTCGCGGTCATCGACGCCGCGATTGCGGAGTCCCGTGCCGCGCTGGCACGCGATCCCGCGAACGGCGAGCTGCGCCGATTCTTCGCGGCGGCGTCGCGGCAGAAAGTCGAGCTGCTGCGGTGGGTGACCAGGACGGAGAAGTCGTCCGCATCGTGAGTCCGTTCGGGAGACTCCGATTGCTCGGCTGGGATGCCGACAGCCTCGCCGTGTCGGGGCGGCTCGAGTCTGGAACCGGGCGGTTGTCCGCGACCGGAGACACGCACGTGCGGAAGCTGGATGCCGCGAGCCGGGCGGACCTGGAGGTGCGCGTCCCGCGGGGCGCGACGGTGTGGGTCAAGTCGGCCACGGCGAGCATCGAGGTCGAGGGAGTGGACGGGACGCTCGATCTGAGCAGCGAGGGCGGGACCATCCGCGTGCTCGGCACGCCGCGGGACGTTACCGCGGAGACCATGGATGGAAGCGTGGAGCTGGCGGGCGGGACCGCGCGCGCCCGCGTGAAAACCGTGAGCGGCGACATCCTGTTGCGCGGCGCCAGCCAGGACCTCGGCGCCTCGACGCTGAGCGGCCGTATCATCGTCCGGGCGGCGGGATGGCAGCGCGGCGGCACGGGCGTGCAGCGCGGCAAGTTCGAGTCTGTGACGGGGGACATCCGGTTCGAAGGCGAGCTGGGGCGGGGCGGTGTGGTCGAGGTCGAGAGCCAAAGCGGAGCGATCGAGGTGCGCGTGCCGGCGAACACCATCGCCGATTTCGACGCGCTCACGATCGGGGGAGCGATCACGAACCACCTGGGCGACGCGCAGCCGAAGCCCCGGGCGGCGGGCACGGGCCAGGAGCTGCGGTTTGCGACCGGCACCGGGGGGGCCCAGGTCACAGTTCGGAGCTTCAAAGGAACTATCGTATTGGGACCGAAATGAAGCCCGCCGCCGTCTTCGCGTGCGCGCTCGCCGCCTGTTCTGGAAACACGCCCGGCGGACCGCCGCCTGGTCAGACCGGGAGCCTCGATCTGCAGCTTGTCTCGAGCGGGCTCTCCAGTCCGGTGTTTCTGGCCGCTCCACCGAGCGACACCGCGCGACTGTTCGTCGTCGAGCAACCGGGGCGGATCCGTATCGTGCAACACGGCCTGCTGCTCGGAACGCCGTTCCTGGACATCACAAGCCGCGTGTTGTACGGGGGTGAGGAAGGGCTGCTGAGTGTGGCGTTCCACCCGCTCTATGCGACGAACCATTATTTCTATGTCGACTACACGCGTCGCAACGCCGCCGGCGATACCGTGTACACGATGATCGAGCGTTACACGGTGAGTGCCGACTCCAACCTCGCGGACGCGCTCAGCAGCAAAGTGATTCTTCAGATCAACCAACCACAGCCCGTTTCGATGTATCCCAACCACAAGGGTGGGCTCGTGTCGCTGCTCGGCAAGCTGTTGCGAATCGACGTGGACCACGGCGACCCGTACGCCATTCCCGCGAGCAATCCGTTCGCGGCCGGCGGCGGCGCCCCGGAGATCTGGGCCCTGGGGCTGCGGAATCCGTGGCGGTACGCCTTCGACCGGGCGGCCGGTCTCCTCTACATCGCGGACGTCGGTCAGAACCTTTGGGAAGAAGTGGACGTCGCGCCGGCGGGGCAGGGAGGGCTGAATTACGGCTGGCCGATCATGGAGGGGTTACACTGCTTCAGGCCCAACCCCTGCGGCACCGCGGGCCTCGTGCAGCCCGCGGTCGAATACGGCCATTCCAACGGCTGCTCGATCATAGGCGGCTTCGTCTACCGCGGCAGCCGCGCGCCGTCGCTCGTCGGGCAGTACTTCTACTCCGACTACTGCTCCGGCTGGATGCGGAGCTTTGCCTACGCGAACGGCGCCGTCACCGGACAGACCACGTGGAACCTGAACGTGAGTCTCGGCAATGTGCTCTCGTTCGGTGAGGACTCGGCCGGCGAGCTGTACGTGCTGTCGGGGGGCGGCAGCGTCTACCGGATCGCGCCGGCTCCCTAAACCCCCGGACGCCGAGCGGCATCTCAACGGCAACCGACCATTGGAGGTTGCCATGCAAACCCGGATTCGTAGCCTCGCGCTCGCGGCGCTCGCAGGCGTGCTCCTCGCGACCCCGGCCTTCGGGGTGAAGGGCCCGCCCTGGATCTCGATCGAGCTGCCCGTCAACCCGTACGACAAGTCCACACGCGATGCGTTCCTGCTGGTCCATTCGTTCCATCACGGAACCGCGATGGGGTTCATCGTGACCGGCACCGCCGAGGGGATGGTGAACGGAGAGCGGCGATCGCTCAAGCTCGAGTTCGCCGAGACCGCGCGAGAGGGCGTCCACGCTCTGAAGCGTACCTGGCCCAAGGAGGGGACGTGGACGCTGGTGATCAAGGCCAACCAGGGCCCGGATGACGCCGCGACGGCCGTCGTCGATCTGGGACCGGACGGCGAGGTGGCGGCGATCCGCGTGCCCACCACCCAGCGGGGGGAGTGGACCGTCCCGGCTCGCGTCGCGCTGAGCGACATCGACGCGGCGCTGCGGGCGCGCGCGGCGACGCTGGCACGGAGGTCGTAGATTCCCCGTGTGAACCGGGGCGTAGTGGTGACGGGGGCCTCGACCGGCTTTGGTGCCGCCATCGCGCGGCACCTCGCTGGTCGAGGCTTCCGCGTATTCGGCACGGTGCGTCGCGCCGAGGACGAGGTCGCGTTGGCGCGCGACGGCGTGACGGTGGTGCGGATGGACGTGACCGACACGGCGAGCATCGCGCGGGCGAGGGAGCAGGTGGAGCGTGCGCTGACGGGTGCCCCGCTCGAGGGGCTCGTGAACAATGCCGGGATCCCCGCAGCCGGTCCGCTCGAGCTGTTCCCGCTCGATGAGCTCCGGCGAGTCCTCGAAGTGAACCTTGTGGGTGCCTTAGCGGTCACCCAGGCGTTCCTGCCGCTCCTCAAGGCGTCGCGCGGTCGGATCGTCAACATCAGCTCGATCGCGGGGCGCGGCGCGTTGCCGTTCATGGGGCCGTACGCGGCGTCCAAGTTTGCCCTGGAAGCCATCTCGGATAGTCTGCGACGCGAGCTGCTGCCGTTCGGCGTTCGAGTGATCGTGATCGAGCCGGGAAGCTTCAAGACGGCCATCTGGAGCAAGGTGGAAGCGATGGACGTGCGCCGCTACGCCGGGACGCCGTACGAGAGCGTGCTCGATCGGTTCCGGCGGGCGGTGCTGCGGGGTGCGGAGCGGGCGCCGCCGCCCGACAAGGTGGTCCGGTCCGTGTGGCGTGCGCTCAACGACCGGCGCCCGCCGCTGCGCGTGATCGTCAGTCCGCACGGGTGGCTCGACCGGATTCCGCTGTGGATCCCGGACCGCTGGCTCGACTGGCTGATCCACCGGTTTTTGTGGCGCGAGGTGCGGCTGCCGCCGTCCTGACAATTCTATAACAAATGACCGCTTGAACAAACCTCGCAGGGCGGGTATGCCTAAGCCTTCCTGGGTGTACGGTTGCCCAACATGAGGAGGCTTGCTATGCGCGGCCGTCTGGTGTTTGGCGTAGGGACGCTGGCAGTAATTGTCGCCGTTGGGAGCTGCAAGGATGACGTGGGGCTGACGTCGATACCACCAGCGCCGGAACGGTTCATCGCGTTCATGAGCGGCGCGAACGAGCCGACCCCGATCACGACTGCCGCGCAGGGGTTCGCGACGATTACCGTCAACGGTAACGTGCTCAGCTATAGAGTCGAGCTTTCGAACATCGACAGTGCGTTCTTGGCCCACATTCACCACAATGTCGCGGGCCTCAACGGCCCGGTTAGGGTGAATCTTTACATACCACCACGCGCCTCCACTGACTCGAACTTTAGCGGGCTCCTGGTCGAGGACACGGCAACCGTGGGGGACTCCGTCTTGACGTGGATCCGGGGCGGGGCGGCTTACGTCAACGTCCACACCAAGCTGAACCCCGGCGGGGAAATTCGCGGACAGCTGTTCCGATTCCAGTAAACGTGGATGAGAGGAGCGGGGGTGTAGCATTGCCTCGACTCACACTCGGCGTATTGTTTACACCAAACCCGGAGACATGCGATGAGGCTCGCACGTTGGGACCCACGGTGGACGTTGGGATTGGGGGTACTGGTGCTCGCGTGCAGCGGTGACGGCGGGGGTGGCACGGGGCCCTGCATGCCAGGCGTGGCGACTCAGCTCATCAAGAGCGGCGACGCACAGATCTGGTACGTCAACAACCCGCTCCCCGCGCCGCTCAGCGTCACTGCCCGAGACGCCAACAACTGTCCGGTTCCGGGCGTTGTCGTAAACTGGGCGGTCGGCTCGGGCGGTGGCGGCGTCAACCCGGCCCAGAGTACAACCAGCGCCGCAGGCGTAGCGACCACGACGGACAGCGTCGGGTCGACCAGCCCGCAGACCGTCACGGCGACGTTTGCGGGGTTGGCGGCGCCAGTGACGTTCACGGCGACCGCGTCCGCGTCCCCGACCTCCGTCGGGGCCACGGTGAACAGCAACTTCTTCAGTCCCAAGGACACCGTTGTGCGGATCGGAGGGGCGGTCACGTGGACGTGGAACTCGGGGACCACGCCCCACAACGTCACCTATTCGAGCGGCCCGGCCCCGCTCCCCGCCAATTCACCCACGCAGACAGGCGGAACCACCTTCAGTAGCACATTTGCCGCAATCGGCACCTATGCGTACCACTGCACCATCCACTTGAATATGGAGGGGACGGTCAGGGTGGTGCACTAAGCAACGGGAGCAGGGAGGGGGGAGCGGCGCCTTGCGGAGCCGCTCTTCTCCGCCGTTCTTACATGCGATGATCCGGACGCAAGCGATGGCTCTGCTCGTGGGGATCGCGGCCCTGGCGTGCAATAGTGACAGCACGACGCCGCCCGGGCCGCCGGACCACCTCGTGAGGAGCGGGGGTGACCAGCAGAGCTGGTACTTCAACAACCCGCTGCCGGTCCCCTACAGCGTCACCGTGCTCGACGCGACTGACCGCCCGGTGCCCGGCGTGTCCGTGAATTGGTCGCCCCTCCTTGGTACTGACGGCAGCTTCAGCTCCAACCCGAGCACGACGAACTCGAGCGGCGTCGCGACTACCGTCCACACCCTGGGCGCGGCCACGATCTATGTGGTGAACGTGGTTGTGACAGGAGTGCCGACCACCCAGTTCACCGCGCACGCGTCGGCGCCGGGGACGGCCGTTGGTGTCGCGGTGACCAACTTCGCCTTCACACCCCGGGACACGGCGGTGCAAACGGGCGGGACGGTGACCTGGACGTGGAACTCGCAGACCACTCCGCACAACGTCACCTATACGGGCGGGCCCGCACCCCTGCCCACGAGTTCAGCGAATCAGTCCGGAACGACCACCTTCAGCACGACGTTCGCAGCCGTCGGGACGTACACCTACCACTGCACCATCCACCCAACGCAGATGAATGGGACGGTGGTTGTGGTACACTGATCGGTGGGCGGTGAGCGTGAGCGGTGACCGGTCGCCACCGCTCACCCGTCACCGCTTACGTCAGCTTTCCGATCGGCAACTTCCTGATCCGCTTCCCCGTCGCCGCGAAGATGGCGTTACACACCGCGGGCGCGATCGGGGGCACGCCCGGCTCGCCGGCGCCGCCCTGGGGGTCGTTGCTCGGCACGATGTACACCTCCACCGCCGGCGCCTCAGGCATCCGAACCACAGCATACGTGTCGAAGTTTCCCTGCACCACGCGGCCCCTGTCGAGCGTGATCTCGCCGTACAGCGCGGCGCTCAGGCCGAACACGACGCCGCCCTGGATCTGCGCCGCTACCTGGCCGGTGTTCACCGCCTGCCCGCAATCCACGGCGCACACCACGCGGGGGACGCGCACGGTGCCCTCCGCGTCCACCGACACCTCGGCCACCTCGACGCACACCGTCGGTCCCCATTCCGCGAGCGCGATCCCGCGGCTCTTGCCCGGGGGGAGCGTTGAGCCCCAGCCCGCCTTCTCGGCTGCGAGCTCGAGCGTGCGGCGATGACGCGGTTTGTCGCGCAGCAGCTCGCGTCGCAGCTCGAACGGGTCCCGGCCGCCCGCCGCCGCGATCTCGTCGAGGAAGCACTCGGTGACAAACCCGTTGTGCGAGACACCGACGGAGCGCCATGGGCCGAGGGGCACGGCCGGCAGCGTCAGCGTGAGCTGGTCGACCAGCACGTTGGGAATCGCATACGGGAGGTCGATGGCGCCGTCCACCAGACTGTCGTCGATCCCCTTCTCGAGCGGTCCGAACTTGAGTCGCAACGGTGTGCCGGCGATGCGGTGGGTCCACGCGACCAGCCGCCCTGAGGCATCGAGCCCCGCGCTGAACCGGTTGTAGCTCGTGGGGCGGTAGAACCCGTTGCGCATGTCGTCTTCGCGAGTCCAGATCACCTTCACGGGCGCCCCCACCGCCTGCGACACGCGCACCGCTTCGGAGACGAAGTCCGGCTCGAGTCGGCGCCCGAACCCACCGCCCGAGAGCGTCGTATGGATCCGGACTTTCTCCTTTGGCAGGCCCGTCACCTCGGCCGCCACCCGCTGCGCGTCGCCCTGATTCTGGGTCGGGGCCCACACGTCGCACTCGCCGCCGCGGACGTGCGCCGTGCAATTCATGGGCTCCATCGTGGCGTGGTGCACGAACGGCACGTCGTACACCGCGTCGATGCGTTTTGCCGCGCCGGCGAGAGCGGCGGCCACATCGCCGATGGTCTGCGCCACAATGCCGGGCCGATCGGCGAGGGCGACCAGCTGGGCACGAATGCTCGCCGAATCGAGCGCGCCCGAGTCCCCTTCATCCCACTCGATGTCGAGCGCGCGCCGAGCCTGGACCGCCTGCCAGTAGGTATCCGCCACGACCGCGACGCCCGCCGCGCATCCGGCCGCCCACGCCCCGTTGGCTCCCAGCCACGAGCTCGGCTCGAGCGCCACGACGTGGTGCACGCCCGGCATGGCCTGCGCGCGGTCGCCGTTGAACCGTTTCAGCCGGCCGCCCAGCACCGGAGACCGCTCGATCGACGCGACGAGCATCCCCGGCACCTTCACGTCGATGCCGAACTGTGCGCTCCCGTCCACTTTGCCCGGCGTGTCGAGCCGGGTCATCCGCGTGCCGACCAGCCGGAAGTCCTTGGGATCTTTGAGGGGTGCGTCGGTGGGTGCCGGCAACGTCGCCGCTCGCGCGGCGAGCGCGCCGTAGGAGAGGCGCCGGCCGCTCGGCACGTGGAGCACCGCGCCCTTGTCGGCGCGACACGTGGCGCGGTCGACCTTCCATGCTTGCGCCGCCGCGGTGACGAGCATCGCCCGCGCGGTGGCGCCCGCCTTGCGTAGCGGCTCCCACGAGCTGCGGATCGCGTTGCTGCCGCCGGTGCGCATGGTGCGCGACCACACAGCGGGATTCTCCGGCATGGGACCGAGCCGGACGGTGGACCAGTCGGCGTCGAGCTCTTCCGCGAGGATCATGGCGAGCCCGGTCTGGGAGCCCTGGCCCATTTCGGACTTGTCGACCGTGAGCGTGACGATCCCGTCCGTGCCGATGCGCAGCCACGCGTTGGGCGAGAAGTGGGCGGCGGGTCGGGCGAGCGCTTCAGCCGCCCAGGGCGGCAGATAGAATGTGATGACGAGGCCGGCTGCGGTCTCGACGAACTCCCTACGGGTGATGGTGCTCATGAGCCCTCAAGAGGATTGGTAAGCCGTGAGCAGTGAGCGGTCGCCACCGCTGACCTCTCACCGCTCACCGCTCACTGCTTACCGCTCACCCCTCACGCGATTCTTCCGATCGGCAGTTTTCTTATCCGCTTCCCTGTGGCCGCGAAGATCGCGTTGCATACCGCGGGCGCGATCGGCCCCACGCTCGGTTCGCCGATGCCACCCTGCTTCTCGGTGCTGGGCACCACGTGCACCTCTACGACGGGCATCTCGTTGATGTGCAGCATCGGGTAGTCGGTGAAGTTGCCCTGCTTCACCCGGCCGCGGTCGATGGTGATCTCGCCGTACAACGCGGCGGTGAGGCCGTACACGATGCCGCCCTGGATCTGCGCCTCGATCTGGCCCACGTTCACCGCCGGCCCGCAGTCCACGGCGCAGACCACGCGATGCACGCGCACCGCGCCGTCCGGGGCCACCGAGACCTCCGCCACCTGCGCGCACACCGTGGGCTGCCATTCGGCGAACGCGATGCCCCGGCCCCGTCCAGCCGGGAGCGGCGTGCCCCAGCCCGCCTTTTCCGCGACCAGCTCGAGCGTCCGCAGGTGCCGCGGTCTGTCCTTGAGCAGGGCTCGCCGCAGCTCGAAGGGATCTTGCTTTGCCGCCGTCGCCACCTCGTCCATGAAGCTCTCGGTGACGAACGCGTTGTGCGAGATACCGACGGAGCGCCAGAACCCGCGCGGGATCGGTAGGAAGTCAGCCGCGACTTGGTCGACCAGCAGGTTCGGGATGACATAGGGCAGGTCCTCGGCGCCGTCGACCAGGGATCCGTCCAGGCCTTTCGGCAGCGGCCCGAACTTGATCCGGATCGGCGTGCCCACGACGCGGTGCGTCCAGGCGACCGGATTGCCAGCCGCGTCGAGGCCGGCCGCGAAGCGGTTGTAGCTCGCGGGCCGGTAGAATCCGTGCTGCGTATCGTCTTCTCGCGTCCAGATCACCTTCACCGGCGCGCCGACCGCTTTCGACACGCGCACCGCTTCCGACACGAAATCCGACTCGAGCCGGCGCCCGAATCCGCCGCCCAGGAACGTCGTGTGAATCCGGACCTTCTCTTTCGGAAGCCCCGCGAGCTCGGCCGCGACCTCCTGGGCCCGCGTCTGGTTCTGGGTCGGGGCCCATACGTCACAGCCGTCCGTTTGCACGTGCGCCGTGCAGGTCATCGGCTCCATCGTGGCGTGGTGCAGGAACGGCACCTCGTAGGCCGCTTCCACGCGCTGTGCCGCCCCGGCGAGGGCTGCGGCGGGGTCGCCGATCTTCTTCGCCTCGACGCCGGGCTGGTCGGCCAGACGGGCGAGCTCCGCGCGAATGCCGTCCGATCCGAGTGACGCGGCGTCACCTTCGTTCCACTCGATCTCGAGCGCCTTGCGGCCCTGGAACGCATGCCAGTAGGTGTCGGCGACGACCGCGACGCCGGCGGCACATCCCACGCCCCACGCTCCGTCCTTGCCCGTCCACGGGCTGGGCTCGAGCTCGACGACGGCGCGCACGCCCGGCATGCCTTTCGCCTTCGTCGCGTCGTACCGCTTGATCGTCCCACCGAACACCGGACACCGCTCGATCGACGCGACCAACAGCCCCGGCACGGTCACGTCGATGCCGTACACGGCGCTGCCATCGACCTTGGCGGGGGTGTCGAGCCGCGTCGCACGGGTCCCGATGAGCCGGAAGTCCTTCGGGTCCTTGAGCGGGACGTCCTGAGGCACGGGGAGCGTGGCGGCGAGCGCCGCGAGCCTGCCGTAGGAGAGCCGCCGCTTGGTGGGCGTGTGGATCACTGCGCCTCGTTCCGCCCGGCAGCTGGTGCGATCGACGTCCCACGTCTGGGCGGCGGCGTTGATCAGTATTTGACGCGCGGTGGCGCCCGCCTTGCGCAGCAGGTCCCAGGAGCCGTGAATCGCCGTGCTGCCGCCGGTGGACATGCGGCGCGACCAGCCTGCCGGATTTTCCGGCACGGGCCCGAGCCGGACCTTGGACCAGTCCGCCTCGAGCTCGTCCGCCAGGATCTGGGCGAGCCCCGTCTGCGACCCCTGGCCCATCTCGGACTTGTCGAGCGTGAGCGTGACGATCCCGTCCGGGCCGATGCGCAGCCAGGCATTGGGGGCGAACGGGGCGTCGCTGGTGGCGGGAGCCGCATCCGTGCGCCATGGCAAGGCGAAGGCGATCACCAGGCCTGTGGTGGTGCTGACGAAGTCTCTGCGGGTGACGGTAATCATGCGACTCTCCCCCTCATGACGACGGCGTGAGAGGTGAGGAGTGAGAGGTGGCCGATGGTCGTGTGGGGTCACCGCTCACCTCTCACTGGTTACCGCTTACGCCAGCTTGCCGATCGGCAGCTTCCTGATCCTCTTCCCGGTCAGCACGAACAGCGCGTTGCACACGGCGGGCGCGATCGGTGGCGTGCCCGGCTCACCGACGCCGCCCTGCGCGTCGCTACTCGGCACGATGTGGACCTCCACCACGGGCATCTCGGCCAGGCGGAGCATGCGGTAGTCATGGAAGTTGCTCTGCTGCACGCGGCCCTTGTCGATCGTGATCTCGCCCCACAACGCGGCCGTCAGGCCGTACACGATGGCGCTTTGCATCTGCGCTTCGACGATGTCGGGGTTCACGACCGGCCCGCAGTCCACGGCGCAGACGACGCGGTGCACGCGCGGCGCTCCGTCCGACCCGACCGAGACTTCGGCCACTTCGGCGACGTAGGACTCGAACGCCTTGTAGACGGCGATCCCGCGGGAGCGACCCGCCGGGAGCGGCGTGCCCCAACCGGCCTTGCTCGCGGCGAGGTTCAGCACACCGAGATGACGCGGCGCCTTGCCGAGCAGGTCTCGCCGGTACTCGTACGGATCCTTCTTGGCCGCGTGAGCCAGCTCGTCGATGAAGCTCTCGACCACGAACGCGTTGTACGAGTTGTTCACCGAGCGCCAGAAGCCGACCGGGATCCCGGTGTCGGTGAGCACGTAGTCGACGTGGACGTTGGGAACCGCGTAGGGCATGCCGACGCCCCCCTCCACCGCTTCTTCGTCGAGCCCGTTCTTCACGGTGTCGGGAAACACGCGCGCCATGATGGATGGGGCCACGACGCGGTGCGTCCATGCCACCGGTTGGCCGCTCGCGTCGAGGCCGGCTTGCAACCGGTGATAACAGGCGGGGCGGTACTGCGCGTTCCGCGTGTCGTCTTCGCGAGACCAGATCACCTTCACCGGGGCACCGGTGGCCTTGGAGGTCTCGAGCGCTTCCTTGATAAAGTCGAGCTCGAACCGGCGGCCGAAGCCGCCACCCAGATAGGTCGTGTGCACCTTGACCTTTTCGGGCGGGACGCCCCCAATCCCGGCGCCGAGGCCCTGCGCCCCGGTCTGGAACTGGGTGGGTGCCCAGATGTCGACACCGGCCGGGCGAACGTGGGCGGTGCAGTTCATCGGCTCCATGGTCGCATGGGCGAGGAAAGGCAGCTCGTAGGCGGCGTCGAGCTTGGTCGCGGCTCCGGGCAGCGCGCCCAGGGCGTCGCCGTCGTGCCGCGCAACCGCGCCGGCCTGCTCGGCTTTCTGGCCGAACAGCTGCGAGATGGTCGTGCTCGACACGCTGGCGGTGGGGCCTTCGTCCCACGTGACGGTGAGCGCGTCCCGGCCCTTCTTGGCGGACCAGTAGCCGTCGGCCACGACGGCGACGCCGGTCGAGATCTGCACGACGTGCTTCACGCCCGGCACGGCCTTCGCCTTGGCGGCGTCGAAGCTCTTCACCGTGCCGCCGAACACGGGCGAGCGCGCGACCACGGCGACGAGCAGCCCGGGTGCTTTCACATCGATCCCGAATTGCGCGCTCCCGTCCACCTTGAGCGGGGAATCGAGCCGTTTCACGCGTGTGCCGAGGATCTTCCAGTCCTTCGGGTCCTTGAGTGGCACGTCGTGCGGCAGCGGAACGGTGGCGGCCTTCGCGACCAGGGTCCCGTACGTGAGGCGCCGGTTGCTGGGTGCGTGGATCACCGCGCCCTTCTCCGCGTGACACGCGGACTTGTCGACGCCCCACGTTTCCGCGGCCGCGCTGACGAGCATCTCGCGCGCCGCGGCGCCCGCCTTGCGGAGCGGCGTGTAGGCCGCCCGCACGCTCGTGCTGCCGCCGGTTCCCTGCATGCCGAACATCGGATTGATGTACGCCTTGTCCGCGGGGGCGGACTCGATCCGGACCTTGGACCAATCGGCTTCGAGCTCTTCCGCGAGCAGCATGGGTAACGACGTGGTCACGCCCTGGCCCATCTCGGAGCGGTCGACCACGACGACGACGCTGTCGTCGGCGCCGATGCGGAGCCATGCGTTCGGGGCAAACGGCGCCGCGGCGGCGGCGCGTACGCGACCGGCGGCGGGCAGGTGAAAGCCGATGACGAGGCCGGCGCCGGCGACGCCCGCCGCCTCGAGGAACTCGCGTCGGGTGACTTCTGGAGCGGCGCTCATGTCACGCTCCCTGCGCGGCGCGGTGGATGGCGGCGCGGATACGCTGATAGGTGCCGCAGCGACAGATGTTGGTCATCACCGTGTCGATGTCGGCGTCCGAGGGATGCGGATTCTTCGCGAGCAGCGCCGCGGCGGCCATGATCTGCCCCGACTGGCAATAGCCGCATTGCGGCACGTCTTCTTCGATCCAGGCGCGCTGCACTGCGTGCGAGCGGTTCTTGGACAGGCCTTCGATCGTGGTCACGCGCTTGCCGGCGACGGCCGACACGGGCAGCACGCAGGTGCGCGTCGCGACGCCGTCCAGATGGACGGTGCAGGCGCCGCACTGCGCGATGCCGCAGCCGAACTTGGTGCCGGTGAGCCCGAGGGTGTCACGCAGCACCCAGAGGAGCGGCGTGTCGGGTGTGACGTTGACCGTTTCGCGTTTGCCGTTGACGGTGAAAGTGATGGGGGCCATGACAGGGCTATCCTCGCGGAAGATGGAAAAAACGTGTACCGGCGGACGCGCGGATGGAAGGGGGGGCGGGGGAGCGTGATGCTATCCGAACAATGTCGCGGAATGCATCTTCCTGCCGCGTGAGCGCATCAGCCGGCGGTGTCACCTACGCGCGTCGACTCGGGCTCTTTTCCGCCACGATGGCCGTCGTCGGCGGCATCATCGGGTCGGGCGTGTTCCTCGGGCCCGAGGTGGTGGCGGCGCGGGTCGGCAGCGCCGGGCTCACGCTCACCGCGTGGATCGCGGGCGGCGTCATCGCGCTCGTCGGGGCGTTGAGCTTCGGCGAGCTGGGCGCCCGGCGGCCGCGCGCGGGGGGCGGGTACGTGTACCTGCGCGAGGCGTTCGGCCCGCTCCCGGCGTTCCTGTACGGGTGGGCGCTCCTCCTAGTGATCGCGACCGGTGCGACCGCTGCCGTGGCCGTGACCTTCGCGAGCTATGCGGTCCCGCTGCTCGGTTGGCCCGCCACGGCAACGCTGCCCCTCGCGATCGGGGCGATCGTGCTCCTGTCCGCGGTCAACTACGTGGGCGTGAAGCCGGCAGCGGTCACGCAGAATGTCTTCACCATTCTGAAGCTCGCCGCCCTCGCCGCGCTCATCGCGGCGGCGCTCTTTTCGCCGCCCTCTACCGCCCTCTACCGCCCATTGCCGCCTTTTGCCGCCCCAGTCGGGGTGTGGGGCGTCGGGGTCGCCCTCGGTGCCGCCCTCGTGCCGGTGCTGTTTGCGTATGGGGGATGGCAACAAACCAATTTCATTGCCGAGGAGCTGATCGCGCCGGAGCGGGACCTGCCGCGGGCGCTGGTGTTGGGCGTCGCCGGGGTCGTGACGGTCTATCTGCTCGTGAACGTCGCCTACCTGCGGGTGCTCGGCGCCGGGGGCCTCGCCGCCAGCACGGCACCCGCCGCCGATGTGATGGGAGGTGTGCTTGGCCCCGTCGGGCGACGCCTGATCAGCGCCGGCATCGCGCTCTCGACCTTCGGCTTCCTGAACCTGGTCATTCTCGTGACGCCGCGCGTGTTCCAGGCGATGGCGGCGGACGGCGTGTTCTTGAAGCGCCTGGCGGCGCTGCATCCGACCTACCGCACGCCCTCCGGCGCCATCGTGTTCATGGCGGCGTGGTCCATTCTGCTGGCGCTATCTGGAACGTACGCCCAGCTGCTCGACTACGTCGTGTTCGGGGACTGGATCTTCTTCGGGCTGACAGTGGCGACCCTCTTCATCTATAGGGGCCGGGACCACACCCCGCTTCCCGGACCTCGCCCCCTCGCTGGTGAGGGAGGTTTTCGCGTGCCCGGCTATCCCTGGACGCCGGCGCTGTTCGTGCTCGCGGCGGCGTACGTGGTGGCAAGCTCGATCATGGCGAATCCGAAGAACGCTCTCATCGGGACGGGGCTGCTCGCGCTGGGGGTGCCCGTCTACCTGGCTCAAAGGCGTGTCCCGCCGCCTCTTGACGAGTCCTCCGGCGAGGGCGATATCTAGCCGCGCAGCCCGTCACCTCCTCAAAGGTTTTCCCGGAGGGGATCTATGAACATGTACGTACGGCAGCGTGCCGCGATCCGATTCCCCACTCTCCACCCCGCAGAGGGCCGACGCATGCGCCTAGTCCGCCACCTCGTTCCCGCGCTGGTCGCTGGTCTGTTCTGGGCGGTCCCATTGAGCGCGCAGCAATCGACAGGCAGCGTCACGGGGAAGGTCATGGACGCCTCCACCCAACAGCCGCTCGCCAACGTCGAAGTCGCGATCGCGGGGACTCCGCACCGCGAGCTCAGCCGCGCCGACGGCAGTTTTACGCTGAACGGCGTTCCCACGGGGGCCCAGCGTCTGCGGGCGACTCGGATCGGGTACGGCTCGCAGATCCAGGAGATCACCGTCGCCTCCGGCGGAACCACCACGGCGCAGATCTCGCTCGCGCCCGCGGCCGCGATCCTCGAGCCGGTCGTGGTGACGGGCTACGGCACGCAGCGACGCGAGGCGATCACCGGGTCGGTCTCGACGGTCAGCGCCGCCGCGGCGAACGTCGGCGTGATCACCAACGTCGACCAGATGATCCAGGCTCGGGCGGCCGGCGTCGAGGTCACCCGGAACAACGGCGAGCCGGGTGCCGGCACGCAGATCCTGATCCGCGGCGGCAGCTCCATTAGCAACAGCAATGAGCCGTTGTACGTGGTCGATGGAGTGCCGCTCTATAACGAGCCCACCGAACCGCCGGGCTACGCGGCCGCCGGCACGCCCCCGCTGCCGCGCAACCCGCTGAATCTGCTCAATCCCTCGGATATCGCGTCCATCACGATCCTGAAGGATGCGTCGGCGACGGCGATCTACGGCAGCCGCGCTGCGAACGGGGTGATCCTGGTAGAGACGAAGAAGGGCGCGGTGGCGGGCGGGCCGAGCATCGAGTACGACACGTACGTGGCGGCGGCGTCTCCGGCCAAGTACCTGAACTTGGCCACCGCAGGCCAGTTCCGAACGTACGTCACGGGCCAGGTCGGCGTTTGGCTGGCAGATTCAGTTTCCTCATGTGCGGCAAAACCAGCGTTTTGTACGGACACGACCACCTTCAAGGACTCATTGGCGGGCAAACTTGCCGGTCTGGGTCCCTCGTCCCTCGGTGCCATGGGCAACGCCAACACGGACTGGTACCGCGCCGTTACGCGCACCTCCGTCACGCACAATCACGACCTCTCGTTCTCCGGGGGGAGCGAAGACACGCGATATCGTGCGTCGCTCAATTACATGAACCAGCAGGGCGTGTCGCTCGCGAACGGCCTGGAGCGGAT
>WNGK01003938.1_pt1 | contig 15964 bp, 13 predicted proteins | sample 5400601 | NCBI WGS metagenome assembly WNGK01 (sample SAMN13153376, study PRJNA577476) | soil metagenome | isolation source: 60 cm soil or saprolite under Garry oak tree replicate 1 | place: USA:California | collected 2016-06-15
CAGGTGAAGGCGCTCCAGGCTGCTGCCCATCTGGCTTTTGAACAGGGCGACCTTGATCGGGCAGAAGCGCTGTTTGAGGAGTGCCTGCCACGGTGCCGAGACCTGGGAGACACGGCAGGCATGGCGCTTTCCCTCGGTCGGCTGGGGGCCATAGCCTCCAATAGGTCCAACTTTGTCGTGGCATCCTCACGCACAGAGGAGGCCCTGGCGCTCTTCCGAGAGGTGGGCAATAGCGAGGGCGTTATCTGGTCACTCTTTGGCTCCCAAGGCGATCCTGCCACAGGACGTGCTCTGCTGGAGGAGGGACTGGCACTCAGCAGGGAGGTGGGGCACAAGGAGAGTATGAGCTGGGCACTTGCTGACTTGGGCGAAGTGGTCCTCCAGCAGGGCGATGCCGTCAAAGCACACTCGAGGCTTCAGGAGAGTCTGGGGCTCGCCAGGGAGATCGGGAAGAAGGAGTTCATGGCCTCCTCGCTGCGCCTTTTGGGAAGAGTGGCAGCTTTCCAGGGGGACTACCCAGCAGCACGTGCCCGCTACCAGGAGAGTCTGACGATAGGCAGCCAGGTGAGTCACAACCTGGACGTCCCCTCCTCCTTGGAGGGATTGGCGCACGTGGTGGCGATGCAGGGCGATCCAGCGTGGGCAGCGCGGCTGTGGGGGACGGCACAGGCCCTGCGTCAAGCCAGGGGAACACCCCTGCCGCCCGTGTATGCTGCTGCCTATGACCGTGCGGTGGCCAGTGCACGCTCCCACCTCGGGGAGCAGGCTTTTGCCGCGGCATGGGCCCAGGGACGCACAATGACCCCAGAGCAAGCTCTTGCGGCAAGGGAGCTGGCGATGAAGCCCGCCCCACTTCCAAGCGGCGCGCTGCTGGCTCCTCCCCTCACACGCCGTGCCGCCAAAAGCGCCTTCAGCGGCCTCACCGAGCGCGAGCGCGAAGTGGCTGGCTTGATCGCACAGGGCAAAACGAGTCGGCAGATCGCCGAGCTCCTGGTCGTCAACGACCGGACGATTGAGAAGCACATCGAGAACATCCTCTGCAAATTAGGCTTGAACTCGCGGGTTCAGATCGCGGTGTGGGCCCGCGAAAAAGGGCTGGGGCCACAAGAGCAGGGCCAACTCTGAAACGGTGGCCAGGGCAGGACACCACCTCTCTTCTGGAAACAGACCCATATGGATCTCAAACCCCTCCCCAGGCGCTTCTGTATTGCTCTACCCCAAAGCTACGTACTTCTCCAACTCGTCCTCACAGAAATCTTCGTATCATGTCCTCGATTCTCTTCGTAGTTTTACGAAGAGAAATCCGGGGGTTTACAGGTATACTGCGAGCAGTGGTTCAAGATAACGAGTCAACAAACAGTTCATCGTTCCCAAAGAAAGGAGCACATCCATGCTGAAACTCACAGTCCGCTACGCCCGCTACGCAATCTCCATGCTGGCCAGCCTCGGCTTTGGCGCGTCCTTGAACTAAGCCAGTCTTGTGCTGCTTCCCGGATACGCCGCACGCAACCGATCAAGACGAGGGAATAGTCAACCGGAAGGATAAGATCGCTTTGAGTGAACATCAAGAAAGGAGTGTATGCCATGGTTAAGCTTGCATTACGTTATGCCCGCTACGCCTTCTCCATGCTGGCCAGCCTCGGCTTTGGCGTGTCCTTGAACTAATGTCGCCTGTAGATCAGATGAAAGAGTAGTTCACCCCCATGAAGGAAAGGAGGATCTCCATGATCAAGCTGGCACTGCGCTACGCTCGCTACGCCCTCTCGGCCCTGGCGACCATCGGCTTTCTCGGTGGACAGAATTAAGGAAGTGTCGGGTGCTGCCTTCGACCGGGGAGGCTGGAAGAGAATTGACGTGCTCAGCTCGCCTTGCACGACGTAGCCTCGATGCTGACGACAACAGTCGGCTGCTCCGCTCTCACCGAAGCACACCAGGAGTGTGAATGGGCAAGAGACCATGAGGAACGGACGGCTTGCCCATTCACGCTCCTGGTGGCTTCTTGCTTGTCTGATTTTCCCACTCGGGAAAGGAGGGTTCTATGCTTGAAACGGGGCTTGCTCAATTGCGCTTCGCCGCCTCTATCGTCTTGGGCACGCGCTTCTCCTTGCGGTCGTTCGACCGGCTCATCTCCTCCCTCCAGGAGACTCGACACGAGTTTGGCTTCCTGAGTTCGGAAGGAAAGGACCTGCTGGCTGGCCCGACACTTGATGAGGAGAGCCGTCGAACCATCCAGCTGCGCCGCTTTCGCTCACAAGCGGTGCGTGCCGCTCGTGAGACGGCGTATTACCAGCGCCTCTTCGAGCGCCTCGCCCTCGATCCAGGGCGGCTGCGCTCTGAGGAGATTGCCGCTCTCCCGCTCACGCCCAAAGTCGACCTGCGAGAGGATCCCGAGGCCTTTGTGTGCCGCACCGCCAGACCGTATTTGCGCGCCCTCACCACGGGCACAACGGGGTGGCCGACCAGCGTCGCGTTCTCGGCGTATGAACTGCGGGTCTACTTTGCCCTCGCCGCTATTACTGCTCTCTTCAGGGGCGAGCTGGAAGCGGAGGACATTGTCCAGATCAGTACCAGCTCGCGTGGCACCCTGGGCAATGTCTGCTTGGCTGGCGCCTGCGCCCATCTGGGAGCGATGATCTACCTCGCTGGGGTGATGGAACCAACCCTGGCCCTGGCCCTGCTTGCGCAAAACCACCATGTGGTGGGCAAGAAGCCGCGCACCAGTGTGCTCTACACCTATCCTTCGTATCTGGGGGAACTGATTGAGTGTGGCCTCTCCCTGGGGTATCGCCCGGCTGATTTCGGCCTGGAGCGCATTTTTGTTGGGGGAGAAGTGGTCACCCAAGGGCTCAAGACACGCAGCCAGCAGCTCTTTGGCTCGGCCCGCGTGCTGGAAGGCGGCTACGGCATGACCGAAATCTGGCCCTTTGGCGGACAGTTCTGTGAGGGTGGACACCTGCATTTCGAGGTCTCACAGGGCCTCGTGGAGGTGTACAACGGCGAGACAGGAGCTCCAGCCCTGGCTGGAGAGGCGGGCACCATCGTAGCCACCCCGTTTTTCCCCTATCGGGAGACGACGCTGGTGCTGCGCTACAACACGGAGGACGTTGTGCAGCGGCTTCCAGATCTCCCCACCTGCACCCTACGTCACTTGCCTGCGACCGGCCCCCTGCTGGGCAAGCTCGCCCTCTCGGTGCGCCATGAGCACGGCTGGACCTACCCGCGCCAGGTCGCCGAGGCGTTAGAGGCCCTTGAGGAGGTGCCGTTGCCGGCACGCTATGGCTTCTGGCCAGTACCCGGAGGGGTAGCCGTCGAGGTGGTCGTGAGGCAGGCCACCCTGGAGGCACGCCAGCGCATCGAGACCAGCCTCGAGGAGCGAGGCGTGCCCCTGCAGGAACTGCACCTGCGGGAAGACCGCAGCCAGTTGCAGCACCCCATCCCACTGCGCGGGGACCTGCGCGAGCACACGTTCGGCACGCTGACAAGGGACCTCCCGCTCGCGGGCGAGGCGAGCCTCCTCCAACACCCGTCGCAAGAAACGCGCACAGGAGGGCAATAAGATGCAACATCTCTCCTACTACGTGGTGCTTGGATGCGTCGTCGGCGTGCTGCTGGGCAGTTGGGCGTACTTCCGGCGCTATCAGGTCAGTCGCCCCCCCATCGGGGTCTTCAATTTGAAGGACATCGCACTCATGGTCCTCTTGATCATTCTGCTGCCCTTGCTCTACCTCATCCTTCCCCTCTGGCTGGCGGCAACGCTCTTGCTGCTCGTTGCCCTGAGCATCCTCTACTTTGCCTGGGAGCCGGTGCTGCAGGCACGCTGGGCCATCTGGTTCGCCGCGTTGACCCTGCTGGCCGTCGATAGCGCAGCCGCCTTCCTCTTGGGGACAAGGCAGAATGACTTCTTTGCCGTCAACAATATGGTCCTGCTGCTGATGGTCGTGGGGGCGGCCAACCTGTGGGCGCAGAGCGGGATGAAGGCACGCGATGCGGCCCTGTTAGGGGCCTTCCTGGCGCTCTATGACTTCATCGCCACCTCGCGGCTCCCTCTCATGAGTGACCTGGTCACGCGTTTATCTGGCCTCCACTCGCTCCCCTGGTGGCCTGGAGCAGTGAGCACACGACGTGGGGCATCGGCCTGGGAGACTTGCTGCTGGCAGCCGTGTTTCCGTTAGTGATGCGCAAAGCCTTCGGTCGGCCTGCCGGAGTCGTCGCTCTGGTACTCGCCCTGGCTGCCATCGGCATCCTGCTGGCGCTGCCCTTGCAGGGTCTCTTCCCCGTGATGGTGGTTCTGGGGCCACTCATGGTGCTGCAATACCTCTACTGGAGGAGACGACGAGGATGGGAACGGACGACCTGGCAGTACCTGCAGAAGGAGCCGCTGAGGCTGCGTGGGGCAAGCTCACCCCCTAAACAGGGGCGGTCGCTCACGGATCACGCAGTGGTGCACAAGCGTGAACCGACGACAGACTGAGCAGGTCGCTCCAAAAGATGGATGCGTGGAGAGATGGAGCAGAGGTGGGGGTCAGCATATCGGAACCTGCAAAGTGTATGGGAAGCGCTTGAGGATGTCCATCAAATGTATTCATTTGACTCCTCAGGCGGATTGAGAGCAAGGCGTTTCAGCTTGAAAAGCAGGCACTCTCGTGCGATCCTCCAAGGATTGCGTTTCATCATGTATACTCACTTGGCTCTTCAAGCCGCTTTATTCGCTTATCGTACACTTTTCCGGTTCCGATATGCTGACCCCATGTAGAGCGGGTTCCTTTATGAGGAGAGGGAATTGCTGCTAGAGTGGCAAGGAGGTTAGCCAAGTTGGAGTGCCCATCTACGTAAAGGATGTTATGAGGTGGTCTCGGACAGAGAGCGGCATTATCAACAAGCTTTATAACACCTCTAACATGACCGCATTCTCATCCCCCCCAAAGAATTGTCACATTAGAAGTCACACCACAAACAAGTGATACAATCCTCGCGACATTCGTGATATCATCTACACAAACACAATCAACATAGAGGGCTACCCATGACACTCCAAATTAACCTGTTAAACAACACCATACAACTTACCTCGCATCACCAGATCCTCTTCCTCAACTCCGCCGCCGACCCATTCGTATTCACAGCGGCACAACACATTACCACCGGCATCATCACCCTCGCCGAAGACAATATCGCCTCCTTGCGCCAGGCACAACAGCAGGCCACACCCTCCCACAACCTTCGTCACATCCCTTTTCATGAATATATCTCAAAAGAACCACCGGCAACCACAGATATCGCCATCATCAACCTGCTCTATCAACCGGCCAAAACATGGACACTTTACGGCCTGCAAGTAGCCGCCTATGCCCTCAAACCTGGCGGACAACTCTACGTCGTCGGCGCCAAAGACCGTGGCATACTCTCCATCGCCAAACACATGCAAGAAATCTTTGGCAACGTCGAAACCCTCCTCATCAGCAAAGGGCATCGCGTCGTATCTTCGCGCAAAATAGACCATACTCCCAACCATTCGACCGCCGAAAAAAATCTGTCGCAAAATCAGACACATTTCCCCCAAATTCCATCGCCCACTGTCCAGGATAATCCTAGCAACTCGCCAAGCGAAAAAAATCTGTCGCAAAATCGGACACATTTCCCCCAAATTCCATCGCGTTCCGCGAATGCGCCCGCCGGAAGCTCCTTGCTGGACACCCTCTATGGCCCCTCAGTCTTTGCTCAGGGGAAACTGGACGAAGGTACCCGCCTCCTCATAGAAGCCCTGCAAGTCCAACCAGCGGACGAAGCCCTGGACATCGGCTGTGGCGCTGGCTACCTCGGCCTCCATATCGCCCGCCAGGCCAGCCAGGGACACGTCACCATGGTCGACGCCAGCCTCGTCACCGTCGCCCTCGCGCAGCGCAACATAACAGAAAGTGGCCTGCTAAACATCAACGTACTACCCAGCGACGGCGCCCAGGCCGTACTCTCACAACGCTTCGACCTGGTAGTAACCAATCCCCCCTTTCATCAAGGAGGCATCCAGACAACTGAAATCGCCGAACGCTTTATCCGCGAAGCCGCCCACGTCCTGCGCCCGCAAGGCCGTTTCTACCTCGTCGCCAACCGTTTCCTGAAATACGAACCCACCCTGAAAGCGCACTTTAACAACGTCGCAGAAGTCGGAGGCAACACCCGTTTCAAAGTCCTCCTCGCCCTGCGTGTATGAATTGTTTGTAGCTAATCAACCAAACCGGACCGACCATAAAAACGGGACGGACCGGCCGTAGGTGCCGATTTATCGCGCACACCGCCGATTTATCGGCCCTGCACCTTCGTTACGCTCGTTTGCCTACAACCAAACGACATAACGACAATTCTTGTATAATAAAGATAACTCTTTTCTTATCAAACCTATAAGGAGTGCCTCATGCCTTCGCCGACAAATAACCACCTGCCTACCGCGCGCAATACAACCTCGTGGTTATTGCTCATCACGGCGAACACCCTCTGGGCCGCCAGTTACGTCGCAGCCAAACTCGCCCTGCAAGACACCTCAGTCAACGTCATGCTCGCCTTGAGAATGGGTATATCCGCGCTGCTATTGCTCCCCTTCCTCATTGCCAGGCGCAGCCAACTGCACCTGACGCGCCAGCTCATCCCGCAGCTGCTCGCCCTCGCCTTGATTGGCTTCGTCATCAACAAACTACTGGAATTCGGCGGCCTTGCCTTGACCACGGCCTCTGACGTCGCCCTCCTCATAACCGGCGAATCCATATTCACCGCGGCCCTCTCGTGGCTACTGCTGCGAGAGCGTTTCAAACCCTTGACGGGCTTTGCACTACTGCTTGGTTTTGTAGGCGTCTACCTCATCGTCGAGCGCAGCTTCATTCCCAATATCCCCTCCGGCGGTGGCCTGCTGCGTATCATCGGTGACCTCCTGGTGTTGTTGGCCCTTCTCGTCGAGTCGTTGTATACCGTTCGTGCCAAATCAATGTTGGTCAAACATTCACCTTTTCTCATCACCTCCGCCTCCATCGTCGTCAGTATGCTTTTCTGGACTCCCATCGCCGCCTGGGAAATACTCGGTACGGGCTGGCACCCCATAGGCCTTGTAGCATGGCTCAGTATAGCCTGGATGGCGATTATGTCTACCGTAGTTGCCTATCTCGCCTGGTTCAAAGGACTGGCCAAAGTAGATGGCTCCGCCGCCGCGTCCACCCTTTTCATCCAGCCCCTGCTCGGCACGTTCCTGGCGATTGTCCTACTGCACGATCAACTTACAACCATGACGGTCGTCGGCGGTATACTTATTATCGTGAGTGTCTACCTGATTTCCAGGAATTGATCCAATAAGAACATAGATAACAACCCATACAGAAAGGAACACCAATGGTCGAGCCGCGCATCAGCGATCATGAAGAACTGAGAGAGCTATTCGTCGATGCCGATGGAGTAAACCTGCATTGTCTTGAATGGGATCCCGGCCAATTAGATAATCAACCATCCTCTCTTCAAGAGCACGAGGACAGGATGCCATATAGCGATGAAATTCCCCTGGTTATGTTACACGGTTTAGCCGCCACAGCCGATACCTGGCGTCTGGCAGCGCCCTATTGTAGCCGTCAACACCGTGTTGTCGCCTTCGATCAACGTGGGCATGGGCTCAGTGATCAACCCGACGATGGCTATGATTTTGTGACCATCGCGGAGGACGCTGTGCACGCTATGGCGGCTCTGGGCCTTGGCAAGGTTGCGCTGGTTGGGCATGGTTGGGGCGCGAGGGTCGCCCTTGTGCTTGCAGTACGGCATCCCGCCCTTGTCAGCCATCTTGTGCTGGTCGATTGCCCCCACGTTGAACCGAGGCACTGGCCCGGCATGACTCGCGAACGCTTCCTCCGCCAAACGACGCCGGCTGAAATGTACGCCTCGCGTACCGCTTTTCTGGACGTGATGCGCCAGGAAATGGCCGATTTCTGGTCTCCCGAGGTAGAGTCTATTCTGCTTGCAACCGTCCGTGAACTACCCGATGGCAGCATAGAAGATCGTCTCAAACCTGAGCATCAGCTACTAATCCGGCAAGCGCTATGGGAGGACCATGCGCTTTCATATTACGGCAAAGTGTCCTGCCCTGTATTGCTTGTACCTGCCGCCGCGCCACCAATTCCCGGAGGACTTCCACCGGAAAGACTAGAGAATGCCAGCGAATTTGCCGCCGCCAAGGGCTATATGGCCGCGCAGGTAGCTCGCACCATACACAGTTGCGCCGTTCTATGGATGCCCGACACCGCTCACGATATCCAGCTCCATCGCCCGCAGCGTCTCGCGGCAGCCATTACTAGCTTTGTCAAGGAGTAAAGTAAGCCATGAGCACAATGCTCTATGTGAACGGTACGATCTATACGATGAACGCGGCCCAGCCAGTGGCACAGGCTATGGCCATTGATAGTGCGACAGGCTATCTCCTGGCTGTTGGCAGCAATGACGAGGTACGTCGCTACGGCAGCCTGCATACCGAGCTGGTAGACCTGCGTGGCAGAACCGTACTTCCCGGTTTCATTGACGCCCACATTCACCTTCTCAGCACGGCCTATCGCTCCCACTATATCGACGCCAGAGCCTGTACCAGTGAAGATGACGTGGCAGAGCTGGTACGCGAACGCGCTGCACAGACTCCGCCAGGTCAGTGGATACTTGGCGGCCAGTGGGACAAGAACGAATGGCCCGGTCAAAACTTTCCAGGCAAAGCCTCGCTTGATGCCGCCGCCACCCATCATCCTGTAGCCCTCTGGAGCAAAGACGGGCACCTGCTCTGGGTCAACTCGCTCGCCCTACAACGAGCACATATCACGGCAGAGACCCCTGATCCAGCCAACGGCGCTATCCTGCGCGATGGTTCAGGAACTCCCACAGGTATCCTGGAAGAGCACGAGGCAACACAACTTGTCTATGATGTGATCGACGAGTCAGACTCGGCAATGACCCGCGCCCTTGTAGAGCGCCTGCTGCCAACATTGCAGAAGAGCGGCATCACCACCATCCATGATATCGAAGGTACGGACGCCCTTCGTCTCTTTCAAGAACTGCGCGACGAAGGCAAACTGGGCGTACGCGTACAAATGTTTCTCCCCCGCCAGGTGCTGCCAGAGCTACGTAATAAAAGGACTCCACACAGGCGCAATATAAAGGGCCAGGGTTCCAGGGTCGACAACATGCTGAGCGTAGGTGGCATCAAGATCTTTGCCGATGGCACGCTGGGTTCACAGACGGCAGCCATGCTCGAGGGTTTTGAGAACAATCCCAACAACCGGGGCATTCTCACCCTGTCTGAGCAGGTAATGAACGAAGAGGTGAGCGCCGCAGCGGAAATGGGCCTCAGCGTAGCCATTCATGCCATCGGAGACCGTGCAGCCCACGTAGCGCTTAACGCTATTGAGCAGGCGCAACAGCACGTAAGCGCGAAAGGTAAATCCTCCCGCAAGGCTTCCGAGCTCCGTTATCGCCTCGAACACGTGCAACTCATCACCCCCGAAGACCTTGAACGCATGCGCCGTCTCGGCGTCGTAGCCTCCGTTCAACCATTCCACGCCGTGGCCGACCGCGACATTGCCGAGCGCTACTGGGGCCAGCGCCACCGCCGTGCCTATGCCTATCGCACAATGCAACAGATGGGCATTCCTCTCGCCCTCGGCTCAGACGCTCCCGTAGAAGTGTTTGATCCCCTGCGTATCCTCTATGCAGCCACCATGCGTCGTGACAACACTACCCCGCAGCGTCCGCCCTGGCTGCCAGACCAGGCCCTCCCCATAGCCGACGCCCTATGGGGCTACACCCTCGGCGCAGCCTACGCAGGAGGTGAAGAACAGAGGAAAGGCTCCCTGGCCGCCGGCAAATTAGGAGATGCCGTAGTGCTACGCGAGAACATCCTGGAACCCCCCCAGGAAAAGATAGCAGAAAACGCCGTCCAGGCCACCATCCTCGGCGGTAAAGTAGTCTACGGAGAAGTATAATGTAGGGGCCGCACCGCAATGCCCAATTCATTGTGCCCTCCTGGGGAGCCAATCCATGCCCCCTCCCAATTATGCAGATTAACAAATGAATCCGGACAATCGTAGGTGCCGATTTATCGCGCACATCGCCGATTGATCGGCCCTCAGGGGGCTTCATTCCCAACAAAATCCCTTATGATCACCCTGGTCGAACTCAAGCGGCTGATTGCACTCGTTGTCTCACTTGCTAGCACACCTGTTACAAGTGCGACAAGTGCGACAAACAGCCAGCAGCGTTATCAAGTGAAGGAACCGTACACCCCCCCTCATCAACCAGCAGCGTCTTCAATTTAGCGAACCTCTATTGTAACGCTTCCGCTTGAGGAAGAACTCCTGAAGTCTCAATCGCCGCCCCGATCTTATCCGTAGTGGTCTGCGACGGGTAAGTTTTCCCCTCAAGCAGGTGTTGAAGAGGCAGGAAGAGTGGCTGTGGCAAAGAATCCCACGTAAACCAGCCCACCTCCGACTCCTCTTCCGGAGCCAGAGCCTTTGCCTCACCCGAAACGTACTTGGCATCGAACCAGAGCGTAATGTAGTGCTTCTGTTCCGCCACAAAAACATCATTCGTAATCACGCGGAACTTCACATCACTGATGCTTACACCCGTCTCTTCCTTTGTCTCGCGTACCGCTGTCTCTTCAGGGGCTTCCCCAAAATCTATGTGTCCACTGGGCGGTCCCCACGTACCGGCGCCATGCGTGTGCTGCCGTTTCTCCAGGAGTACCCGGTCACCGTTCATGACGAGAACCGATACCCCTACTTTCACCTGCTTCTTTTGTTCCTCTGCCATCGTTGACTCCTTTCTCTAACATGGTCCATTAGTGGAGCATTCGCTCATTCCTGGGAAACCCGTAGGTGCCGATTTATCGCGTACACTGCCGATTTATCGGCCCTGGTTCTCATCCACGCATTTCCCGAATGCACCAATTAGGTAATACACGCCTTGAACGAAGGAGAAGATGCAGAGACAACACTTAAACTGGCTTTGCCGAGCGCCTGGCCGTCAACCACTCTTGCGTAAAATCTACCACCTGCCTCTGCCGGAAAAGCCGCGTATCAGCAGATCCAACCTTTGCCGCACGTACCTGGCCAGTATGTTCAAAGTCAGCCCCGATCTCGGGGAAGATGTCGGAGTCGATCTCGATATCCCTGTACTTCTTCCATACCCTCTGGCCGTCTTCAAGCACAGGCGCCCCCAGCATAGTCTGTTTGGAACTGGGAGCCCGGTACTCCGCTAAGTGCATCGACGTATTACTACCAAATCCGACTCCTAACAACAACACCCACCCATCCAGATCATAGATACGAGCGAGCGGAGAACCCTCTCCCAACCCGTACTCCAGCGTATGTCCAGCAATGATCTGTTCAGCGTAACGTCCCCATGCAGCGAAAGAGACCGTTGGGTGATTACTACGCAGTACACCTGGCCAGGTGCGAAACGTCTCGACAATAACCCCCATGTAACGTGCTGGCGTTATATACGCATCAAAAGCTGGCATCGTATCATAAATGATCTGCCACCAACTCTCGGGTACAGGGGGATGCTGCCATTGAGCAGGATCAGAGTATTCACCTGTCTGTGTGGGTACCACAATCGTTCCCGATGGCGTAACAACATCCATCAAAGCTTGTAGCACCGCTACAGGACCACCGCATACCCAGCCCAGTGACTTGAGCGAGGAGTGCATAATCAAGGTCATGCCCGCCTCTACACCCAGTACACGCAGATCATTGGCAAGACTCTGGCGAGTGCGCGGCAGCGGCGCATTATCAACTGCATCCTGTTCACTCATGGTACGTATCTTCCTTAAGCGCCGCCAGCGCCTTTTCAAAGCATTCCATAGGGGGATAGACCACGCCTGCGCCTACCTGGCCCACACCGGGGAGCCGGTGAGCGATACCTGTATTGATCACCGGCAGCATATTCAGCCGGCATACCTGCCGGACATCGATACCCGTAGGTACACCCTGGAAATTAAGTGAAGGTATGCCAAACAACGGATTGCTGGCCACCGTGATATCATACATCTCGCGCGTATAGCGCAGAGCATCGGCCGGAGAACCCCCGATGAATTGCACAATAGCGGGAGCTCCTGCCATCGCAAAAGCGCCCACCCCGCTCGTCTCAGTGATAGCGCTATCGCCAATATCAGCATTGGCATCGTCTGGCCCAAAGCCAGCGAAGTAAAGTCCCTGGATATACTGTGCAGGCCCAACAAACCAACGGTCTCCCAGTCCACTGACCCGAATACCAAAATCGACCCCGTTGCGTGCCATTGTCACCACAACGCTACTGCGAGGCACATAAGCCCCTGCCAGGGTAATCGCTTTCGCCGCCGCCATTGAGGGGTTGAGATGAAAATGATCATTTCCCGCGATGAAGCGCAAAACAGAAGCGGTCTCCTCCCTGGAGGTGCCGGTCTCTACCAGCGCGGCACCTACCTGGCGCCCAAAGAGTGACGTTGCGGCCTTATTACGGTTGTGGCACTCATCGCCCATCTGCAAAGCCTGGGATATGATCGCCCGCACGTCAATCCCTCCGAGCGCTCTTATAGCGCGGCCAAGCGCCGGGCCAAGGACCTCCTGCATCCAGCGCAACCGCTCTATAACTTCAGGACCAAAAGCCCCAAAACGTAGTACCTTTCCCAGCCCCTCGTTCAATGTCGAGTATGTTCGATTGCCATGCGTCTTATCCTCAATAACAAATACAGGCATCGATGGTGAGGTAATACCTGCCATAGGTCCAACCGCGTTATAGTGATGACATGGTTCAAAGTCGAGCGCTCCCGACTCGGCCAGCGCCACTGCTTCTGACTCGTCTCTGGCCCATCCCTCATATATACAGGCTCCGATCACCGCTCCACGCATTGGGCCACACATACGTTCCCAGCCAATTGGAGGACCTGCATGCAGCAATTTGCGTTTCTGCAAAGCTGGTATGACCTCGTGTGCTGGCCGTACATCAACGATAACAGGGTGGGCGGAAAGCATGCGTTCAATCGCGACCTTGTTGGCTTCCTCTACCTTCGGATCAGCCAGCAGAGCCATTAACGCGTGCTGGTCACCGGCAGGCGGCCGCCACGCCACGCGAGTGACAGCAATACCCTGGGCTTCAATGGCATCCGCGAAGAGATCGGCACCAACATTGACCACGGTGAGACCTCTGTTCGTGTTTGGAATAGTATTCACAGTATCACCTCAAAATCTCGATGCAGCGCAGGGCCGCGTCGGCATTGCTGGTAAAAATCTCAGCCCCTGCTTCGCGCAGCTGCCTCGTCTGTACAGAAAGCCTTTGCGGATCGCCTTCTGTGCCACAGAGCGAAATCACGAAGGTGAGCGACCTGCCCTCGCGATTTGCCTGTTTACGCGCCGCAAGAATAGCCGGGCCATATACCGCAGCAGGGTCGGGATGCGAGCAATAGCCCAGGACGATATCAAGCAAAATGACGCCTACCCTGGGATTGCTCGCCTCTTCCTGGAGACGCTTCAAACGCAGACCCGGGTCAATCATGGGATGGGGGCGCCCACGTGTGTACTCGTCGGCGCCAAAATCAATTGCGCAATGCCCCTCTACGCGCTTTCCCTCCTCTACCAGCCGCCATTCTGGTTTAAGCGGAATATTGGAGTAAATAGCGCCAAGCGGTTTCGCCCAGAGGTGCATGGCCTCATCACAGAGTGTCCCACCTGAGAAGAGGGCTGAGAGGAATTGACCGCCCGCGCCATGCGTCTTAACCGGGGAAACCGGCTTCATCTCGTGGACTCGCCAGGTTCCCGTCATCGTGTCACTACCGCCACCCACGCTGACCGCTTTTCGCGCGGCCTCAGCTAATGTACGAGCCACCACCACACGATGCCCGTAGCGCTTCTCTAAAGCGCTATGATCCGCGCCAACGAAAATGACAATCACAGGTTTTTTCCCCTTGACGGCTACTTGCAACACTCGTTCGGCTACGGCAGGTGCGGGTGGTTTGGAGACCAGCACAATAACTTCTGTCTGCTCATCCTCCTGTAAAAGACGTAGTCCCTGCAAAGTGGTTATTGCTCCTACCTTTTCGGAAAGATCGCGACCACCACAACCAATCACCTGTGAGACCCCACCTCCCAGGCGTGCAATCACTGACATTACCTGCTGAATGCCCGTACCTGAGGCTCCCACGATACCTATTGGCCCAGATGGAACGACATTGACAAAACCCAGCCCAACCCCATTCAACATCGCTGTACCGCAATCAGGTCCCATGAACAGCAGCCCACGATCTTGCGCCAGGTGTTTCAAGGCAATTTCATCCTCTAGCGACACATTATCGCTGAAAAGGAAAACGTGTAAACCTGCACGCAACGCACGATCAGACTCCAGGGCCGCATACGGTCCAGGCACAGAAATAACTGCTAAACTGCTCTCCGGCTGGAGCTGTATCGCTTGCTCCAGTGAGCGCGGTTGTTTGTGACTACTCATGTCACCATCAACAGAGCTAACACCTGGACGTTGTGTCAGCTGCTCTTCGGCAGACTCCAGGGCTGCATCAGCGCTGCTCTCGTCGCTGGCCCGTACAACGAGTAAAACATCATCCGCCCCAGCATTACCTTCGAACGGTGTCAGCCCAGCCTCTTCCAAAAGATGCAAGTTTGCTGCTGTTGCCATAATGGCTGCGGCATCCTCAATCCCGTTCATACTGGTAAGTGCGCGTGCAACTTTCATGAGGGTAATCGAATCGAAATAGGTATTGCGTTTGACGCTAGCTTTAATGACCATTGGAGTTTGACCCTCTTTACTTCAAGTAATCCCTTATAAAGTTGACTATATTCTACATGAGGAAAGAGCAGAAAGAAAGTACACCAGGCCTTTTGCGAAGGCGCAAGAGCCACAAATCTCCTGATTCGCGGTGCTAACATGCTAGGTGGACCATCACTAGAAGAAGAAAAGAGGAGCAAGAGAGGGAGATATATTAAGCGAGATTGACCACACGCTAAATGACCGCGGTGGGATTCGAACCCACGACCACACGCTTAAAAGGCGCGTGCTCTACCACTGAGCTACACGGTCATGACCCTAGTTTACCATGAGCTGTCAAGAGAGAATATGGGGCTACCGGCGCGTGAAGTGATCTTTTAGGGTAGTATCAAGTTCCTCACAGATTTATTGAATATCGCTGAGAATATCATCGTTTTGATCTTGTTTGTTGACGTTTGACGTGATAAACTACTGCTAGTAGTTCAACAGACCCCTTGACCTAATCCTCTCAATCCGCTTCTATCCTTATTAGCTTCATCTACAACACACGCATCACACATACTTGACAGCGAAGTTGACAGCAGTTGAACAGGGTAGAGGTAACGAAGCCGAGCAATTTGTCCAAAGTCACCAGCAGTACGGGATCGATCTTATCGCGCCAACACGAGCCGATCACAAGTGGCAAGGAGTTAGTATATTTCACTCTTCTCACGCGATAAGCATACTGAGAAGAGACTATATCATTGGCACTATCTAGATGAAAGGGGAGGATGGCTCTAGCGGCGCTCTCTAGATGAAAGGGGAGGATGGCTCTAGCGGCGCTCTCAATGGAGTTCCATATGAAAGTGCCTGGGATCGTTAGTGTCAAAGACAATGGGGATAGGATCTCCTGCCCGCTGTCTGGGAGGGTAACGGAGAAGAGGGCTGCGAAACGTATAGATTTGTCCTGTCTGAGCATCTGTCCACGCGGCGAGAATACACCAGCCTCTCGTCCACGTGGTGGATTCCACCTGAACTTGTATCACGGTGGCAATGACTTGTCTCTCGTGCCTGCTCCTATTTCTTCTGTTGGCATTGATGATAATCACACCTACCTGCAAAGCCACTCCTAAAGCGCAGGCTATGGCAAGCAAATCAAATAGTAACTGAGACATAGATCATCAACTTCTTTAGAGTTACCTGTACTCAGGAGAGCGCTTCCTTT
>WNGK01007724.1_pt1 | contig 15963 bp, 16 predicted proteins | sample 5400601 | NCBI WGS metagenome assembly WNGK01 (sample SAMN13153376, study PRJNA577476) | soil metagenome | isolation source: 60 cm soil or saprolite under Garry oak tree replicate 1 | place: USA:California | collected 2016-06-15
GTGCGCGGAAACGCAGCCGCCACCATGAACTGCAGCTCGGTGCGGAAGAGCCCGATGCCGGCGGCTCCGGTCTCCTCGATATGCGGCAGATCGACGGCAAGGCCGGCATTGAGCATCAACGTCACTGGCACGCCGTCCTTGGTCACGCAGGGCCTGTCGCGCAGCGCGAGGTATTGCAATTGGCGGCGCGCGCGCAGCCGCACGCGCTCGATATAGGCGGCCTCCATGTCGGGCGATGGCCGCACATGCAGGTCGCCGGAGGAGCCGTCGACGATGATCGGGTCGCCGGGGTCGGCGACGCCAGTAGCGTTGGCGATCTCGCCAACGGCCGCGATGCCGAGCGCGCGGGCTACGATGGCCACATGCGAGGTCGGCCCGCCTTCCTCCAGCACGAGGCCGCGCAGGCGCTTGCGGTCGTAGTCGAGCAGCGCCGCCGGCCCCATGGAGCGGGCGACGACCACCGCGTTCTCAGGCAGTCGCTCGCGCGCGGGGGCGTGTTCCTGGCCGGTGAGCTGGCGCATGAGCCGGTTGGCGAGATCATCGAGGTCGTGCAGGCGCGTCGAGCCGATGCTCCCAGCCTCGGTCATAGGCGAACATGCGGTAGGCTTCGAGCACGTCGCGGTGCTCGCCGCCATCGGCGATCTCGCCGCGCTCGAGCAAGACATCGAGGTCGGAGCGTAGCACCTCGATGGCCGCTTCGAGGCGCTTGAGCTCCTTCGGTACGTCGTCAGCAATGAAGTTCGTGATGACCACGCGCGGCTCGTGCAGCACCACATGGCCGAGCGCGATTCCGTCATTGAGCGCAATGCCGGCGAGATGGAGCGGCCGCCGCGCAGCGGGCTCCGGCGCGCCGGGGCGGGCAAGCGAGGAGAGCTCGCCCGAGGCGATCATCTCGGCAAGCACCATGGCGGTCGTCTGCAGCGCCTCCTCTTCCTCCTCGGAATAGGTGCGCCGGGCCCGGTTCTGCACCACCAGCACACCGAGCGTGTTGCCTGCGCGCAGCACCGGCACACCGAGGAAGGCGTGGTAGATCTCCTCGCCGGTTTCCGGCCGGTAGGAGAAGGCAGGATGGCTCTGCGCCTCCGACAGGTTGATCGGGTTCGCCTCGCTGGCGACGAGGCCGACCAGGCCCTCGTCCGCTCGCAGCACCGTCTGGTGGACCGCCTCCTTCTTGAGCCCCTCGGTGGCGTAGAGCTCGAGCGTTCCGTCCACGCGCAGCACATAGACGGAGCAGACCTCCGCCACCATGTTGGCGGCGATCAGCACCACGATCTTGTCCAGGCGCTCCTGCGCGCTGACCGGCTCCGCCATCACCTCGCGAAGCCGGCGCAACAGCACGCGCGGACCGCCGAGCGCGCCACGCATGACGTGATCCCTCGGGCCGCATTGCGGCCGGAGCCGCTGGCCCCAGCCGGTCTCAATCGGGAGGTGTCCGCGGGCGCCGGCTGCCCGTGGCGGCTACAACCTCACAGGGCGTATAGCCAATGGCGGGCGAACGCCGCAAGCGCGAACCCGCTGCACCTCTCCCCAGTGCGCGAACAGGGAGCGGCAAGCCTCGCCTGCAGGACAAGTCATCCCTTATCCAGATCATAGAGACTATGCAGGGTGCGCACAGCCAGTTCCGTGTAGTTGGCGTCGATCAGGAGCGAGAATTTGATCTCGGAGGTGGTGATCGCTCGGATGTTGATGCGCCGCTCGGCCAGTGCCTTGAAAGCTTGGGCCGCGACTCCTGCGTGGCTGCGCATACCGATGCCGATCACAGAAATCTTGGCCACGTCGGTCGCCCCGTCGAGGCGCTCATAGCCGATCTCGGGCCGGGCCTTGGCGAGCACGTCGGCGGCGCGCTCGTAGTCGGCCGCCGGCACGGTAAAGGTGAGGTCGGTGGTCAGCCCGTCGGCGGAGACGTTCTGCACGATCATGTCGACATTGATGTTGGCTTCCGCGAGAGGCCCAAAAATCGCGGCGGCGACGCCGGGTTTGTCGGCGACCCGGCGGATCGAGATTTGCGCCTCGTCCTTGGAGAAGGCGATACCGGTGACCACCTGCTGTTCCACGATCTCCTCCTCGGCGCAAATCAGGGTTCCCGGCGGCTCGGCGCGCGGATCGATCGCGTCGGGCTTGTCGAAGCTCGAACGCACGAAAATACGCACATTGTGCACCATGCCGAGCTCGACCGAGCGCACCTGCATCACCTTTGCCCCGAGCGAAGCAAGCTCCAGCATCTCCTCATAGGCGATCTTGTCGAGCCGGCGCGCGCGGGCCACCACGCGGGGGTCGGTAGTGTAGACGCCGTCGACGTCGGTATAGATGTCGCAGCGCGCGGCGGCGATGGCGGCGGCGACGGCGACCGCCGAGGTGTCCGACCCGCCGCGCCCGAGCGTGGTGATTCGGCTCGTCTCCTGGTGCACGCCCTGGAACCCGGAAATGACCGCGACCTCGCCGCGCTCCTTGAAGCGCTTGATGATTTCGGCGCCGTTGATGTTGAGAATGCGCGCCCCGCCGTGCGCATTCGTGGTCAGGATCGGCAGTTGCCAGCCCTGCCAGGAGCGGGCGTTGACGCCCATCGCTTCGAGCGCGATGGCAAGGAGCCCGGCGGTGACCTGCTCGCCAGAAGCAACCACGGCATCATATTCGCGCGCATCGTGGAGCGGCGCGGCCTGCCGACACCATTCGACGAGCTGGTTGGTGGTACCAGCCATGGCCGAGACCACGACAGCGACCTCATGGCCGGCGTCGATCTCGCGCTTGACGTGGCGCGCTACATTGCGGGTGCGGTCGATGTCGGCGACCGACGTTCCGCCGAACTTCATCACTAGGCGGGCCATGGCGGGCTTCGCGGGACTCTCCTGCGCGGGGTGCGCGCTCGAGGCCGCTTCGACTGGAGCCCGGGCGCGAAAAGGCGCGTATACATGATGTACATAGCGGCGCGGTTTTGGCACCGCAACCGCGTCTTTGGAGAAGCTCCATGGCAACGAGGGCAAGTCCGGACGGCTCGACCGTCGACGACGCCGAGGTCGCGCGCTTCTCGGCGCTCGCCGACGAGTGGTGGGATTTCGGCGGCAAGATGGGCGTGCTGCATAAATTCAACCCGGTCCGGCTCGGCTATATCAAGGAGGCTGCCTGCCGGCAGTTCGAACGCGACGGGAAGCGGCTCGACAGCCTTGCGGGGCTGCGCATTCTCGACATCGGCTGCGGCGGTGGCATCCTGTGCGAGCCGCTGGCGCGGCTCGGTGCCGCCGTGGTCGGGGCCGATCCTGCGGCGGCCAATATCGAGGCGGCAAAGCTCCACGCCGCCGCGTCCGGGCTTGCGATCGATTATCGCTTCACCACGGCGGAGATGCTGGCGGATGCAAGCGAGCGCTTCGACGTGGTGCTCGCCATGGAGGTGGTCGAGCACGTCGCCGACATGCCGCTGTTCGTGAAGCGCTGCGCTGAGATGGTCGAGCCCGGAGGGCTGATGATCGCCGCGACCATCAACCGGACGCTCAAGAGCTTCGCGCTCGCCATCGTCGGCGCCGAATACGTGCTGCGCTGGCTGCCGCGCGGCACCCATCAATGGGACAAATTAGTGACCCCGAATGAGCTCGAAGCCGCACTGGAGCGGCACGGCCTGCGCGTCGTCGACGAAACGGGCGTGATCTACAATTTCTTCGCCGACCGCTGGCAAATATCCGCTGACATGGACGTGAACTATATGCTCACGGCGGAGAAGCTCGGGTCATGAGCTGCGAGCGGCCGAACGACGATAAACCCGAGTTCTGCTGCAAAGGGGGGAGGAGAGCTTGCTCTGGGCGCTGTTCACGCTCATCGCCGCGGCGAGCCAGACCGTGCGGAACGCCACCCAGCGCGAGCTCACTGCGACGCTCGGCACTGCCGGGGCGACGCATGTGCGCTTCCTGTTCGGCTTCCCATTCGCGCTCCTCTTCCTCGCCGTCGTGCTGCTCGCAAGCGGCGAGGCGCTGCCGCGGCCGGGGATGGTCTACTGGACCTGGGTGATGGATGGGGCGCTGGCGCAGATCGCGGCCACAGCGCTGATGCTCGCCGCGATGAACGAGCGCTCTTTCGTGGTCGTCTACGCCTATATCAAAACCGAGCCGGTGCAGGCCGCCCTGTTCGGCCTCGTCTTTCTCGGCGACGCCGTGACGCCGGCAATGGCGGCCTCGATCCTCATCGCCACCACCGGCGTGATCGTCATGGCGCTCAAGCCCGGCACGACGCTTGCCTTCAAGGCGACGCTGCTCGGGGTTGGCGCCGGCGCAATGTTTGCGCTCTCCGCGGTCGGTTTCCGCGGGGCGATTCTCAGCCTCGACCTGCCGAACTACGTCATGGCGGCGACCTACACCATGGTGATCGGGCTGGCGATCCAGGTGGTCCTGCTGTCGCTCTATCTGAGGCTGCGCAATCCAGCCGTCATGCGGGCGATCTTCCGGGCTTGGCAGCCCTCGATGCTCGCCGGCTTTCTGGGCGCGCTCGCCTCGCAATTCTGGTTCCTCGCCTTTGCGCTTGCGACCGCGGCGAGTGTACGTACGCTCGCGCTGGTCGAGGTACTTTTCGCGCAGGCGATCTCGCGCTTCATCTTCAAGCAGGCCACGACAGCCAGGGAAGCCATCGGCATTGTGCTGATCGTGCTCGGCGTCGCGCTGCTGCTCTGGGCGTCTTGACGTTCGACCGCGACACCTCAATCTTCCCCTGCAAAGGACCTGCAAAGGGAGGACGGGCGAGCGAAGAGCCAGATGGGGTCGATGCGCGTAGTGGTCTTTCCCGGATCGCCTTTAGGGCGTCACGCTAATTCCGTTCGTCGGGCAGCATCGGCAAGGGGTGGAACTCGATCCCCTCCTCGTGCATTTCCTTCGCCTCCTGCGGGGAGGCCTCGCCGTAGATCGAACGGTGGTCGACCTCGCCGTAGTGCATTTTGCGCGCTTCCTCGGGGAATTTCGGGCCGACATAGTCGGCGTTTTTGGTGAGGTGCTCGCGCAGCTCCTTGAGCTTGGCGCGGAACTCACGCTCCTGCGGCGATATCATAGCGACCGGCGCCTTGTCGGCGGCGGGGGACGGCTCGGGTGATTCAGCTGATGCAGCGAACGCGGCTAATTCATTCGATACGGCAGGCGCAGGCGCCTCGCCGCGCTTCGTTGCGCCAGCGAGACGCGGCGACATGATCGCCTTCTCAACCTTGGTCTCGCCGCAGACCGGGCAACTCATAAGGCCGCGCTTCGCCTGCTTGTCAAAGCTGGCGGAGTTCTGGAACCAGCTCTCGAAGGAATGCCCCTTCGCGCAGACGAGCGCGTAGCGGATCATCGCTCGCCTCCGACCGCGTGGAGCGGCGCGCGCTCCGCCGGCGAGACCAGCTCGAAGCGCCGTCCATGCTGCAGCGAGGGAATGCGGGAACGCGCAGCGACGACTTCCGCCGGATCGATCTTGGCCATGATGATGCCCGGCTCTGTTCCGCCCTCGGCAAGGATACGGCCCCAAGGATCAACGATTAGTGAATGGCCGAATGTCTCACGGCCGTTCTCGTGCAGGCCGCCTTGCGCGGCGGCGAGGACGAACGAGCCGTTCTCGATTGCGCGCGCGCGGATGAGCACGTGCCAGTGCGCTTCGCCGGTCTGCCGCGTGAAGGCGGCCGGCACGGTGATGAAGAAGCTTCCGGCTTCCGCCAGCGCGCGGTAGAGCGCGGGAAAGCGCAGGTCGTAGCAAATGGTGAGCCCGAGCCGCCCCCATGGCAGGTCGGTCACGACGGCGTTCTCGCCCGGGCGGAAATTGCGCGACTCGCGGTAGCTCTCGCCGCCCGCGAGGTCGACGTCGAACATATGGATCTTGTCATAGCGCGCAACGATCTCGCCCGAGGGATCGATCAGGAACGAGCGGTTGACCGCGCGCTCGGCTGAAATCTTGATCGCGAGCGAGCCGATGTGGACATAGATGCCGAGTTTGCGCGCAAGTTCGCACAGGCGCGCAAGGCAGGGGTCTTCCTCCTCCGCCACCATGGTCGCGAACAGCCGCTCGCGCTTGATATCCATGACATTGGTCATCTCGGGCGTGAGCGCGTAGTCGGCGCCGGCAGCCTTGGCCTGTTCGATCAATGCCACGGCGGTCTCGAGATTGGCCGCGGGCACAAGGCCTGCGCGCATCTGCACGAGGCCGACGGTGAAGGTGGCATTGTTGGCGGTCGTCATTCGCACAGTCCCTATTCGGCCGCGAGCTGTGAAATGCCCGCAGCCGAGAGCATAGCATCGAGCTTGCCCATCCGCTGGAGCTGGTGGAGCTCCTCCGCGCCTCCGATGTGGGCCGAGCCGATGAAGATTTGCGGCACGGTGTAACGCCCTTGGGCGCGTTCGACCATCCTGTCCCGCCCGTCCCGATCGTCGGTCACATCGATCTCGGTAAACAGAATCCCCTTGCGCGTGAGGAGCGCCTTGGCCGAGCGGCAATAGGAACAATAGCGCGTGGTGTAAATCTCGACCTGTGCCATGGTAGGGTGCCAATTCTCGCACTTCTATATGGGAGGGCGAACCGCCGCCACAACCCGGGCGAAGACCAGCACGTCGACCTGGGCGGCGCCAGCGCGCATGAGCGCCCGCGCGCAGGCGTCGACCGTCGCCCCTGAGGTGAGCACGTCGTCGACCAGGACGAGCGTCTGCCCCTCGATTTTGGCCTTGGCGGACAGGGGCACGCGGAACGCGCCCTGGACGTTGAGCGCGCGCTCTGACTGGGAAAGCCCGACCTGCTGGGGTGTTGATTTGACGCGCTTGAGCGCGGTGTGGGCAACCGGCACCAGGCAGGCCTTGGAGATGACCTCGCAGAGCAGCGCCGATTGATTGAAGCGCCGCGCCCATTGGCGGCGCCAATGCAGGGGCACCGGGATGATCGCGTCAGCGCTGGCGAGGAGTTCGCGGCCGGCATGGGCCATCCAGCGCCCCATGGTTGGGGCGAGGTCGAGCCGGTCGCCGTATTTCAGCGCATGGACGAGCACGCGGGAGATGTCGTCGTAGCGCACGGCGGCTCGGGCGCGGTTATAGGCCGGGGGATCGGCGATCGCCTCCATCGACAGGATGCCGGGGCCGGGATCATAGGGGAACGGGATGCCGAGCCGCTCGCAATAGGGCCGCGCAATGAAGGAAAGCTTCGACCAGCAGCGCGCGCACAGTCCCTCGCCGCCGACCGGCTCGCGGCACGCCGGGCAAAGCTGTGGTAGCGCGACGTCGGCCGCGAGCCCGAGGGTCGCGCGTAACGCGCTGGTCAATCGGCCAAAGCGCCGGGACCGGGCTTCCGTCGTCGTGATCTCCGCGTGCATGCCCAAACGGTATCGCCCCTTCGTGGTGGTCGTAAAGGCCGGCGCAAGCGGGGAAGAGGTAAACTGGCGCTGCTCGCGGGAAATGTCCCGCTGCTGCGCCGCCCGTCGGCGCATGCCAGAATAGGCCGATGCCGCAGAGTCCCGTCATCTTCGATCGCCATCTGTTGCGCGTCCGCCGCCGTCGCGCGGCGGCGCTCGGCCGCTCCACCTTCCTCATCGAGCGCGTGGCGGAGGATCTCGCCGATCGGCTGACGACGGTGCTGCGCCGGTTCGAATGGGCGCTCGATCTCGGCACGCCGACAGATGCCCTGCGCCGGGCGCTCGCGGCGAGCGGAAAGGTGGAAAACATCATCGCCGCCGACGCACTGGCCGGTGCCGCGGCGGGGGCCGGCCTCGTGGTGGCGGCCGAGGAGGAGCTGCTGCCGTTCCGCGACGGCTCGCTCGATCTGGTCGCGTCTGCGCTCGCGCTGCAGTTCGTCAACGACCTGCCGGGCGCGCTGGTCCAGGTCCGCCGCGCGCTCAAGCCGGACGGGCTTTTCCTTGCCGCGCTCGCCGGCGGCGACACGCTCACCGAGCTCCGCGCGTCTTTCGCCGCGGCCGAGGCGGAGATGGAGGCCGGCATCTCGCCGCGCGTCGCGCCGTTCGCCGATCTGCGCGACCTCGGCGCGCTCCTTCAGCGCGCAGGCTTTGCTTTGCCGGTGACCGACGTTGACCGACTTACCGTGCGCTATGCTTCGCCATTCGCGCTCATGCACGATCTGCGGCGAATGGGCGCGACCAACGCACTCCTCGAGCGCCGGCGGCAGCCGCTTGGCCGCGCGACCTTGATGCGGATGGCGGAAGTCTATGGCGAACGATATTGCGACCCGGACGGCCGCATCCGGGCGACGTTTGAGATCGTCTGGCTCTCCGGCTGGGCTCCGCACGAAAGCCAGCAGCAGCCGCTCCGGCCCGGCTCGGCGCGAATTCGGCTCGCCGACGCGCTGAACACGCGTGAATTTCCCGCGGGAGAAAAGGCCGGCCGATGACTCGGTCTCGAAGACTTTAGAACATCGCGGCGATCGCGTCGTAGAAATTCGTCTTCAGCGAGGAACCGACGCTAAACGCGGTAGTAGCGACGGCAAGGCCGATGCCGGAAGCCATGAGAGCGTATTCGATCGCGGTGGCGCCCCCCTCGTTTGCGGCCACGCGTGCGCGCAGTAGCGCGAGCGTCGAAACCAGCGTCAGCTTCTTTCTGGACATGGGCTCTTCCTGTTCCGCCTTCCGGCATTGAGGTCACAACAGCGTCGTCAGGTGCGAGATCAGTGGCAGGTCCGCCGGCGGCATCGGATAGTCCTTGAGCCGACTTAGCCGCACCCAGGCGAGTTCCTGGCCCTCCTGCGCTCGCGCGATTCCCTCCCAGCGCCGGCAGACATAAAGCGGCATCAGGAGATGAAAATCCGGATAACTGTGGCTCGCGAAGGTGAGCGGTGCGAGACACTCCTCCTTGACGATGATGTTCAGCTCCTCTTTCAGCTCTCGGATCAGGGTCTCCTCGGGCCGCTCGCCCGCCTCGACCTTGCCACCGGGGAACTCCCACAGGCCGGCCATCGGCCTGCCCGCCGGACGTTGCGCGATCAAGACGCGCCCGTCCGCATCGACGAGCGCGCAAGCGGCGACGAGGACGACCTTCACGCTCACGGCCCGGCACCGGATGCTAGGGAACTCGGGGTTAAGGACAGTTCAATCCAATTCACGAAATCATCGGTCTGATTGCGCTGGTTAATTGAAGGTTAAAGGTGGGTGTAAGACTTCGTTGTGTCACGGCCGCAATCTGCGTGCTGTCGGCCGATCCTTCAATAGGATTGCAGCACTCAATAGTCGGCCTTGATCACTCGATCGCCCACGTGATGTCGACTTCTGCGCTGATATCGATAACGCCGATTGCGACCGGGACCGCCGTCCTTGCCGCGGAACGGACCGGCATGTCAAACAGCCCATCAGCGAATCGGACCTCGGTCCGCGGCGGATGGACAATCTCATGGATCGGTCCGAGCTTAACCTTGGCTGCTTCCGCCAGTCGCTGCGCTTGATTCATCGCATTTTCGACCGCTTTGGTCCGTGCTTCGTCGGTGAATTTTTCCGGATTGGACACGCCGAATTGCACGCCGTTGATATTGGTTGCGCCTTGATCGAGAACTTGGCGCATGAATGCGCCGAGACGAGCAATATCCTTGAGCTTCACATGCACTGTGTTGAGGGCATTGTAGCCGTCGGGCTCCTGTCGCATGGTCCCGTTCGGATCGCGGACGTTTTTGAAAGCCGGGCCCAAATTGATGGCGTCCGTTTGGATGTCCTGTTCGCCGACGCCGAAGCTCTTGGAGAAGTCGATGATCTTGCGGGCGACGGCGGAGTTCTGGTCAAGCGCAGCCGTCGGGGACGACGCTCTGTTCGAAATGCCCACTCGGACAGTCGCGTGGTCGGGCACCACTTGCACAGTGGCGCGGCCAAGAACTCGAATCTTGCCGTCACGAACCGCCTGAGCCGAGGTCGCCGGCGGGAATGCTGTCGCGAGGCAAGCGACAGCGGCAATGACGATCAAGGCAAACTGCTTCATGACCGGTAATCCCCGTTGATCGCGACATAATCCTTGGTGAGGTCGCAGGTGAGCACCCGGTCGCGCCCGCGCCCGAGCCCGAGCGCCACCTTCAGCGAGATTTTGGGGTCTTTCATGGCGGCCGAAACCTTGGCCTCGTCGTAGCAGGGGTCGCGCGCGCCCTTGTGGGCGACGCGGATGCCGCCGAACCAGATCGAAAGCTTGTCGCGGTCCGCTGGTTCGCCAGCCTTGCCCACCGCCATCACGACGCGGCCCCAATTGGCGTCCTCGCCGGCAATCGCGGTCTTGACCAGCGGGGAATTCGCGATCGACATGGCGATCTTGCGTGCCGAGGTCTTCGATACCGCCCCCTCGACCTCGATCTCGACCAGCTTGCGCGCGCCTTCGCCGTCGCGGGCAACCTGCTCGGCGAGATCGCCGAGCACCATCACGAACGCCTCGCGGAAGCTGGCGAGGCGCCGGTCGGTCGCATTGCCGATTTTTGGCGCCCCGCGCGCGGAAGCAGCGCCGGTGGCGAAGGCCATCAGGGTGTCGGAGGTCGAGGTATCGCCGTCGATGGTCACGGCGTTGAAGGTATCGCCGACCGCATCCTTGAGGATTTTCTGCAACGCGGGGGCCGCGACCGGCGCGTCGGTGAAGACGAAGGACAGCATCGTCGCCATGTCGGGTGCGATCATGCCGGCGCCCTTGGCGATGCCGTTGATCGTGACGATTCCCTTCCCGATGCTGGTACTGGCAGTTGCGACCTTGGGAAAGGTATCGGTCGTCATGATCGCCTTGGCCGCATCGAGCCAGCCGCCGCCCTGCGCATCGGCGACCAACCCCTCCATCACGCGGTCGAATGCGCTGACGTCGAGGGGTTCGCCGATGACGCCGGTCGAGGCGAGAAACACCTCGTCTGGCCTGCAGCGGACGACCTTGGCGGCGAGATTGGCGGTGAGCTTGCAGGCCTCGCGCCCGGTCCTGCCGGTGAACGCATTGGCGTTGCCGGAATTGACCACGAGCGCCCGCGCCTTCCGGCCGCTAAGCTTGGCGCGGCACCATTCGACTGGCGCCGACGGGCACTTCGAGCGAGTGAAGACACCGGCAGCCGTCGTGCCCTGGTCGAGCAGCACGAGCAGCACGTCGCTGCGCCCTTGATAGCGGATGCCGGCGGCGGCAGTCGCGAGTCGCACGCCATCGATCCGTGGCATGTCGGGCACGGTTCTGGGCGCGAGGGGAGAAATGGCGGCGGACATGGTGCATCGCCTCGACGTTGGTCGTGCGGGCTCTCCCCGCCCACCCATGCAGCGCTTGCGTTAAGGCCCGATGGATTGCCCGGGTCAAGCCACTGCCCGGTTGGGTGTTTCAACTTGGGGCTCGCTCAGGTGCGCCCCTTCCCCTTCGGCGGGTGAATGATGGCGAGGCCGCGGCGCCTTCGGTGCCGCGCTTCACTTCTTCATCGGCTCGGCCGGCTTTGCCGGCTCGCCGGGCTTCGGGGCGGGCCTGTCGAGACGCTCGATCTTGGCGCCTTCGCGGAGCTGGGCGACCAATTCGGTCTGCGCGCGGCGCGCGATAAAGGCCTCGATCTGATCCTTGACCTGCTCGAATTCCGGAGGCTTGCGGTTGCGCCGGTCCTCAAGCTTGATGATGTGCCAACCGAACTGCGTTTTCACCGGATTGGAGAGCTGTCCCGGGTACATTTTGAACGCGACCTCGGCGAATTCGGGCACCATTTGCGTCTTGGTGAAATAGCCGAGATCACCGCCCTGGGCTGCGGCAGTCGGGTCCTTCGACTTTTCCGTGGCGAGCGCCGCGAAATCGCCGCCCTTGTTGAGGTCTTCGAGGATCGACTTGGCTTCGTCCTCGGTCTCGACCAGGATGTGGCGGGCGCGCACCTCCTCCTCTTGTTGCGGAGGAAAGCCTGCCGGCGCTTGAACTCCGGGTTGTCCGCGAGGTTCCTCTGATCGGCCGCCTGCGAGGCGAGGATGATATCGGTGAGATAGGCGATAAGCTGCTCGCGCTTGACGTCGGGCGACGCCGCGTGGAGCTGCTCGGGGTTGAAGTCGTCCTCGGCGAGCGCGAGGTCGCTCTGCCTGATCTCGATGCCGTTGACGCGCGCGATCACCGCATCGGAGGGAGAGGCAGCCTCCGGCTGGGCCGGTTGGGACGACGAATTCTTCGAGCAGCCGCCAGCCGCCGGCAGGATAAGCAGCGCGAGCGCTGCCACTATTGCGAATTTCGTCCCGCGCGGGCGGGCCGTGAACATCGGGTTGGCGCAGAAGGGGGAATTCGGCGAAGTCATGGCACGGTCCTCAAGCGATGCAGCGGCCGCCGGCGGCGGACGCGTCGGACAGTCGCGCAATCGCTCCCCCTTTGCAATGGCCGAAATAATGGCGATTTTGACGATAACGTGAGCGGGAATGGCCAATTGACAAGGAAGTGCCCCCCTCCTATGTCTCGGCAAAACCCGGCCGCTCCGGCCGCAAACTGCCGTTTGCACGAATGAAGCTCGAGAGAGTGCCGGTTCCGGCATGCCGCGGCAATTCAATGAACGCGCGATTGTATGGCCGCGACAAAGATTGGGCTTCACGATGGTCGGGGCCCCGCGCTGTGTCGATTTCTGGTAGATTGGCAAAGTCGATTGGCGAACCGGCCCCTGAAAGGACCTCCTGAATGATCGCCGCGCTCGCCCGCAAGCTGTTCGGCTCCTCCAATGAGCGGCGCATCAGGAGCTATCAGCCGCGCGTGGATGCGATCAACGCGCTCGAGAAGGAGCTCGAGAAGCTCTCCGACGAGGCGCTACGCGCGCGCACCGAGGACTTCAAGAAGCAGGTCGCCGACGGTACCGCGCTCGACGACATTCTGGTGCCAGCCTTCGCAACCGTGCGCGAGGCCTCGAAGCGGACCTTGGGCCAGCGTCATTTCGACGTGCAGCTCGTCGGCGGCATGGTCCTGCACGAGGGACGGATCGCCGAGATGAAGACCGGCGAAGGCAAGACGCTGGTGGCCACCCTGCCGGTCTACCTCAACGCGCTCGCCGGCCGCGGCGTCCACGTTGTCACCGTTAACGATTACCTCGCCCGGCGCGACGCCGAATGGATGGGGCAGATCTACAACTTCCTCGGCCTCAAGGTCGGCGTCATCGTGCATGGGCTCGATGACGAGCAGCGCAAGCAGTCCTATGACTGCGACATCACTTACGGCACCAACAACGAATACGGCTTCGACTATCTGCGCGACAACATGAAGTACCGGCTGGAGGACATGGTCCAGCGCGGGCACATTTACGCCATCGTAGACGAGGTCGATTCGATCCTGATCGACGAGGCGAGGACGCCGCTCATCATCTCGGGCCCGCTCGATGACCGCTCGGATTTCTACAACACCATCGACGCCTATATCCCCAGGCTGGTGAAGAGCGACTACGAGGTCGACGAGAAGCAGCGCACGGTCACGCTGACCGAAGCCGGCATGGAGAAGATGGAGCAGACGCTCCGCGCGGACAACTTGCTCAAGGGCGACTCGCTCTACGACGTCGAGAACGTCTCGACCGTTCACCACGTCAATCAGGCGCTGCGCGCGCACAAGCTCTTTCAGCGCGACAAGGACTATATCGTGCGCAACGCCGAGGTCGTCATCATCGACGAGTTCACCGGCCGCATGATGCCCGGCCGGCGTTATTCGGAGGGCCTACACCAGGCGCTGGAGGCGAAGGAGCATCAGCCGATCCAGCCGGAGAACCAGACGCTCGCCTCGATCACCTTCCAGAACTATTTCCGCATGTACGAAAAACTCGCCGGGATGACCGGCACGGCGCTGACGGAGGCGGACGAGTTCATCGACATCTATAACCTCGAAGTGCTCGAAGTCCCGACCAACATGCCGATGATCCGCGTCGACGACGACGACGAGGTCTATCGCACCGGGGCCGAGAAGTATCGCGCGATCCTGGAGCTCATCGAAGACTGCAAGCAGCGCGGCCAGCCGGTGCTGGTCGGCACCACCTCGATCGAGAAGTCCGAGCAGCTCGCCGAGATGCTGCGCCAGCGTGGCTGGGAGCAGCACGATTTCGCCGACCCCAATGCCTTCGCCGCGCTCTACTCGGGCGACGACGGCGCCTCGAGAGCCAAGGTGTTTGCCATCCTCAATGCCCGCTACCACGAGCAGGAGGCCTATATCATCGCGCAGGCCGGCGTGCCGGGCGCGGTGACGATCGCCACCAACATGGCCGGCCGCGGCACCGACATTCAGCTCGGCGGCAACGCCGACATGCGCATCAAGCAGGAGCTCAAGGACGTCAGCAACGATACCGGCGAGCGCGACTCCCGGGCGGCGGCCGGCGGGCTGTTCGTGCTCGGCACGGAGCGCCATGAGAGCCGGCGCATCGACAACCAGCTCCGCGGCCGCTCCGGTCGCCAGGGCGACCCCGGGCATTCGAAATTCTTCCTTTCGCTCGAAGACGACCTGATGCGGATCTTCGGGTCGGACAAGCTCGACACCATGCTGCAGCGGCTCGGCCTCAAGGAGAACGAGGCGATCGTTCATTCCTGGATCAACAAGGCATTGGAGAAGGCGCAGCAGAAGGTCGAGGCGCGCAACTTCGACATCCGCAAGAACCTGCTCAAGTTCGACAATGTGATGAACGACCAGCGCAAGGTGATCTTCGAGCAGCGGGTCGAGTGGATGCGCGACGAAGCGGTGGCCGAGATCGTCGCCGACATGCGTCACGCCGCAGTCGAGGAACTGGTCGCCAAGCACGTGCCCGAGAACGCCTATCCCGAGCAGTGGGACACCGCTGGCCTCAAGGAGGAGCTCAAGGGCGTCCTCGGCCTCGATCTTCCGGTGGATGAGTGGGCCAAGGAGGAGGGCATCGCCGACGAGGAACTGATCACACGCGTCGAGCGGCGCGCCGACGAGCACATGGCCGCCAAGGTCGCCCAATGGGGCGCCGAACTGATGCGCTCGGTCGAGAGGACGATTCTCCTGCAGATCCTCGACCACCTCTGGCGCGAGCATCTCGTCATGCTCGAGCACCTGCGTCAGGTGATCGGCTTGCGGGGCTATGCCCAGCGCGATCCGCTCAACGAGTACAAGGCGGAAGCGTTCAACCTGTTCGAGGCGATGAGCCAGAACCTGCGCCGGGCGGTCACCGCCCAGCTGATGCGGCTCGAAATCGTCACTGCGCCACCGCCCGAGGAGCAGCAGCCGAACCTGCCTTACATGGAAGCCCATCACGTCAATCCGGCAACCGGCGAGGATGACATGGCGTTCGCGGATGCGCCGCTCGCGCCTGCCTTTGCCGGCAATGGCAATGGCGTCGCGCGCTCCGCCGCGCGCAATCCTCGCGATCCCTCGAGCTGGGGCAAGGTTGGCCGCAACGAATCCTGCCCCTGCGGCTCAGGCAAGAAATACAAGCACTGCCACGGGCGATTCGCGTAATCAGACGACAGACGACGGACGTCAGAGGACGGAAAGACTGGCTCTTCCCGTCATCTGTCGTCTGTCGTCTGATTAGCGCCAGGGGCCGAAGCGGTTGTCGAAGGTGCCGGCCGGCACTGTCGGCTGCGCGCCGTTGAGAAGGCTCGCGCTGCTCGCCGGCTTCGTCTGCGGATCGGCATTCGCCTCTTGCGACTCGGGCCTTTGCTGCGGACGGATCGCGCCCGCATTGGCGGTGGGCTTCGCCTCGCCCGGCGACTTCAGCCGGGGGGCGGCAGCGATTTGGGCGGGCTTGGCCGCTGGCTTCGATTTCGGCGTCGGCGCATCGGCCGTAGGCTCAGAGCCGCGCAATCCGACCAGACGCGACATGCGGTCGATCACGCCACCGGAACTCGCCTGCTCCTTGCCGCCGGAGGAGAACAGACCACCGAACAGGCCGCCAGGGCTATCCTCACGGCTCGCCACGCGGGTCGCGGCCCGCGACGATTCGCGTGGCACCGAAACATCGGCCGCAGTCACGCTGCCGGTCGATTGGTCGGGCGGGCGCTCGCCGCCAGGGAGTCGAATATTGCCGGGGATCGTGCCTGCGGACACCACGACCGGCGCCCGAACGACCCCGTCGGAATCGACATTGTACGGCTTCACCGCGGCAAGG
>WNGK01003940.1_pt1 | contig 15961 bp, 20 predicted proteins | sample 5400601 | NCBI WGS metagenome assembly WNGK01 (sample SAMN13153376, study PRJNA577476) | soil metagenome | isolation source: 60 cm soil or saprolite under Garry oak tree replicate 1 | place: USA:California | collected 2016-06-15
CCATACCGCTCCACCCACTCGGTTGGCACGTGGGCGCGAACCCACTCGGGGGCTATCGCCGAGAGTACGTTCAAGACATAGACCATGGTCTGAGCCACACACAGCGTGCGATTGAGTGCGCGGATCTTGGCCAAGACATGGGTCGAGTCGGTGCGCTGCCGTCCGTGAGCTTTGAGCCATCCACCCTCCCGACACCCCTCCAGGAGCAGATCCAACAGACGCTGTTCCGCATGGCCCTCGACGAGGCGTGCGCGAAATTCGGAGAGCACGGTGTGATCAAAACCCGTGTCCGTCAGTTCCAGGCTGAGCGCATATTTCCAAGCCAACCGATCGCGCATGGCGTCAGCAGCTTGCCGATCCGTCAAGTTTTCCATGAATTGGAACACCGTCACCAGCGCCAAGCGCCAGGGGGCAAAAGCGGGCTGGCCATGCGTAGGAAACAGATCAGCAAACGTCTCATCGGGGTAAATCGTTCCCAGTGTGTCACGCACTTGCATGAAGACATTGCCATGGGGAAAGACCGCCTGAGCCACACGAGCCGTTTCTTCTGGAACTGGTGGGATGGGCAGAGCTTTGAGTGACATCGAAGACCTCCTTGTGAGCAAGTAGCAAACTGTTCATTCCCTCCATGTTACTGGATGAGGTCGAGTCTCTCTTCGACTTCGCCACCAGTATCAAGGCCATGAGCCAATAAGCTGGTGATTTCTTTGCAATTACTCTGTTGAAAGCATCTCTACTTTTTTAGCCTGGGGAGCCATTCTATAGGCAAATGGAAGAGAGAGTGAACTGAGAGTCACGAGCATACTTGCAAGTTTCCACCAGCTTATTTCCAAAATTTACACCCATAGACTAAAACTTGCCGAGCCAAAGTACATCTGCGAAAATTTTGTTACGCGTCAAAGTGGTATTTGTCGATGAAGCACAGCATCTGATGTCTGTCGATATCCCTCACAAGCCCACGTCGCAACTGGATTGGCTGAAAACGTTAACAAACCGTACCAACGTGCTGCATGTGTTAGCGGGCAATTTTGATCTGTATGACTTCTGCCATCTCAATGGGCAAGCTGGCCGACGCATGCGAGACCTCTTTTTCCCTCGATACCATTTTGACAAGGAAGTTGAGTGCTCCGAATTTGTGGGAGCGCTCCGCACGCTCCTGGAACAGGTGCCGCTCATCGTCGATGTTCCGGGCCTGTTGACCCACTGGCGCTGGTTTGGAGAGTGGAGCCTGGGGTGCATCGGCGTGTTGAGTGATTGGATCGTCGAAACGGTGGATGCGCTCTACCGCCTGGGGGCAACCACCTTAACCATTGATGCGTTGCAAAAGCATGCCTTGCCGCCTGGCTTGCGGGCGCGTATGGAAAGTGAGGCCCGTGCAGGGGAATTCAAAATGGACCAGGCAAAAGCCCAGAGCGAGCAAGAACTCCAGCGGTTACTTGGAAATCCAATACCTGTTCCTGGCACCGCTCCGGCCACGACGCATCACGCAAATGGAGCGAGCGCATCCACTCCATCACCTGACACGCACCCTCGCACGCACGGTCAAACACGGGTGGAGCGTGCGGCAAACCGCGACCCCGTGGGAGATCAGATACAGACCGCCAAGACACCCAAATGCACCTTTTCTGGGGTAGTGGTTCGCATTGACCTCAAGCGTTTTCTGGACAGTGATGTTGCGCTCGTGGAATGCCCCGACTGTGCTAGCACGCGCACCCTCGAACCACATGGTGGGGTCCTGCGGTTCAAGTCTCATGACAAACGCAAAACCCGTACTCCCAATACCGAGCAACGATGGGCACGGCTTGATTCGGACTGGGATGTCGTTGGCAGCTAAAAAGATGTCTAGTTGGAAGGATTATACAATGAATTGGTCAGATGCAGAAAGACAGCTTGCGGAAGAAGAAAGAAAACGGAAAGCAGATGCAGAACGTGAAGCTGCATGGCAAGCAGAGCGGCTGAGGGAAGAGCAGATCAGCAGTTATAGAGTACAGCAGTTCTTGGCTACTATGAAAAAAGCGGGCAATCCAGGGATACGATATGAGAATCCCCTCGATTGGCTAAGAAGAAAGGGGTATTGGGAGTATCATGGGTCGGATTTCATGCGTGCTTGGGTGTGTACTGATGGAACATATGTATGTAAATGCCCTGATGACAGTCCTGGTGGCGCTCGGGGCGGTCCATATCATGTTGTAAAGATGCTTACAGGTATACTGCGAAGTTATAATGTTCTAATGCCAGAGGATTAACTGCAATACTAAAGCTCCTCCCTAGAGTGCAGTTCACCAAGACAGTTGATGTAGTTTCGCAGGGGAAAGTTCGTATTTACAGTCAGATCGTGGGCAGTATAGAGTGGAGAAACAGTCATGCAGAAGTGGGAATATCTTGTGATTACATACACAAACCAAGAGGGCAAGTCCTATGTGGTCTCGATCAATGGCGTATCGACATTCACACCGCCTCAGTTTCCGTTCGACCCACCGAATGCCCCCGAGTTTTTCCCATACCTCACCCAACTCGGAGAACAGGGATGGGAATTAGTGGATATCGGCTATAGTACACAGTGGGTATTTAAGCGCCTAAAGCCCTAGCTGGTGGTTGAGTACTCCATAAGTCTACCGCTTGCGGGTAGGCAAGAGAATGCGCGGCCTGTTAGTGCCATGATATGGAGTGGTTTATCCAGGAACATTTCTACGAGTGCTTATGTACCAGCTGCTCACACATTTCGGGTCATTTCCCAGGAAAAAGCGAAAAGATATGTGTCAATTTTCATGCGTTAGAACAGAAACAACGATGTGTTTTCTGTTTTTGAACGTGTGCCGTCACCGGGAAATTTTATATGGCAGTGCTGCTGCTGCTCTTATTCTCCTTCTTTGGCTTCTCTGGCTTCTTTACAGAGATTTGACGAAAAGTTATTCGTCTGAAAAAACGAAGTTTTATGGTTCTTACGCAGGTTTGCTGATTCTAAGAAATGATGAGTTGAAGATGAAAGAGCACATCAGCTTGTAGAGTCAATAGTTTCACCTCTGACTGAAGAGCTACTGTTCGAGATCAGCAAACCTGCGTAAGAACCGTTTTATGGATCTTACGCAAGTTTGCTGATAGTGGAAAGAAACACTTCCGTTGGAAACGTGCCGATGTGCTCCGCAAGCCAAACAGCTTTTTCGACCTTCTCTGATCAGTTGCTCGAATCAGCAAACTTGCGTAAGATTCGTTTTATTAGTCAATCAACAATCACGAGAAGGAGACTGTAAGGAGTCAAATAGGACATAGGCCTGCGCTGTATATGTCAAAGCGTGCTCGAAGTCCTCCTCTTCATAGGCCAAGGCCCCCAACTGTCCAAGGGTCGTGGCTCGCCCGCTCTGGTCTCCCAGCTGCTCGAAGATTTCCAGGCATTGCTCATAGAGCCGCCGCGCCTCCGGGTAGCCCCCTAGCAAGTAGGCGATATTCCCTAATTGGTGCAGAGTAGCGGCTCGCCCATGCTGGTCCCCCAGCTGCTCGTAGAGTGCCAGGCTCTGTCCATAGAGCCGCCGTGCCTCCTCGTAATCTCTCTGCTCCTGGGCAATCGCCTCCAGGTTGTGCAGAGTCTTGGCTTGACCGCGCTGGTCCCCCAGCCACTTTTCGATTTTCAGGCATTGCTCATAAAGCCGCCGCGCCTCTGCGTAATCTCCCTGCTCCTGGGCAATCCCCCCCAAGTTGTACAGCACAGCAGCCAGTCCATGCTGATCGCCCAGCCGCTCGAAGATTTCCAGGCATTGCCTACAGAGTCGCCGGGCTTCCTCGTAGTCCGCCTGCTGAAGGGCAATCATGCCCAAGGGCCCAAGCGTATCCACTCGTCCCCGCTGGTCTCCCAACCGCTCGTAGATTTCCAGGCATTGTCCATAGAGCCGCTGCGCCTCTGCAGTTGGGCAATCGCTCCTAAGTTGTGCAGGGTCGTGGCTCGCCCGCTCTGGTCGCCCAGCTGCTTGAAGACTTCCAGGTTCTGCTCATAGAGCCGTCTCGCCTCTGCGTAGTCTCCCTGCTCTTGGGCAATGACCCCCAAGTTGTGCAGGGTCATTACCCGATCGCGCTGGTTTCCCTGCCGCTCTTGGATTTCCAGGCCCCACGAGATACGCAACGAGATACAAGCAGCTAGCGGCGTAAGAGAGACGATGACCGTTGCCTGAAGTGGAAGAACGGAAAAGTGGAGTGGAAAAGAGAAATACCCACCTTCCGCAGTTTCGAACAGCGCTTTTCTGGATAGTATCTATTGCATCTTTTACTTGTTTTGCGGTTGAATAAAAAGCATGGAGAAGTGCAAAAGTGAAAGAGAACTTTGCGAAACTCGCTACATGGACCAGGTAGTACATACCTTTCGTGCATAAAACACTGCTCCACTGGCAAACTCCACTATTCTGCAAAAGTTCGTGCCCAACTGCGCGATGTGGAAAATAGATAGCTAGTGAGAGATAGTGAAAATCTGCCAAGCAGAAGGTAACCGAGAAGCGCACGAAGCAAGCGGTCTGGCAGAACGTTTAGGCAGCCGTCAGGACATCAAAGCCAAATGCTTGAGCAAACTGGACCGGGAGACCATGGAGAGTGACCCCAAGTGATGGGGCGGTAGGAGGGCGAGCATTGCGCGCGAGACGTTGCTGCCAACTGAGTCGCCACTGGGCCCGCTGCGCTCTGGTTTGCACATCGGGTGCTTGAACCGGTACTGCCACCACGTGCTGAACCGGGCCAAAGGTGAGCAGGACGGTTTGTGTGCGTAGCAGATGGAACCAGCGTCGTCGGAGATGACAGCGTTCCCAATCGCCCCAAAGCACTGGGCGAGAAGGCGCTGGCTGATCGGGGAGCGGTTCAGCGGGCGGTGAAGTGGTGGAAGTCAGTGGCCAGAGTACGGCACTCACCCGTCGCGGTTTCATGGTGGTGCTGTTTTCTTGACACTGTGCCCGCAGAGGACAGCAGCGACAATGGCCAATGCGGGCGGCATAGAGCACCCGCACCGAGCCATCGCGCTCCGCACGCCGCTCTTGCGGGTAGAGTGGGTGATCGGCGGGACAACGCAGCGTTCCATCCGGTTGCAGAGCGAAATCGGCTCCGGCAAATCCTTTGGTGAAGGATCGGCGTGCCCATTGAGCAGGCCCATAGGAGACAGACTCAACCGCTTTCACCGGCTCACTTGCTTGCCCCGGCTCATCAATCTGAGAATAGGCGAATTCCGTCAAACGCATGCTGGTAGCAGACATCTGCTGCCCGAACTCCAAGCGCAGATTCCAGATCCATTGAGCGATGATTTGCCAGAACTCTTGCCCATAGGGCGTATGAGAAACCCAGCGATCCGGGTCTTGTTCCTGATCTTCATCAGCGAGTACGGCTTCAAAGGACCCTCGATGCAAGTAGAGATCAAGCACATCAGCGGGAGTGAAGGCGGTTGGCGGCACGGTGGTGAAGAACTGTTCATAGACTGTCCCGTTATGCAGCGTGCCGATGGAAGGTGGAGAGTCGGCAACCTGACGCGCAGCCAGGAGCATGCGGACCACAGGACCTGTGGGCGTGAGTGCAATATTCGGGCAGTCGTACAGCGCGCGACTGATCCTTGACTCAGGATGCCTCGTCTGCTGATCTGGTGGGAGCTGCAACCGTGCGCGAACGGCAGGCAGGTCCAACAGGTGGTAGTCCTTCCCGCGCACGACCACCCCAGGCCCACCAGGGGCGAGCAGATCGGCAAGCGGAGCGGCATTGCCGTACAAGCCATCTAAGCGTGCCAACACGTGAGAGAGAGGGAGAGCGAGCCTGGTGGCATAGGTTGAGATCACCTCTCGTGCCCGCAGCAATTCTCCCCGGTAATCGCCATTGCCTGCATTCCCGAAACTGGCCAGCCACTGATGGGTATGGGCTTGGAGCACGGTGGTTCTCGTGCGCACGACTTCTCCTCGCTTCCGTCCCAGGTATCCGGGAGCACAGACCAAATCAAAGCGGCGATGAGGATCAGGGAGGTCTGCTGTCTGGGGAAGTGCCCGTTGTCTCGCAGCCTGTTTTGTTCCATCGATATCTACCACCGTCCAATGCTGGCCCTGCCGGTCCCACACCCCACCTTGCGAGGGGGCGAACACCGATCGTGCCATCAGATCTTCTTGAAAGAGCGAGCGGAGCGCCTCCACCGGCCCTTGATCAAGGGCCGCCAGAAAGCGGGAAAGCGTTGCAGGATGAGGCAGGTTCGCTCTCCCAAACAGCGCCATGAACGGCTCGGCAAACGGAAGGAGTCGTTGATGAAAGGCCTTGAGGGTTCGTTCCCCACTCACGGCGTAGCCAAGGAGCATCACGACAAAATCAATCACCTCGTAGTCCCCCATACGAGCGCGCGCAAACCGCACCCGCTCCTCGATGGCTTTCTGAAGACCCAACCGGCTGAACACATGCGCCAGAACGGCCACCTCTCCTAGCCACGAAGGCGTGGAAGGAACGGAGGTTGGGGCGATTTGGACATGGACTGAAGGGTGTGTCATACTTTTTCTGTGTCTTCTTTCTAGGGAAACGTAAGTAATATTGGTATTCCCCTCCTCAAGAAGACACAGTTTTTGTCTCTTTTACCCACTACCAATCCTGGTTATACCATCTCGTTGCGTATCTCGTGGGTGAGATCGTTCCAAGACACCTTGGACCTCTTGCGAGCATACATTCAGCAACAACGCTGGTCTCTTGTGCAGGAGAAACCCATCAAAAACGCCCTGCAATTGGCGGTAACGGACGGAGGAGACCGAGCGCTCGTTCTCTGCTATACCACTGGAACCGTGGTGATTCAACGGGCCGAGAGTCCTCTCAAAGCCCGGTTACAAACCTGGTGGAATCTGCACAGGCAACCAGAGACGACGGCTCTGCCGCCGCACATTGGAACGGATGAGGCCGGGAAAGGAGATTACTTTGGTCCACTCGTCGTCGCAGGGGTCTTTGTCGATGAACAAAGCGCAGGGCCTCTCCGAGCAGTGGGAGTTCGGGATAGCAAAGCCGTCTCCTCAGACAGGGCTCTTCTTTCCTTGGCTGACGAGATCAAACGCCTTGTTTCTCCTCAACACATCCATATCCTTCCCTATGAGCCTGCCGAGTACAATCGGCGCTATCAAGTAGTACAACACCTCAACCTGCTTTTAGCCCATGCACATGCGCGGACGATCCAGGCGTTGCAGCAAACGACTGGATGCCAATACGCCCTGGTCGATCAATTTGGCTCGGAAGAACTGGTGGGACAGGCATTGGAAAACCTGGGTTGTCAGATCACGCTGTTCCAGCGTCCACATGCTGAGAGTGATGTGGCTGTAGCGGCAGCCTCGATTCTGGCACGGGCGACGTTTCTTCAGCACTTGGAAAGACTTTCCGTTGATGTCCAGATGCCATTGCCAAAGGGGCTTCCAACCCAGCTATTGTTACCATTGGCAAGTCCCTTGTCGCCCAATCGGGCCGAGAGAAGCTAGAAGCCGTTGCGAAGGTGTCTTTTCAGACAACACAGCAAATTCTCCAGTAGCAGAGAAAAGTGGTTTCGATCATGATAGGCACTGGCGTCCTGCGCCCCACCACTCAATTCGGACACGCAAAACGTAGGTACAATCTTCACTCTGGTGGAGACGAAAGCCACAGACCAGGGCAAACGAAAGTCACAAGTGACACGCGTCTTGCTGGCCAGCACCACCATCGTCCCTAAGAAAGCTGAAGAGCAGCTGAGAACAGGCTGAGCATGTTCACTGCTGACTTGCATTTTGCCCGGCCTTCAGGTACTCTTTCCACAGAGACCAGATACCCATCTTGCAGGCATCCGACCAGATCACCACCTCCTATTTCTCCCTGTCACAAATCGGTTCGTAACGCATCAGAGTAAGTAGAACGTCTGCATGCACGGCATTCACAAGGATCACATCACACGATGAGTATTGAGATCCAATCGGCGGCTCAGACCACTGAGGCGCTTATTCACCAGTATGGCCGGCTGGTGTTCCGGGTGATCTACGGGCTTGTCGGCGATTGGCACGAGAGCCAGGATCTCACCCAGGACACCTTTCTGGCGGCCTTCAAAGCCATTGAGGCGGCGCGGCAGGGGCGCGGCGAGAACTTTCACGCCAAAGCCTGGCTGATGCAGATTGCTGCAAATACTGCTCGCATGGCTCTGCGCCGGCGCCGCCTCGTGCGCTTTGTGCCGTTCTCGGCTCTGCGCAATGACGAGCAGGACGAGCGTGACGACGAACTGGTGGGCGAGCGCCCCGCTCCCGTCCAACCTGCCGGCTATGGCATGGATGGCGCTGGACAGGACCCAGCAGACCTCATTGCCGAACGCGATGCGGTGCAGCGGGTGATGGCCCAGCTGCCCGAAACGCTCAGGCTGTGCCTAGTGTTATCAGTGGTCGGCGGGCTGCCCTCGTACCAGATCGCGCGAGTGTTGGGGCTGGGTGAGGCCGCCGTGCGCCAACGGCTTTCGCGCGCACGTAAATTGTTCCAGCAACTCTACCTGCTGGAGAGCGGGGAGGCCATCATCGACGAGTCCTCGCTCACACAGCAGGCACGAGATCGCCGGATCATGCTGACAGCGCCATCACAGTCTGCGTTGGCGCTGAGTTCATAAAGCAAACACTGCGCAGTGGTTGAAGGAGAGGAGGTGGAAGCGCTCAGGAAGAGCATTCTCTGCCAGAGGGAAAAGCGTTGCCCTCTGGCAGCGTGTTATGCTTCGCAGGCAGGTGAAAATTCTCTTATAGGCACCTGGATTTTGGAAGGATGTCCGGGTATACTCAACAGGAGCAAGCACACTCCCATTCAGCGTGTCGTCTGAAGCAGCGTTCATTCCTTCTTAGCGTTCATCTTTCGCAGCCTATTTCTTCTCGTGATGTTGTCGTCATGCTGCTTTGTTGTGTCTAACACGAAGGAGAACGCAGATGCCTGTGCTCGAAGCGACCGACCGTGCCATGCCGCGCAGCGCGCTGCGGCATCGTCCCATCGAAAGTGATGTTGATCAGGGGAAGACGAGCATTACGCCGCTCGTGCGGCGTGCTACCCGTCTCACATCTCCGCAGACCGAAGAAGATGAGCAGGCTACGCCTGTTAAGGCATCCACTGGCCCTCGCTCGAAAACGCCTGGCCTGACCCGGACGAGTGTCAGACGCAGAGGAATGCTGCGCACGCACCCGCTCTTGCTCCTGGGCCTGGGGATGATCTTCATGCTGATACTGTGGACGCTCTTAACGCTCGTTGTCAGTTGGTGGAATACGACGTGGGACGATATCCACTACGGACGGCCGCGCACCTTTCAGATCGACGCCGTGGTTGGCCAGAATGACTCAGCGAGCAATCCGAGTCACTTTATTGCTGTTAAGTGGGATTAAATTTAATGCCACTTAACTTGCATTATGTGCGGTTTTCTGCTCGATTCCTTTGAGGTTTCTAAGAGAGACGGGCGGAAATCCCACATAATTGCGCTCAATCTCAACGGGCGGATCGAGGTGATTGAGTTCCCCGGCGGAGACGCATCGAAGGCCCGCATCTATATCGGGCCGCAGCTCTACGGAAACGGTCAGCAGCTTATCCCAGTGACGCTCAGCTTCGTGGATGTGAATGGGAATCATCGACCAGATATGATTCTTCGGTTTCAAGACACGCGCTTGGTTTATATCAATGAAAACGGGGGATTTCGTCCGGCTACCTCTAACGAGATACCGGCCGTGGAACAGTACCTGAAACAGCATGGACAATAGCTTCGGTACTTTTTCAGGAGAAAGCGGGCCAGTCCCGATCACTGGCCCGCTTTGGTGTTTTTGGGGAAGAAATACCCGATGATCGGATGGAGAAGCGTGGTAAGTCCTGCTGATAGCGGAGGCCCTGGCGCGACCTGCCGCGGGCGAGCCGATTGTTGCCTTTCAGGTAATTGTGTTGACAAACCAACCCAACCCATGATATATTGATGAGTAGAGAGAGAAATACCCATCCTGTGAGCTGAGGGGAACAATGGAGTTCGGGAGACGCCTCCGTGATTTACGGAAGCAGAAAAATGTGAGCCAGCGTGATCTGGCTGCCCAGGTAGGAATAGATTTTACCTATCTCAGCAAAATTGAAGTAGGACGCTCAGCGCCGCCCAGTGAAGAGGTCATTCGGCATATAGCACAAGTGTTAGACGCCGATGAAGATGAACTCATTAACCTTGCTGGGAAAGTCCCAAAGGATCTCAAGGCGGTGCTCGAAGAAAGTCCACAAGCAGTCGAACTGCTGCGCGTACTCAGCGAACGGAAATTGCCCGATGAGACTTACCGCCAGATGCTGAATTTGGCGCGGAAGTCCGACGCCGCACAACCTGACAACCAGAATAAAAATCAGGGAGACCAACAACAAAAGTGACGATACAGATTGATCGCTACATCTCGGATGCCGAGATTGAAGCATATGCTACCGGCATATTACAGAAGTACGGGCGCCAATTTAAACCAATTACGGCCCCACCGGTGCCGATTGAGGATATCATCGACCTGGTTGTTGACATACCCATCGTTCGCGAAGCCATCCCTGATTATCACGGTTCACCTGTGCTCGCGAAGCTCGTGGCGAGGGGGTACCCGCATCCTGCCCTCGAAATCATTGTCAATGTCAACAAACAACTTTTTTTTGACCAATACAAAGGCACAGAAGAGTACTCGCTTGGCCACGAACTCGGGCATGATGTCCTTCATATTGACCATGGCAGCCTCAATACCCTACTGCTTCCAGACACACAGGAACAGTCTGTTACCCTCTGCCGTATGAATTCAAATGAAGAGCGGGACCACAACGCAAAGCGAAGAGAGTTTCAGGCAGAGCGTTTTGCAGCCTGCATCCTCATGCCGCAGGACCTCTTGAGAGCCGCTTGCGCTAAAGTGGATATCTACCACTGGCCCACTCTCTATTCTCTCAAAGACCAATTTCGTGTCACGATTTCTGCTCTTACGAACAGGCTCAAGGAGCTACACCTGGTCGCCATCACACCTGACAGGAAGCTTGTGCCCTATCAGGGCCAAGTGGCAACGCATTCCTACTCCCTCTGGGAGTAATTTTTTTAGGAGGAAAGTTGGGTGGACATGTCAACACAACTTATTCATCTCGATCCAGGGCCAATTCGAGATGTAAGAGCGAGAAGCGCAGCTTGCCTCGCACTTCTCAAACAGTTTTCTCTGCTCACCTGGCCGGATGCCAGGAACCATTATGAGCAGAGAATGCTGACATTGATGCTAAAAGCGTAAGGAGTTTTACTTTGCAGTACATTTACAGCGAAATTCAAGCTCGCACAGGCGCCATCGTTGAAGTAGCGCTCGATCGGCAGGCCAATGTGCGTCTGTTCGACCCAACCAACTATAGTCGCTTCAAGAGTGGCCAGCAGTGCCGAGCCTATGGAGGGCGAGCGCTGCGCTCTCCTCTGCACCTTCAGGTACCTTCGAGTGGCACCTGGTATGTCGTCATTGATCTAGGAGGCCACGGCGGCACAATTCGCCACAGTGTCCGGATCATCAACTAACGTGCTTGTAGTTTGTTTCTTAACGAGGAGTCATTCATGATGCAAAGCATCACCCTGGTACCGCCCCCGGCAGCCCCCGCTACCCCTACCACTCATACCATCGCCACGCTCATCGGCTTTCAATCCCAGATGGAAGCGTGCATCGCACTCACCACCAACAACATTAGTAATCTACCCCAGTCGCTTGACGAGATATACCGTCTCTGGAACGACGCCCATAAACAGAGTAGGAAACCGCCCAAACACAGGGGAAACTATGGCCTGCCCGTAGCCCGATCACTGCCAGCACACCTGCAAGGCTTTGAAAAGGAGCTGAAATCGCGCCCAACCTACAAACGCCACTATGAAAACGTTGCAGAATACCGAGTTGCTCTCGTACCGGTGTGCCACCTCATTACTCCTCAATGGTATGCTGACCTCGACTACATTGCTGAAATCAAGCAAAACACTCCCTCACTGGGCAGCCTGGAAGAGGCCCTCGCTTTCGCCTTCAGGGAGGAAGATAGCGTACCAGTCCCTTCCCTCGCTACACAGGGCAACGTGTCCATCGCTACATTTCGACAACCAGCTAAAAACCTGCTCGTCGGCCCACCCGAGATCGATAAGATCAACCCACACAAGACAAAAATCTGCCTACCTGTCGAGACCAAAGGAAACTATCTCCAGGTCTGCCAAATTGGGGACTCTTTCGTCATCGTCAACGGCGTGCATCACACCGGCGCATTCCTTGAAGCCGGCTGGGACTTCATCCCTTGCCTTCTGCGCAAAGCGAAGAGCCTCTACGATATATTCTTACTTGGGAGCCCTGGCCTTATCCACGAACCACACACCCTGCAATATCCACCATACATATGCGATCTGTTTGATCCGGCTGTCGCACCGCGATTTCAGCAGATACAAACTGACCAGCAGCTACAGCTCATGTTCCAGTCCAATGCTGCCATCATCCCAAGAGACTTGCTGACACCATAACTCTACCTTCACTACAGCACACATCTGAGCGTTAGAACGCCTGGATACTCAGGAATCTAAACGCTCAGATGTTTTAAGCCTGGTGCAAGCTTGTACTACTCCAATATGACGCCTTCGTTCGCAATCGCGCTTTCTTTGATATAGCGTAGCGGCGTCTGTATGTTACTCCATCCACCAGCCTGCTTCAATCGCTCGAGCGGCGTCCCATGCCGGGCTGCTCTGGTCGCCCATGAATGTCTGCAATCATGCGGCGAGAGTCCCTTGATACCGGCGAGTTCGCCCAATACACGTACACGTTCCTGAATGCTGATAATCGCCAGGTCAAAGAGCGATTCTTGTTTCGCTGGCAGCGTAGGCAGATACGCGCGCGCAGCTGCTAGGGTATCATCTGTCAAGCGGTCTATTTGTGGCTCATCCACTTTAGGTCGGTAGAACGTCAGCAGCTGGGAGCGCAGTGCAATTTGATTTCTCTTGAGTATGGCAATCTCGCCCACGCGCAAACCATGATCGAGCAAGAGGCACATTAAGAGGGCGTCACGTTTCGCCAGAAAGCCGGTATCAGGATGCTTGAGTTTCTGTAGCAACTCCACCGGGATATCAACGGCGCTGGCTTTTTTTGCGCCCACGCGCGACACGTCGCGCCGCGCGTCGATGTTGCGCGCCTGCTTGCGCTGGATGCCCTTGACGCCTTGGATGTGTGTATGCGTGTCTATGCCGATGATCCCCACTTCAAAGGCCAGGTGACAATAAGCTTTTGCCGTGGCGAGCCGACAATTGATCGTACCGATAGCATAGCCCTCTCGCTTCTGCCATTCGATGAAGGTTTCCAGCAAGCCTGCGCTTATCCCTTGCCAGGCGTGCAAATCGTTATAGAAATCACCAGTAGATGTGCCGATGCTGGACAGGAATCGAGCGAAGGTCAGCAGGTCGGTTCTTTGCCTCCGGATCGTCTCGTCGCGCAGGCCCTCCTGATAGCGAGTCAACCTGGTCGCCCGGCTATACTCATCGGCCAGAGCTGAAACATCGGCGAGGCCTGCGCTGGGCACCTGGATGATTGTGGTTTCATCGATCATGGTCGTTAGCTAGCCTCTCTTTCAACTGGCTTCAACAACGCGAATAGTACGCGCAATGATGCCTGGATAGGCATGTTGCAATGTCTCCTTCGCAGATGCTTCATCAAGTGCATGCAGTGCTACCTGATGCGCTTCATACGTCCCATTGTTCATAATACTAAAGCTACAGGTAAATTGCTTGAATGTCGGTGCAGCGCGTATGCCTCCTTGTTTTAGGTGCATAGGGGTATTTTTTGATCCCAATTCTACCGACACAATTGTAAAATCCGCATGCTTCTTCTGGTGCAAACTATGCGATTTACTTTTTGCTTCCTCTTCAGAAGCTGCTCTTATGCGCTCTCTGCGCTGAACACCGTTGCTTTTCCAGGTGACAAAGTAGTAACCCATCGGAAAACCTCTCTATAGTAGCCGGTATAATGGATTAACTTACCTAATCCATTATACCCTACGCCTGCTTACAAGCGCAACTGTACACCGGATTATGGCTTTTTTGAATCACCCGGAAGAAATCTTTCTTTGAGGAAAAGCAGAAGATTTTTCACGATCGGCTGCCCAGCCTGCGCAGTCGCCATAGCACAGGCAACATAAATCAGGGTCGTACCACAGTACGGGCAAACTCGTTCACGCCCAAAATCAGCACGGTAAATGTCACGATCTGAAAGAGAAACAAGGGGTCAGGCAGCTGATGCGGAGGTGCCTCCCGTTGCTGAGGGTCGACAGCATCCTGTCTGGGCGTTATACTGTTCATAGGGTATCCGTTATCCTTGCGAACGGGGAGCCGGTGCTTGCAGGCGGTTGGCTCCCCAGACCGCACCCGCTGGTTCTTTTCCCAACGAGCATCACTGAGAGTATTGTACCCCCTCTCATTTTTGGAAGAAATTTTCTACCTGAAAAAGCATAGAAAGACGAATCCGCCTGAGAAGCCACTTTATAATTCTAAAACTTTTAGCACTAACCAAAAAACAATAATTTAGTGACTAACCGGAGCTGTCAGCCGTACAATATGATAGAGTGTATCTTTCAGCAAGCAAGCAGTGAAAACCTATGCTAGCAGCATAAGTTACTACCCAAAATCATAGCTACAAGCATACCATCAGATTCCATGAGAAGCTCTCTCAACGCGCTATTGGTGGGACATCACTGCTCGTTCGCCAGGATACTCATGCGGCGAGGCGTCAAGCAGCCGCCGTTTATTCTCCAGATGAGTCCATGCGCTCTTGAATCACCTCTGCCAGGTACGCCTCTCTCGACTCAGGGCTCCACATCATCTCGTAACGACCCCGCTGAGCATCAGTGGCTTTGAGCAGGAAGTATGCCATGTTACTCGCTGCGGCGGTCTTCTCCGCAAAGGCGCGTTTCGCCACAACGACGGGTGCATCAATCTGGTTATCCGCTTTCACTTCGACGATGAAGTACTGGCCATCCTCTTTTTGGAGCAAGAAATCGGGATAGTAGCTGCGAATGGTGTGGGACTCCGGGTCGATATATTGAATGAAAAAGTCTGATTGGCCGTGTGTGAGCATGCCTGTGAAGTAGACCTTTTTCACCAGGTTGTCACGTAGTAGATCCGCAAAGAGCCGGAGTTCTGGATGTGAGTCGAAACAGTACGCATCCAGGTGGAAACTCTTCTCTGCCTTTGCCTGGTGGTCCTGCTCCAGGCTTACCAGATCGGGTTTCGCGCTCACCTCGTAATAACCACGCGCGGGTATTTTGACAAGTTCGATTATCTCTTCTTCTTCGGCCTTGTGTTCCTGGATTTCATAGAGCGCCTCAAAAAGGCGCGGGATCACGCAATCGTAGAGGAGTTCGTTGAACTCGTTGACGCGTGTGACAATGGAGTTCATACCGTCTACAGTGCAAGTCAGGATCTGCTCTATTTCCAGGCAGGGTCGGTTGAGGTAGCGCGCAACTTCGGCCACGAGGGTGAATGGGCTAAATGTGCGCCGCTTGCGTGCCTTAGAGATGTCCTCCACTTTAATAACTCGACCATTGGTAGAGAGCCCTTCGCGCTCTTCGTGTAACATACGATAACGATCGGTCTCGACCTCTCGTATTTTCAGATCTATATGCTCGGGAAGCCGCTTCTCTTTCAGCCGGAAGAGGCTGCGCACTCTGATCAGTCTCACCTTCTCCACTGGCTGCTTCACATGGATCTGAAGAACCTGCGAGTTGATCCCGCTCGCTTCCAGATCCTGTACCGAGATACGGAAGTTTTGTTGCAGCTCATCGTCCAGGATTGCTATATTCTCCTTGCTTAAGTACCTAAGTTTGGCCCAAATTAAGGGCAACATGTGCGGGAACGAGCAGTTCCCGCAACGCATCAACTAACCGGGGTGCCAAAGGGGCGGCTTGATTGAGCACAATCTGGCTGAGCCGGCCGCAGGTATCGAACACGAGAAAGCCACTGATATGGAAGACATCA
>WNGK01003943.1_pt1 | contig 15956 bp, 14 predicted proteins | sample 5400601 | NCBI WGS metagenome assembly WNGK01 (sample SAMN13153376, study PRJNA577476) | soil metagenome | isolation source: 60 cm soil or saprolite under Garry oak tree replicate 1 | place: USA:California | collected 2016-06-15
ACCGCCCGCTCCCGGCACCTTCCAAGTCGGCATTAACTCAGTTGAGGCCGATTGGGACGACGAATCTGGTCGGGTCGAAGTGCGTGTCGAAATATTTCTTTCTGCAAACGCTGGAGTTAACAACGTAAACATTAACCAACTTCGCTATTGGGTCACGATTCTCGCGCAGGTGTGATCCGAGCGAATCAGCAGTCCGCCAGAAGTCATCAGCGCGCGGGTTTGGAAACCCGCGACAAGGCAGATTTGGAAGTCTGCGCTACTTCAGTTCCGGCGGAGCCACGCTGCGAAGTCCGCCATAGCCCTCTTATGAATTCGTGTCGATTCGCGTCTACCTGTCCCGCCATAGTTTCACGAAGGCGGATTCGTGATTAGTTCGTTTTATCAATCATGAAATTACGAGCGGAACCGCACGCACGGATCACGCCCGCGAAATTTACGCTCTGGCAGCACACGGCGCTCATTGCGGCAATCATCATCGCCGTTGTTGTGGTTTACCTGCCGGTTCTTCGCGGAGATTTTGTGTGGGACGATTTTCTCCTGATCACCGGCAACCCGTTGCTGCAAAACTTTTCAGGCCTGCTGGAAATCTGGTCGGGTGGCAGAACGGCGGATTACTTCCCGCTCACAAATACCGTATTCTGGATCGAGCATCACCTTTTTGGCGTGAACGCGAACGGCTATCACGCCGTCAATATTCTCCTGCAAATTGCAAATGCGTTGCTCGTCTGGCGATTATTAAAGCGCCTGAACATTCCCGGCGCGTGGGTGGCCGGCCTCATCTTCGGAATCCACCCGGTTCATGTGGCATCGGTGGCGTGGATTTCCGAGTTGAAAAATCTGCTCGCGATGTTCTTCGCGCTGTTGTCGGTCCTCTGTTTCCTTAAGCTCGACGACAAACGGGTGCGTAACTCCGCGATCACCTATGCCGCGTCCCTTGTCTTCTTCGGCTTAGCGCTACTCTCAAAAACGCAAGTCGTGTTTTTGCCTTTCGTTCTGCTGTTGTGCGCCTGGTGGCGGGACAAGGAGCGTTCCGGAAACACGACAAACGCCAACCTCGGTCGCGATGTTAAGTTGGGAGTCCCGCCTTCAGGCGGTCAATCCGCCACGCGCGCCGTTGGACCGCGTAAACGCGGAACTCCAAGCGTTCAAACCGTGCCATTTTTCTTGCTCGCGATTGTCTTCGGCCTGGTGACGCTGTGGTTTCAAAACCGCGGCATCGGCGAAGAAGAGATCGTTATCGGTTCGCTCCCGCGCCGCTTCGCAAACGCCGCCATGGCGATATGGTGGTACGCCGCCCATCTCTTCGCCCCTGTCCGATTGATGGCGATTTACCCAAACTGGCGATTCGATTCGCCCCGCGCTTTGGAATGGCTGCCTTTGATCGCGCTTATCGGCGTTTGGGCCGGCCTCTGGTATCGGCGGAATCATGGGACACGCGGCGCTTTTTTTGCGATTGCCTGTTTCGTTGTCGCACTCCTCCCATCGGTGGGTCTTGTTCGAATGGCTTATGTGCGCAGCGGCACTCTCGTTGCCGATCATCTCCAGTACTTCGCAGACGTTCCTTTGCTCGCGCTTTTCTGCGCGGGCGTCGTATACGCGTGGAACCAGCGACAACGCGCAGCCAAGATTGCTACTGCAACCATTGTCACACTGCTGGTTGCCGCAATGGGCACATACGCTTTCAGCCGGGCGGAAGTTTATTGCAACGAAGAGACGCTTTGGCCGGACAATCTCTCCAAAAACCCGGACGCCTGGCAGGCCCACATCATGATGGCGCAACGTCGCTTCAAGCAGGAAAGATACGCTGAGTCCGCTTATCATGCCGGTCGCGCGGCGGAATTGAAACCGGAACTGGCCGATATTCATAATCAACTTGGCCTGGCTTATTGCCGGTTGGAGCGATTTGAAGAAGGGATCGCCGAGTATCGCAAGGCGCTACAGTTGAAAGAGGCGAAGCCATCCACCGCCAGGAGCGCCGGAGTCGCAAAAATCCGGGCCAATCTGGCAAACGCGTTGGCAATCACCGCAAACCATTTGAGCGAATCAGCTCCCACAATTCCAGAGGAAGCGATGCGCCGGTATGACGAAGCCGTCCGCCAATATGAGGAAGCGCTCGAGATTGACCCGCAGCAGCCCGCGATCCATCGCAATCTCGGCATGCTTCTGGCCCAACTTGGCCGCTACGACGAAGCGATCCCCCATCTAAAGGCGACGTTGCAGATGGTGCCTAACGAACCGGTAGCCCGCGAAACGCTCGACGCAATCGAAGCGAGCCGTCGCTAAACGATCGCTCTTCTGGGTTTACCTCTCTCCGCTGCCACGGGCCGCACATCCAGATGCCGAGCTCAATCCGAAGACTCTGTGCCTTGAGATCAAGGACACCGCCCAAACGGGAAAACTTTTCTTCGAGCTAAAAACAATGAATTGGCAGGAACTTCATTTATTCGGTCGAGATTGGGTTGAACACAGCTTCAAAACTCTCGTCGGTCGTAAGATTCGCGAACAGCGCCGAGACGAACGGCGACTTGCCGAGCAGCGCACCACAAAGCATCGACTGCAGGCTAGAAAGTCATGCACCATTGATGCACGAAGTTATCGGGTCGCCCGACGGCTGCCCCTGCTCGCCATGGCACAATTCGACTGAAAAACATTAATCCCCGCGGAGCGGCTCAACAAACTCGAAAGCGCTTGGCTCAATAAATTTCGCGATCATCAATTCAAGCGTTGGCTGACCGCGAGATAAGCTGCCAATCGCAATAGTTTCTACCTTCGCAATCGGCTACGCCAAGTTTTATACCCGCTCACACGATGCTGTGATCCGCGTTTATGACGCGCCCAGCAACGTGATCGAAGCACACGAGCAAACAATCCCGGCTGCACTGGGACGATATTTACTAGGCTCTCGACAACGTTGACGACGACGAGTTTGAGAAGAATCGGGAACCCGTCCTCATATTGGAGCTGTAGCCGGATCGGGAACTTCTTCGCGGTAGCGTTGATAGCCCAGGCGACCTCGTGTCAAGGCGACAAGCACAAGCGCCAGCGCCCCAAAGCCGATCAGAATAGGCACATTACTGCCGTAGTCGTTCACGATGGGAACGGGAAAGAGCCTATTTAGGGTCGCCAAACAGAAACGACTTTGCTGAGATTGTCAGCGATTATTTCCCAACACTTCACGCGCACCTAAATGCGCGATGAACGTATTCTGGAATCACGAACAAGCTGGGATCAGCGGAAATTTATTACCCCGTGATCGCCGCCGTGACGGGCCCGGTCTTAACTTTCGCTCCACCCGCTTTTTTGGGCACGTACAGCAAAAATTGGCCGCTGCCAATATCAATGCTTCGCGGGCTTTCCCCCACACTGAAAGTACTTTTCTCGCCAAGGCGCGTGATCGTTTTATCCTTAAATGTCAGCTCACTCCGGGACTGGGCACCCGTCTGCACGGCGGTGCCCTGGCGAACATCTTCGTTCACTGCCGCCGGACGCGATGAGGCGTTTGATGGGAGCACTCGAACGTCCTGGATGACTTGAGTCACCTTGGCTTCTTTTAGCTCGTCGGCGTTGACCTCATTTCGGACCCCGATGGAAACCGAAAAGGCAAGTGCGGCGATAGTTAAAATGGAGCGAGATTGGATATGCATCGTCCCTATATACTCAGCATTCATACAAAGTCTAATAGGCCGCGGCCTCGAATCGCCGATTCAAGCTCGACAAACGCAGTCAGCTTTTCCTGCGCTCGCACAACGAAACGCTTTCCGTCATCGCGGTGTGCATCGACAATCGAGATTGTTCGCATTCCAGAATTGCTTTGCTTGACTGGATCACCGTTCACTCATCACTTATCACTCTGCTTAAAGGAGGGCTTGCCACGCCGGAGGCTTGGCGAAGGCGGGCGGTTAGCTCAGTGGTAGAGCATCTCGTTTACACCGAGAGGGTCGGGGGTTCGAAACCCTCACCGCCCATTCTTTTTCAGTGACTAGTGACTGGTGAGTTGTTTTGGAAGATACCTTGTCACAATAGCATTTCGGCTACTGCGGCTTCGACGTGAATCTTTGTGGTGTCAAGAAACGGAATGCCGTTGTGTTCTGGATCGCGTAAGATCAGCGGCAGTTCCGTCCCGGCAAGAATCACGCCGCCGATATCACTCTTTGCTTTCATCCGATCGACAATGGCAAGCAAGCTGGCGCGTGTCTCCGGTAGAAATTTCCCCGGAACCAATTCATTCATGTATTTGTCGTGAATGTAATCCTGATCATTCGGTTCCGGCACGAGAAGCTCGATGCCTTCGCGCGAGAAAACTTTTGGATAGAACGTTGCCTGCATCGTGTAGCGGGTCCCGAACAAAGCGAGCCGTTTCAGTTTCCGCGCTTTGGCAGCCGCACACGTTGCTTCGACAATGCTGATTAGTGGAATTGGTGACTTTGGCGCAACGTCATCGAACACAATGTGAGGCGTGTTTGCCGAGATCAGGCCGAAGTCTGCACCAGCGCGCGCAAGTTTGCCGATTCCCTCGAGCAAATAATCGGCCATGCGAGCCAGATCATTCACGGCCATGAAATCCAGGCCCTTCGTCAGATTAACGCTGTTGATGATGAATTCCGGATAACTCCCGTCGCCAGTACGCTCGCGATAGAGCGCGATGATCCTTTGATAATAGTCAATCGTGCTCTCCGGCCCAAGGCCTCCAATGATTCCAAGAGTTTTCATTTACTACCACGAATCCGCCTCCGCTAGAGCTACGACGCGACGAGTGAATACGAATTGTGAAATGACGAAGCACGAATGTCGAATGTCGAATGTCGAATTAATGACAAAGCCAGAATGACAAACTCAAACTGCGCCAGCGGTTCGGCATTCGTCATTTAGTCCTTCCTTCGGCATTCGTCATTCGGATTTCGTCATTGTCTGAGTTCGTGTTAATTCGTGTCCATTAGTGGTTAATGAAAAGTAGATCGGCGCTTCAGTTTGTTCTCATCATCGGCATCGCGAATTTCTTCGCCGATTTCACTTACGAAGGTGCGCGAGCGATCGTTGGGCCGTTTCTCGGCTCGTTAGGGGCGAGCGCGGCGATTGTGGGGTTTGTGGCTGGCTTCGGCGAGCTCATGGGCTATGGACTGCGGTCGGTCTCGGGATATTTCGCGGACAAGTCGCATCGGCATTGGACGTTCGCGTTTGTGGGATATGCAATCAACATGCTCGCCGTTCCCGCGCTCGCATTCGCGGGAAGATGGCCGCTCGCCTCTGGCCTCGTAGTGTCAGAGCGCATTGGTCGAGGCATTCGCAAACCGACCGTGGAGGCAATGCTTTCGTACGCCGGCAGATCGATTGGCGCCGGATGGGTCTTCGGTCTAAACGAAGCGCTCGATCAAGCGGGCGCGACAATCGGTCCGTTGCTGATAGCGCTGATTCTTTATCTGAACGGAGGGTTCCGGACTGGGTTTGCTGTGCTATTCATTCCGGCTTTGCTTTGCCTCGCGATTTTAGCTGTAGCGCGACTGCTGCATCCGCGTCCCCACGAATTAGAGGAAGGCGCGGGTCACACGTTTGAAACGATAAACCTGACGCGCGCTTACTGGATTTACCTCGCCGCAGGCTCGTTGATTGCCGCTGGTTTCGCCGACTTCGCGCTAATCGGTTTTCATTTTCACAAAGCGAACACGGTGCCGGCAAATTTGATTCCTGTGTTTTACGCAGTCGCGATGGCGAGCAGCGCGCTCGCTTCGATCCCGCTGGGCCGGTTGTTTGACAGGTTCGGCCCAAATATTTCCCTGTTCGCTTTTCTTATTTCCGCCGTGGCTGCGCCCTTTGTTTTTCTGGGCTCATTCGCGTTTGCATTGATTGGAATGATCTTTTGGGGAATCGGGATGAGCGCGCAGGGCTCTTTGTTTCAAGCGATGCTCACGTGCGTCATTCCACCACAGAAACGCAGCACCGCGTTTGGGCTGTTTGATACCGGATACGGGATCGCATGGTTCCTTGGAAGTGCGGTAATGGGATTGCTTTACGACAAATCAATTTTGGCTGTCGCCTTGTTTTCAGTCGTCCTTCAACTTGCCGCGATTCCCGTCTTTTTTGTCGCGAATAAGAGGCGCTAAGCTTTCTCCATGGATCCGTACGCAAAGCCAAAGGAGCGAAAAGTCGGCCGGCTCCGACCGAAGATCAGGCACTTGCCACAGTCCACCGAACCTCGAACGCGGCGAGAACGCCAGGCCGAGAAGGAAGTGATAGCGGCAGAGCGGCGCGCGATTAAGAAAGCAGCGCGCCGGCATCTAAAACAGCAATTATTTCAAGAACTGGAAGAGAACGAGAGCAGCTGAGATTCTTTCCTCTTCCCCATTCAACGCGGCGAAATACAGTTGACCCACCCAAACCAATGAAATTTTCATTCCTCACGCTGGTTTTTCTAATCATCGTGTGCGGGATCTCTCGCGCACAGTCGCCTCCCCAGCGGAACCCGGATATTTCGAACAAGGCGTTGATCACGAAATCAACGCCAGCCATCGACGCAGACAGATTTAAGAATCAGAGTGCGGACGCGACTCTACACAAATTGGCGGACGATTATTACGCGTGGCGAAATGAAAATTATCCCGTCCGCAGTAGCGACGCCGGACTGCACACGTGGGACGATCGGCTGACCGATTATTCGCCGGCAAAAATCGCAGAGCGGGCGCAGCATGTGCGTTCGCTATTAGACAAGGTGCGCGCGATGAAGACCGACGGCTGGCCAAAAGACGCTCGCATTGACTGGATTCTTTTCCGCGCGGAATTGGAGAATGCCGATTTTGAAAATCGCATCCTGAAATTCGAGCAGACAAATCCGCAGGTTTACGTGCGCGAATGCACGGACGCGATCTTTTCGCTGCTGAAAAAGGAATACGATACACCACAAAAACGCGCGCGCGCTGCCACCGCGCGTCTCAAGCAGATGCCAGCGCTATTGAAACAGGGCCTGAGTAATTTGCGGGAGGCGGTAAAGCTTTACGCGCAGCTTGCGATTCAATCGGCGCGCTCGATCGATCCGCTTTTGAATAAGAGTCTGATGGCCCTTGATGTGGATCTTGCGCCTAACGAACACGAGGAACTCGTGAAGGCGCGTGATGCGGCGCTTGCGGCGTTGCATGGCTACGCCGACGAAGTGGAGAAACGGCTGCCAAAAATGGTCGATTTCGCCCCGATGGGCGAAGCGAATTACAATTACTACCTCACGCACGTCTTGCTTCTGCCACTCAACGCCGCGGAAGTGGAGATGATTGGGCGCACTGAGCTCGCGCGTTACCGTGCGCTGGAGGCGCTTCTCCCCGATCCAAAACTGGCTGATCCCGATCCGAAACGCGCCGCACAGATCCCGCCTGATCAGGAATCGTTCCTAAAAGCGTACGAAAGTCGCGAGGCAGAAATGATCAGCTTTTTGAAAGAGAACAGTCTTGTGACCTTGCCAGATTATCTCGGCCCGTTTCAAATCCGGCAGTTGCCGGAAGCGTTCAAACCAACCAGCCCGGGCGGCTTCATGAATCCTCCTGGCGTTTACGACAAAGACCCAACCGGATTCTTTTTCATCCCGACCTACAATCCAGAGTCGAAAAATTTTTATATTCGCGCGGCGATTGAAGACCCGAGACCGATCCTCGGTCACGAAGGTATTCCCGGACATTTTCTCCAGCTCTCAATCGCAAGTCACTTGAGCGACGAAATCCGGCGTCAGCATGAGGACACCGTGTTTATCGAAGGCTGGGCGCTCTACGGCGAAGAGATGCTGATGCGAACTGGCCTTTATCCGAACAACTCAGCAGCACAGGGACAAATCTTGCGATTGTCGCGCTATCGTGCCGCCCGCATCGGAGTGGATGTAAATCTGCACACCGGGAAGTGGAGCTTCGAACAAGCGGTCAAATATTTCATGGACGCGGGCGGGCTAGATCGCGAAGCAGCCGAAGGCGAAGCAGCCGGCGCAGCTTCAACCCCAACTCAAAAAATCAGCTACATCATCGGCAAATGGCAGATCATGAATTTGCTAGGCCGTTACAAGGATCGACAAGGCGGAAATTTTTGGCTCGGCCAATTCCACGATGACCTGATTAAGAATGGGAGTCTGCCAGTCTCGGTGATCGAATGGATTCTGCTCGATGATCCGAGCGCGGTGCAGCAAGTAACCAAATGAAGCGATTGTAGGGCGTCTGTATACGCGCACTTGGCGTCGAACCTAGCATTCTTGGATTGCCAACGGTGACTCCGCACAGATAAGTTTGGTATCTCCTCATGTTTGCGCTTCAACCCGAATTAAAAGTCTTCACCGGCTCGGCCAATCGCGATTTGGCAGAGCGGATTTGCAAATACGTCGGTGTCCCGCTCGGTCAGGCGACCATCAGCTCGTTCCCAGATGGCGAAACCTACGTGAGGATCGAGGAGAATATTCGGGGGCACGACGTGTTCATCATTCAGCCGACTTCTCCGCCAACTAATCAGCACTTGATGGAGTTGCTGATCATGGTGGACGCGGCGCGCCGCGCCAGCGCGGACCGGATTACGGCTGTAATTCCGTTTTTCGGATACGCGCGCCAGGATCGCAAAGACCAGCCGCGCGTTCCGATAACAGCAAAGCTCGTGGCGAATCTGCTGCATGCCGCAGGCGTGAGCCGCGTGCTCACGATGGACCTGCACGCGCAACAGGTACAGGGCTTTTTCGATATCCCGGTGGACCATCTGTATTCGCTGCCGGTGTTGATCAGGTATTTGCGAAAACGGCTGAAGGGCAAAACAACTGTGGTTTCTCCCGATCTCGGAGGCTTGAAGATGGCATCGGCTTACGCGGAAGCTCTCGGCGCGAACCTGGCTATCGTGGCGAAGGAACGCAAAAGCCCCACCGAGACTGAAGCGCTCTATCTTATCGGCGACGTGGAAGGCTCCGATGTGCTGCTGGTGGATGATCTTACTGAGACGGCGGGGACGCTGACGTCCGCGGCGTCGATTTTGAAGAAGCATGGCGCGCGCGACGTTTACGCCGGAGTCGCCCACGCGGTGCTTGTCGATATCGCGATCCAGCGTTTGCAAAAATCCAAAATTACGGAATTAGTTACAACTAACAGCACCCCGGTGCGCACCGTGGACGGATTTAAGATCACGGTGCTCTGCATCTCCGAGCTTCTCGGGGAGGGCATCAAACGAATTCACAACGACGAGTCAGTATCGTCGTTGTTCAACATCGAGAACGAAAGAAATGGCAAAACAAGTTAAGCTCAAAGCAGAACCGCGAACGAACGTGGGACGCTCCGCTGTGCGCAAACTAAGAGCGCGCGGACTGATTCCCGCGGTCATCTACGGCGGCAACAATAAACCGCAGCCATTGCAAGTCACCGCGCGCGATATCAATGCGATGATGAGCCAGGCTTCCGGAGAAAACGTTTTGGTTGAACTGGAGGTCGCCGGCGAAGGATCAAGTCGCACCGCGCTCGTGCAGGAAGTGCAGCACTGGCCTGTCGGCGGCAACATTCGTCACGTAGATTTTCACGCCATCTCCATGGACGAGATGATTCAGGCCGAAGTTCCTCTCGAATCGACCGGCACCGCGGTCGGCGTCAAAACTTTTGGCGGATTGCTGGAACAAAGCTTGCGTGCGCTGGCAATTGAATGTCTGCCGGGAGATTTGCCGGATCGCATCACGGTAGATGTTTCGCAGCTGAACATTGGTGATTCGATTCACGTTCGCGACATTCAATTCCCGCCGGGAGTAACGCCCAAGGTGCAGCCCGATCTCACGGCATTTTCCGTCGTTGCGCCTGTAGTTGAGGAAGAACCGGTAGTCGCCGAGGCGGAAGCGGCAGCGGCCGGGCCGGAAGTGATCACCGAGAAAAAGGAAGAGGGCGAAGCTGCTACTGCGCCTGCTGCGGCTGCGAAGGAAAAGGCTCCAAGGGAGAAGGAGCAGAAGAAGTAATCGATTTTCGATCCTTCGGCTTCGCTCAGGACAAGTTTTTGGAATTTTTCGATTGCGTGACGGTGGAAGAAAAACCAATTCGGTTGGTCGCGGGTCTTGGAAATCCCGGCCCCGAATACGTGGCCACGCGACACAACATCGGCTTCATGGTGGTTGATCAGTTCGCTGCGCAGTTTGGATCGACTTGGGAAAGATCGGGAAAGCGGGAGGCGCTCTCAACAAAATGCGGCCCAGCGCTGCTGATCAAACCGCTGAGCTTCATGAATCGCAGTGGCTATCCACTTTTCGCGGTTGCGCAGTTTTACAAAATCGCGCCGCAAGAAATTCTGGTTGTGCTCGACGATTTTGCGTTGCCGCTGGGTCGCCTTCGCTTGCGCACCCGTGGCGGACCGGGCGGCCACAATGGCCTTGAATCGATTATCATGCAATTCGGGACTGAGGAAATCCCGCGCTTGCGCATCGGCATCGGCGAGGCGCCGCGCGAAGGATCAGTCGATTACGTGTTGAGCCGCTTTTTTGAGGAGGAGAAACTTTTGGTTAGATCCACAATCGATCGCGCAGTGGAAGCGGTGAAATGCGCGGTTGACAACGGGCTCGTTTCCGCGATGAACAATTTTAACCCCGAAAGCTCGCGGGGTGAACAAGCCGAAAAAGTATGAACCATCGTTACGAAGCGCTGCTGGTGCTGAACGCTCAGGGCAAAGAGGACACCGTCAGGGAAACCATCGATCGATTGGAATCGGAGTTTCAAAAAGAAGGGGCTCAGGTGGAACAGGTGCAAAAAATGGATAAGCGCCAATTCTCCTACGTGGCCGGCCCACTCGATTCCGGCTACTACGTTAATTTTATTTTCAGCGCTGATCCGGAATTGATTGAGAAGCTGCGCGCGAAATTTAAGCTCGATCCGGAAGTGTATCGCCAGAATTACCAACGTCTCCCCGAGAAGAAGGAGAAACCGGGGAAAAAGTTGGCAAAGGCCAAATAATTTCGCTATAAGGCGGGGATGGCCAGCTTTAACAAAGTCATTCTGCTTGGAAATCTCACCCGCGACCCCGAGGTGCGTTACACGCCCAAGGGCAGCGCCGTCTGCGACCTCGGCATTGCGGTCAATCGCGTTTACACCACTGACAGCGGAGAAAGGCGCGAGGAAGCGACGTTCGTCGATGTTACACTCTGGGGCCGAACGGCAGAAATCGCCGGGGAGTATTTGAAGAAAGGGCGGCCGGTGTTTATCGAAGGTAGGTTGCAACTGGATTCGTGGGACGATAAACAAACCGGGCAGAAGCGCTCGAAGCTCAAAGTGATTGGCGAGACGATGCAGCTCTTAGGTGGAGGACGGCCCGGCGGGGCAACAGCAGCCGTTCCCGCCGAAGCTGCGGGCGAAGATCAACAAACCGGTGGCGCCAAGACCAGCGCACCGCCGAAACCATCGGCCCCATCTGCGCCGGACGAAGACGAGATCCCGTTTTGAAGCTCCAGTGAAATTTTGTGCGCAGCGTTGTAGCGGTGCTTGTGACAAGCACCGAACTTAGCAAACAGGCGCTTGGCACAAGCGCGTCTACAAAATGAACGCGACTGAAGCCTGCATCGCGCTCAATATGCTGCCCACCGTTGGACCGGTGCGGCTGCGTAAATTGCTCGAGGTTTTCAAGGAACCCCAACAAATTCTTGCAGCAAAACGCACCGAGCTTCGCAAGGTCGAAGGAATTGGCAGCGAAGTAGCGGATCAGATTTCCAACTGGGAATCGACTATCGATCTTGCCGGAGAGCTCAAATGCGTCCGCGATTTCGGCGCGACTGTCATCACGCAGGAGTCGTCATCGTATCCCCGGTCACTGCGCGAGATCCACGCGCCGCCGATCGTGCTCTACGTTTGGGGCGAACTGCAGGAGCGCGATCATCACGCTATCGGAATTATCGGCGCGCGGCGCACCACGCATTATGGAACGGAGTCGGCGAAGAAGTTGTCCTACCAACTTGCTTACGCCGGACTGACTATAATCAGCGGACTCGCGCGCGGAATCGACACCGCCGCTCATCAAGGGGCGCTCGCGGCAAGAGGACGCACGATCGCGGTAATCGGGGCCGGCTTAGCCAAACTCTATCCGCCGGAGAACGCTGCGCTGGCCGAGAAAATCCGCAGCGGAAATGGCGCAGTCGTATCCGAATTTTCAATGGAAATTGAACCAGATCGACAAACTTTTCCGATGCGCAACCGAATCATCTCCGGGTGGAGCCACGGCATTCTGGTAGTTGAAGCAGGATTGAACAGCGGTGCGCTCATCACCGCGGCGCAGGCATTGGAGCAAGGCCGGTCGGTGTACGCGGTGCCCGGCCACATCAACGCGCCGAGCGCGATGGGATCGAATCGCCTGATCCAGCAGGGCGCCAAGCTTGTCATGGACGCCAGCGACATTCTGGATGATTTGCAGATTCTTCTTCCCGAGACGAAACCCTCGCCTCACGCCGCTGCGCGCCCATTGCCGCCGCTCTCGGAGGAAGAGCGCCGGATCTATGACGCAATTGATGCGACTGAAACGTCCATTGACGATATCACCACAAAGAGCGAGTTGCCGAGCGCAGCCGTCTCATCGACATTGTTGCAGTTGGAGCTGAAACGCCTGGTTAAGCAGTTGCCCGGAAAATATTTCGTCAAGCTGGGCTAAACCAGAGACTTACAGCGCTGCCACGGCGGCCGCAAACCTGCTCCGACTTGCAAAGACGCCCTAACTGGGTTCGATTCCTGCCCCATGTCCAAGTCCCTCATCATTACTGAGAAGCCTTCCGTCGCGAGCGATATCGCCAAGGCGCTCGGCGGCTTTAAGAAAGGCAAGGACTACTACGAGAACAAGCAATACCTGATCTCGTGGGCGGTCGGCCATCTCTTTGCGCTCGCCGTGCCTGCTTCGATGAAAGAGCAGGACAAATGGGACATGACGAAGCTGCCCATCATGCCGACGGAATTTGAGCTGGAGCCCGCGGAAAAAATGAGCGGCCGGGTTAACGTTCTTCGCAAGCTCATCAGGGACAAAAACGTCTCCGAGATCATCAACGCATGCGACGCCGGCCGCGAAGGCGAACTAATCTTTCGCTACATCATCCAATACGCCGGCACGAAAAAACCGATCAAGCGTCTTTGGCTGCAATCGATGACGCCGGAGGCTATTCGCGATGCGTTCGCGCGATTGCGTAGCGACGCTGAGATGCAACCGCTGGCCAGCGCCGCCCGCAGCCGAAACGAGGCGGATTGGCTCGTCGGAATCAACGCAACGCGCGCATTTACGTTGCGGCTAAGTGGCGGACGCGGGAGCTCCGTGACGTCACTGGGCCGCGTCCAGACGCCGACGCTGACCATCATCGTGGACCGGGAGAACAAAATTAAGGAGTTTAAGCCGCGCGAGTTGCACGAGATCATCGGCACTTTCCGTCCCGCAGTCGCGGGAGGCGAATATGCGGGGCGCTGGTTCGACGAAGAGTTCGAGAAGGAAGAAAGCGAAATTGAGAGAACGAAGAGACTGCTGGCTCGTCTTCAATTGAATCTGCCAAACGCCGAGCAACGGCTTGATTCTGAAAACGGCTCGCTATGGGACGAGCATCGCGCCGCGCCGCGATTGTGGCACCATGAAATTGCCGAGGCCATTGATCGCAAGTGCAGCGGTAAGCAGGGCATCGTCGAGCTGGAAGAAAAGAAGCCGACTACGCAAGTGGCTCCTCAACTCTATGATCTCACTGCCCTACAACGCGAAGCCAACAGTCGGCTCGGCTTCTCCGCGAAACGCACGCTGCAAATCGCGCAGGCGCTTTACGAAAGGCACAAGGCCATTACCTACCCGCGCACGGATTCGCGCGCTTTGCCGGAAGATTATCTTCCCACAGTCAGATCGGCATTGGGAAAGATCGACAATCCATTCGCGCGAAAAGTTCTCGACAATAATTGGGTCAAGCCAAACAAGCGCATCTTTAACAACGCGAAAGTTGGCGATCACTTTGCGATTATTCCAACCGGCGCCGTTCCCCAGTCCTTGGACAGTTACGAAAGCGCGCTCTTCGACATGGTGACCAAACGTTTTGTGGCCGTGTTCTTTCCGCCTGCGCAATACGAGAACACGACTCGGATCACGCGCGTGGAAGGCGAGCCGTTCAAGACGGAAGGGAAAATTCTTGTCGCGTCCGGCTGGCTGGAAGTTTATGGGCGCGAAGCTGCCGGTGACAAACCTGAAGAAAATTTGCCGCCCGTAACTCAGGGCGAGCGCGTTGAAACGGTGCGCATCGAGATCAAAACAGAACAGACGAAGCCGCCGGCGCGCTACAACGAAGGGACGATTCTGAGCGCGATGGAAGCCGCGGGGAAACTTATCGAAGACGAAGAATTGCGCGATGCGATGAAGGAGAAAGGACTCGGCACGCCCGCGACGCGCGCAAGCATCATCGAGACATTAATCTCAGCGCATTATCTGGTGCGACAAGGGAAGGAACTACAGCCGACAGCCAAGGCGATCCAGACCATCACCCTTTTGAAAAACGCGGTGCCCGAGCTAACCAGCCCGGAGCTGACTGGCGAATGGGAATTTCGTCTGCGCGAAATCGAGCATCGCAAGCTCACGCGCGACGCGTTCATGCGCGACATCCGCGAGCTCACGAATGATATCGTCGGCAAAGCCAAACATTTTCATCCCGACGAGCACATGCCCGACACCGAGCCGTTCGGCCAATGCCCCAAGTGCGGCTCGCCCGTCATCGAACGATTCAAGAGCTTCACCTGTACAAATGAGGAATGCGATTTCACAATTTGGAAAACGATCGCCGGCCGGTTGCTGAGCCGTGACGAGTTCGAGACTCTCGTGCGCGACAAACAAGTCGGGCCGTTGGGCGGTTTTCGCAGCAGAAAAGGCGAACGGTTTCATGCCGTGGTCAAACTCAGCGACGAGTTCAAAACAGAGTTTGATTTCGGACCAAACGGTCAGGAGAACGGCGCTGCGCAGCCCGTGGATTTCTCCGGGCAGGAGCCGCTCGGCAAATGTCCCAAGTGTGGCGGGCGCGTCTTCGAACTCGGAATGAGCTACGTCTGCGAGAATGTAGTCGGCCCAAACAAAACGTGCGACTTTCGATCGGGCACAGTCATTCTGCAACGATCAGTGGACCGCGAGCAGATGAAAAAACTACTCACCACCGGCAGGACAGATTTGCTCGAACGTTTTATTTCGCGCAAGGGCAGACCGTTCAAAGCGTTTCTGGTGGTGACCGACAAAAGAGACGTTGGTTTTGAATTCGAAAAGCGCGAGCCGAAGCCGAAAGGAGAACGCAAGGCCAAGACCGCTGCGCCGAAAATTGATTTCACAGGAAAGGAATCCATCGGCGGATGTCCCAAGTGCGGCCGCAAAATTTTTGAAACCGAAAACAGTTATATTTGTGAACGTTCGCAGTCGACCAAAAGCCCTTGCAAATTCAGACTGAGCAAAACGATTCTTGGCCGGGATATTTCAAAAGAGCAGGCACAAAAACTCCTCACCGCTGGTAAGACAGATCTCCTCGACGGCTTCATTTCAAAACGCGGCCATCCGTTTTCCGCCTATCTGAAATTGGAAGACGGAAAAGTCGGTTTCGAATTCCCGGAGAAACCGGCGCGAGTGTGAACCGGGCTGCGTGTGACTTTGTGCTTCACACGAGCGCCGCGGAAAACTAAAACACGCGGATCGTGCAAAAAAAAGCGGCCCATGTCCTTCTTCTCGTACTGCTCTGTTATGTTCTGGGATTGGTTACAGCGTCTTATTTTCCGATTCCTGCGCATTTCGGTGCAGTTTTGACAACGCTGTTACAGGGAAAGATTCGGCCGTTTGTCGTCAAAAGAAACTTTAGCGAGACAATCAGCTATGTTACCGATCGGAAAGCAGGGCCTGCTCTTAATGGCAACGTTAGCTACCTTGGCGAATACGCCGGCCAGCCGTCCTACGGGTTAATAACCGTCCAAGTACCGCAGCATTATCCGGCGGGCTCACCGCTCGACGCCACCGCGATCAGGAAA
>WNGK01004439.1_pt1 | contig 15956 bp, 14 predicted proteins | sample 5400601 | NCBI WGS metagenome assembly WNGK01 (sample SAMN13153376, study PRJNA577476) | soil metagenome | isolation source: 60 cm soil or saprolite under Garry oak tree replicate 1 | place: USA:California | collected 2016-06-15
CCTAACGATGTGGATGAACTATTGGAAGATATCCTCGGCTCTATCGAAGCAATTCGCAACTCTTCAGACAAACTGCGCGGCTGTATCGCCCACTCCGAGCTGCCTTTTTCTTTGCCTTAAATCATTGCATTATTTATGCTGCGCTCAATAGTCATCATGAGCTTTGGAGTTATCTGTCAGTCATTGTTCCGTTGGCCGCACTGGACACGCTGGGCTCGCTGCAAATTCTTGAAGCAGTGAAGATCGGCGGAGACGAATATCAAACAAGGTCATCACTCTTGATGAATGGAGTGGGCACGCTGGCTGCGGCGATGTTAGGGAGCCCGTTTCCGACCACGCTATACGTCGGACATGCCGCGCATAAAGCCAATGGCGCACGATCCGGTTATTCGATGCTGAATGGCATTGTGACTGTGGTGCTATGCACTACTGGTTTACTTCCACTGGTTCTCCGTGTCATCCAATTGGCAGTTGCGGGACCAGTCATTGTCTGGTTCGGCCTGGTTACAGTTGGGCAGGCGTTCGCCGAGGTTCCACGCCAGCAGGTCATTGCCGTCGCGCTCGGCCTGGTGCCGATTGTGGCGCAATGGGCCGCCGGGATAGCCGACGTCGTGGCGTCGAGCAGCGGGAAGCTCGCTGCTGGGCGTAGTCGGCCACCTCAACGGCGAGTTGGCATTGTCAGGATTGCTTTCGCTCGGCCAGGGAGCGTTACTAACCTCTATGCTCTGGGCCGCGATGATGGCTCTTGTCATCGAACGGCAGTTCACGCGGGCCGCGGTCTGGTCAGCCGCAGCGGCTGCACTTTCGGCGATTGGCGTAATCCATGCATGGCGCCTCACAGTCTCTGGCATCGAAGGACATATCGGGTGGTGGGCCGCACCTGAGTTTGCGCTGGCGTATCTTTCAGTATCAGGGTTTCTGCTAGCCTGCGCATGGTGGGCGCACCCGCGAAATGTGGTGGGTGTGCCGCATGCGACCGATGGTGTCGAAGTCTGAGTCAAGGCTGCAAGGAACTCCGGGGTCCCGGATTTCTGCTTTCCCCATTTTTCTCCCGGCCGCATCCTGGAGAATCGGCGGCTGTACAATCTGCATACTTCGGGACCGGAGCCGCGAGACGCAATCGTGAGGGGTGCGCATGAGTTCGCTGACCGCAATCACTGGCTACTCAAAACTGTCCGGAGCGACGCAAGCGAAAGTGCCACGATACGGTCCAAGCGATTATATTCGTCAAGCCGGCTCGCTCATTATCAGTTCGGCGTCGCTCATCTTGTCTCTCGTAACCGCAAATGAATGTCATTCCATAACTCATCTTCCATCGCTTCTCTATGGGATAGTGCTTTGGGGTTGGTGGGGCCTGATCGCTGCCGGGTTATGGACAAGCGGAGCGAAGATGCCCGCGCTGCCTGGCGGTTCCGTGGTGAACACTACAGCCCATCTGATCTCCGGCTGTGCGATCGCGACACTGCACCTGGTGCTCCTCGGCAGCCTAAGTTTGGTTGTGCCGGAGTGGAAGTCGAATGCTCCCGTAACTGCGGTGCTGACCAGCCAGTTGCACTTGAATCGCTTTGGGATTGAGATCCTGATCTACGGCTTTATTTTCGGGCTCATCGGGATTGTTCAGTTTCAGTTGCGGGCCCAACGCGATGCTGTGCGTGCGCTGGAACTGCAGCGTCAACTTGCAGCCGCGCAACTGAAGGCTCTGCAAATGCAACTGGAACCGCACTTCCTCTTGAACACCCTGAATGCCATCACCACGCTCGTGGAGTTGGGAAGACAGAATCAGGCGGCAGAGATGCTTGGGCATCTGAATACCATCCTCAAGCGAACCCTTGAACGGACTGCCCCGGAAAAGGTGCCCCTGTCGCAGGAGTTGCAGATCGTCGAGAACTATCTGGCCATCGAGCAGATACGCTTCGCCGATCGTCTGCGCGTGGAAATAAAGGTGGATCCAGGTGCGCTTTCCAGTCTCGTTCCATGCTTTCTACTCCAGCCGATCGTTGAGAATGCAATTCGGCATGGGATCGCAAATTGCGAAAATGAAGGAGTCGTCGAAGCCTCGGCGAGGCGAGATGGGGACCGTCTGCACATCACGATACGCGACAGCGGATCAGGCTTGAAACGGCCAGGGAAAGCCCGGCAACGGAATAGGCCTGAAGAATACCCGCGAACGACTGTCGTATTTCTACCCGGATGAGTATGAGATGCAGGCTGGGCCGATGCAAACCGGTGGCTTCGAAGTTGCTATCGATGTTCCTTACGAGCGGGCGGGATGAAATTGCGAGCACTCATCGCCGATGACGAACCCCTGGCACGCGAGGCCTGCGCTTCCTACTTTCCGGCGACGATGAGATTGAAGTTGCGGGGGAGTGCCGCAATGCGCGAAGGGCGGAGCGAGGGCTCGGTCATTGTCTGCACGGTTGCCGCAGTCCACCGTTTCCAAGGCCCTCAATCGTTGTGATGTTCTTCCCTCCTGCATCGCCAACTGAGGTCTGGCACGAGCGCACAGCGGAGCCGTTGAGATGCACGGTGCATGCGCCGTACATGCCTACCCCACAGCCGTACGACTTACTTTCGCATTCGCAAAGCTATCCACCGAGCGGAACAGGAGATGCAATCGTGAAGGTCAGTCGACGCGCTTTCTTCGGATCCGCAGCCGCAGCAGCAGGTGGCGCGCTTGTGATTGGCTTTGGTTTGCGGGGCCGTCTCCATTTCACCAAAGCTGCACAATCGCCCGAAAATCCTTTTGATGCCTGGATTCACATCAATCCCGACAATAGCACCAAACTCGTCTTTGCTCAGTCCGAAATGGGGCAGGGAGTGTACACCGCTTTACCGATGTTGCTTGCCGACGAGGCCGATCTGGATTGGGATCGCGTGACGATCGTTCAGTCGGACTACTCGCGTGGCACAGGTTGAAGCGGCAGCGTCACGAGCAATTATCAACATCTGCGCCAGGCCGGAGCCGTCGTTCGAACGACCATGCTGGCCGCAGCGGCGCATCGGTGGGGCGTTTCGCCGACAGAGTGCACTGCCAGCAAAAGCGAGGTCTCGCATCAGCAATCAGGTCGTCGCGCTGCGTACGGCGATCTGGCAGCGGATGCGCGTCATCTTCTGCTTCCAGAGGCAAGCAGTGTCAAGCTTAAAGACCCGGGACAATACACTCTTATCGGCCGCGAGACTCAGCATCGCGACATTCCGGACAAGTCGACCGGCGCCGCCCGCTTTGGTCTCGATGTCCGGATGCCCGGGATGGTGTACGCGGTCGTTGCGCGCTGTCCCACCTTTGAAGGTACCGTTGCCAGATTTGACGCGACGCGCGCTCTTGCCACTCCCGGAGTGTTTCAAGTCTTCGAGATTGCTCCGCGGGGCTATCGAGTCTATAGCGCCGGCGGCGTCGCTATCGTAGCAAATTCCACCTGGGCGGCCCTTCAAGGCAGGAAGGCGCTCGACATCACCTGGAATCACGGCCCTAACAGCGCCGAGTCCAGCGAATCACCGCGCGGGCAGATGAAGGAGGCACTCGATAAGGCCCCCGCGTGGTCATCGGATAACCAGGCGGCCTCCGATCCCGACAATATTCCGGCGGTGAAGCGAGTCGAAAGCATCTATGAGTTTCCGTTTCTCTCTCACGCCTGCATGGAGCCGATGAACATTACTCTCCATCTGCATGAGGGGAAATGCGAAGTTTGGTGTTCCTCGCAGTCAGCGGAGTGGACCCGCAGCTCAATCGCCAAGGAACTCGCACTCGCGGAATCCGACGTCACAGTGCACACCACGTTCATGGGCGGCGGTTTCGGACGTCGCTACATCTCAGATTTGCAAACCGAAGGCGCGCAGATTGCCCGTCATGTTTTTTCCCCAGTTCAGCTTGTATGGACGCGCGAGGATGATATGACGCACGATTTCTACCGGCCCGCCGGCATGCGCCGGATGCGTGGCGCCGTCGATGCAAAGGGAAACATCGTCGCGTGGTCAGATCATCTCGCCGATATTGCGATAGGCGCGCAATGGAACGACCCAGACAAAAGGAAGCCGGATGGGTTTGAGCTACCGGGCGATCTCGTGTATTCCATTCCGCATATACAAAAATCGTTCTCGCTGGTGCAGAGCGCTGTACCGCACGCGTGGTGGCGCTCAGTTGGGCATTCGTTTAACGGCATCGCAGTCGAATCCTTCATAGATGTGCTGGCGCACGCGGCAAACAGGGATCCTTATCTCTTTCGCCGGCGCTTGTTGCTTTTGCCGTCGAACGAGGAGCCAAAGCCGTCGTCAAATGCGCCTCCCATCGATAGAAATCGTCTGCTTGCGGTGCTTGATCTTGCAGCGAGCAAAGGCGAATGGGGCAAGCGGCTGGGGCCGCACCGTGGTCGCGGAATTGCCTGCACCACAGCCTATGCATATCTGGCACAGGTGGCAGAGGTGACTGTCGATCGAGACAACATTCGTGTCGATCGACTAATCACGGTTGTCGACTGTGGTCAGGTGATCAACCCCAATTGGCGCTCGCTCGCAACTCGAAGGCGGAATGCTATTCACCTTGAGTTCCATCCTTAAAGAGGCCATTATCATTCGCAATGGCGCGGTGGAACAGCAGAACTTCGACGACTATAGCGTGCTTCGCATACCGGAGGCGCCGGCACTTGAAACCTACTTGGTTGAGAGCCACGCCGATCCTCACGGATTGGGCGAGGCCGCGGTTGCTCTCGCGGGTCCCGCAGTTGCAAATGCCATCTTTGCCGCGACGGGCAAGCGCCTGCGCAGGATGCCTTTCCGCATGGATGAGACAGTGGGCTGAAACCGCTGTACCTTGCTATCCAGGGAACGCCGCCGCCCTCTGTTCATGCGGTTGCGGACTTGTTGGGGCTCCAGTTGATGACGTGATAAGTGGCCGGCGTTGTGCCCACGTTGCGAAATCCGTGCAGGCTGTTGGAAGCGTTGAACACAACGGAGCCGGGACCAACCTTTACCCATTTGCCGTCGGAGAGCGTTTCACATTCACCTTCGCGGATGATGATCAACTCCTCGTTGACGTGGCGATGCGGAGGATGCGAAGCCTGGCCGGGATTGAGGGTGGTGACGTGCATCTCAAGCTGATCGACCGTCGCGGTCGGAGCCTTGCAGAGTGAGCGCACCTCGCCCGTGGCGGTCTTCACTGGCTTCATGTCTTCCCACTCGAAGACGGTGGGGCCCATGATTTGCCCTGTCTTCTCCAAGCCTGGGTCTGGGTCCGGCGTGGGGGCGGCGAGCGCTTCCAGAGCGCATGGCATGGCGATCAGTCCGGCGACAACATCGCGGCGTGAAATCATGAAGTTAGCTATCCGCTTCACTCAGGTGAATGCAGCATATGGGGCTGGCTGGGGCGCTGAGGGCGCAAGATGTTGCGGTCACCTGAGTCAAGCAGATACCTATCATCATGAATTCCTCCTGCTAAGTGAGCATGTACGGAGCACGCTGGGGACGCGAGATCATACTGTCCGCCTGGTCGTCGTTTTTGAAGCACTCCTTTACGGGATCCCAGTACAGCTTGCGTTTGAGCACCATGGCCATGTCGTGGATGAGGCACGTGGAGCAGGCGCGGTGTCCAAGCTCGGCGGGCGAGATGGGCTGTTTGCGGCTGATGATGCACTCCAGCCAGTTGCCGTGCTGCTCCTTGCTTTCGTGGAGTTGGATCTCGTCGGGACCGATGACCGACTTGATGATCGCGCGATCGCTGGCGGCGAGCGCGGTATTGTCGTTGAGCTTGGCCACGGGATCGCTCTGGGTGACTTGCTCGTTGCCGCGCGAAACGAAAATCCAGCCCTTCGATCCATAGAACTTGATCCCGTTGGCATAGTCGCCGCTGATGCTCATACGCACGCTGTTCGCATACAACGCTTCAGTCTTGAAGGGACCGTGCACGTCCCACAGGCCGTGTTCGGGGAACTGCGCGGTTCCCCAGACTTCAATGGGGCCGGTGTACTCGGTGTTCATCCCCCAATGCGCGCTGTCGATGTGGTGAGCGCCCCATCCGGTAATCATGCCCGCGCCGAACTGGCGGCAGCGCAGCCATCCCGGTCGGCCGTATCCCTGCTGCGGATGGACGCGATCAACGGTGTAGTAGACGAACGGTGTCTCCCCGAGCCACATCTCGTAATTGAAACCGTTGGGAACAGCCATTGGCGTCTTGTCGCCACCAGGCGGGTCGCCAGGCAGGCCGACCTCGACGCGCTGCAAATCGCCGATGCGTCCGTTGCGCACCAGCTCCGCAGCATAGCGGAACTGGACCGTGGAACGTTGCTGCGAACCGATCTGCAGGGTACGGCCTGAGGCTTGTACGGCGTTGCTCAAGGCACGGCCCTCTGCGATGGTGAGGGACGCAGGCTTCTGCAGGTAGACATCTTTGCCGGCGCGCACCGCGTCAATGCCGATGAGCGCGTGCCAGTGGTCGGGCGTACTGATCACCACCGCATCGATGTCCTTGTTGGCAAGCAAGTCGTGGTAATTCCCATAACCAGTGACGCCATCGTAGGGCTTGCCGGTCTTTTTGGCGTAGAAGTCATTGACGAGCTTCTTTCCGTCGTCCACGCGATGCGAGTCGAGGTCGCAGACGGCGACAATGCGCGCGTTGTCGTATTGCAGGATGCCCGGCATGTCGTGGCCACGGGAGATGCGGCCCACGCCGATGGCGCCCACGTTGATGCGCTTGCTGGGCGCGTACTGGCCGAAGATCGTCGACGGCACAATCGTGGGAAATCCGATAGCAGTCGCCGCGCCCAGGCTTGTCTTCAGGAATTTGCGCCGTGACACTTCGCCCTTGTCGGTCAGGCTCATCGGTTTCTCCATGATCAGTCCTCCAGGGTTACGAGCTTGGCACTCTTCTGCGCCTTGATGACGAGCTCCGCGGCCAACAGGCACTGGTCCTGATCCTGCGCGTTATGGGTTCGATTCACGATATCGGCTACAAAATCGGGCCCGAACGGAAGCGGCATCTGATTGCAATCGATATACCGCGCTTCCTTGTTATCGACGAGAAACAGGTTGTTGCCCTGCTTCTTGACTGCAACATCGATGTACTTGCGCACCTCGATGTAGCCGTCGGTCCCAAGGATGAAGAGCCGCCCATCGCCCCACGTTCCCAGTCCGTCGGGAGTGAACCAGTCCAGGCGCACGTAACCGAGTCCGCGATTGCCGCGCAGCATCATGTCACCGAAGTCCTGGAAGCGCGGATAATCGGGATGCCGGACGTTCGCAATCTGCGACTCGACTACTTCGGCGCGTTTGGAGCCAGTGTAGTAGAGGAATTGGTCTACCTGGTGCGAGCCAATGTCGCACAGGATGCCGCCATACTGGTCGGGGTTCCAGAACCAGTCGGGCCTCCCGGTTCCGCCGCCCGCATCGCCGCCGCGCCTCTGCACAATCTGGTGCGGAGCAATATTGATGGTCTGGATGACCTTCCCGATGGCGCCCTGCTGCACCAGTTTGCCCGCATACACCGCCGCCTTCACTTCCAACCTTTCGGAGTACATGATTGCATAGATCCGTTTGGTTTCGGCGATAGTCTTACGCACTTCGGCGAGTTGTTCGAGGGTGGTGATGCCCGGCTTGTCGGAAAGATAGTCTTTGCCGTGCTTCATCACCTTGATGCCAAGTGGTGCGCGCTCGCTGGCGATCAGCGAACTTAAAACCAGCTGAATCGAGGGATCGTTGAGGATCTCTTCCTGCGTCTTGGCGACCTTGGCGTTGGGAAAGCGCTTGGTGAAGGTCGCCAACTTGTCCGGCTCCTGTCCCCACACGGCCACCAGCTCGCCGCCACCACGCTGCACCGCACCCGCCATCCCATAGATATGATCGTGGCTCATGCCACAAACCGCGAACTTGATGTGGTACTTGGGTGCTTCTTCCGTCTGCTGCGGCAAAACCGCGTCTTCAATGACAGGGCCGCCGGCGCCGTCGAGGGCCAATGCGTTCTGTGAGAATCGGCCGATCATCGCGATGGATCCCATGAGACTGGCGTGCTTCAGGAAGTCGCGACGGCCAGCGGCTTTATTGTTCATCAATCCTCCAGAGTTCCGCGAACTGTCCATTTTGACACGCGAGACTCGGCGAAACAGGTTACGAAGCATGGAATCGTTCTGCAGGGTCCGAAGCTCGGGGAGCGCGCAGTTCCTAGTAGACGCGAATTTATTCTCGATAAAGTACCTCTGTCAAGGCAACATAGCTCCACCTACAGTCCCGAGAGAAAGGATGCAATTTGGCGCAACCTCCCACGTAACTATGGCTGCGGCGCTGACAGATCGTGGTTCCGACAATAAACGTCGGGACCTGTAGTAAAGCCTTGCGCAGACCAAAGAGGAAGCCTTGGCTCTCTACTGATCTTCCTTGTGGCTGGATCAGCCCGCCTGGTGGCCATGGCCTGATTACAATCGCGAATTCCCGTCGCGCCAGCGATGCGCTCGTACCCGTCACCACTCCCTGAAGCCGAGTCTGAGGTCTTTACTGCGCGTGGGTTGCCGCCTTCTCCTGCATCGGCTCGAACTCGCTGCGGCGGAATAGCTTTTTGTGCAGCACCAAAGCCGCTGCTCCGCGCAGACGCGCGACGTCCCCATCCACGGCGGCCACGACGCGCGGAATGCGTGAGGTAAACGACTTGGCGATTAGCTGACTCTCAATCATGGGCCACATGCGTGACCACAGCGCGGTGCAGTCTCCCACAATGATGATCACGTCGGGTGCAAGGCCCGCCACCAGCATGGCGAGACCTCGCGCCAAATAGGTTGTCATGCGATCGATCGCGCGGAGGGCGCGGATGTCGCCCGCAATCGCAAGGTCAAGCAGTTGCTGGAACGAGGAAAGAGTGTTTCCCGGGACGAGTTCCTGATAGTAGCGCAGGGCGGCACGATTGGAGGCGAACGTCTCCCAGCAGCCCACATTACCGCATCCGCAGAGCGGTCCTGATTCGTCGAACGGCATGTGCCCGAACTCGCCGGCCATGCCCCCGCCGCCGCGCACCAGGCGGCCGTCTACCAGCAGCCCCGTCCCGAGCCCCTCAGAAACAGAAACGGTCATGATGTTTGCGGCGCCACGGAAATCACCGAACCACCGCTCGGCAAAGAGGCTGGCGTTCGCGGCGTTGTCCATCTCGATTGGACCGCCGAGGATCTTCTGGAACTGTTCATAGAGCTCGATCTGTCCCCAAGGTGCATTCGGCGAAAAGAGGATGCGATGCGTATCCTGATCCACGCGCCCTGAGACGCTCACCCCCACCCCGTCGAAGAGCCGGCCGCGACATGCGGTGCGCATCGAACGGGCCGCTTTGGCCAGCTGCTGGATGGCCTTGGTGGCTTCCATCTTGAGCTCTCCGCTGCCTGAAAACGTAAGGCTCTCGCGATTGAGAATATTTCCATTGATGTCAACCAGGGCGAGATTGGCCTTGCCGGGGCGCAGATCGATTCCCAGCGTCACGTGCTTGTCGTTAAGGGTGACAAAGGTTGGACGCCGGCCGCGTGGCAGATGTCCCAACGTTCCGGGGAGCACCCACCCTTCGTCGATAAGTTGTCCGATGATGACTGAGACGGTGCTGGCCTGCAATCCAGTCATGCGGGCCAAGTCGGCGCGGCTCACCGGCTGCTGACGATGGATCGTGTGCAGGATAATGTCCCGATCGATTTCGCGGGCGGTTTCGCTGGATGCCACGCCCCTCATCGGTCGAGCAGTTTTACTCGTCACGGATGTTCCTGAATCGCAATGGGCTTGCCCCGCTTTGATTTTTCTTGTAGGCACTCTAACACAGCGCGCGTCAAGCAGGCGCAAGGATGAGCGCGAAGTTTAATCGGGGACAGGACAGGCTAATACACCAGACGCTGCGTCTACGATCGATGCTTTAACCTTCGCATCGCATTGCGAACCGATTGACCAGGACCACGCTCGCTGCACTAAGGGCGGCGCTGATTCAGAGGGGTGGCGGGCCCTCCTACGGTGATCGCCCCCTTATTTCATAGCTGGTTAACAATGAGCTGCGTTAGGAGTAGCTCCGTCGAATATTCAAATTGACTGGAGCGGCCGTAAGGGGTACGTTCGAATCCATCCTCGGGAGCTTTCTGGACCCCGGGCCGGATGAGTTGTCGACAGAGAATCCGAATTCCATCTGAAGTGGCCCAAATAAGGACGAACATCAGACTGTAACCCAAGCGAGTTCGTCGGCCAGACATTCCAATTCAATGATAACGAGACGTTTCTGCAAGTCGGATGTATTCCGCTCGAGGATTCGCGAGCATCCCCTTTGATGGTCTGCCCCCGGGGGTAATCAGTCCAGATAGAGGAGCGTTGGGCCATGGGTTCTGAGAGCGTGCGTGTGCCAAGTGGCATCGGAGAAATCGTTATTGTCGGAGGCTTCGCGGCAGGGGCCGCTCTTCTTGTCTATAGCTATTACAAGAGCGTTCAGGACATCGAGGACCTCAAGGAGTTACGACGAGACGCCGATCAGGGTGTGGCCGATTTCTGCGGCGGATATCTCGCTCAAGTCGGCATACTCTCCGGAGGACAGCACGGAGGGGCTCTTTGGAAGGAAGGCCAGCGCCACGCAGAAATCAATCTCAAAGGGCGTATTGCCCGAGCCGTACATTTCCTGAATCAGAAGTATCCTCAACTCCATTTCTCCGAGGACGACCCTGATGTGCGCGCCATGATCCTGGAGGGAATGAAGCAGGATGCCGACAGTTGGCGCAAAGCTGTGTACTTATCTTATGAAACCGCCGTGCGCACGCTTTTCTACAAAGCATGGCAGTCGCGTGATGCAGGCAAGGCGACAGTGGCGCGCACGCTCGAAGCACGGGCACGCGCCGGGGTCTCGAGTGTTGATCTTGCGGATGAGCCTGACTACGCCTACATCAACGCGGTGGGTCGCGAGGCTGGGGCAAATATGCGGATGCCCGCAAATATCCGCTGATTTCCAATCCTGAAACGACGGCTGAAACCACGGAAACGGCGTTGCGAGCCGCGATGTTCCCGTCCGCAATTGTCTGTGCGATGACTCGGCCGGTCCCTGTTGTAGGCGAGAGAGTCGGCAACAGGGATGCCGCGTGATCCAGCGCGCGGAACATCGGCCGACCGGTTGGCGTAATTCATTCTGGTGAAATTAACAATCCAGCCGCCCAAGCGTCATCCTTATGAAAAGTAGAGAGCATGGACCCGTGAGCGCCGCAACCGCAAACCTTCCGTCGATCGAACACAACGAGCGTCTCACGCGGCTGTTCGCGGAGCATTATCGGCGCGTGCTGACTGCTGCCTATCGCATTGCGGGCAACATGGCCGATGCGGAAGATGTGGCCCAGGCAGTGTTTCTGCGCTTTGGCACGGGCGAATCGCCGGAGATGGCGAATACCGGGAGTTACCTGTACCGGGCGGCCATCAACGGCTCTCTCGACCTGTTGCGGCGCCGCAAGACGGCGGCAACGGAGCCCTTGGAGTCTGCCGCCGGCGTTGTGTCGACGGAGGCGCGCTCTGCTCCGGAGGCAGTGATTTCAAGCAGGGAATTGGGCCGGCTTTTGCGCCAGGCGATTGGCGAGTTGGCGCCACGTTCCGCGGAAATGTTCGCGCTGCGTTACCTGGAAGAGATGGATAACCGCGAAATTGCGAAGTTGATGGGAACGTCGGCAGCCGTTGTGGCTGTGACACTACATCAATCGCGATCGAAGCTGAAGAGGCGACTGATTGAGTTGCAACGGGGGACGCGATGAATCGGGATGAGAGATTACTGCTTGATCGAGCCATGCACGCGCTGAAGTCCGATGTTCCGGATGAGGAAGCCATCAACACTTTAGCCATGAAAGCCGCGCAGGGATTGGGAATAGGGATGAATCACGAAGCCTTTACAGGCGCGATCCAGAATTGCGATGACGTGCAGCAGCTTCTGAATTCCTATCGAGCAGGCACTCTCCCTGAAGCGCGCGCTCTGCTGGTGAAGGCGCACCTGCGCGATTGCAGCCCGTGCCTGCGGCGCTTCCGCGAAGCGTCGGCCGTGGACTGGGCCGCGCCGCGGATTGCTGCGACACCGCGCCGCCATCTCCAGGTATGGGGGTGGGCATTCGCGCTCTCCTGCGTAGTGCTGATCTCCGCGCTGTTTGTGTACAAGGCTTATTGGCAGGTTCCGCCCGGCGTACGCGCGGAGGTGAAATCGATCGACGGCTCCGCCTACCTTATCTCAGAGAGCACCAATCGTCTGCTTGCGCCGGGCGCCGAATTGCGCGAAGGAGACGAACTGCGGACCGCGGGTGAATCGCATGCGGTACTGCGTCTTGCTGACGGCTCGCTTGTTGAAGTGGATCAGCGCAGCACGCTTGGAGTGGGCGCGCGGGGACGCAACACGACGGTGGCGCTCGACCAGGGCGCCTTGATCGTCCGGGCCGCGCATCGTACCTCCGGTCACTTGTACGTTAGGACGCGAGATTGCCGCATTGCCGTCACGGGAACGCTGTTTTCAGTCAACTCAGGAATCAAGGGCTCGCGGATTGCGGTGTTGCGGGGATCGGTCGACGTGGCGCACTCCGGTGTCCATGCAGTGCTGAATCCCGGCGACCAGATGGCCACCAGTGACAGTCTCGCTCCGGAGCCGCTGACTGAGCAGTTTGCCTGGAGCGCCGACCGCGAAGAGTATGTCGGGATCATGGCGCAACTGGCTCTCGTGGAGCATCGCATTGCGCAGATCCCATTCCCGCAGTCGCGGTACAGCAGCGAATTGCTGCCGCGCGTGCCCGCGGACACCCTCCTCTATATCAGCATTCCGAACCTGGGCGATTATTTGAGCCAGGCGAACGCGATTTTCCAGGATCAGTTGAGCCAGAGCCCCGAGTTGCAGCAATGGTGGACGCGCAGCCATAAAGGGAACACCGATGACCTGAATGCGCTGGTGGAGAAGATCCACGACGTGAGCCAATACCTCGGCGACGAGATTGTCATCGCTGCAAGCGGAGAAGCCGATCATCGCGGCGTTGCTGTTGTTGCCGATGTGCAGCGGAGCGGTCTAGCAGCCGAGCTGAGGCAGCAATTCTCCACTGCGACTGGCGGGCTCACCGTGTTGGATGAAGGGTCACTCGCCGCAGCCAGCGCGTCAGACAATTCGAGGCAGAGCGAGTATGCGCTGGTGCGCGACCATGAAGTTGTGTTCTCCAATAGCATCGCTGCCTTGAAGCAGTGGAACGCGCAATTGGACGCAGGTGCGAGCGGATTCGCCACGCGCGACTTCGGAGGGCAGATTAGCGCTGCTTACGAACGCGGGGCCGGCATCATTCTTGCCGCCAATCTTCACGCCATGCTCCAGAGCCAGATCGATCACGCTCCGCAGGTGGCGCCTAAAATCCGCGCACTCGATAACAGCGGATTTGGTGGCGTTCAGTATCTGATTGCCGAACATCGCGAAGCGAATGGCATGCCGCAGAACCACCTCAACCTTCAATTTGCCGGCACGCGGCAGCGTGTTGCATCGTGGCTGGCCAGCCCGGCTCCGATCGGGTCGCTGGATTTTGTCAGTACGAACGCCGCGGTTGCGGTGGCGACTCTTTCCAAGGACCCGGCCGCGATTGCCGACGATCTTATTGAGATGGCGTCGCAGTCCAAGGGCACCAAGGTGGATTGGAGCGAGATCGATGCCAAGCTCCAAATCAGCGTACGCGACGATTTGATGGCCAACCTGGGCGGGGACTTTCTGTTGGCGCTTGATGGGCCGGTTCTGCCTACGCCCTCCTGGAAGTTTGTCATTGAGGTGAACAACCCGGAGCGGCTGGAGACCACCCTCGAGCGGCTCGCCCAAGCGGTGAACAACCAAGCGCAGGGCTCTAAGGCTCATGGCATTTCCATTGAGCCAAGCACCGTTGGGTCGCAGCGCTATTACGCCATTCGCGATCTAACTACCGGAAGCGTCCGGGCAAACTACACGTTTGCCGACGGGTTCATGATTGTAGCTCCCGAGCGCGCCCTGCTGATGGATTCGCTGCAAATACACGAGAGCGGCAATTCGCTTGCCCGGTCCGCGAGCTTCCGGGCGCTGCTTCCTCACGATCAGAATGAGAATTACTCCGCGGTTGCGTATCAGAATCTGAGCCCGGTTCTGACGCCGCTGATCAGCCAATTCAGCGGCGAATCAGCCGATGCCATCCGCAAGCTTGCTGCCGACTCGAGGCCGACGGTCATCTGCGCATGGGGGAAGGACAGCCGCATTGAGGCCGCCAGCGACAGCCGCCTTTTCGGATTTGATTTTCTGACGCTGGGTGCGATTTTCGATTCGCGGAACAAGTCAGCTGGCCAAAACGTAATGAGATGACATGAGTGTGATCGAGCTTGACGGCCTGGAAGTGCGTCTCGGAGGACGAACGGTTCTCAATGGACTGACGGGCGAGTTGCGCGGAAATGCCATCGGCCTGCTGGGGCCAAACGGCGCCGGAAAGTCCACACTGATCAACACCCTACTGGGTTTCCATGCACCCGCGCGGGGAGCGGCCCGCGTGTTCGGTCTCGACACCCGCGGCGAGCGTGCCCGCATCCGCCAGGGCATCGGCTACATGCCCGAGAACGATTCCTTTATCGGCAACATGACCGGCGTACGGTTCGTTCGCTACATGGCTGAGCTTGCCGGCCTGCCCCCGGGTGAAGCGCTGGAGCGCGCTCATGAAGCGCTCTTCTATGTGGGCTTGGGCGAGGTGCGATACCGCAACATCAGCACCTATTCGCTGGGAATGAAGCAGTTGATCAAGCTAGCCCAGGCGCTCGCACACGGGCCGCGTCTTCTTATCCTCGACGAGCCCACCAACGGCCTCGATCCAATGGCTCGCCAGCGCATGATTCAAACCATTCAGGAGATTCGCAAAGTAGGCAGCATCCGGCTGCTGATCTCGTCGCACCTGCTCCGCGACATCGATGAAACCTGCGATGAGGTGCTGATCCTCAAGCAGGGACGGATCGCCGCTTTGCGCAACATCGAGGAAGAGCGCCGGTCGCACCGGAACTTCATTGAGCTGGAAACGGTGGGCTCAATCGCCGCATTCTGCGAAGGCGTTCGCCAGCTAGGATGCCAGTGCGCGTCTTTCCCCGATGGGCGCATCAAGCTGGTGATGCCGGACAGCATCGAACCGCGCAACCTTTACGTGTTGGCGGGTGAAAGCAACATCCAGATTCGGCGCATTCATCGGCGGCGCGATTCGCTGGAAGACATCTTTCTCCGGGCCATGGAAAATGAGCCGGCGAGGGGGGAACTTGTCCATTTATAAGCACGAGTATCGCGCCTATTCAGGCCGGATGACCCCGCTGTGGTCGCGTGTCGGCGTGATTGCGCGCTACGCATTTGCCGAAGCCTGGTCTTCGAGGATCACGGTAGGCCTGTTCACGCTGTCGATGCTTCCGGTCCTTGTCTACTTGATTGTCATTTACCTTGCCAATAATCCTTTGGCACGAGCGATCATCATGCGTGGAGGGTCGGCGGGGCTGGCGATCAATGCCGCGTTCTTTCTGAAGGTGCTGGCCTCGCAGTGCTGGCTAGCACTGGTGCTTACGGCCTGGATTGCACCTCGACTGGTCTCGTTCGATCTCTCCGATAATGCGCTTCCTATTCTGCTCAGTCACCCCATCTCGCGCTTCGGCTACGTGTTCGGGAAGTTCATCGCACTGTTCTCTTGCCTTTCTCTCGTCACCTGGATCCCATGCCTGCTCCTATTCGCCTATCAGGGGTATGCGTCGCGGCAACCGTGGGTGAGGGATAATCTCCAGGTGGCAGGCGGGCTGCTCGCTGGGTCCATCGTCTGGATCGTACTCCTATCGTTTCTCGGCCTCGCCCTGTCTTCCTGGGTCAAGTGGAGAGTGGTGGCAACGGGCATCATCTTTGCCGCGGTGTTTGTTCCGGCGGGGGTGGGCGGCGTGGCCAGCGCGATTCTGCGCACAAAGTGGGGGCTGTTGCTGAACCTGCCGGTGATGATGTCGGAGCTCTGGCGACG
>WNGK01003944.1_pt1 | contig 15951 bp, 9 predicted proteins | sample 5400601 | NCBI WGS metagenome assembly WNGK01 (sample SAMN13153376, study PRJNA577476) | soil metagenome | isolation source: 60 cm soil or saprolite under Garry oak tree replicate 1 | place: USA:California | collected 2016-06-15
TCTGCGCCGCGCTGGCGAAGGGCAGCATAGAGTTCCGGGCTGGGCTCGCCATGCTCTTGAATGCCAATTCGCTGCTTGCTTAGCGGAATTTTTTCAGGATTGTCATCAAGTAGTTTCACGATTTCGCGCCAGGTGTTTGGTTCGGGAACGGCGAGCGTCACCGGAACATCGAATTCGCGCATGGCCGCAGCCGGCTTGGGTCCACGGACCACAACACGCGTGCGACACAGCGCTGCAAGGAAGTCTGCGCGCGAACTCACGGACTCCGCCGCCTGCACCAGAGCGCGCGAGCCTACGCCTGTCATAAAGATGATGGCGTCGAATTCATTGTTCAGAATTCCGGCGATCAGCTTGCGCTCTTCTTCATTGGGAGTTTGCACCTCGCGGGTAGACGGCGCAATGATCGGCTCGCCGCCGTTTTTGCGGATAAGCTGCGCGATCTCCTGGGCGCGCCGGCTTTCGAAAGAAAGCACGCGCAAGCCGTTGAATCCCGCCATGGACGCTCCTCGTGAAATACGAGGATAGCAGAGAGAACTTGCCGCATCCTGTGCTCGTCGCGCGCGTCACACTCAGCCGGAGATCGGAGGTTCAGCGAATCCCCCGCTACCAGACTTCACATCGCTCGGCGGCAGGGCGGACCATTGCGGAGTCCGGCTTGCAACTGAACGCGGCTGAGAATTCGTGCAGATTGGAGAGCGGGCCGATCACACGGAACTTAGCGATGGGGTGCGGATCGCCTTGCACCATCTTCCTCTGGGTTTCCGGACGAATGTTATCGCCGCGCCACTGTCCCCAGGCAATAAAGAACTGCTGGTCCGGAGTGAAGCCGTCGATAGTCTTTGCCGGGTGCTGCTGCTGGGCCTTCTGAAAAGCCAGATACGCAATCTTCGCTCCCGCGAGGTCACCAATGCTCTCTCCCAACACCAGTTTGCCATTGTGGTGAATGTTGGGCTCGATGAAGTAATTATCAAACTGGCGGGCAACGCAGGTGGTACGCTCCTGAAAGCGTTTCAAATCGTCCGCCGTCCACCAATTGTTGAGACGGCCTTGAGCGTCAAACTGCGAGCCTTGATCGTCAAAGCCGTGGCTGATCTCGTGGCCAATCACAACGCCGATGGATCCGTAGTTCACAGCATCAACCGCCTTCACCTCGAAGGCAGGCGGCTGAAGAATCCCGGCCGGAAAGACGATCTCGTTAAGCAGCGGATTGTAATAGGCGTTCGAGGTTGGGGGCGTCATGCCCCAGCGGCCGCGGTCGGTCCGCTTGCCGATCAGGGCCCAAGTGTCCTGAACCACGTTCCACTTCGCCGCCGCCGCCTGATTGTTCCAGAACGAGTCGCGACTCAGTTGAATGCTGCTGTAATCCTTCCACTTATCGGGATACCCAATCTTCGGATTAAAGGTCGATAGCTTCTCCAGGGCTTTCTTCTTGGTGTCTGGCCCCATCCATTCCAAGCCTTCGATGGTGTCGTGCATAGCGGCAAGAATGTTGTTAACCATCTCGCGCGCGCGAGCTTTCGCCTCCGGAGAAAAATATTTTTCTACGTACTTCTGCCCTAACGCCTCTCCGAGTAGCTGATCGGTAGATTCAGCGCAGCGTTTCCAGCGCGGCTTCAGCTCTTTTGCGCCACTCAGGTATTGGCCATAAAAAGCAAAGTTTTCCTTAACGAAGGACTCCGAGAGAACATCCGCCTGGCCGTGGAGCAGTTGCCATTTCAGATAAGTCTTCCATTCGGCCAGGGAAGTCTCACGGAATTGGCGGTTCGCTTCATGCATAATCCTTTATATGGATTGTTGGCGTCGCTCTCGAAGTGCGTCCAGTCTTTTCCCAGGTCAGCAAACCCCGCACCAGCTTCAAGCAACAGCACCTCTAAACCTCGCGAGGCTAGTTCTTTTGCTATGACAGCTCCGCCGCCGCCCGCTCCTACTACGATCACGTCTCGCATGTGATTCCTCCTCCGCCTGCTTCAGAGAACCTCATCTTCGCGTCTACCACAGTCCAGATGTTTTTGCTCACAACCACAACTCCAGCGAGAAATTTGATGGTAGTCATCCATTTCTCGATTTGAAATGTGACAATTGTTTGCTTCCTACATTACTTTCGAGATACTGGTCGATGTTGCCCTTGCTTACACGTTGCCACTACTGATATTCGCGTGCAATTTTGGACGCTAAATGTCGCTGGCCCCTAGCAGGTTATGACCCTGAGGTTCCGTCCTAACGTTACTTTTGTTGTTACTGAATTAAGGCAACAATTTGTGTCACCGGAATGTGCGGCGCATCTCCCCGGATTAGCTACGCTTTCGAGCCGGGTAGATTGCCGGCCCGCTATCAGCGATTCAGATTGGAGCTTAGAAAATGTCCCAAAGGCTGGGAGACCTTCTCGTAAAAGAGAAGATCATCACCCCAGAGCAGTTGCAGCAGGCGACCAAGGTGCAGAAGGAAAGCAACTGCCGCCTGGGCAGCGCATTGGTGAAGCTCAACTTCCTCAATGACGAGAACGTCACCAATTTCCTTTCGCGCCAATACGGTGTTCCGGCAATCAATCTTTCATATTGTGAAATCGATCCATCCGTCGTCAAGCTCATCCCCTACGAAACCGCGAAAAGGTATCAGATCCTGCCGTTGAGCCGCGTCGGCGCCTCGCTGACCATCGCCATGGTTGACCCCACCAATGTGTTCGCCATGGACGACATCAAGTTCATGACCGGTTTCAATATCGAACCGGCAGCATTTCAATCTCGACGTGGCTCCCCACGATTGCGATAATTCTGGGCCCTGGATATGAAGCACGCGAACGGACACGCAATTCGCGAAATCGCAAATCAAACGAGGGCTCGCGCAATCGTCAGCGTCAAGCCCTAGATATTCGTGGCGACCTCGCAATAAAGAACTTTTCAATCCTTGTTTGTCTATTGAACCGTTTCGCTGTCCGATTTCGCCGTCCTGTCCGTCTAGGCGAGGCCGCTCCAGCCTAACCCGCCGTGTTATCTCACCTCAAAAACGTACGATCCCGATCCGGTCTCAACAACGTTGGCGCCGTTTTCCTCTCGAGCATGGACCGGCGTCCCGCTCTCCCAGATTTGAGTATTGGGAATCGCGGGAAGGTAAATTGTGGCCGAGGTGTTTGGAGGGACGGTGACTTTCAGCGAAACCGATTTGCCCGAAGTGCTGGTCCAATCGGTGGCGATCTTTCCATACACGGAGTCATATTCTCCCGATGCGTGGGGCATGGAGGAATCCGGATGAGGATGAATGACGATGTGGTGGAACCCGGGCGAGTCATTTGCCGTGTCAATTCCAGCAACGTAACGATATACCCACGCAACTACCGATCCAAAAGCGTAGTGATTGTAGGAATTCATCGCGGGATCGCCGGTGTCTCCGTTCCAACGCTCCCACCATGTGGTTGCGCCTTTCGAAAGCATGTATCCCCAGGAGGGATAGGTTTCGCTCAGCAACAAGCGATAAGCGACATCAGCACGTCCGTGATCGGCAAGCGTGGCGAGCAGAAATGGCGTGCCGAGAAATCCGGTAGAGAGATGCCAGTTGCGTGATTCGATGTCTTTGACGAGATTCTTGACCAGGGCCGGCTCAAGTGACTCGGGGGCCATCTTCGTGTACAGCGCGACGACGTAGGACGTTTGAGTGCCGGTGCCCACCTCGCCGTCATCCTTTATATACGCCTTCTGGAACGCGGTCCGAATGGTGCCGAAGAGATCGGCATAGCGTTCGGCGTCGGCTTCCTTGCCGATGGCATGCGCCATCTGCTCCATCATCCGGGCAACCAGGGCCCAATAAGCGGTGGCGAGCAGATCTTTATTAGTACGATCATCGGGCGCGAGCCAGTCGGCGAAGTTCGGGCCGACCCCGTTCTTGCGAAGGAAATCAGGATTCGCTTTGGCGATGAAATCCATGAAGCGCTGCATTGCGTCCCAGTTATGTTCAATGATGGATCGGTCGCCGTACTGCATCCAGGTGGTCCACGGGATAATGACGCCGGCGTCAGCCCAGCCCGGCGCACCTTCGCTGCCGAACGGACGGAGCGAATCAGGCGAGACGTTGGTGAAGTCTCCGGCGTCGGTCTGGCCGTCGGTTACGTCGTCCATGAACTTGTGCGAAAAAGCGTCAACGTCGAAGTTGTAGCTTCCTGTCCGCCAGAATACGCCTGCGTCGCCCATCCAGCCGAGGCGTTCGTCGCGCTGCGGACAATCGGTGGGGATGCTCACGAAGTTTCCACGCTGGCCCCAAATGCCGATGGACCACATGCGATTTACGAGATCACTGGCGGTGGTTACGTGGGATGTAGGATCGCCGGAGACGCTGCTGGCAACTTCTCCGGTGATGTTGGCGGTAGTGGGCGTGCCGGGAAATCCAGTGACTTCAATGTAGCGGAAGCCGTGGAAAGTGAAGCTTGGGGCGAAGGATTCATCGCTGCCCCCGCGAAGGACGTCTGTGTCGCTGGCGTCGGCATTACGAAGATTTTCGGTGTAGATGCTGCCGTCCGGATTCAGGCGCTCGGCGAACCGCATCCGGACTCGGGTTCCGGCGGGACCGCTTGCTTTCAATCTAGCCCAGCCGACCATGTTCTGGCCCATGTCGAAGATGTACGCGCCGTTCACGGGAGTGACTGATAAGGGAGCAATTGTCTGAACGATGCGAACCGGAGTGTCAAGTTGAGCGACGACGGGAGCGGAAGAATCAGGCGCGGGCGTTGCGGACTGCCATTTTGTGTCGTCGAAGGAGGGCTGGTCCCAATTTTCCGAATCCGCACGCGCATCATATGTTTCGCCGGAATAGATTTCGGAGTGCAGGATTGGAGACGCTGTAGTTTTCCAATATCCGTCGCTGATGATGGTGTCGCGAGTTCCATCGGAATAGTGGATTTCCAACTGCGCGAGCAGACGGACCGGCGGCGGTTGGAAGAAATAAGCCAGGCCGCTCCAGGTCATTCCGCTGCCGAACCAGCCTTCGCCCAGTATTGCGCCCACAACATTGTTGCCGCTCGCGACCTGCTTCGTGACATCGTAGGTCTGGTACTGCACACGTTTGCTGTAATCGGTGAAGCCTGGCGTGAGCAGGTCAACACCGATGCGCTGACCATTCAGAAAAATGCGATAACTGCCGAGCGCGGTTACATAGAGACGGGCCAACTGAACGCTCTTCGTAACCTCAAAGCCGCGACGCAGAAGCGCCGCTGGCGGGGGCAGGGGAGGGACAGGGTCTAATTTTGCGTCACCAAGTTCCGCAACTACGGCAGATTTCTTCCACTTAGATTCATCCTGTGCGCGTGCCTTCCATTTCGAGTTGGTGAATACCCTGACGACCGCGCCATTAGGACGTGTGATCTTTAACAGAGCGGCGAGTGCGGCTTTTACAGTTTTGGCGCCGGCATCCGGCCCGAATGGATTGGGTTCGGCGACGGTCACCGCTATATCAATCGTGTTCTCGCCTGCCTTTAAGAGTTCGGTTACATCTTCTCGATCGAACTCATGCCAGTTTTGTTTGGCGCCGACCTGGAACCCGTTAATATGCGCTTTGAAGTCGCCACGGGCAAAGACGAACAGCGCCGCGTCTTTTGGTTTCTCTTTCAACTTTACAGTTGCGTGGAACAGAAACACGCTCTTTGGGACTGCCTGAAGTGCGTTCTGGCCCGCGGCCCAAATCCAGCGGATGCCCGCGCGGTCAGCCGCTGCTTCAGGATCGGTTCGCGTGATCCATTTGGCAGACCAGTCTGGTTTTTGGAGCAGACCCATCTCCCACCAGGCGTTCTCGGAAGTTTGCGATTGCTGGCCGTTGGCGTCCCACACGCGCACAGTCCAGTAGTAGCGTTTGCGAGACTGCAACGCGGGTCCGCCGTACGCAATTCCGACGGATTCTTCGGACGTTTGCTTGCCGCTATCCCAGACGTCAGAATTTCCGCTTTGCAGATTTTCAGCCGAGCTGGCGACAATGATCTGATATGCGGACTGACGCCAGATGCGCTCCGTGTTGTCGCTTTGCCAGGAGAGGTGCGGTGTGGCGTCGTCAATGCCGAGAGGATTCTCGCGGTAGTCGCAGCGCAGTTTAACCGGCGCGGCTTGCGCCAACGTGGCGAAAAGAACGTAAACCGTCACAATGCAAAACGAACAGACTTGTCGCATGCGAGATCGCTCCTGCTTCCATCGAAGGTATTCAGCGCATTCTATTTCGCTGAGGCCGTACCGGTCTGAACCAGTTGCACCGGGCCGAGCAAACCTGATGCCCACAGCGGCGAACTGGCTTTGTAAAATTTCGGCGATGTAAATGTGTACGTCTTCGTGACATTCGGCTGGCGATCACCAATGATGCGATTGGCCCAACCGTTCGTAACTTTTACTTCCAGCGAATTGGCGCCGGGCTTGAGCGCAGAGGTTGCATCTACCCGATAAGGTTGCTTCCAGATGACACCGAGGGACTTGCCATTGACCGAGACTTCCGCCAGATTCTTCATGCTGCCCAGGTCAATCCATACGTGTGCGCCCGGCTTCAGCCATGCAGCTGGAACATCAATTGATTTGGTATAGGCGGCTGTGCCTGAGAAATACTTTATGCCCTCGTCAGTGTTGTCCTTCCAGTCTGTTAGCTTTTCGAACGTGGCTGAAGCGGGCGCGCCGAGGTCGGGCGCAAAGCTGACTTGCCACGGACCATCAACATTGCCCAGCGATTTTTCAACTACGGTGGGCAGAGTGTGCGACGCGGTGCTCGCAGGCGAACGGAACACTACGAAGACGGTCTCCCATGGCGCGAGGTATAACGGGACGGTTGTGCGGCCATCGGCTGAGTAATAAGAAGCCGGCTCAGTGTTGCCAGTGTCGGCGTGCCACAACTCGGCGGCTTTGCCCGAAACGCGGAAAGTGGCACTGACATTTTCAAAGCGGTCGTTGCGATTATCGATGAAGTAAAGGTCGCCGTCCGGAAGCTTGCGATGCACGAAGAGTAAATTCGTGTCCGGCTGGGGACGAGTGTAGGTGAAATCGGGCGCGACGTGAAGTGCGGCGAGCGTTTCTCCCAGATTCTGCTTACCGTGCACGCGCCCCTTGCCGACGGCGGAGCCATCGCCTGATCCCCAGAGCTGCTCGGCGATGGTACGAAATTCCGCCGCGTCATCTGTAAGACTCGGCGTATTCGTCGGTTTCGGCCCGCAGACGATTGCTCCAGCCTCAACTAAGTCGCGAATTTTCCGCAACACCGGTAATGACATGTGTTGGCTGTGCGGGTCCAGCGCGAGCACGCGATACCGCATGCCGCTCGGAGTAGCGAGCTCTCCATCTTTGAATGTGAGAACGTGGACCAGCGCATCGGCGTTGATGTAATCGAAGTTGTAGCCGTCGGGGATGTCCGGATTCTTGTGCAGGAAAAGCGCGGTGAGGTTGGTGTCCTCACCGTAGAAGTAAACGATATCGGCGGCAAATCGGCCTTGCTGGAGCAGATATGAGCTGCGCGCAAGGTAAGTCACCCACGGTTTGGCTTCCTCTGCCCAGGTCTCATTGCGGTTGAACCACTGCCCAAACGGTCCCAAGGCAAAGCCGGGCTTCTTATCAATGAGTGGCTGATGCACCGAGGTGTGAATCACGAAACGGTTCAGTCCCATCGCGAGCTCTTTGTCGGCGGTAGGTTTCAAGGTCGCGGGAGACCATGCCCACGCCCCTAACGATGCCGTCATGGATTCCGCGGCAACGAGATTCTGCCCGTAGATGTGGGCCACCGATGCGGATTCGCGGATGTCCGCGTTGTATCCGGGCTGATCGTTGTTCACGCCGGGGTTCTGCGTCCACATCGCGGACATGGGAACGTCATTGCTGCGTTTTACCTGCATGCCGTCACCGATGAAGGCTCGGCCTTCTTCGTGCGACTCGCCGTAATGACCCATGCCGCGGTCGTGCAGCATCCTGGTGAGCAGATCGTAGTGATAGTTGGCGAGCATGTCGCCGAGCGTCTCGCGGAAATCCCAGAGGAAGCCTTCGCTGGCTTGCGCGCTTTCAATCACGCGGCCAGTCAGCACCGGCAACCACGGGCGAGGATCATATCCACGGCGCTCCGTGAATTCCGCGATCATGTTGTCGGTCCAGTTTTGGGCGCCTGCTTCCCAGCTGTCACTGATCACATATTGCAGGCCGCGCTTACCCATGAGGTCGCCGATAGCGTTCTTGTAGTTATCAAGATAGGTGTTCATGTACTGCGTGACGTCGTCGGGATTGAGCTTGTCCACTTCAGGGCCGGTGCCTTCAGGGGAAGCAGGGTGATTGGTGATTCCCAGGAGCGAGTAGCCGAAGCGCATGACGATCCAGTTCCCGGCGGGCGGGGTCCAATCGAGCGTGCCGTCGGACTTCATCTTTGAAGTGAGGTCAACGATGTCTTCTTTGTGAATGGCGTCGTCGTGGCTGACTGTTGGCGTGGGGTATGCGTCGAAGCTCTGCAGGTTGGCAAACGCGGCCTTCTCTTCAAAGCGGCTTACACGAGCGCCGGGATGCAAAAGTAATTCAGATATTTCAAAGTTCGGATCAGGTTTCATTCCGCGGAAATCGCCGAAGGGGCTGTCCACATCGAATTGCATGTCGCCGAAGCCGGCGGGCGGCTTGTCGTTGAACGCGACCCGGAAAAAACGTGCCGTGGTTGCGGGGAACGCGATGGTGTGCTCGACCCCGCCATCGTTAGGGATGTCCGCCAGCTTGCGGAAAGTCTGGCCGTCGTCGCTGGCTTCGACGTCAGCGACCGATGCGGCTGCGCCGAACATGTTGGCGGCAGCGGCGCCGGGATCATTCAGCACCAGAGTCGCCGCGCGCATGGTTTGCGGGGAAGAGAACTCGTATTGGATCCAGGCCTGCTGGCCGACCGGCGCCTTCGGCAACTGCGCGGTTTTTACCAGATCGCCATCACTCAGTGCGGCCACGTCGATGTCGCCCGCGCTCGAAGTGATTTTTGGTTGCAACGAAGAGACAGAGACATCACTGTCTGGGGCGCGATAAGCAATGACCGCGGAATCGGCGTAAAAGGTCGGCCCGGCAGGTTGCGGTTGACCGGTCATAGCGGCCAGAAAATCAAATGCCGGAACGTTCTGGAAGGGCCCAGTTGTAGTCGGAGGGTGTCGAAGCGTTCCGTAGAAGGGCGTCCCGCCCTTGACTCTGATTTCACTCCAAACCAGCTTTTTCATCGCTTGGTTGGGCTTTACCCATGGTCCTCCTGACTCGCTCCAGCCGGGTGAGCCCGCGATCGCCTCTTCCAGGCCGAACTGGTCGGCGAGCGTGGTCGCGTACTTGAATGCGTCTTTCCACTCAGGTGTCATGTAGATGAGGCGCTGGTCGACGAACTTGGGTGTGTTCAGTGCGGCATCAAAATTCTGGAAGCCGCCGATTCCGACGCGATGCATCCATTCCAAGTCGAGCTTGATGCCTTCCTTGGTGATGTTGCCGTTCATCCAGTGCCACCACACACGTGGGCGAGCAGCATTCGGCGGATTCTCGAAGCCCTGCTTCAGAGTGTCTGTGGAAGTTTGCGCCTGAAGGTATCCCAAACCGAAAACCCAAAGCGCAAGAACGGCCACGAATCGGGTCACACGTCGTGGTGTGCTCATGAATCCTCCTCAGGCCTATTGAGCGCCGAGACCAATAGGCGGCAATCCCGCAGCGATGTCGGCTCACGGATGGTCTCATCGAAAAAAGTTATCCGTCAACGAATCCGGCGTGTTTCGCAGTGAAAAACTTTCATTTCGTGGATCAGCACACGCGCGCGCATTCAATTCCTAGCAGCGCGGCCAACTTGTCAAGCTTGCAAATGATGTGGCCGGTGCCGACGGCGCAATGGTGCGCCGGGCCATGTGAGTTCCATTGCGTCATGAAGTTTCTCGCGCCGATGGAAAATCGGTACCGACTGTTCGTATTACCAATTTCAAGAATCGATCCGGCCACGGATTCTCCCTCCCCGGCCAGCAGCTTGATGCGTCCGTCGCCTGTCTCCACAACGGACAGCAGCGTCACCGGCCCGTGCCTCACCGACATCTCAACCGACAGTCCGCGTCCGACTTTGCCGTGATAAACCTTCAAGGGCCTTACTTTTGTCTTACCTTGTGCGATGGCGATATGACCCGGTCCATCGTGGCCCATGAGTACAACGTCATCGTTGTAATCGACGGCGTAATACTCGGTGAATGACCCGCCGGCGCCGAATGAATCCATAATCTTCATTGCCTGCACATTCTTGATTTCGTATTCGCCCGCTACAGGAATTCCACGCGTGGTCAGTAGGCTGGTGCCAAGAATAATGGAGCTGATCGCGTCTTCGTTGTCGGCGTTACCCGTCCCTTGATAGTAGTAAGCGAGCGAACCTAGCTGATGAATGTCAACGAGGCGATCTAGTGCGACGGAAGTTCTTGCAGCGCGAGCGAGCTCTTCTTCGGAGCAATCGGCCTGGACATCCATGGCCGCCCGAATCTCGGCGATTCGATTGTCAATCTCAGATGGTGTGACCTTTGTGCGCAGGGCTGTGAGTTCTTCTACTTCGATGATCTCGATGTGCCCACCGAAAGTCGCGCATTGCAGCGTCAGGTCGGAGTAAATATCGAGCATGCCGCCGTAGTAGTGGCCCATCACGCCGAGACGATTGTCTTCCATGATATGCGCAACGCGCGCCGCGTCAATCCAGTCATTGATCTCCCGCCAGGCAATCGGGTCATTTTCGAGAGTCCCCGTAACCTGAAAGAACGGAATGCGGGCGCGGCGGAAAACATTAGCGATTTCCGGCACCGGGCATGCCTGGCAATACGCCAGCCACTCTCCGGTCATTTTCGTGCGATCGCCGAGGCGGTTGAAATACTCGTAGTCAATTGCAGCGTCGGGGGATAGATTCAGAATAATGACGGGGACCTTACCTCGTCGGACGACTGGCAGCACGGTGGAAGAGAGGGCGTAGGTAGTGACGTAAAGAAAAATCACGTCCACATCTTCGCGACGAAAAGCGTGGCCCGCCTTAACCGCCTTCTCCGCCGTATCAACCAATCCTAGATTGACCACCTGAACTCCGGGCCGGCCGAGGCGCTGCGCTAGCAGGTCGGTATAGGTGACAAGTCTCTCGCGCAAACCATCAAACTGAGGCCAATAAGTATCCAGACCAATTCCGAACAAGCCCACCCTGAGATCGCGGTTTGATTGATTTCGTGACATTGGGACGTCGGTTGAAGCGACGCGATAATCCCACCTGACAACAGCCCGCGTCAAGAGGTGAGAACGCCCGGAAATTGTTTTGCGATGAGAAACAGGCTGCCGGTACCCAAATGCAGTGTGCGGACGAGAAATTTGCTGGAAAGTCATGAATTCCGATTGCGCGCACACCAAAGCGTCACGGACGGAGCAGCACTCGTTTCGCAATGCACAACGAGTCTTGCCAGCATTCCTTCGCTTGCGAGTTCTGCGACGCGGACTTATGCTTGCGCGTCGGTGGCGGGAGGAAATTAGGAAATGAGAATGCGGCCCTGGTGGTCATTCTGTTCTGTGGCAGCTGTCGTTTGCTTGTTCACGCTTTCCGGCCGTGCGCAAGTGAAGATCGAGGTGAACTGGGACAAGGTCGAACGAACCTCACAAACTTCACCGACCTTGCAGGTGGTCGTCAATCCGCCTTTGCATCATGGAACGATAGTCAGCACAAATGCCTACAAAGCCGTGCACGATCTTGGAGCTGACTATGTTCGCTATGTCCCGTGGCTGCCCTATCCGAAGCTGGGTGTGGCAGAACTCGAACCGCACACGAATGGGAAGACATCATGGGATTTTTCGCTGATCGATCCCATGACGATCGATTTTCTTGAAGCGACGAAAGGCCATTCCGCTATTCTGAATTTCAGCACGATTCCGCAATGGATGTGGAAGACCGATAAGCCCATCACCTATCCCTCAGACCCTGATCAAGTGACGTGGGATTACACGCAAGGCACCGAACCGCGCGATCCCACTTTCAACGAAGTAGCGGATTACTATGCCCGGCTGCTCGCGTGGTACACGCAAGGCGGATTCACGGATGAACTGGGAAAGCGGCACGAATCCGGTTATCACTATTCGATTTCGTACTGGGAGGTGCTGAACGAAGTTGAATTCGAGCACCATATGTCGCCTGAGACATACACAAAGTTGTATGACGCAGTGGTCACGGCCATGCACAAGGTGCAGCCGGACCTGAAATTTGTGGGCATGGCATTGGCGATGCCGTCGCAAAACCCACATTTCTTCGAATACTTTCTCGACCACAAAAATCACAAGCCCGGCATTCCGCTGGACTTCATCTCCTATCACTTCTACGCGATCCCTACACCCGACCAGACTGCTGAAATTCAGGGCTACACGTTCTTTGCACAGGCTGACGGATTTCTGAATACTGTTCGTTACGTCGAAGAGATTCGAAAGAGGCTTTCTCCCGACACGCGCACCACCATCGACGAAATTGGCGCGATCTCCGCCGATGACCTCGCACAGGGAGAACCCGGCCATGTTACCAAGCCAATACCAAGCTCTTACTGGAGCCTGACCGGCGCTATGTACGCATACTTGTTCGGGGAAATGACGCGGATGGGAATTGACGTTGCCGGAGAATCGCAGCTGGTCGGATACCCAACGCAATTTCCATCGGTCTCCATGGTTGATTGGAACACTGGCAATCCCAATCCTCGCTTCAGAGTGCTGCAACTGCTGCACGACAACTTTGGACCCGGCGACAAAGTTGTGGGTCTAGGGGGAGACTTCTTTTCACGCAATCCGTACGTTTATGCGATGCCAGTGATCACCAAGAACGGCAAGAAGCGCGTCTTGCTGGTGAACAAAAGTCAGAACGCGATGGATGTTCAACTGGCGGGCGCCAGCGGAGGCCAGTTGGAATACGCCGACCAGACAACGGGATTCGATCCGGCGAAGAAGACCTACGTTAACAGCGACAAGATCAGCCTGAACGGATTCTCTGTCGCCGTGATAACACTCCCGTAGATTGAGAGCCATGTTCAGACGCGTTCCTAAAGAGTCGCACCATTGGAAGCGATGATTTCCTTGTAGCGTATGGCGGAGTCCTTCACGATTCGTTGCTGGGTTTTGTAATCCACATAGATGAGGCCGAATCGCTGTCCGAAACCCTCCGCCCACTCAAAGTTGTCCAACAGCGACCAATGCAGGTAGCCGCTTACTGCGATGCCCTCCTGAGAAGCGCGCAACAATGACTTGAGATAGGAATTCAGGAACGCGACGCGTTGCGCATCGTGTACCTTTCCGTCGGCAGCGGGAGCGTCTTCGCTCGACCAACCGTTTTCCGTAATGACGATTGGTTTCCTGTAACGCTCGGAGAGAAACTTCGGCCCCCAGTACAGCACGTCTGGAGTAAGCGCCCAGCCGTAATGAGAACGCGGGATATCGGGCCGCTCCGGAACCACTTCCGCCGCACCGTTTGCACCGGCTTTCACGCGTGGAGCGAAGTAAAGATTTACGCCGCAGTAGTCCAAAGGCTGGCTGATCGTCTTCATGTCCTCGGTCTTCGCCAGCCTCTCGGCATCAGGATAGAGCTTTAATCCGTCCTCGGGATATCTTCCCAGATATATGGGATCAAGCCACCAAGCGGCGCTCAGCATTCCCATGGGCGCGAATCCCGGGATGATCTGAACTTTTCTGACCGCGAACGATGCCGCCTTTGCTGCGGCCACATCGCCCGCACTTTCGTTCGCTGGAAGGCTAAGCAAACCGGCAAACGCGAGGGAGACCTCGACCTTCTGCTTCGCAGCCGCCCTTATCGCCTGGACTGACTTGCCGTGCCCGAGCAGAATGTTGTGCGCGCCACGAACCAGGTCTGTATCAGGGAGTCTCTGGTTTGGAGGCATCATCCCAATTTCGGAACCAAATCCCCAGAAGATGTTCGGTTCGTTGATGGTGAGCCAATGAAAGACGCGATCTGAGAGCCGCGCGGAGAGTACGTGTGCGTAATCAGCCAGCCATTGCGCGCTGTCGGCGTGGAGCCATCCACCCTGCTTCTGCAGAGCTTCAGGATAGTCGAAGTGATAGGTGGTAAGAAACGGAGTGATTTTCGCGGCGAGGAGCGCGTCGACTAGCCGGTCGTAGTAGTCGAGACCTTTGGAATTTATTCGTCCCCTGCCGTCGGGCATGATGCGCGCCCACGATGCCGAGAATCGGTAGGCATTGAATCCGAGCTGCCGTATCAGCTTCAGGTCTTCCGCCCAGAGATGGTACTCGTCATCGGCCACGACGTTCGTACTTCCATCTTTTGTAGCGTGCGGTGTTCGGAGGAATACGTCCCAGACACTCTCGCCGCCTCCGTCCACGCTAGGAGAGCCCTCAACCTGTGCCGCCGCCGTTGATGCGCCCCAGAAAAAGCCGGCCGGGAATTTAACGCTGCCTTCACTCGAAAACGTTGTTTGTAGAGCGAACAGTTGTTTGGGCGCATAACCGGCTAGGGCGGCGATCCCCATGTTGCCAAGGAATGTGCGACGATGGACTGGTTTCATTTTTTGGGCTCCAAACCGCTAGTTCGGCGTACTGACCTCGACCTGTTGCTGCGTGACTTCGTTTGGCGAGAAGAGTTTCCTGCCCGGGTCCTGCTGATTTGCAGATTGCGAATGCAGGCGCTGGAACTCGGCGAGTGCTTTTTTCTGCTCCTCGGAATTTCCCAACAATCGTTCAACTTGAGCGAGCCGCCACCACGAGACTTCGTTTTGACGGTTGAGCGCGATAGCCTTCTGCAAATGCGGCAATGCGGCGTCAGGTTTTTGCGTGGAAAGGAGCGCGGCCGCCAATCCGAGGTGCGCCTCTTCAAAATCAGGACGCCCCTTGAGCGCCAGCTCAAAATATTTTTGCGCGTCATCAAACCGACCAACATTACGATTGATCTCCGCCAATTCATAGGCAGCGTTACCGTTTGCAGGATCGATTTTAAGTTCCTGATCGAACTCCTTTGCAGCCTCACGGCTGTCCTCCGGGGACCCGGTTTTCTGCGAGCGGGACAAGAGAATTCGCCCCAGCCTGTAGTGAATTCCAGGCCGTTGTGGATCCCTCGCCAGCACCTCGCGGTACTGGCCGATTGCTGCTTCAAACGATCCCTGACTTTCCAGCGCCTCACCTTCAGCCTGATGCTTCCACAGCGAGTCGGGCGCAGCTTGCCACAGCTTCTGCATCGTGAGAAATGCAAAATTGCCGAAGATCTTGCCGTCGTGGTATTGGACTTCCGGATCGTTTGGGTAAAGACGCTCCAACTCGAGCGCAATCTCGACTGCCTTGCTGTCGCGCTTTAGGCTTGTATATGTCCTCTCCAACTGGAGGCCACACATTCGCTTCATTTCCGGATCGGTAGACCGGAAGCCCTTTTCGAGCCCAGGCAGAGCTTCGTTGTAGTGTCCGAGTTCTGAAAGAGACATGGCGAGAACGGCGGCGGAGTTCGTGAGGGAAGGCTTCAACTTCAAGGCCCGGCGCAACTCGGGAATGGCCTGTTCGAATTTTCTTTCCTCGAAGTAGATCAATCCAAGGTTGGCGTGAACTTCTGGCATAGCTGGGTTGTCAGCGGCGAGTTTCTCGAATGCCTGCTGGGCCTCTGTGTAATTTCCAGCGGTGAGCGCGCGCTGAGCGGCTTCGTATTGTTGTTGCAGTCCCGAGTCTTGCGCGACTGACCAACAAACAACCAGAGAGACCGCTAAATGAAGTTGCACAAAGTGTCTGATGAACTCATTCACGAGGCGAGTGTACCTCAAAAGAAACGAGGGTAGGAGTGCGTGTGAATAGTGCGGGCGAGCGCCAGGAAGCAAAAAACCCGCCGGGCGATTGACCTGGCGGGGGCTTGGAGGGGTGAACACTTGACGCTCGATTCGCATCTCTGATCAGAAGACGAACTTACCTCCCAGTTGGAGAATACGTCCGGGCCGTGCCGCGGTTACGGTACCAAATGCAGCGCCATCATTCGGAT
>WNGK01003949.1_pt1 | contig 15944 bp, 8 predicted proteins | sample 5400601 | NCBI WGS metagenome assembly WNGK01 (sample SAMN13153376, study PRJNA577476) | soil metagenome | isolation source: 60 cm soil or saprolite under Garry oak tree replicate 1 | place: USA:California | collected 2016-06-15
GCCGGAGTGTTCTGAGGTCAAGAGTCTGCGTGTCCGAGAAGGAAGCACTCTGGACGGTCCAACCGCCGGATGCGGAAAACCGCACGTCCGGTGGTGTGGGAGGGTGCCGGGGCGCAATCCCCGGCACCCGACCCGATCAATGGGGCCAGAATCGCCGTGTTTCCTGTAGCGTGCCCCCACGCGGCGCTTTCGTGGATTTTTGAAACACGCTCCTAGCCAAGGAAAGGGGGAGCGCGACCGTCTCGGTCGCACCCGTCGGCGTCTCGCCGGCGGAATCTGGCTCCCATCCGGCGCCCTCAAACATTTTTTTCCCATTAAGCGAAGATAAGCGAAGATTTTCCTCTAATCCCGATCTGCGTGCAGCCGAGTCATAAATGATACAAGTGTTACGATCGCTCAAATCTTTGGCTTGCCCATTCATCCGTTCAGAACCACCTCGGATCCAACGCCCGCGACCCAAATCGAGGTTCGTCCGCGCCAATCTTGATCCAACGGCTTGCCCGCAGGCCGGTGCATCGGCGGAGCGGCCGGCTGAGGCCAAGCCGGCCCTTTCGGCAACCTGCCTCCCGTGCGCGGACAGCCAGGCACGGCGCGGTCTCCTCACGCGATCCGGGAACGCCGCCTTCAGGCGGCAGCCTCCGCAGACAACCCAGGCAGGGCGCGGTTTCCTCACCGCGCCGATGCCCGAACCAACCGCTGCTCGGTTCGATGTGGCGGAAGTGGCTAAAGGTGGCTGCGTGGACGCTTGCCTTCCTGCTCAGCGCCTGGGGACATTTGCTAACTCCCTCTCGCTCAACGACCCTCCGAACATAGACCGTCCGAGCATAAACCGCGCTCTTCAATCCGCAATGGAAGTTCCTAGCCATCAGCACCTTGCAACTAAAATCTCACCGTTAGAAGTTTCATAACTCCCTCTAGCTCAACGACCAGATGGGGCCAGGCACCGCAAAACGTCCCGCAGGGACACCGGAAATTAGCCTATGTTCAATCCTTGTAGCACCAAAGCCAAAGAAGCTCAAGCCCCGTAGCGGGCGGAACGTCCGAGTTGGGCTGCCGAACGCGGCGCTGACGCACACAACTCCACCGGGCTCAAGGTTGCAATGCGCGGCCAATTTTGGGATTGGAGCCTCACCCCCCAAACAGCGCCAACCGCCGCCTAATTCTGCATTCTTCCTTCTGCATTCCCTCATGATGGAACAACAATTTTTGCATCGCTCTATATCATATACCATAATACTATGGGAATGTCAACAAGTTTCTTCCGGCGACGCCTTGCCATCGGCGCAAACGTCTCAGCCCCGTTCCTTGCGGCGAATTTGATTCTTGGTTTGTTGCCGCCTTGCGCCGGTACAGCACGGGTTCTTCCACACGGGAAACCAGGCTTTCAATTTGGGGAGTGGCCCGAAGCTTTCGTGCTCCCGCTCGCCCCATTCGGCATCCGGCCAAGTGGTTCTGACCCGGCAGCTGGCCGCCGACCTGAGCGCCAGGCCGCAACTGGGGCAGGGACGCCTCGCGAGTTGGTTCCGGTTCAGCGCCTTGCGGCGGACATTCCAGCGGTTTTGGAGACTTTCCAGTCCTCGGCCCAATGCTGGAAACGGTGCTGGAAAGCACCGGAAATCCATTTACGCGGTGGCCCCAGCCAACTAGGCTGCGCGGGAGTTAACCAGATGCCCAAGACAGAACTGAGGCCAGTTAAAGCCGTCTTTGACAAAGCCGTCAAGGTGGAGCGGTTCAGCGAACGCAGCCTTTTCGACCAGACGGAAAGCTTGCGCGCGTGGTCGCCGGTTGCCCGCCTAAGCGCGGAGCTGGAAAAGCTGCTCGCTCCTGCTGAGTTGGAAATCGTCCACCGCCGAATGACCAGGACGATTTACTTCCTCGAGCTGGTGAAGAGCGATGTGACTTCGACCAAATACGACGTTCGGTGGGCCTCTCGGCTGGCAACCGATGACCCGCGCAAGTCGTCGTTTGATGAGTGCTGTGCCATTCACGAGGCCCTCTGTAAGGAGCTTCTCGCCCTGATTGGCGAATCTGATTTCTGTGCAGAGCTCAAACTGGTTGTCCCGTGGGGCCTGTCTCCCCACGAATTCCCGATCGACTACGCCGCGAAGACAAGCGGCCCGATCCACTGCGTCCGCAACGTCAAGGTGCTCCGCGATCCGGAATACCTTCGGCTGTTGAAAATCCGTCAGTCCTTGCTCGATTCGAAGCTCAATCCGGATTTCCAGCTGTTCGCAGCGATATTTGACAAGGTACGCGTGAAAAGCTACCTGACCGATCGTGCGTTAACCGGCGACTACAAGACGAACCGGGAGAAACGTTGGGAAGCTCATCCGGAATCTCCGCAGTTCGCGTTTCGCAGGGACTGCCTTGCTGTCGAGTTGGAGCTGATTGATCAAATCGTGCGCTTCAGATCCTTCCCAGCTGGCACGATTCGGTATTTGCAGACCGCAAGGTTGATTGGAGACGTGTCGAAGGTCGCGCGGTGCCCGGTTACCCTCGACCCTCTGGACTTTGAAGCGCTCGCACAGGAGGTGACAGACCCGACGCATGGAAAGTCCGCCTACCAGGTCGGGCACTTGAATCCTTTGAAGGCAGGGGCCAGCGCGGAATTTCGCCATCACAAGGCGAACATCTCGTGGATAACAGAAGACGGCAACCGGATCCAAGGCCACCTGACGCTGAAGGAAACTCGCGAGCTTCTGCTCCGAATTTCCCGCAACTACGAGGAACTACTCAAGCGGGGCGAGATTAGCCCGCCATGATTTCCTCGCAAGCCTTGCGCGCGAGCTCACGAGCTTCGATTCGGTCGCAGATGACCTTCTCGACCAAGTCCGCAATTCGTTTTCGACGAGCCTTGGCCTTGGGAATGGGAAGCCGAAGCTGGTGTATTTTGTCACCCAGAGAATCAATGATGTCCTGGCTGACGCAAAAACTCTTGATTTGACGCTGAACGAAAGCAGAGTTCAGCGCAGCAAGCAAAAGGAAGGGATTCAGCCGTTCTGGCTCGGTGACACGGATCCTGTAAATGTGGCTTTGATAGAGCATCGGCAGGTCGTGCTTGGTAACAATGGCGCAAGTCCCAATCAGATAAGTTCCGTCTTTCACCATGAGGATGTCGTTCGGGCGGAGGTCTTGTCTTTGCTGGTAGCGGTCATAAACCGCCTCGGAAACGCAGTGCTTCGGATCCAGCTTTACCTCCCAATTGGAAATGTCCGAAGTTCGCACGAACGGTATGTCGCCAGTTCCGTAAGTCAGCTTGCCGACTTCGTCGCCCGTGGAAATGGAAAGCACGCCTTGTTTGACCAACTCGCTTATCGAAACGACCTCATGCGAATCAGCGATAGCTTCTGCCGCAGTGTCCGCGTCGAACTCAAAAGCTCGCGGAGCCAAGTTCAAGCCAAGCCGCTCGCGGGGAACTGAGACCCCGAGGTGGCCATGACTAACGCTCCCTGTTTTCTTGAAATTGGCGAAATTGGCGGTGATGGCGGGGACATCGTTCAGCGGCACCGTGCGACCGCGGCTGTCATGGCCGCACCACCTGGCGTCGGCAAAGAAAACTGTGGAACGCTTTGATTTCGCCGGCTTCCTCTGAAGCAGGACGGCGACAGTCTTCGTATGCGTCCCGCCTTTACCGGAGGTTTTGAAAAGCGCTTCGGGCATCCCAACCACCGACACCAATTCTGCCTTCGTGTGAAGCCACTGGACTACAAAGCCGTATGACTTTGTTGATACCAGGCTCTCGGGCAGAATTGCGCCCAGCAACCCATTCGGCTTGAGGAGGTTGAGGCAAAGCTCGAGGAACAGAACCTGCGGAGGGGATGAGGCGTTGGCGAACCCGCTCGCGACAAACGCCGAGTCGCCGCCATCGACCTTGACCCACCTCTTGGCCAGTTCGTAGCGCCCTAAAGTGCTCGCGCTGGCTGCGACAATCTTCGCTCCAAACGGCGGGTTGGTCAGGATGACGTCATAAGCCTGCTCGGCGAGCGGTGCCCCATCCTGGGAAACACCGGAGAGCGAGTCGCCGCAGACCACATCCGGCATTTCGTCGAGGAACAAGGCCAGGCGGCCACGCGCGATGCGCGCCAAATATGCGTCCTTGTCCACACCGTGGAGTTTAGACACGATCGCCCTCGGCGAAGCTCCAAGTTCAGCCAGCCGCTTCGCCGCCGCAATCAGGAATCCTCCCGCTCCACAGGCTGGGTCGCAGACTGTCTGGTCTGGGTTCGGATTCGCCATCTCGACCAGCAGATTGACCGCCACTGTTGGAGTGAAGAACTGGCCCTCACTGGCCTTGATTCCAGTCCCTGCAAACGCTTCGTAAAGCTCGCTGAAGATGTCGGCCCGGCATTTCTCTAGGTCGATGGCTTGGAACTGCCGGTCAACATACTGCAGGGCAACAGGGTCGAGCTCGATTTCGTCGGCAGCAAGAAAAATTCCGGGAAGTATTTCTTTAACGTGAGCGAAAGCCGACCGGTATGACTTCGAGATATCTCCGGACACCGCCAGGTTCGGCGCCTTCAAAAGCCAATGCCTTGCGAAGACGCACTTGAAAAGTTCGTCCATCAGTGCACGGTCACGCGTTGCGCCCAACAGCCGGCCGGCGAGAAAATTGCGAATGTTTTGAAAGGCTGACCGATGCGAAACCGCCAGCAGTTCAAGGGTGTCGTCAAGGTGCATAACAGATTCTGTGTCGCCGCCTGTTCTTCTATGCTCGCTGACAGAACCTGTCAATGCCTGGGATGCGGCTGTTCTGGACGCCCGGCCAACCGCTACATGCAGCTCACCGCCTAAACACGAAATCCTTCGAGTTCAGCAGGCCCCATAGCACGTCTTCCAATTCCGCTCGCCGGTCTTTGGCGGCTTCGAGGGCGGGCAGCAGACTACCCTCTTCGGCTGGCGCGGGCGCGCGGGTGAGGGCGGTCCAGAAAAGTTCATAGACGATTTCGCGGTTCGATTTGCCGGCGGCCAGCAGGCGGCTGACGCGGTTCTCCTTTTCGCCCAGCAGCTCGTTGACCGTCGGCCCGCTGATCATCTGGAAGGCCTGGCCCATGTTGCACTCGCACGAGCGCTCGGTGTCGGTCGTCAACAGCCGCGGCGGCTTGCCGAAGATTTCGAGGAACTGGTCCCCCTGGTTCGCCCGGCGCTTGCCTTTGCTCTCCGGCCGCACGCCGGGCAACTGCGCCGCGCGCATCCCCGCCGGATAACCGGCAAACCTGAGCGGCACGCCCGCCACCTGGCTTTGGCAATCGAGCAATTGTTCGGCGCCCAATCGGCGAACCAGCCCGTGCGAATAATTGATTTCGTCCGCGGCATTGGTTTCGTTCGGCTCGGCCGCCAACTGATACGCGCGCGAACTCATGATCAGGCGAATCAGATGGCGCACGTCGAATTTGTGTTTCACCAAATCCTCCGCCAGCGCGTCGAGGAGCGCGGGATGCGACGCCGGATTCGTGGCGCGGAAGTCGTCGGGCGGATCGACCAGCCCGCGGCCCATCAACTGATACCAGATGCGGTTGGCCTGGACGCGCGCGAACCATTTATTGTTCGGGCTGGTGAGCCAATTCGCCAGCGCCTCCAAGTCCTCCGGACCGGCCACAGAGCTGGCCTCGGGTGCTCCGAGGAAGCGGGGACGCGCCTCTTTGCGCGTGCGCGGATTTTTCACCGCCCCATCGCGCGCGACGAAAACGATCTGTTCGCCATTCCATTCGTGCTCGTCGCTGGAAATTTCGCGTTTGTTCTCGATCACCTTGTAGCCCACGCGCGCGAACAGCCCGGCCCAATCGTAATAATCGTCCTGCGTCCAGCGGTCCGACGGATGATTGTGGCACTCGGCGCATTGCAAACGCGTGCCCAGGAACACCTGCGCCGCCGCCTTGGCGCGCGTCGCGGCCTCGCGTTGGGGACGGTAATAGTTGGCGGCGGGGCTGGTGTAGGTGCTGCCGCGCGCGGTGATCAATTCGCGCACAAACCGGTCGAGCGGTTTGTTCTCGGCGATGCTCTGGCGAATCCAGTGATGGAAGTTCTGCACGCCTTTCTGGTCGAGGGAATGCGCTTCCACGCGCAGCAAGTCCGCCCATTTCAACGCCCAAAAATCCGCGAACTCGGGCCGTTCGAGCAATTGATCGACGAGCCGCGTCCGTTTGTCGCGCCGGGCGTCGGCGACAAACGCGCGCGCTTGTTCCGGCGTGGGCAGGAGGCCGAGCAAATCCAGAAACGCGCGCCGCAGGAAAACTTCATCCGCGCAAAGTTCGGACGGGTTCATGCGCAACGTCCGCAGCTTCGCGAAAATGTGTTCGTCGATGTAGTTCCGGGCCGGCGGCTGGCGCCACTGGAAGCCGGGCCGCGCCGGCACGAAAGCCAGCCGCACCGGTTCCTGGCAGTGCAGATAGCGGACCAGCACCGTGGCTTCGCCCGCGCCTTGGCCCTGGACCAGGCCGCCGTCCGACACCTTCGCCAGCCCGTTGGCCGGCTCATAGACCGCCAGCGTCGTGACGTCGCGCACCGCGCCATCCGCGAAGATCGCCCGCGCCCGCAATTGCAGCTCGCGGACCGGTTCGAGCAGCACTTTTTCCGTCGGTGTGACTTCCAGGCGGCGCAATATCGGCGCGGAAGCCAGGTCATTCGGCATGCCTTCGGCGATCCAGCGGCGCAGGATTTCGTATTCCGCCGAGCCTTTTTTGAAACGCAGGCCGCCTTCGTGGGCCACCTCGGCCGTCGCCTTGAGCAGAACCAGGCTCTGGTCCGGTTCGAGCGGGTTCGTTCGGCGGCCAAATGATTCCCGCGTCAAGGTGCCGTAATCGAGATCCGGCTCCTGGCCGCGCAGCGAGAGTTTGTATCCGCCCTTGCCGTTTTTGTTGCCGTGACAAGTCCCGGCGCTGCACCCGGCCTTGGAGAGCACCGCCATCACGTCGTTGCGGAAAGACACCTCCGCGGCGAAAGTGCTCCCGCCAGCCAGAACCAGCGGCAGGAGACGGGCGGCGAGCCTGAGAGCGTGTTTTGAAAATCGCCCGGTCAGGGGACCGGGCCTACAACGGTGCGGAAATCGCATCGTTTCCTGTAGGCCGCGTGCCCTCACGCGGCGCTTTGGTGGATTTACAAAACACGCTCTGAGGGTCTCTCGCGCGAAGAACCAAGGCCGATTGGTCGCGAATCTTGCGGATGAGCCGAATGCGACTGCTGCTTCGGAGCGCGGCTGTCCGCAGCTGCGGCACGGTGGCCGCGTCCCGCTTCTCCCTCTCCTCCCTCCGTGGGAGGAGAGGGTTGGGGAGAGGAGGGCCTCTCCAAGCGGCAGGTACGGCGGTGATGAGAGCGGCCCGGCGCAATGGCCAGCCACCGGCGCGAGCGGACCGCGCCAGCGCGGCGATCCTAGAAGCGCGCGCGCGAAGGTGTCACCGGCGGTCAATTGCATAGGTCCTCAGACGGATGATTGAACGCTGACTTTAACTCGGCCATTCCCGATGGCCAGTTTCAAGTTAGACGGCGCCTGAGCGTCTCTCTTCACCACACTGGCCTGGCCTGCCACCGGCGAAGCGTTTTCGAAACTGAGCCATGGATGAAACACGGATTTGAGAATTTGAAATTCCGAATTTGCCCCGAAAGAATGTTCGCGCCAGGAAGCGATGCTTGGCACGGGATGTAGGGCAGGCTTCCAGCCTGCCGGTTCTTCGGGCATCCTGCCCGAAGTTTCTGCAATGATGAGACGGGCGAACATTAACTCGCGGCTGGAAGCCGCGGCAACCGGCAGGCAGGATGCCTGCCCTACCCAAAAACACATTCCCGGACGCACTCTCAGCATCTTTTTGCCCGAATCGAAGTTTTAAGCCGAGCAGGCGCGCTCATTGAGCAACCTCGATCCAAGCGACGCCGTACGGTTCGAGTTGCGTCCGGATCGGTTGGGCTTTCAACTCGGCAACATTTCCATGCCGGATGACCTCCAGATTATTTACCGATGCGCCGGCGTTCAACTTCATGAAGCGAAACTCGCCGCCGTGCGGTTTGGGAAAACGGACGATCACATCGCTCGCCTCGCCCTGGCCCGGAAGGGAAAAATTCCAAAAGACCACCTGGTTCCAACTCCCATTCCGCGCTGCAAAGGCTTTAATGTCGTCCGTAGTCCCGCTGACCGCCAGCTTTTGGCCCTTGATCAGGCTCAGCAATCGAAAAGCATAGTAAGCGGGCCGCACGCGGCCCTGGTTGTCGTAGAGGCCGTCGTACTGCGGCATGACGTTCCACCAGTGCGCCATAAAATCGGTGCCCGCGCGGGACATCCAGGGCGAAAAGCGCCAGGGATCCACGAAGTAATCCCGAATGTGATAGTAAGCGGCGCGGGTCAGGCCCGCTTCGTAAAAGCCCAGCGTGGTCTCGATCGCGAACGCCGGTTGATAGGCGGGCGCCAGCACGGGACTCCCGAGCGACATATTCCATTCGTCCAAAACTGTTTCCGTCCTGGCCAGCGCGGGAAATTTCGCCAATCTCATTTTCACTTCTTTGATGCTTTGGCGGAACTGGCGCGGGTCGTTGCTGTACATGTGCCAGGAGAAAAAATGGAGCGGCGCGCCTCCGCGGCCGCAATAGTCGATCAACGCCTCGCCCAGCGCGCTCCGATAACCCGCCAGGGCCGGCCCGCCAATTTTCGCTTTCGCGTCCGCCCGCAGAATCGCCCTGGCCGTGCGCGTGTAATAGGTGACGTAATCCGCCGGCTTGAACCGGTAAGGGCAGCCGCCATCCTCGCCAATGTCCGCTTCATTTCCCACTTCCCAGTATTCGATGCCGTACCGCCGCTCGTGATTACAATGGCGGACCAGCGCGGCGACCAGCTTCTCCCATTCCTGGTAATCGGTCGGGTGCACGATGTCCTGGTCGATCCGGGGATAGAGCAGGCGCGGCTTGAAACACAAACAGAGGAGCGGTTTCGCGCCCGTGGCCAGAATAGCCTGGATGCTACTGTCCAGGGTGTCCCAATGATAACGACCGCGTTTTGGGTAAAGGTCGAAGTATTCCTGGACGAAAAGGCGGATCGTTTGCGGCTGGAGCTGGGCGAGCTGATCGCGGTGCGATTCGATCATCGGTTTCTCCGAAAGCCCGCCTTGGCCGAGGGCAAATCGGGTCAAATCGATTTCTTCGGCGGCGGGTGTCGTATCGACAACCAATTCGACCGTGCCGCCAAATGCGGGCCGGCCCAACAGCCAAAAGCTCAGGACCAGCGTCGAAAGGATCCAGGCCGTGAGGTGATCCGGTCTCATAATCCCGGGGCCAGCCTAAAACCTGGTCGCTGGAAGACAAGCGCAAGTGAGCGCCGGGTTTGAGGTTCGGCAGGGATAAGTCCCGGAGGGACGGCTGACGCACTCGACTTCAGCCGTCCCTGCGGGACTCGGCGCCGGCTGACCGCCGTCCCGGCGTTGAAACGCCGGGCTATTCTCAGCCATCCCTCCGGGATGAGGAAGTTGACCGTCTTCGGCAGGCCGCTTACGAATTGAACAACTCCTTCATCCGCTTGAGCAACACCGGCACCGCCGTCCACGGGTCTTCGGCCGCCTCGTATTCCAGCGCGACGTAGCCCTGGTAATTGGCCTCGCGCAGAATCCTGGCTTTGCGCGGCAGGTCGGCTGGCTCGGCCTTTTGCCCGCGCCGTTTGATCTCCGCCTTCAATTGCACGTTGACGGCGTAGGGCGCGCAGAGCGTGAGGTCGTGGTACGGATCGTCGGTGTTGAAGTTACCGGTGTCCAGGTTGACCCCCACCCACGGACTTCGGACCGCCCGAATGATGTCCAGCAAGTCCTGCGGTTCGGCCACGATCCCGCCGTGATTTTCCAGCCCCAGAAAAATCCCCCGCTCACCGGCGTACGCCCCGCATTCTTCGATGGCGCCGATGCACATCTTTTTGGCCTCCTCTTTCGACTCGCCGTGCGTCGAACCGGCGAAGATGCGCACGTGCGGCGCGCCCATTACGCTGGCGTAATCGATCCACTTTTTCGTCGAGGCGATTTCGGCGTCGCGTTTCGGGCCGGGCGGCAACACGAAATTATTCCCCACCGCCGTTCCGCTGATGGCCAGGCCGCGCAGAAATGCATGGCGGCGCAGCTTGATCAGGTATGCCGCGTTCACCTCTTTCGGAAAATAGTAACTGGTGACCTCCGCGCCGTCGCAGCCGTGTTCGGCGCAATACTCGACGAATTGGAACATGTCGATCTGCCGGGCCGGGTCCGGCTCGTGCGCGCGCGAATGGCTGGCCTGGATGAAGTAATCGCGAAATGAGTAGGCCGCCAGGCTGAGGAGCAGCCGGGGCGCTCCGGTGCGTTTGAATGGTTCGACCGCGGAAACAAATCCTGGCACGAAGCCCAAGGCCCCGAGCGCGAGGCCGGACGATTTGAGAAAATGGCGGCGGTTCAATCGAGTGGTCATGGGAGAAGTAAACACGACCCGCCAGCCAAAGAAACGAAATTTTCCAGGGTCGGCGGGGCGGGTTGTGATTGGAAGTGGGTGCGAGGCTGCCGGCTAAAGCCGGCGTTCCGGCCGCAATGGAACGCTGGCTTTAGCCGGCAGCCTCGCTCTGCGCACCCACATTTAATCACACCCCGCAGCTCGGGCGCGACGTTTTCTCATTTGACGACCAAGCTGGTGAGAGGCGCGGCGTAGGCCTGCAGCAGAACGAGTATTCCCACCAAAGCCGCCAGGGCCAGGCTGTGAAAAAAAACGTAGCGCAGAATTTCCCCTTCATGGCCGTACCAGTTCGTGGCGGTGCTCGCCACAACGATGCTTTGGGCGTCCACCATTTTGCCCATCACGCCCCCGGAACTGTTCGCCGCGGCCATGAGCACCGGACTCAGGCCGGTTTGTTCGGCGGTGATCCTTTGCAGGCTGCCAAAGAGCACGTTCGACGCGGTGTCGGAACCGGTTAGCGCCACTCCCAACCAGCCGAGCAAGGTGCCGAAAAAGGGATAGAGCACGCCGGTCTTGGCTAGGGCCAGGCCGAGCGTGGCGTCGGCGCCCGAATAGCGGGTGACGTAACCGAGGGCGAGCATCGCGGCAATCGTGATCAACGAGAAGCGGACCAGGTGCAGCGTTCGCCCGTAATGGCGGGCCAATTGGCCGGTGGAAAACCCCATCCACCAACCGGCGAGGACTGCCGCGGCGAGAATTCCCGTGCCGGTCGCCGAGAGCCAGTTCAGGACAAAAATCGCTTTCTCCGGCGGGGCGTTCACCGGGGCGACCGGCGGCGCGCGCAACACGATGTTGTGGAGATGGGCGACCGGAATTTGGGGAGCAGTGAAACGGGCGCTCAAATTAATGGCCGCCGCCGGAGTTTGAATCCGGTAATCGCCATTGAAGAAGTTTTTCACCTGCGGGATGCCCCAGATAAAAACCAGCAGGCTCAGCAGCAGCCAGGGAACCCAGGCGCGCCTGACCTCGCCGGCCGTGTGGGCAGGCTGCGGCGGCGTTGCGACGGCGGGGAGTTCGTTCTCGTCCGGCCGGGGCATCAGCTCCTTTGGCCGCCAACACTTCAACAGCCCGAAGACCGCGAGCATCGAACAGAGTGAGGCCACGATATCGACCAGCCACGGACCGTGCAAGTTGGCCACCAGACATTGGGGGACCGCAAAAGCGACGCCCGCCACCAGCGCCGCCGGCCAGACGCCGAGCATCCCGCGAAAACCCGCAAACGTCCAGACCACCCAGAAGGGCACCAGGAGCGAAAAGAACGGCAGTTGCCTGCCTGCCATCGCGGAGAGCGCTTTGACATCCAGGCCGGTGACCGCGCTGAGCGCGAGGATCGGTGTGCCCAAAGCGCCGAACGCCACCGGCGCGGTGTTAGCGATCAGCGACAACCCCGAAGCGGCGAGCGGCTTGAAACCGAGCTGCATCAGGATCGCCGCCGTCACCGCCACCGGCGTGCCGAAGCCGGCGGCCCCTTCGAAAAACGCGCCGAACGAGAAGGCGACCAGGATCAACTGGATGCGCGGGTCCGGCGCGAGGGCGGCCAGGCTGTTCCGCAACACGACGAAGAGTCCCTTCTCGACGGTGAGCCGGTAGAGAAAGATCAAATTCAGAATAATCCAGCCAATCGGGAAAAGTCCGTATGCCGCGCCGTAAATCGTGGTGGCCGTCGCCGCCGCGGGTGGCATCTGAAAAACCGCCATCGCGACGACCAAGGCGACCGCCAGTCCGATCAGCGCCGCGAAATGAATGCGGATTTTGAAGAACGCGATCGACGCCAGCAAGACCACCACCGGCACGGCCGCGATCACGGTCGAGAGCAGACGATTGCCGAGCGGATCATAATTCTGGGTCCAGGTCATCGGGCGATTAGAGTGCGCAGAGCAAATGGGCGTGATTGGAAGTGGGTGCGAAGCTGCCGGCTAAAGCCGGCGTTCCGGCCGCAATGGAACGCCGGCTTTAGCCGGCAGCCTCGCTCGGCGCACCCACATTTAATCACACCCAGAGCAAATCGGCCAGCGGGGTTGATGTCCAGTCCGGTTCTGCCATCATTCGCTTGATGGAACTGCCGCCGCCGATTCCGTTGCCCAGACTCAGCGCCGAAGAACTCCGGGACCTGCGCTTCGCCAAGGCCCTGCTTGAAAATCCGGCGCTCGCCGCGCGCCTGGCCGGCCTCCTCGGCACGCCGATTGAGAAAGGATTCGAGCTGCTGCCCAAGGGCTGGGCGGACTCGGTGAACCGCGCGACCAAGCTGGCGCTGCTCAAAGCCCTGGAACTGGCGATGGCGACCATGCGCGAGCGACGAGGGAAGAATTCGTCGGAATTCCTGCACAAAGTCCTGGTGGGCGCTTCGGGCGGCATCGGTGGCGCGTTTGGAGTAGCGGCGCTGCCGGTGGAATTGCCGGTCTCCACGGCGGTCATGCTCCGCTCGATCGCGGACATCGCCCGCAGCGAAGGGCATTCGATTCAGACGCTGCACACGAAATTGGCGTGCCTGGAGGTCTTCGCGTTGGGGGGCCGGCCGATGGCCGGCGACGCGGCACAAAGCAGTTACTGGGCGGTGCGGGCCGTGCTGGCCAAGGCGATCGCGGAAGCCGCCTCCTACGTGGCCGAGAAAGGCGTCATCGAAAAAAGCGCGCCGGCAATCGTGCGGCTGATCGCGACCATCGCGTCGCGGTTTGGGGCGGTGGTATCCGAGCAGGTGGCGGCGAAAGCCGTGCCGGTGGTGGGCGCAGTCGGCGGCTCAATCGTCAACGTGCTATTCATGAACCACTTTCAGGACATGGCCCGCGGCCATTTCATCGTGAAACGGCTAGAAGCCAAATACGGCCCCGAGACGGTGAAAGGTGTTTACCTGGCGCTGGTGGGGGATCGCTGAGCCAGCGGGCGTATTATCGCCGTGTCGATGGACGGAGGAGAGCGGGAGGTTGGATTGACGAATCGGTGCGAACGCCGCAGCCGCTGGGACCAACGAAACGCGTTTAACAGGAGCAAACGGTAACGGAGATAAAGAATCGAGTCTCTGTTCGCTCCGTTTGCTCATGTTCAACCTCCGGAGCAGCGTGGATTCAGGAATGTTCGCCTCCCTCCCTTGGGGGAGACAGTGGCAGCGCGCAGCGCCGGGGTGAGGGCGGTCCTCAGCGTGGATTCGGGAATCGTTGCGAGCGCCGCAGCCGCACGGACCGACGAAACGGATTTAACAGGAGCAAACAGAGGTAACGGAGAAAGAGAATCGAGTCTCTGTTCGCTCTGTTTGCTCATGTTCAACCTCCGGAGCAGCGTGGATTCAGGAATGTTCGCCACCCTCTCTGGGGGGACGGGATAACCCACTGTAAGTGAAGACTTCTGAAGAACGGGCTTGCCGCGCTTGTTTCATTGAGTAAATTTACTCAGTGTGTTGAGTAATTTGTATGATACGTCACACCATCCATGACGAACTGTTGAAACGGCTCAAGGAAAAGCGCCGCTTTGTGCAGGTGTTGGCAAGACCACGGTAGTCCGGCAGGAGGTAGGGATGGCGCGCGGCGCCGTCCGCGCCGCGTAGAGCGGCGCAGCTTGTGGCGTGATTCGCACGTCGCGCGCGATCAGATGCGGATGTGGGGGACCGGCCAAATATTGTTCTCCTGGGAGGGCCAGGGAAGGGGAGACAGGCGAAAGTAATCGATACCAAGAAGCGACATGCTAAAGGAGGGCCATCCGCCGCTGAAAATTCCTAACCCGCATGGCACCGACGTCTCCGTCGATCTGCTTGCAAGAATTCTCCGACAGGCTGGGATCGACCGAGCGGATTGGCAGACGACCCGTTAAGCCACGCTAAGCTGTGGGGGCAGGAAACCGTTGACCTCGGGCAACGGTTGTCCACGCTCAACCTGAAGTTCTATCCAGCCTCTCAATACTTGCCGGAGTTCCTCTCTTGTCTCTTTGCGCGTTCGACCTTCGGCCCAAGCTCCGCGAAAAGCTGGAACCTCAGCATATACTCTGGCTCCGTGATCGATCTTCTCAAATCGAGCGGTCGCCAGTGCCGCATCTATGTATCCGTCCAAATTCTTAAAGCTTTTCACAGCCATACGTACAATACTGTAGTCGGCTGCCACTCCGCAAAGATTTAGGAAAATGTTTTACGCTGCGTAGTCCATGCGTCCGAAACGCGAATGGAAAGAGAGGAGGCCTCATCAAAACGCCTCTTTCGAAGCTCTGTCCACCGACGGTTACATCGACCGCTTTCCCAACCCTCTTTTGTCCTGAGCACCAAACGGTTCGTAAAGGAGCCGGTCGCTCGGAATGACTATTTGGCTTCCGTAGCACGGACGGAGGTGTTTCTCACAGCCAGCTGAGGTTTCGCGCAGGGCGGTGTCTCAATACTCGGACCGCACCTCGCTCAGGCCATGACCCACCACCAACAAAGGCCCATCCGATAAATTGTGAACAGAAGGCAACGAGGCCCCGGACCGACTGGCCGCGCTCGCGTTCCAGCTGCGGTCCGGCCGCGTCCTGATTCTTAAACTGGTCGCGAAACGTCCGCGTTGTGGCTTCATTATTTTTTCCGATGCGCCAGGCAAACACTTCGCCGCCGCGCAAACCGTTGACGGGTCCACCGATCGCCAGTTACATTTGCTTGTTCGTGGGTTTGATTACGACAGCGGAAGCAGCCGCCCTCCTCAAAATCAGCCCGGTTCGGGTCAGGCAGTACATAAATTCCGGCCAGCTAGTCTCCGAAAACGAGGCTGGGATCACCTGCTCAACCAGGTAGAGGTAGAGCGGTTCAACCGGCAAGGCCGCCGCCCTGCGGGAAGGCCCACCAAGCCGAGTTGCATTGAGCGGATTGGGCGCGGTGAGCCGGTGGCAAGAGCACGGACGAACACAGGGGAAGCCGCGGGCGTCTGGGTCCGTGAAGGTCGGTGGGAGTCCGTGCGCACCCGTGCCCGGCTCGGCTGAACTGGTGGCCAATGCCGCCCTCTCGCTGCTGAACTTGTGCTGCTATTTCCTCGAGCGACAGATCGCCAGCCTGGAAAGGGCCTTTGTGGATGAGGGTGGCTTCACCGAGCGGCTCTACCGGGTGCGCAGCCAGAGGAGGAATCGTGGCTAAGTCCAGGGCATCGGTGGTGGAAGCCGAAAGTGGGAGGCGGACAGCCGAAACTCATAAACTCAGAAAGAGGAATGGGAAGCGCAGGGAACCGCCAATTGCGGAATGCGGAATGCCTCGCCTCTGGGCGCAGGGCTCGCGTGCCAAAATCGCTTTTTCAGTCGTCCCTGTCGGGACTTGCGTCCTTCCGGCCTCGGACCCGGCGTTGAAACGCCGGGCTATTATCGGTCGTCCCTCCGGGACTGGCGGTGGCCGGGAGCTGACCCGCGATCCGGTCGCCCGGCGTCCCAGGATGAGGATAGGAGGAGCGCGATGCGCTCCCCCTCCCTCCCAAACCGGACGGGCGGATCTCCCGCATCCGGCTTTCCAGTCAGTGGGTGCTCTTTCGAGGAGAAGCGCGCTCTTCGCGCGGTCCCCAAGGATGCCG
>WNGK01004341.1_pt1 | contig 15944 bp, 21 predicted proteins | sample 5400601 | NCBI WGS metagenome assembly WNGK01 (sample SAMN13153376, study PRJNA577476) | soil metagenome | isolation source: 60 cm soil or saprolite under Garry oak tree replicate 1 | place: USA:California | collected 2016-06-15
TTTGCGCCTCTGTCGGTTCTAAGATCGCCGAATGGACCGCGAGACCGCTGAGTGGGTGGCAGCCGAGGAACTCCTGCGCCGCGGCATCTACGAGCTCCCCGAGGGCGATGTTGTCGTCGTGGCCCAAGCCGAGCGTTTTCGCTCGACGTGGGTCGTGTACTACAACTCCAAGCGGTACCTCGAAACAGGCGACGCGAGCTTCGCTCTCGCGGGCAACGGTCCAGTCCTTGTTGCGCCGGACTACAGATGCGAGGTCGCCGAGTCTGGGGTCGAGGTTCTAGATGCCGTGCTTGCGTTCGAGAACCGCGCCGACGCCACCTAGCGAAACGTCACCGCGCTCGGGGGACATTGCTGAACACTGGCCCAGACCTGCGAGCTGCGGCCAGGAGCTGCTGTGGTGGGCGCGACCCTGGGGCGTTCAGGCGGTGTCGCCTTCGTGCAGCGAGGGAGCGTAGGAGACGCCGACGATCAAGCCATCCTCGGTGAGAAGCCTGGTCACCGTCTGTCCCCACGGCTCTGTGCGCGCTGGGTGCAACAGCTCAAAGCCCGCGCGCTGAAGCTCACCGCCCGCCCTGGCGACCGCCTCCGCGTCCTCTACTTCAAACTCGATTGACGCCTGGGGGACGACCCGGCCGGCAGGCCATTCCGGTGTGCCAAAGCACGCCTCTGCCGCCTGCGTAAGCGGCCAGACACCGAAATGCTTGCTGCCGGGGATACTCCCGCTGGAGTAGTAGCCCTCGCCTTCGCCTTCCAACGGGAGGCCGAGGGCATCGATGAACAGTTTGCGGCTCTGCGGCGGGTCGGCGGTGACGACCGCCACGCTCGCGATAAAGAGAACGTTCATGCAGCACAGCCTACGGCCCTCAGCCGGGGACGCGGATATGCCGAATACGGTGGCTCGCCAGCCGACTCGGCTCTGAGTGTCTTCGCGAACACTGCCCAATCCACGCTTCCCGCCCTCGAAGCCAAGAGATCGAGCGCGTCACCGGCGCGACCTCAGCCGAGGGGTCCTTTTCCGGCCGCGTCGTCAGATCAGGCGATGCGCTCGATGGCGGTTACGATCGACGATTCGCAACGACCCGCGCTAGACGGAGGAGATCGAATGAGCGACAACCCGAAGTGGCAGGTCGCGCGCCTCGACGACATCGAGCGGCGCGGCAGAGATATCCCGGTGCGCGAGCACCTCGGGATCCACGCATTCGGAATCAACGCCTACACACCCGGCGAGGACGGCACGCTGATCACTGAGCACGACGAGTCCGGTTCGGGCCAGGAGGAGCTGTACATCGTGCTCGACGGGAAGGCGACCTTCGAGGTCGACGGCGAGACGGTCGACGCGCCCGCAGGGACATTCGTGTTCGTCCCGCCGGAGTCACGGCGGAAGGCAACCGGGGACGGAACGGTCCTCGCGCTCGGCGCCACGCCCGGCGAGGCGTATCAGGCGCTTGACTGGGGTGAGGCTTGGCCTTTCCACAGAGAGTCGCTGACCGCCTACGGCGAGCAGCGCTACGCCGAGGCGCTCGAAGCGGTCCGCGGTGGCCTCGAGCACATGCCGGACCACCCGGGCTTCCATTACAACTACGCGTGCTTCGCAACGCTCGCGGGCGACACCGGCGACGAGACGTTCGACCACCTCCGGCGGTCCGTCGAGCTGTTCCCGCCGTTCCGCGAGCAGGCGCGCAGGGACGACGACTTCGCTGCCGCACGCGACGACCCGCGGTTCGAAGAGGCTCTTCGCTGAGCGCCAGGTCTCGACCTTCAACGAGCTGAGACTAAGGAGGTTCGGCGGGGCGTTCCCGAACACTGGCCCAGGCTGCCGTCCCGGAATCTGAGGGTCTACGATTCGCTGTGATCCAGCCCGTGACTCGCGTTCTGTGCCTGCTGCTTGTTGTCGGAGCAATGCCTCTTGTGCTCCCGTTCGGCGCGTCGGGATCTGATCCATGGACGAAGCTACGACGACCGTTGCACGTTCCGCATCTCGCGCCTGGCGCGCCGTGTCCGGTCACGCCGGCGACCTCAACGAAGTTCGGACTCGCCCAGGGCAAGGGGCCGGTGTGGCCCGTACTCGGGTTCCCGCAGCTGAACTTCTTTTACCCGGTGGTGCCGCAGCAGACCTTTTACCCCAGCAACTGGAGTGGCAACAAGATCCTGTGGATCGCGCGCCGATACCGTGGGCCGGTGCTGATCCGGGGAGCGCAACTCGACGGTCCGAACGCACTGCGCTTCGGGCTTGATCACGTCCCCGCAAAAGAGATGCGCTTGACGTCGGTCGGTGGCAGCTCTCCGGGAGGCTGGCAGAACAGGGCCTCAACGACGCGGCTCCGCGCGCCAGGCTGTTACGCCTGGCAAGTAGATGGCACGACGTTCAGCCGGATCATCGTGTTCAAGGCTGTGGTCTATTCATAGCCTGCTCGCTCGATCTCTAGTGACATTCCCCAATACTGGCCCAGGCCACCTCACACTCCTCTTAGTAGCGTTCTCCGCCTGCGCAGCGGCAAGCGAGAGAGGTTGAGGCGCATGGCTGACAAGACGGTGTGGTTCATCACGGGTGCGGGTCGTGGCATGGGTGTCGACATCGCGGAGGCTGCGCTCGCCGCCGGACACTCGGTCGTCGCGACCGGACGCAACACCGAGGCCGTGGCCGACGCGGTCGGCGAGGCTGACGACGTGCTCGTGGCCAAGCTGGACATCACGAGCCTGGTGTCAGCAGAGGCCGCGGTTCGGACCACAGTCGACCACTTCGGCCGGATCGACGTGCTGGTTAACAACGCCGGGGACTTTTATGCCGGTTTCTTCGAGGAGCTGACGGAGGCGCAGATCGAGCGGCAGCTCACGACCGGGCTCGTCGGGCCGATGAACGTCACCCGGGCCGTGCTGCCCGTGATGCGCAAGCAGCGGTCGGGGAAGGTTGTTTCGATCTCCTCGACCGCAGGAATCGTCGGGCAGGAGTTCTGCTCCGCCTACGCCGCCTCGAAGTTCGGGCTAGAGGGATGGATGGAGTCGCTGCGCTTCGAGATTGAGCCGTTCGGCATCCACACGACGATCGTCGAGCCGGGCTTCTTCCGCACCCAGCTGCTCACAAGCAAGTCCACCACCTACGCCGACTTGTCGATCGACGACTACGCCGAGCGCACCGCCCAAACCCGGCCCGCGTGGGAAGCGATGAGCGGCAAACAGACAAACGATCCCGCCAAGCTCGCGAAGGCCCTCGTGACCGTCGTCGACCAAGAGCAGCCGCCCCTGCGTTGGGTTGCAGGCGCTGATGCAGTTGCAACCGTGGAGCAGAAGGCCAACGAGCTGCTCGCGCAGGTCGATGCCTACCGGGACCTGTCGTCGTCGCTCGCCGTCGAGGAGCGTTGAAGCAGGACGTGAGCACCCCCTAGGCCCGACAACGCTCAGGCGTCATTCCCGAACACTGGCCCAGGCCAGGTCGGTATCGCCTGAGCCACGCGTAGCCAGAACCCAGGCTCTCGCATCCTCGGCGTATTCTCTGGTGGTCGTATGAACGTCCGGCCTAAAGGGACGGCACGACCGCAAGCCATGGTGCTTGTCGGCTCGACCATTGCCTTCGCGGTGGCTGGAGCGTCGGTGGCCCCCGCCGCATCCTCGTCTGTTACGTCGGGGGCTCCGCACCGCCCGCTTCACCTTCCGCATCTAAGCCCGGGGAAGCGCTGCCCGATCAGCCCGAGCCAAACTGCTCGCTGGGGAACAGACGGTCTGCAGACGCTGACCGGTCGCGGCCCCGCCTACCTCATCGGTGGCGGGACGATCAGCATCGCCCTCTCGGCCCGCGACAGCCTGGGGTGGTATGGCCAGAAGACGCCCTGGGCGATCCGCAGGTCCTACGCTGGGCCGATTCTTGTCCGTGGCGCCCGCATCGGTCGGCGCGGCCAAGTGCGGTTTGCATACGGGTATGGGGACCATCTGAGGAAGCTTCAGTGGGATGGGGCCGCCGATCAGGGATTGCCGCCCGATCCCCGCTTCCGATTCCTCGCTTCGGGAACGCTCGTTCGAGCGGCCGGTTGTTACGCGTACCAGATCGACGGCACCTCCTTCAGCGAAATCGTCGTCGTCCGCGTCACGCGCTGAACCTGCGAACGATCCCGCTCTAGTTGCACCGATGAGCCGAGCCGGTCATCGGCGAGAACGCCCAACCGAGGGGGCTGGGCCGGGTTTGTTTGCAGCTACCTCGAAGAGGCTCAAATAGAGCGTGTTCTGACGCGCAGCAAATTCGCCAGTTCCGCTTCGGCTCGGTGAGGCCATCCTCCGTGGCGCCCCACGTTTTGAGGTGGCGCCGACGGGGCATCGAGTGCGCATGGGCACGAACCTCGGGCGGCTCCTCTTGCGCGTCACGGTCGGCTCGATCTTCATCGAGCACGGCACGCAAAAGCTCTTCGGCTGGTTCGGCGGCCACGGGCCGAGCGGGACCGGCCAGTTCTTCGAGTCTCTCGGGTTGCGGCCGGGGCGCCGCAACGCGATTGTGGCCGGGATCGCCGAGGCGGGAGGTGGGGCGTTCCTCGTGCTCGGCCTTGCGACACCGGCGGCGGCGTCCGCGGTGGGGAGCGTGATGGTGACAGCCCTCCGCACTGCGATCTGGCGTGACGAGATCAAGGTCGGGACGGGCGGCTACGAGTTGCTCCTGCTCGCGAACGCGGTTGCCATCGCCGACAGCGGGCCGGGGCCATTGTCGCTTGACGGGTTGCTCGGCTGGGAGCGGCGCGGTGCCCGCTGGGCGGCAGCCGCGCTTGGCGGGGCGCTCGCTGGCTCTGCCCTCGCGATCGCCGCCGGCAGGCAGCACGCCGAGGCGTCGGCTTCAGGACAGCGCAGCGAGGCCGAGACAACAGCCGTAACGTCTTAGCCAATCATCGCACTTGAGCACCCCATCGCTTCTGCGCTTAATCGGCATCTGGCGTCTTCGCTCCGAGTTGAGATCGACGAGTTCGCGACAACCGCGGGCACAGGCCAAGCTAATTTGAGCGCCCTTGCACGTGAGATTCAGCGCTCGCTTGACAGACTGGAAGGCGCGACACCTGAGCGGCTTGCTCAACCGCACGCCTGGGAGGACGGCGGGTTGCGCGTCGTGTGGCATGCGCGGAGGCGGCGGAACGGCGAGGAGGCCGAGCCAGTCATCGTCGTCTAGCCGGCTTGGGTGACGTTCCTGACCACTGGCCCAGGCGAGACGGCCGAGACTTACTTAGGGTCTTTGAGCCCATGGCGGGTTCGGTGGAATCGCGACTCAGGGTAACGCGGCAGCAGATCCTGGCGTTCCGAAGACAAGTCGGTGCGCTCGACGAGCGAATGCCGATGGGCTCGCAGTCGCTGCGGCGGGCGGCGTGGGCAGGCCTGCAGGACAGCATGCCGAGAGCCGCGCTGCTCTCGTTGCACGCGCGGATAGACGGGGTCGAGTCGTCGACGTGGGAGGATCCGGCGCTCGCCCAGCTGTGGGGCCCTCGTTACCACACCTATGTCGTCGCGAAGCGCGACTTCGCCCTGTTCTCGCTCGGGAGGCTTCCCGACAACGCCAAGAGCCGGCTTCGGGCCGAGCGCATTGCTGAGCGATTGCACGCCCACCTCGACGGCACGCGGATGACGGATCGCGAGGTTGGCCGCGCGCTCGGCGTTGGCAACTCGCTCAGGTATGCCGCAACGACGGGCACGGTCGCCATCCGCTGGGAAGGCGCGCGTGCGCCGACCCTCTGGACGGTCGTCGCTGCGGAGGTCGACCCTGCCGACGCGCGTCGCGAGCTCGCTCGACGCTACATCCGCGTTTTCGGACCCGCGACGGCTGACGGGTTCGCCCGCTGGGCAGGGATCTCCCGGCGGTCCGCGACTGACGCATTCGCGTCCCTCGAGGCATCGCTGCTGCCGGTTCGATCGCCACTTGGCGACGAGTGGCTGCTTGCAGAAGACGAGCCGGCGATTCGCGGCGGGGAGACGACCGCCGCGCCCGCGCGCCTGCTGCCGAGCGGCGATGCCTACTTTCTGCTCGACGGAGGAGAGCGGAAGCTTCTCGTTCCGCGGGAGGATCAGCGGCAGCGTCTCTGGACGTCCCGCGTGTGGCCAGGCGCACTCCTCGTCAAAGGCGAGATCCGCGGAACCTGGAGACGAGCGCACCACACCGTCCGAATCGATGCCTGGGCACGTCTTTCGCGCGAAACGCGCGACGCGATCGAGGCCGAGGCCGACGCCCTGCCGCTTCCAGGCGTCGAACGACCGATCGAGGTGGTTTGGAACACATAAGCAGCGCTCCCGTACGTCGCAACTCGGGCGGCATTCCCGAACATGGCCCATCCGGGCGTTGTCTCGCACCGACGCGCGCCGTACTCGAGATTGACCGAGGCGGCCACGGCTGCCACAGTCCCTAAATGTCCGGCGCGCTCGATTCGTTCTTCGCCGACTACGCCCGCCGCTACACGGAAGGCGATGTGGAAGGTGTGACGAGCCTCTGTCTCTGGCCGTTCGTTGCGGTCCGTAGGGGCGAGGCGATCCACATGCCGGACCACGGCGCGGTGTGGGATCACTTTGCTTCGTCCATCGCCGCCTATCGCCGCGCGGCGGACGCTCAGGAGTGGAGGCCGGTCGAGATCGACGCTCGCCACCTCGGCGAGCACTCCGTCTTCGCGACCGTGCACTGGAATGCGCTGGACGCGGACGGGCAGGTGGTCCGAGATACCTGGACGAGCTACCAGCTGCTCTCCACTTCGGACGGGTGGCGCTTCCTCTCGTACACGAATCACTTCTGAGCCGCGCGGGCTGGCCAGCGCAACCCGTCAAGGGATATTCCTGATCGCTGGCCCGGGCAGCGGCCGTGTCAGTCGATGGTGTGCCCCACCTCTACCCGATCCACCTGTCGTACAAGGCCCTGGCCGAGGGTCCGAGGCGGGAAAGCAGCAACGCCGAGGACGTCCTGGGATAGATCGAGGTGCTCGAAGACGTCCACTACCAACGCGTTCTGGACGCCGGTCTTAGGGACGCCGAACTCCGACGATCGCAGCTGTCGAGGCCGTTGTCAGCACCTCAACCGCGACCAGTCGCTGATCCTGAAAGAACGCTTCTCGCACCGGATCACCCGCGACCGGTCCGCCGGGTGTGAGGTCGTCTTTGACCAGGATGCCGCCCGGCGCGAGCAGCGAAATGGCAAGCTCGAAGGTCTCTCCCCGCGTCCCGCCGTCGAAGAAAATGAGGTCGAACGGTCCGCGTGCGGGCAGTACGTCCTCCCAGCGGGCGTTCACGACTTCAGCCCGGGTTCGAGCAAGGGCCGCGGACGCCTCCGCGTAGCGCGCGGGGTCAGGCTCGACGGTGACAAACGTGGCGTCGGCCGGTAGCGCCTCGGCAATCGCTCTCGCTCCGGCGCCGAACGCAGTGCCCATTTCGGCGATCCTGCCGCCGGGCTTCGACGCAACAAGCGTCGCGAGCAGCTCCTGCACCTCCGGAATCGACGAGCCGCCGCCGGTCACTCGGCACACGCTACTGCGAGCTACGCTTTTAGGCGATGGCGGCGAAGAAGTCCGTGCAGCTCTCAGGCATCGTCGTCGCCGAGTCGGCGATCTCTTCGATCGATCCCGACGAGGGCGTGCTGATGTACCGCGGGTACGACATCGCCGACCTCGCGGAGCACTCGACCTACGAGGAAACCGCGCTGCTGCTGCTCGACGGCGAGTTGCCCTCCTCGGAGAGGCTCGGTGCATTCGAGAGCGAGCTCGCCGAGCGCGATCTCCCCGCCGCGACCGAGGAGTTGATCGACCGCTCGTCCGGCGAGGCGGCGCCGATGGACATGCTCCGCACGGCGGTTTCCTCCCTCTCCTTCGACGATCCCGGGCGCGGGAAGACGGACCGGGATTCGGGGCTGCGGACCGCCACCCGCCTGATTGCGCGGCTGCCCACGATCGTCGCCCGCTATCACCGGCGCCGGCAGGGTCTCGAGCCCGTGCCGCCGGATCCCACGCTCTCCTACGCCGAGAGCTTCCTGACCATGCTGCACGGCGAGCGGCCGACCGAGCGCGAGACTCGCGCGTTCGACGTGGCGATGATCCTGCACGCCGAGCACGAGATGAATGCCTCGACGTTCACAGCCCGCGTCGTCGCCGGCACCGGGGCCGATCTCACGGCTGCCGTCGTCGCTGCGATCGGCGCCCTCAGCGGGCCGCTCCACGGCGGCGCGAACGAGGCCGCGATGGGCATGTTCGAGCGCTGGGGCTCGGCGGAGCGCACTCCCGACGAGGTGCGCGGCATGCTCGAGCGCAAGGAGAAGCTCTACGGCTTCGGGCATCCGCTCTACCGCGCCTACGACCCCCGCGCCCTGATCCTGAAGCGGATCTCGGAGGATTTCTCCCACGACGGCGGCGAGCCGAACTGGTACGCGATCACGGAGGCCGCCGAGCGCACCGTCTTCGAGGAGAAGGGGCTCTTCCCTAACGTCGACCTCTACTCGGCGTCCGTCTATCGCTACCTCGGCGCCCCGACCGACCTGTTCACGCCGCTGTTCGCGGCCAGCCGGGTCGCCGGCTGGTCGGCGCACGTGCTCGAGCAGCAGGCCGACAACAGGATCATTCGGCCGTCCGCCGAGTACGTCGGCCCGCCCCCGCGCGAGTTCCCGGCCCGCGAGCACGCCTGAGCTTGCGGCTCTTTCTCATCCGGCATGCGGATGCCGAGGCCGGCGACCCGGACGAGCTGCGCCGCCTTAGCCCCGCGGGCCGCGAGCAGGCGCGGGCGCTCGGCGAGCAGCTTGCCGCCGACGGGGTCCGCGCCGACGCGGTCCTGACAAGCCCGCTCCTGCGAGCGCGCGAGACCGGCGAGGCTTTGGCGGACGCCCTTGACTGCACGAGCGAGCCAAGTGACGCGCTCGCGCCCGGCGCGACCGCCGCGGCGGTCCGATCGGCGGTCGAGGGGCGCGGCGAGACGGTGGTCGTCGTCGGCCACCAGCCCGATTGCGGGCAGATCGCAGCCGAGCTCGGTGACGGGACGGAGCCACGGTTCCCGCCGGCCGGAATGTTGGAGTTGCACCTGCCGGGCGCAAGCACCAGCTAGATTCGGCCACCGTGACCCCGGTCGTCAGCGTTCGCGGCCTGACGAAGTCGTACCGCGACTTCGAAGCGCTGAAGGGCGTCGACTTCGAGCTCCGCGCGGGAGAGGTCTTCGGCCTGCTCGGGCCGAACGGCGCCGGCAAGACGACCACGATCGAGATCCTCGAGGGCTACCGCAGGCGCGATGACGGCGAGGTGGAGGTGCTCGGCTCCGATCCGGAGTCCGCCGGGCTCGACTGGCGGGGGCGGATCGGGGTCGTCCTGCAGTCCTCGGCCATGTACGAGAACCTCACGGTCACCGAGCAGCTGGCTCAGTTCGCCGGCTACTACGAGCACCCGCGGCCGGTCGACGAGGTGATCGAGGTGATCGGGCTCGAGGAGAAGCGCGATACACGCGCGCGCCGGCTCTCCGGCGGCCAGCGGCGGCGGCTCGACCTCGGCCTCGCGCTGATCGGCGACCCGGAGCTGATCTTCCTCGACGAGCCGACAACCGGGTTCGACCCCGGCGCGCGGCGGCGCGCGTGGGAAACGATCCGGTCGCTCAGCGGGCTCGGCAAGACGATCCTCCTGACGACGCACTACCTGGACGAGGTGGAGCAGCTCGCCGACCGCGTCGCCGTTCTGCGCGAAGGGCGGATCGTCGCCTCCGGCACGGTGCAGGAACTCGTCGGCGGCGCGCCCGCGACCGAGATCCGCTATCGCCGCAACGGCGAGGTCGTCGTCGTCGAGACCGACGAGCCGACGCGCGTCCTCCATGAGCTGACCGAGGCCGCGATCCAGCGCGGCGAGGAGCTCGACGGGCTCGAGGTGCGCAAACCCAGCCTCGAGGAGGTCTACCTCTCGCTGACGCAGGCGGAGCCGGAATGAGGCGTCGCTTGCGATGCCGCCTAAGAGGCCGCGCCGACATGGCGGCGCGGCCGCTAAACAAGGGCTGGAAAGCGACAGCGGCGGCGACCGTCGTCGAGGCAGCAGTATGAGGCTCTTCCGCCACGAGCTGCGCAGCCAGATGCGGCTCTACGGGCGCAGCCGCGAGCTCGCCTTCTTCACCTTCGCGCTGCCGCTGATCATGTTCTTCCTACTCGGCTCGGTCTACGGAAACGACCGGATCAAGGCCGAGGGCAACGTGCGAGCCGCCGACTACTTGCTCGCCGGGATGCTCGGCTACGGGGCGATCGCGACCGGCTTCGCCGGGCTGTCGATCATGCTGGTGATCCGGCGCGAGTCGGGAATCCTCAAGCGCGTCCGGGCGACGCCGCTGCCCGCCTGGGCCTACGTCGTCGCGCTGCTCTGCACGACGCTGATCGCATTCGCCCTCGAGGCCGTCTGCATGATCGCGATTGGCCGCATCTTCTTCCATACGCACGTCCACAACCTCTTCTCGCTCGCGCTCGCGCTGCTGCTCGGCGCCGCGGCCTTCACGGCGCTCGGGCTGGCGCTGACGGTTCTGATCAAATCTGCGGAGGGCTCGTCGGCGGTCGTGAACGCGATCTACCTGCCGGTCTCGTTCCTCTCCGGGGCGTTCTTCTCGCCCCACTCGTTTCCGGCGGTGCTGAAGGCGATCGCGAACGCACTGCCGCTCGTCTACATGATCCGGCTCGTCCGCGACATCGCGATCCACAACCAGCAGATCTGGAATCGGCCCGGCGACGTGGCCGTGATCGCCGCCTGGGGACTGGCCGGAGCGATCTTCGCCGCCCGCCGCTTTCGCTGGGAGCCGCAGGAAGGTTAAGTTTCGCGCACGCGGGCAATTACGGGTTTCGATGAGTACTGAGCCTCAGCTCGCGTTCTACCAGCGTCTCCCGGAGCCACCAGGGCTCGAGATCCGGGTCAACTTCGGGATCTTCGCCGGCAGGCCGGCGACCGCGGCTGAGATCGACGAGCTGGCGCAGTCCCTCCTGACCAAGGTGGGCGAGATCTCGATCGTGGCCGAGGATCGGCACGAGATCGGCGAGGACTCGGAGGCGTCGCTGCACCAGGTACGAATCGACGTCGACCCGGAGTACATCCCCGAGGACGAGCACGAAGCCGATGTGTTGGCGGGCCGGATCGTCGAGGCAGCCGAGTCATGGGCGCGCGACTGCGTCGCCGACCGGCGCGCCGAGATCAGCGAGCCCTAGGAGGGTTTGGCGGGAAACCGCTCGTCGCCGGGGTGCGATGCTCGTTCCCTGGGGAGGACGCAGGGAGCGTCCATATCCGTAGATATGGGCGCGACTGAGGACGCTGCCAGGGGGCGAGCAGCGCGGCGCGGCGGCACAGACTGTTTTCCGCCAAACCCTCCTAGTGCTCTGCCGCCTCCTGCTCTGCGAGCCACGCCTTCGCGACGCGCTTCTGCGCCCGCGTTAGCCACGCCTCGGCCACGAGGTCGAAGAGCTCGTCGCGATCGAGCTTCGCAAGGTCAGGGATGCGGACGAGCACTGCGGGGTACCCGTCGAAGTGAGGTGTCGTGAAGTAGACGCCGCGCGCGTCGGAGAGCATCAACTCTTTCACGCCGAGGTCTTCGACTCGAAACATCAGCACGTCGTCGAGCCGCTCTCCCGTCGCCGGGTCGACGGCGTCTGGACGGCGGCTGCGCTGGAGGCAGAAGCGCTTGCCGTGGACGAGGTACGAAGGCCGACCGTCGTCGGAGATCTCTTTCGTCGTCTGGGGCAGCGCGAGCGCAAGCTCGTCAAGGTCGGCCATTGTCGCCACGCTATGAGTTTGCACCAGGAGCGTGTCCGCTCCGAAGGAGGGCGGAGCCAAGCTTCGTCCGGCTGTAGCGCATCTCGTGGCCGTGGCGTTTCGCGTTCGCGCCGGAGGAGTAGACGCGCTACCCGGGTGGATTGCTTCCGGGTGACTAGCCTGACGGATCACTCGGGGCCTGGCTCGCCAGCGTCACGGCAACTCGGATTCGGTCGGGTGAGCTGTCGGATGCTTCGCCCAGCTCCAGTGCGGTCATGGCTGCGAACGCCGTGCACCAGTCGAGGAGGCGCCGAGCGTCCACGCCGATGGCCGGAGCCAACTGTTCGGCTCGCGCTCCGATCAGGTCGACATCGTCAGCTCGCCAGAGCACCAAATCGATTGCCTCGAACCCCAGGTCGTCGCCGAGGCATGGCGCCGGGTCGATCGCCACGAGTCCGCGTCCATTGCCGCCGTCGAGGATGTTGCTGGGGGTGAGGTCGCCGTGCAGGAGGGCCGTCGGCGAGACGTGCTCGACAAGCCGATTCGCAAGTTGTCGTCCGCGTTCGTACAACTCCGGCGGAACTAGCTCGATCAGCTCTGGGCGGCGTGTGTAGGGCTTTGTTCCGGAGTCGAAGAGGTAGGCGATGCGCTCGGCCAGGGGCGGGTAGGAAGGATCGGGGAAACCGGTCGCATGCAGCGATGTCAGGAGCTCGGAGACAATCTCTAGCCGGGGGTAAGTCGCGGACTCGGCGAGTGAGACTCCCGGTTCGATCGCCTCGAGAAGGACTGCACCCACGCTCTCGTCAACGGCGAGGACAGTCGGGGTGTGAACCGTGGCCCAGCTCTCGAGTGCGGACGCCTCGTTCGCCAGCCGTAACCGGTCCGGACTGATCTTCAGCACCGCCGGACGCCCGTCAGCCGTTTGGCAGCGAATGACGACCGACATGCTCCCGCGCGGAATGAGCGGGCCGAAATCGATCTGCCAACGCTCCGCAAGAACGCCCAGAACGGCCGGCAGCTCGTCAAACCATGGGCCGATCCCGTCTCCGAACCGCGCAGTCAGACGCCGGCGGACTTCATCGCCGATCCTTGGGAGGGGCGAGCGCATCGAGGCAGACCGTAACGGGAGCGTGATCGGCGATCTCGTGCCCGACCTGACCACCACGTGATTCGCGGGAAGGTCACCCGAGCGCGACCCTAAGTCAGCCCGAAGCGGTAGCGTCAGGCGCCGTCGCGCGCTCGGCGTAAGCAACACGCTCGAACGGCCATTCGTCCGCGAGCCAGGCTGTCACGGCCCGCCACAGCTGCACGTCGAGCTCGGGCCGGCTCGCCCGCACCCACGAGAGCACACGCGCATCGTGCTGCTCGCTGTCGTCGGGATAGATGTACACGCAGCCGATCACGTCGCTGGTCGCCGGATCGAGGACGGTGTAGGTAAAGCCCGTCCTGTTCTCGAAGTCGTCGGCGTGCGCTTGCAGGTCGCGCAGGTTGTCCACCAGGCTGCGGTCGTCGGGCCAGGAACTCGTCTCCCAGCCGGGCGTCATGTGGACGTGCTCCACCGATGACGACCACGCCTCATAGTCGGAGTCGTTGTGTTGCGGCCCGAGTGGTTCGAGCCTGAATTGCTCCGTCGCGAGAGCGAGCGGGACGACGAAGCCGGACGGGACAAACGGACCCTCCACACCCACATCTTCCTGGATGCAGCCGCCAGCGTGTCAGAAGAACGAGAACTGTGACGGGATCGCCAGCGTTCGGGAATGTCACCCGAGCGCGGCGCTAGACCAGGCCAGCGGGAGCTGCTGCTATGGGACAGGCTCTAGCGCTTCGGGACGGGTTGCCAGGCGGGTAGCCCGGTACCCCATATGCCTAGCCCGTCCTCGGGCGTCACCAGATGGAGGTGCCCGCCGCCGCGACCCATGACGTACGTACCCGATCGGGTTGCCATCGCGATCTGTCTGCCGTCCGGCGACCAGACAGGCGCGCCGGCGACGCCGATCTCGCTGCACGCGCCGCGGCCGGCGTGCGCGGGCAGGACGCGTCTGCCGTCCGGCGTCATCAGCCTGATGCGCCCACAGCGGCCGCGGTAGGCAATCAGGCGGCCGTCAGGCGACCAGGCAGGCGAGCCTCCGTGCGCGAGGACGCGGCGGTTGCTTCCATCGGTCGCCATGGTCGATACGGACCAACGCCCGTCGGCGGACTTTGTCGCGAACGCAATGCGGCGGCCGTCGGGCGACCAGGTCGGGAATGCGTCCTGGCCCTCGGTTCCGGTCTTCAGGAGCTTCGCCGGCGCCGGAGGTGTGAGGTCGCGAACGTAGATCTCTCTCCCCGGCGCATTGAAAGAGGCGCCGACGTAGGCGAGCTTCGAGCCGTCGCGCGACCACGAGAGCTGCTCGACGTGCCCGGTCGCGAGATGAATGTCACGCCCCGTCGCGAGGTTGTACAGGCGGAGCCCGTTGTAGTCGCTAGCGAAGCTGACCGTGTCCGCACCGATCGCGAGCCAGCGCCCATTCGGTGACCAGGCAAAGCCTGTGAGCTCGTGACAACCCTTGATGGCTGAGCAGTGAAAAACGGCCCCCGTCGCCCCGAACACGCCGATCGCTGCGACCTGTTCGTCGTCGTACGGGACGTGATGGTTCGCAAGCAGCGTCAGCGGCCCGTTTGCGACCGGCCCGGACGCTGCCGTTGCCCCTGCTGGGATTGACGGTTGCCGCTCCGGCGTCGTGCCGCCGCTGCCGCCGTGGTTGAAGATTCCACCGAGCCCGAGGCTGAGGACCGCAAGAGCGGTAATGAAGAGTCCGGCTGCGATGCGCAGCCTTCGCCGTCGCGCCCGCGCGCGCGCCTCCTTGAACAGCGCCGTCAGCCACTCGGGCGGCCGGTGTGGCCGTGATGGGCCAAGGAGCCGGCCTCGGCGGGTTTTGCTGACGTCTATGACGGTCGGGTCGATGAAGCTAGTATCCCTAGTACCATGCTTAAGGTCAAGGTTGACCGCAGCGAGACACTCGTCCTCCACAACCAGGTCGCTGCCGAGCTACGACGCGCGATCGCCGAGGGTGAGGCGCTGCCGGGCGAGCGCTTGCCGCCGGCGCGGGACCTCGCAGCCGTGCTTGGTGTGAATAGGAACACCGTCCTCCGTGCTCTTCGCCTGCTGCGTGACGAGGGGCTGCTCGAGTTCCGCCGCGGTCGTGGGATCACCGTCGCTGGCACGAGAGAACGGGGCGCCGTTGTTGCCCGCACCAAGGAACTCCTTGAGTTCGCCCGCGAGCAGGGCTACCGGCGTGAGGAGCTGGTTCAGATCATCAAGACGATTCCGTAAATACGTCGAGTTCCTTGGTGGCCGCCGAAAGAGGCTAGCTCGCACGGACGGGCGTCCTCTCATCTGAGGAGGCCCGCCCGTCATCAGTTCAGGTGAAACTCGCCCTTGGGCCGTGCTTTGCTTTCAACCCTCCGCGGGGCCTCGCCTTCCGCTGATCCGTCGGCGATGCGTCAGCTGGTCACGGATAGTTCACCACCGTGACCGGGACTGTAGCTCCCCATTCCGTACCCGTGGAAGCTGGTCACCCCGTCACCGACCTTGAAGGCGGCCCAGCCGTCAACACCCAGCGCTTCCATCCACTCCACCTGGCTCGGCGGGTCGTAGGGCATCTCGTTCTGGAAGAAGACGACCGTGCCGCCGTTGCCGTTCCAGATCGTCTCGTACTTCTGGTAGTGCTCGACGAAGAGGCCGTACGCGGTCACGTTGTCTCCGTTGACAATCACGCCTGTGTCGGCGGTGTTGCTCGTCCAGCCGACGCCGTTGCCGTGGTCTGCCCGCCAGGCCCAGATGTCGTCGAGGATGACGTTGTTGCTGTTGACGACGAGGCTGGTCGTCGCGCTACCCGGCTCCGCGCCGCCGATGCGGAAGAACACGTCGCTCAGGGTCGTCGCTCCGCGCGTGACCGCTTCCGACTTGGAGGAGCACCGGCGAGTTGACCGGCCCCGCGTCGAACATGACCCCTGAGATCATGATTCCCCTCGCTCTCGCGGTGGTCATGGCCGCCGTCCCGTTCGTGGGGATGAGCGTCGGGAAGCCGAGTCCGAGCACGACTGTGTCAGGACGCGTCACAGAGATGCTCTGGTCGAGATGGTAGATGCCCGGCGTCAGGATGAGGTTCCGGCCGGTTCGAAGCGCCGAGTTGATCGTCTCGGGGGAGTCCGAAGGCTTGGCGACGTAGAACCGGTCGATAGGGATCGACGTGCCTGGCGTCGCGCCTTCGGCCCAGGTCG
>WNGK01003953.1_pt1 | contig 15941 bp, 11 predicted proteins | sample 5400601 | NCBI WGS metagenome assembly WNGK01 (sample SAMN13153376, study PRJNA577476) | soil metagenome | isolation source: 60 cm soil or saprolite under Garry oak tree replicate 1 | place: USA:California | collected 2016-06-15
CAGCTCCTCGGCACCTCTACCGGGCTGGATATCGATCCGACGTGGAGGCCGTGAGGCCTCGTCAAGGAGACTGACCGTGAACGCCACGAAATCTCAGAACGCAATCCTTTTGCTGTGCTCTGGCGATCGCCTGCGATCCCGCCGAACGCCCTGGCCCCGCTGGGCCGACCGTTGGTGGGCTGATGGCTGATGCGGAGGGCGGCGACGCCCCAGTCTGGTCCGCCTGGTCCACACCGGTCAATCTGGGCCCTATCGTCAATTCCCCGTACAACGACAACAGTTCGGCGATCTCCAAGGACGGCCTCAGCCTGTACATTACCTCGTCACCTCCCGCCCCCCGCCCGGGCGGTCTGGGCGGGGCCGACATCTGGGTCTCACAGCGGGCGAGCATCGACGCCCACTGGGGCGAGCCGGTCGACCTCGGGCCGAACATCAACTCGGCCGGGAACGACGGCGTCCCCAGCCTCTCCACCGACGGTCACCGATTGTATTTCCACAGCACCGGGCGGGGCGGCTGCGGCGCCGCGGACATGTTCGTCTCCCGGCGCCACGACAAGCGGGACGACTTCGGCTGGGAGCCCGCCGAGAATCTCGGGTGCGTCGTGAACTCGCCGTTCGCCGACAACGGCCCGACCATCTTCCAGGACGACGCCACAGGCATCACGACGCTCTACTTCAACAGTCCGCGACCCGGCGGGCTCGGCGGCGTCGACACTTACGCGAGCACGCTCCAGGCCGACGGCACGTTCGGCCCGGGCGTCAACGTGTCGGAGCTCAACAGTCCGTTCGCCGACGATCGCGTTGCCATCAGCCGCGACGGGCTCGAGATCTTCGTCTCCTCCAATCGCCCCGGCGGCGTTGGCGGCCAGGACATCTGGGTGGCGACGCGTGCCACCACGCTCGATCCGTGGTCGCCGCCGGTCCCACTCGGCCCGGTTGTCAATAGCCCATACTTTGACGGTGGCCCGGCGCTCTCGTTCGACGGGACCGAGCTCTACTTCTACTCGGACCGGCCAGGCGGCTTCGGAGGGCTCGACCTCTACGTCTCGACGCGGCAGCGCATCAATGCCTCCGCCTCCATCCGTTCAATCAGAGAACGCAACTCACGCACACTCTCTGGAGGCGGACGATGAACACCCACACCTGGCGACTCGGGCTCGCGACCTTTGTCACCCTTGCGCTCGCGTGCGAGCCCGACGGCCGGCCACTCGGGCCGAACACTCCCGCGCTGTCCGCATCGCGCGAAGGCGTCCCATTTGCTGAAGGCGTGTCGAGCCCCGGCTGGCAACTGACCGCACGCAACCTCGTCGTGCAGGCGAGGCTCGGGCCGATCCCCGCAGCCCATGCGTACCCGCTCCTCGCCGTCGCTCAGTATCTGGCGGTCCAGCGGGCCGAGGACGCAGACCCTGTCGGTGGCCGCGCACTGCTCGAGACCGATCGCGGCGCCGTCGCAGGCGCGTCGGTCGTGGTGTTGAGCTACTTGTTCCCCGGCCAGGCGCAGGCCCTCGAGGACTCGGTAGCGGCCCAGGCAGCTACGGGCCCCGGGCAACCGCACCCCGACTTCGCGGCAGCGCAGGTGATCGGTCGCGCTGTCGGCGCCGAGATCGTCGCGCGGGCGATTACTGACGGGTTCACCAATCCCAACACTGCGACGCCACCGGTGGGACCCGGCTTCTGGACCAGCAGTGCGATCCCCCCTCAGCGGGTCAACGGCGGGCAACTTCCGGGAGTGTTCCCCTGGTTCCTGACCTCCGCGAGTCAGTTCCGCCCCGCGCCCCCGCCTGCGTTCGGCTCGGCGGACTTCGAGACCGCGCTCGCCGAGATCCGGCAGATCTCCGACACCCGCACGGCCGAGCAGGTACGGATCGCGACGTTGTGGGCGTTGAACGTCGGCACTATCACTGGGTCGGGGTTCTGGATGGAACGCGCGTCGCAGGACGTTCTCCAGCACGGCCTGGCCGAGCGCGAGGCGACACACGTCTTCGCGCTGGTCAGTGCGACGATGGCGGACGCCCAGATCGGCTGCTGGGACGCGAAGCTCACCTACTGGCTGATCCGGCCGTGGAAGGCGGACCCAGGGATCGCCGTGGTCCCCGCGGTCGGGATGCCCAACCACCCGTCTTACCCCTCGGGTCACAGCTGCGTGTCTGCTTCGGCGGCGGAAGTGCTGAGCGCGTTTTTCCCAGAAGAGCGCACGCAGTTGGATGCGATGGTCATCGAGGCAGGACTGTCGCGCATGTACGCGGGGATTCACTATCGGTTTGACATCGAAGCCGGCCAAGCGTTGGGGCGAAGCGTGGCGCGGTTCGCAATCGCCGCCGATGCCTCGGGCAGCTCGGTGCTGACGCCGCGCTACTAGCTGACGCGCCGCGTCTTCCGTCTCATGAAGTCCATGAGAATGAACTGGCCGAGCGTCATCGTGTTCGTGAAGTAGGCCTTGCCGCGGCAGATCGCGGACACCTTCTTCACGAACTCGACCAGGCTGCGGTCGCGCGCCAGCATGAACGTGTTGATCAGGATCCCGCTGCGGCGGCACAGCGCGACTTCGCGGTAGGTCGCCTGCAGAATGTGCGGGTCGAGTCCCATCGAGTTCACATAGATGCGGCCGTCCGGCTGCGTTAGCGCCGACGGTTTTCCATCGGTGATCATGATGATCTGGCGCATGTCCTTGCGCTGACCCATCAGAATCCGACGCGCGAGCTTGAGGCCTTCCGTCGTATTGGTGTGATACGGCCCCACCTGCGCGTGCGCGAGCTGCGCCAGCGGGATCTCCTCCGCGGTGTCGTGAAACAACACGACCCGCAGCGTGTCTCCCGGGAATTGCGTGCGAATCAAGTGCGTCAGCGCGAGCGCGACTTTCTTGGCCGGCGTGAACCGATCCTCGCCGTACAGAATCATCGAATGCGAGCAGTCGAGCATCAGCACCGTCGCCGACGACGAGCGGTACTCGGCCTGATGCACCATCAGGTCGTCGTACTCGAGGTTGATCGGGACGCCGAGGCCCTCGCGCTTCAGCGCGTGCGACAGCGTTGCGTTCACGTCGAGATTGAGCGTGTCGCCGTACTCGTAACGCTTGCTCGCGGATTCCGCCTCGACGCCGGTCGCCAGGTGCTCCGTCTCGTGCGCGCCGAAGCTGGACTTCCCGATACTCCCCAACAAGTGCTTGAGCGTTCGAAAGCCGAGAAAATCGATGCCCTTGTCGGTGAGATTGAACTGCACTTGCTGGGCGGCTTCCTTCGCAATGCCCCCCGGGCCGAGCACGGGCTGCTGCGCCCCGGGCATCTTGGGCGCCTGCTGGAGATTCAGGTAGCCCTCGTCGATCAGTTTCTGCACGATTTGATCGAGCAGGTCGGCCAGCTGCTTCTGCAGCTCCTGGTCCTTCTGCGCGTCGCCGGTCGATTCGCCGCGCAAGACGTTGAGCATGTCGGGCGTGAGCTGGCCCGAGTCCATCAGCGCCTGGAGAATCGCCTGGCGCAGCGCATCGAGTGAGCGGTCGGGATCTTCCTCGCCGAATTCGCCCCAGAACGGATGCGAGTACGGGCCTCCCGCGAATCCGGATTGGAGCAGGAAGTCGGCGAGCTGATCGAGCAACGCCTGCAGGTTGAGCGTCTCGAGCAGCCCGGGGACGTAGCGGCTGTAGGTCGTGTATTTCATGTGTCTACCCACAATGTCGTGCGCTCGCGACCTTTCACGCAATGACCGAAGCTGCGCGACGCTACGGATTTGGGGCACTCGCCCACCGCAACTTCCGCCTCTTCTTCGTCGGTCAAGGCATCTCCCTCGTCGGAACGTGGCTGCAAAATGTCGGCGAGGGGTGGCTGATCCTCACGCTGACCAACTCGCCATTCTACGTCGGCCTGACCGCGGCCCTCAGCTCACTTGGCGTTCTCTTGTTCAGCCTATATGCCGGCGTCATCGCCGACCGGGTGGACAAGCGGCGCGTGATCATTTTCATGCAGGTCGCCTTCATGCTCGAGGCGTTCACCATCTCGATTCTGGTGTGGACCGGCGTGGTGGCAGTCTGGCAGGTCCTCGTGCTCGCCACCATCCTCGGTCTCGCCAGCGCGTTCGACATTCCGATGCGCCAGGCGTTCATCGTCGAGATGGTCGGCAAAGATGACTTGATGAACGCGATCGCGCTGAACTCGTCGCTGTTCAACGCCGCGCGCGTGCTCGGGCCGGCGATCGCGGGCTTCCTGATCGGCGCCCTCGGCATCGCGTGGTGCTATTTCCTGAATGGCGTGAGCTACATCGCGGTGATTGCGGGCCTGCTGATGATGCGGCTCCCGAGCAACCCGCGCCCGGCCAAGACCACGTCGGCGTGGACCGGTTTCCGCGAGGTGTTGGCGTATCTGCGCGGCGACCGGCGTTCGCGCGTGCTCATGACTCTGACGGCCATCATCAGCGTGTTTGGGTTTCCCTATATCGCGATGATGCCGGTATTCGCGCGCGATGTCCTACACCGGGGAGCCGCCGGGTATGGGGCCCTGACGTCATCGATCGGGATCGGTGCGGTCATCGGGGCCCTCGCCATCGCGCTCACCTCGGCGCGCATCCGGCGGCGCGGCCGTCTGATGCTCCTGGGCGGTACGGTCTTTGGTCTGCTGCTGATTCTCTTCTCGGCGTCTCGCGTGCTGCCGCTCTCGATGGTGCTGCTCGCGCTCACCGGCTGCGCGATGATCGTGAACAACTCGATTACCAACACGCTGCTGCAGACGAGCGCACCCGATCACCTGCGGGGGCGGATCATGGGGTTCTATTCCTTCGTCTTCGTGGGCATGGCGCCGTTCGGTGCGTTTCTGTTCGGCGTCGTAGCGGAGCACATCGGCGTGCCGACCACGCTCGCGGCGGGTGGGGCGGTCGTCATGCTGGCGGTGACGATTGCGGCGTGGTTGGCGCCGGAGATCCGGAACGCATGACTGACAGGTGGTTATGGGGACCGACGGGTGTTGGGTAGGGGCGCAGCATGCTGTGCCCCTACACCCAATTACGACGTCTCACCTCTCCCACGATCACATCCGCAGCGCCATCAAACCCCAATCGCTCAGCATTCAACACGAAATCATACTGCGTGAGGTCCTGCCGGTCGCGCCCATAATGCGTTTTGACGTATTGGTCGCGCTGTTGATCGGTCTCGTCGATCACCTTATCGACCTTCGCCGGATCGACGCCGAGTCGCTCGATCGCGACTTTCCGGCGGAACGGTTTGGACGCGACGACATAGACGTGCAGCGCATTCGGCCGCGTCGCGAGGACGGCCTGCGCGCCCCGCCCGACGAGTACCACGCGGCCCTCTGCTGCCGCCTCGGCGATGACGCGCTCGGTCATCTGGGCGACCAGCTCTTCTTCGGTCTCGACAGGCACCCGTGTCTCACCGGTCGTGATGAACATCTCGGGCGACGCGACGGCCAGGGTGCGCGCCAATCGCTCCAGCAAGCCGGGTGCCCGCTCCTCGTGGCGCGCCACCTCCTCGCGCGGCAGCCCGGCGAGGCGCGCGACCTGATCGACGAACTCGTTGTCGACCAGCATCCAGCCCGCGTCGAGGCGTTCGACGACGCGCCGCGCGATCTCCGACCCGCCGGAGGCGTATTGGCGCGTGATCGTGACGAGCGGCTTTACTGCTGGCGCAGATTGCGTCGGAGGTCCCCGATGTTCAGGATCGGAATACCGCCCTGGGTCGGCACCAGGATCACGAGGTTGTTGCCCGTCTTCATGTCGCGCAGCACCTCGAGGTATTGGCGGGTCAGCGCCTCAGGGGTGAGCGTCGTGTTCAGCAGGCGCTGTTGCTCGGCTTGAAGCCGCGCGACCTCGACGCGGTGGCGCTCGGTCTCGACCTGCTGCTCCTGCGCGATCTTGTTGTTGATGGCCTGGATCACCTGCTCGGGCGGCTGCAAATCCCGCAGGAAGAAGGCCGTCACGGTCGCGATGCGGAACGGCGGCCCGCCGGCGCGCGGCTGGGTGACGAGCGCCGAATCCACGAGCGCCTCCATCGTTCTGGCAATCTGGGTGCGCTTGGAGATGTCGTTGATGGAGTACTGCACCATGCCGTCACGGACGCCCTTGCGAATGGCGTTGCGGACCGCGCTGTGGATCTGATCTTCGATGCCGATTTCGGTGTAGATGCGTGACGCCTGCTGCGGATCGATCTGCCACCGCAGTCCCACGTCCACCCTCATGCCCATCTGCTCGCTCGACAGCGCTGCGATTTCTTCGACCTGCTCACCCGAGAACGGGTATTGCTCCTCACGCGTCGTGAAGCGCTCGACTGAGGACCACGGAGTGACCAGCCTGATCCCCGGCAGCAGCGGCTTGGGATCGACGGTGCCGAAGGCATGCCGCACGCCCACTTCGCCGGCGTTGATGACCACCGTCGTCGATCCGAGCACGATGATCACGCCGACGACCAGCGCGACATAGCTGAGAATGCGGAGTGTGCCGCTGATCGGCCGCCCCGTCGCACTTTCACTGCGGACTGTGGCAGCGCCGAGGCGGAGGAAGAAGGCGACCGCGAGGATTGCGAAACCAAAGACGAGCTCGCCCATGGCGACTCCGGGATGTGAAAGGGATGCTGCGGATTACGTAAAGAGGTTGGGTCCTGTGCCAGGTCCCCCGCCGGTTCCCATCGGGCCTTTGCCGAACGGCGGTTTCTGCTCCGCACGCGCCCGCACGTACCCCAGCTCCTCGCTGCGCGCGATCCGCTTCTCGGCGACGAGCCCCTCGAGCACGAGCTCACACGCCGACACCATCGTGGCCGGATCCTTCTTGCCCGCCAGCCCGACCTGATCGATCAGCGCGAGGAGGCCGGGTACGACGGTAAAGCCCTTGAGCAACGCCTCGGAACGCTCGTCGGGCGTGATCTTGAGTGCGCCGCCCTCATCGAACCAGTGCACGATGTCGTCCACGTTCGCGCCGCCCACGCGGCCTTCGAACGTGCGGCCGGCGGCACGCCGGATCAGGTCCTTCGCGATCGTCTCCGAGCCCTGCAGCTCGCCCTCGTACTCGAGCTCGAGCTTGCCGGTGATCGCGGGCAACGCCGCATAGACGTCCGAGATCCTCGGCACGACGGTTTTTTCTTTGGTGAGAATCGTGCGCCGCTCGGCGTTCGACACGACGTTGTCGAGCACGCTGATCGGCAGGCGCTGTGACACACCACTGCGACGATCGACCCGCTTGTCCTCGCGCGCTTCGAACGCGATCCGCTCGATCAACTCGGCCATGAAATCGGGGACGCGGACGGATCGCGCGCCGTTGCGCTCGACCCACGCCTCTTGCTGCGTGATCGTCGAGCCGAGCTCCACGCTGAGCGGGTAGTGCGTCGTGACCTCCGAACCGATGCGGTCTTTCAGCGGCGTGATGATCTTGCCCCGCGCCGTGTAGTCCTCGGGGTTCGCCGTAAAGACCAGCGCGACGTCGAGGTTCAGCCGGACGGGGTAACCTTTGATCTGGACGTCGCCTTCCTGCATGATGTTGAAGAGACCCACCTGAATCTTGCCCGCCAGGTCCGGGAGCTCGTTGATCGCGAAAATTCCGCGATTGGCGCGCGGCAGCAGGCCGAAATGCATCGTGAGCTCGTCCGACAGGAGATGCCCGCCGCGCGCAGCCTTGATCGGATCGACGTCGCCGATGATGTCGGCGATCGTGACATCCGGGGTCGCGAGCTTTTCGACGAACCGGAGCTCGCGCGACAGCCAGGCGATCGGTGTGGCGTCGCCGCGTTCGGCGATGAGCTCACGTCCGTATTTGGAAATCGGATCGAACGGATCGTCGTTGACCTCGCTGCCCGCGATGATCGGAATCTCTTCATCGAGCAGCGTGACGAGCTGGCGCAGGATCCGGCTTTTGGCCTGACCGCGCAGCCCCAGCAGAATGAAGTTGTGGCGCGAGAGAATGGCGTTTACGAGCTGCGGGAGCACCGTCTCTTCGTATCCCACGATGCCCGGGAACAGCGGCGAGCCGTTCTCGAGCAAACAGATGAGATTCTCGCGCATTTCATCTTTGACGGTGCGCTGGCGTCGGGCCGGACTGGCCCACTCCGTTTTCTTCAGCTCACCGAGTGTCGTCGCTTGTGTCATGGCACGACGTTAAACCTTTCAACCCGTGCTCTGCAACCCTTGCGCAATGCCGCGCACGCTCGCCAGCAGCGCCCGGAACAGTTCGTTGTCCGGCCGCCCCGCGGCGCGCCACCGCTCCAGCAGATCGATCTGCAGGAAGCTCATCGGGTCTACGTATGGATTGCGCAACAGAATCGACCGCTGGAGCGCGGGATCGGAATCGAGCAACGCCGCGGCGCGTTTCAATGCGAGCACGTGGGCAACCGTGCGATCGAACTCCGCTCGAATCAACGGGAAGTAGCGATCGCCCAGCTTCCCGGCGAGCCGCGCATAGCGCGCCGCGATGGCGAGATCGGCCGTCGCGAGCACCATCTCCACGTCGTCGAGCAGCGCCTTCAGGAACGGCCATTCGCGCGCCATCTCCCCCAGCGCGTCCGCACCGTAGCGCTGCGTCGCGCCATCCAGCGCCGTGCCCAGACCGTACCAGCCGGGCAGCACATGGCGGCTCTGCGTCCACGCAAACACCCACGGAATCGCGCGCAGTTGCTCGATTTCGCTTTGCTCGGTGCTGGGGCGTGACGCAGGGCGGCTGCCGATTTCCATGCGCTGGATGACGTCGATCGGCGTCGCCAGGCGGAAATACTCCACGAACTGCGAGTCGTCGTACACGAGCGCGCGATAGGCCGTCCGGCTGCCCTGCGCGATGGCGTCCATGATAGTGGTCCAGACTGACTCACGGACATCGGGCGCGCGGGGAAGGGCGGTCGCGAGCGCCACGGCGTTCACCGTCTGTTCGAGCGTCCGCATGGCGATGCCGCGCAGCCCGTACCTCGCGTCGATGGCCTCGCCCTGTTCCGTCATGCGGAAGCGTCCCCGGATCGAGCCCCGCGGCGCGCTCAGAATGGCGTTCGTGATCTTGCCGCCGCCCCGGCTGACGGTGCCGCCACGGCCGTGGAAGAAAATGACATCGACACCCGACTTCTCGGTCGTTTCCACGAGGGCCGCCTGCGCGTGCTGCAGCCCCCAGCGCGACGCGCCGATCCCCGCGTCCTTGTTGCTGTCGGAGTAGCCGATCATCACCATCTGATGCATGCGGCGATCGGCGAGGTGCGCACGGTAGTACGGATCGGCGAGCAACTCACCCATCACCGCGGGCGCGGCGCCGAGATCGGCCACAGTCTCGAAGAGCGGCGCGACGTCCAGCGGCACATGAACCCCACCCCCACCCGATCCAGCGAGCCCCCCCCAGCGCGCGGCCACCAGAACGGCGAAGACGTCGTCCGCGCCTTGCGCCATGCTGATGATGTAGGGACCTACGGCGTCCGGCCCAAAGCGCGCGCGGCTGTCCGCGATCGCCTTGAAGACCTCGAGCGTGCGGGTCGCCTGCGCGTCAGGTGCGCCTGCCGGCTGTTCTCCTTGCTCGAGCACGCGGCGCAGCCGGGCGAGCCGGTCTGGGGCGGGGCGGTCGTTCCAGTCCGGGTCTTTCAGGAGGGTCGCGAGCACCGCGCGATGGACATGAGCGTGCTGTCGCAGGTCGATCGTGGCCAGGTGGAAGCCGAACGTCTCGACGCGGCGCAGCAGGCGCTGCACACCGAACAGTCCGGCATGCTCGCCCCGGTGCGTGCGGAGGCTCGCGATCACCAGGCCGAGATCCCGCTCCAGCTCCGCGGCGGCGCCGTAGCCTTCGGGCGACGGTGCATCGCGCCGGGTCGCCTCGAGCCGCGCCGCGATCAGGCGAAACAGCACACGGTACGGCATGTCGTGATAGCGCGCCGGGATCGTCGCCAGCGCCTTGGGGAACAGCGCGCTGTAGGCGGCGACGCGCTCGCGCACGGCGTCGCTCACGCCGGTTAGTGCTCCCGATTGCGACAGCCGCCGCGCCAGCTCGGTGGCCTCGGCGCGATACCGGCCCAGGGCAAGCTCGCGTTGGCGCGCCAACGCCGCACGGAGCGTCTCGGCGCCGACGTTGGGATTGCCGTCCATGTCGCCGCCGACCCAGGAGCCGAAGCGCAGCATCGGCCGGGTCGGTACTTCGACATCGTAGGACTTGTGTACCGCTTGCTCGAGCTCTTCGGAGAACGGCGGGACGATGCGGTAGACGATGTCTGTCAGGTAGAAGAGCACATTTTCGAGCTCATCCATCACAGTCGGGCGAGCGGAAGGCTGCGCATCGGTCTGCCAGGCGGCGGTGATTTCCTCGCGAATCCGTGCCAGCGCGGCGCGCTCTTCATCCGGCGTGCGCGACGGATCGAGTCGCTCCACGAGCAGGCGGCCGATGACCTGCTCTTTTTCGAGCAGCGTGCGCCGGGTCGCTTCGGTGGGATGTGCGGTGAACACGGGCTCGACCAGCAGGCGTTGGAGCAGCGCCGCGACCTGCGGTGGCGTGACGCCCGCGGACGCGAGCCGCACGACCATGTCCCGCAGACTGCCTTCCTGGGGATCGCTGGCGCTGCGGAGATAGTCGCGCCGGCGGCGGATGCGGTGAATCCGCTCGGCGAGATTGACGACTTCGAAGTACGCGGCGAACGCGCGGACCAGCGTTTCGGCATCACGCGGCGGCAAGCCCTTGACCAGGGCCTGGAGCTCGTCGGCGGCGCCCGCGATCGCCGCGTGGCGCGCCCGCTCGACGAGCTGGAAAAACGCTTCGCCACATTGCTCGCGGATGACGTCGCCGACCAGCGCGCCGAGTGTCCGGACGTCGTCCCGCAGCTGCGCGTCCTTCGGGGCGAACTCGACGGCGCGCCGTTCGTTAATCGGAAGTCTCCCCGGGCGTAAAGAGCCGGGCGGCCGCGACACCCCAGGCGGCGAGATCGAGCGATGCGCGGCCGTCGCCGCCGACGGTGATCGCGTCGCCGTTCTGTTCCACGAGTGTGGTGCGCCGGGCAAGCTTGAACGCGTACGCCGCGGGCCAGATGCCGGCGCCGCGCGCCTGGCCTGCAATATCGAGAACTTTCACGATCACGCCGTCGCCGTCATCCGCGGGCTTCGCGCCGACGATCATCACGCTCTTGTCGGAGTAGAAGAACGCACGATCCTTCGCAATCAATGGGCCTGGTGTCTCGTTCGTGTAGGAAGGGCTGACGTACAGCGGCTCGCACGCCGCCCACCCGCGCCGCACCGGTTCGGCTGCATCGCCTGGCGCGACGAGCGAGAGCCTGAACCGGAACGTCACCGCTCCGCCCTGCGATGCCGCGTAATTCGTGTGCCAGTAGTTGTTCATCGCATAGGCGAACAGCGTACCGTCGGGGACGATCGTCCGCCGCCATGCGCCGCGGAACAGGTCGTTCAGCGTGAACAGGGGCGTGTCGGGGCCGCTCCAGAGCACGCCGTCGTTGCCCTCGTGCAGCCACACCCAGTGGGTGTGACAGTACCAATCGCGGCAGCTTCCCGCCTGCTGATCGCGCTCGACCGTCATGCGGCCGAGTGGCACCTCGACGTCGACAACGGGCTTCAGGAATGCGAAGGGGAATGCGAAGTAGAGCGCTTCTTTCGCGAGCGTTGCCGTCTTGACGATGCGGTTCTCGATGTCCACCCAGGGCAGCTCATCGTACAGCGTGATGCTGGATGTAATCGACGGAAACCCGTCCAGCGCGCGCTCGATGACGAGCCGTACCCCGATGCCGGGCAAGCGCTCGCGGCGCGCGCGCACAAGCTTGGCCTGTGTCAGCGCGAGCTGGGGCGGATTCTTGAGCTCGTCGCGGTCGCCTGACGTCCAGAGCGCGCTGTGCTCGCCGCCGCGCGCGTACACGAGCTGATTCAAGCCAGACCAGTCGGACGGTTTCACGCGCTCCTTGCCGTCGGGACCGGTGAGGGAGCGAATCGCGCCAGTCGCCTGGTCGATCTGGACCGTGAATCCTCCCGCCTTGACGTCGAGCGCCTCGCCGTCCGCCGCCGGCCCACGAGCCTCGCGGTCCGCTTCGGTCAGCGCCAGGTAGCCGAGGGGCGGCACTTCGCGGAACAAGACGAGCGCGTCGCCATTCTCGAGATCGACGGACGCGAGCTCGCGCCCGTCGGTGCTGAGCGATTTGCCGCCGCCGCCCGGAACGCGGACGACGTCGCTTCGCTCCCACGAGCCGGCGTTGAAGACCAGGCGGCCGCGGCCGGTGCGGCACGCCCGGCCGAGGCGCAGCAGCCCGTCGTTCAGCTGATCACGGGCGGCGGCGGCTCCCGCGTCGATGAAGCGTTTCTTGTACTCCCACTGCGCCACGGTCTGCCGCGAGGTGGGTGCCGAAACGCTTTCGTCCGCGCCCCAGGTGTGTTCGCCGAACAGCAGCAAATCGCGCCACATCGCGGTGCGCACCTCGGCACGGCTGCGCCGCCGCTGCGTCGCGTCATCGTCGCGTGGCTCGATTCGGGTCTCCCACAGCGCGGCGATCTCAGCCGCGCGGGCGACCAGCTGCGCGGCGCGGAACGCGGCGAGCTCCGCGGCGGTCGAGGCTGCGCCGTCCTCCCAGTAGAGCCCGGTGTCACCCCGACGCACCGGAATCTTCGTTCCGTAGCGGCGTTCCACATCGCGGAAGAAATCCTCGGCGCGGCCCGTGACGATGCGCGGGAACGTGAACCGTCGCGAGAATTCCTGGACGTTGGCGACGATCGCTTCCTTCATAAGGGCATTGTCTTGCCAGTCGGCGCCGTATAGCAGGGCCGTGTCGTACGGCCAGTTTTGCGCGAGGAATGCGGGCTGATTCAGCAGCCAATCCGAGAGGCGGTGGCCCATCTCGTCGGGGCCGACGTCGAAGCCGAATCGTGTGCCGTCGCCATAGTGATGGGCGCGCCAATGGAGCACGCGGCTCCCGTCGGGTCCTTCCCAATAGTACAGCTGCGGGTAGACCGTCCCTTCGGTGCCGGACACCGGCAACAGCGGGACGGCCCGCTCGGGGTTGGGACCCGAAGCGAGATACTTCACGCCGCTCGCGGCGAGCAGAGTCGGGAAGGTCAGGGTCTGCCCGGGGACGTCGGTGATCTGCGCGGAGAGGAACGTCAGGCCGCGCTCGCGCGCCAGTTTGCCTGCCGGCCACACGAGCCGCGCGAACGTCTCATGATCGAGAATCCCGGTGAGCATATTCGCGAAGAGTGCCTGCCAGGCGATCTTGCCGTCGCGAATCGCCTGCACCAGCGCGTCGCCCGCCTCGGGCGAGCGGTTCTCCAGGTACGACAGCACCTGGAGCGCGCACTCGGCGGTGAAGTGGAAATCGCGACGCGTCGCCGTCCACGCCAGCGCGGCGTCGAGATTCCTGCGATGCACCTCGAGCGCCCGCTCCTGCAGGTCGGTGTAACCGACGTCGGTGTGGATCGAGGGGAGCCAGTAGAGTGTCCAGCGCTTCGCCGGCGTGAGGCGCAGCCGGCGCCGCGCCGCGCGGTCTCGTCCGACTTCGACGTCAACCTGAAAATCCGACGGCTCGGAGAGCGGGACCCACACTTCGCCGCTCAGCGTGACACCTCCCGCGGACGGCAACAGTCCCGCGGTGCCGACCAGCGCGCCGCGGCGATCGGTCACGCGCGCGCGCGCCGCCGGTGCGCTCAGTCCGGAGACGGTGATTCGCACCAGGTTCTTGCGCCCCTCGGGTTGTTGGAAGAGCGCGGTGGGCCGGACCTCGATGACGGGCTGCTGGGTCTCCCGTCGTTTGCTCGCGAGCGATCCGGCGAGCGACGAGAGCAAACCCAGGAACGTACGACGATCAGAACGCAGCATAATTCCTATAACTTAGCGCTGCCTTGACTCGGCGGGTCCCCTATGTACGTTTCGCGCGTCGTCGACCCCCGAACCTGTACCTCAACAGGAGCGAGCATGAAGCGCATCGCATTGGCCGTGGCAGTCGTCGTCATGGCCGCTGGCGCGTGCAAGAAGGCGCAGAACACGCCTGCCGCCGAAACCACGCCTGGTGACACGATGAAAATGGCGGACTCGATGAAGATGATGGCGCCCGCTGACACGACGCATCATATGGCGGCCGACACCACGAAGGCAAAGGCGCCAAAGCCGCCGCCCGCGCCCGCGCGCAGGCCGACCCGGCGTCCGTTACGGCCGCGGTAGAAGTAGGGAATCAAGCCCGGGCGCTGCCCGGGCTTTTTGTTTCGGCGACCGCACGTCTGATCGCCGTTCGCGTATCGAACGGCGGCGTCCATCCCAGCTCCGTGCGGATGCGCTCGACCGCATACGGGTTCTCCCCCAGAATGAACGACATCGCCGCATTCCCGAGCGCCGTGTAGCGGCCGGGCATGACGAGGCGCATCAACACGCTCCACGCAGCGACCCCGATCCGGATCAGCGGGACCGGCACACGCACGCGGAACGGCCGTCGCCCCAACGCCTCGGCGAAGGCAGCGAAGAACTCCCGTTGCGTGAGCAGCGGCGATGCATCGCGCGTCACGTTGTAGGCTCGGAAACCTGGTTTCGCGGGCGCGTCGAGCGCGGCAAGAATCGCCGCGGCGACGTTGCCGGCATAGACACACGACAGATGATTCGTCCCCGGCCCGACTTGCGGGAGAAGGCCGCGTTTGAGGTTGGCGATCAGACGCCGGGTGAACAGTAGATCACGCTCGCCGTAAATGACATTCGGCCGCATCGCCGTGACGGAGACGCCGCCGCGTGCTGCCTCTCGCTGCAGCAGGTGCTCAGCCGCTCGCTTGCTGCTGGCGTAGAAGTCCTGCGCGGGGAGCGGTTGGAACGGATAGTCCTCGCTCACTGCCTGTTCACCTGCCTTGTACACGGCGGCGCGGCCGTACACGGCAACTGTGGAGATATGAATGAGGTGCGCGCCGGTCCGGCGCGCCGCCTCGAGCGCGAGCCGAGAGCCGCCGACGTTGACGCGCGTGAACTCGTCGAGTGAGTCGTGCGATGCAACGAGCGCGGCCGCGTGAATGATCGCGCGGACATCGGTCGCCGCCCGCTGCCACGCACTCACGTCGGTGACGTCGCCGACCACGGCCTCGGCGCCGAACGCTTCGACCGTGCCGACCGAATGCGCGCGCACCAGCGCCCGCGGGCGCTCGCCCCGCGCCCGGAGCGCGTCGAGCACGTGGGTGCCGACGAGCCCGGCGGCGCCGGTCACGAGAACCGTCACGCGGGCGTGACGCGGGGAGCGTCGAAGGGCAGCTCGACGACGCGGGCTTCGCGCCCAGCCGCGCGGACGATCGCGCCAGGCGGGACCTCGCGCCGCACGACCGCGAGGCCGATCCAGCGACCGAGCACCGAGCCGCCGCCATCCGGCAGCCAGGCGATGCTGGTCACGCGGCCAACATCGCGGTCCTCATGCGTGACCGCGCTCCAACCGCTCGCGGGCGCGGCGGGCGGGTCGCTCTCGAACAGCAGGCCGCGGAGGTTGCGGTTCGCATGCCCGCGGAAATGCAGCCGGCTCACCGTCTCCTGGCCGGTATAGCAGCCCTTGGTGTACGACACGCCGCCGATCTCGTCGAACCGGACCTCCTGCGGAATGGTCTTCTCGTCCACCTCGGAGGCGAGCCGCGGCCATCCCGCGAGGATCCGCGCCAGCTCCAGCGCCTCGGAGGTCGCGGCGTGGGCTCCGGCGTCCACCAAGCGCTGCCGCATGGCGGCGAGGTGCTCGGTCGCCATCGTCAGCTGAAAGACAAACGGCGCGACGTCGCTTGCACGGGCGACTTCGAGCGCGATCCCACCGGCGGATCCCTCCATCACGTGATTCGCGGCGTGCGGGACCGGGACGCCGGCGGCCGCCCCCATGACGGCGACCGCGTGCGCCCCGGCGATGCGGAGCACGCTCGTGTCTCCAGTGCGATCGCTGGAGCGCGCGAGCCGTGGCGGGACCGAGCGCTGCAGAATTGCGAGCGCGCGCTCGCGCCCCTCGGCGGGGACGGTGAAGCGCACGCGCGGCCCAAGCCGCGCCGCCCATCCGTCCACCACAATCATCCCCT
>WNGK01003956.1_pt1 | contig 15936 bp, 17 predicted proteins | sample 5400601 | NCBI WGS metagenome assembly WNGK01 (sample SAMN13153376, study PRJNA577476) | soil metagenome | isolation source: 60 cm soil or saprolite under Garry oak tree replicate 1 | place: USA:California | collected 2016-06-15
GCCCCTCCATTGGCCCGCGAGCACGTCCCCGGCAGGCTCGCCTTGGGGGGAACGACATCGCGGGCCGGCCAACCCGAGGGAGTTGTGATGATCATGGCGCACATGGCACACGCGCTGACCATGATCCCGCCGCCAGGCGGAAAGAAGGGGCAATGACCGCAAACCTGCAAGCGCTGAGCGAGCCAGGGGTCTCGATCTGGCTGGACGATCTGACCCGGGAACGGCTGGTCTCGGGCAGTCCGGCAAGGCTGGCCGCCGATGACCACGTGGTGGGCGTGACCACCAATCCCAGCATCTTCGCCCGGGCGATCGCGGACAGCGACACCTACCGCGCACAGGGCCGTGACCTGTCCGCGCGCGGCGTCGACGTCGACGTCGACGTCGACGAGGCCATGCGCGCCCTGACCACGTTCGATGTCCGCTGGGCCTGCGACGTGCTCCGCCCAGTGCACGACGCGACCGCCACCGGCATCCTCCTGCCTGCCCGACCGTACGCATCGGGGACAGCATGAACACCAGCCTGACCGGAACCACGCCGGCCACCGAAACGCCGGGGCAGCGGGCCGCGCGGTTCGAGCGGGACGCGCTGCCGTACCTGGCGCAGCTCTATCCCACGGCGCTGCGCATGACCCGCAACACCGCAGACGCTGAGGATCTGGTCCAGGAAACATTCGCCCGGGCATACACCTCATTCGAGCAGTTCGAGCCCGGCACGAATCTGAAGGCCTGGCTGTACCGCATCCTCACCAACACCTTCTTCACTAACTGCCGGAAACGCCAGCGCGAGCCTCAGCCGGCGGCCACCAGCGAGATCGAGGACTGGCAGCTGGCCCGCGCCGCATCTCGTGCCCCCTCCGGGCTGAATCCCGCAGACACCGAGGTCCTGGCACACATGCCGGATCCCCGCGTCAAGCGCGCACTCCAACAGCTCCCCGAAGACTTCCGCATCACGGTGTACCTCGCCGACGTCGAGGGCTACACCTACCGGGAGATCGCCAGCATCATGCGAACACCGATGGGTACCGTGATGTCACGGCTTCACCGCGGCCGCCGACAGCTGCGCGACCTTCTCCGCGACTGCGCTGCCACATACCGTCCGGCTACGGTGCAGGCAGGCCGCGATGCCGCACAGGCGGCGCACCCGACCACCACCGAGGCATTGATGACCCCCGCCCTCACGGCCCAGCCGGATGTTCCGCGGGCGGGCGCCCGCGGCCGCCATGGCCCACGCACCCGCACACCCGCACCCGTGCTGTGCGCAGCTTCTCCACACGGGACTCCGCACGCCACGGCTGACCGCCAAGCAGTACGAGGTCCGAGGCGGCAGGGTCCCCGCCCCGCAGGCCCGGGCCGGCAGGCAGGCTGGGCCCGGCAGGTCGGCGAGGTGGAGGCGGAGCCCACCCCGCGAGCCAGGGCCCGCGGCCGCAGGCAGGAGCGGTGATGGCAGCCCATCGGGGAGAATCGCCGGCGGGCGCCCGCCCGGTGACGGCCACGGCTGCGGCGCACCAGGCCGGGCTGGCCTGGCCGCGCCTGCCCGCAACAGCCGAGCTAGCCACCGTCGGCGTCGGCTACAGCGCGTATGCCCTGGTGCGCCTGGCCATTCCCGCAAGCCGCCATGCCGCGTTCGGGCACGCGGCCCAGCTGTGGCAGGCCGAGCGGCGCATGCGCCTGACAATCGAGCCCTACCTCAACCACCTCACTGCCGCCCACCCCTGGCTCGCCGATGCAGCCGGGTACTACTACGGGCTGCCCCACTTCCTAATCACTCCGCTGGTGCTGGCCTGGCTGTACCTGCGCAGGCCCGCGACGTTCGGGCGGCTACGGTCGGCACTGGTGCTGGCCACCGCCGCCGCGAACGTCGCGTTCTGGGCCTGGCCGACTGCCCCGCCCCGGTTCTCGGTGCCGGGGATGACCGACATCCTGGTCACCCGCGACATCCTCGGCGCGGCTCACCCGCACGGCGCCACCAGCCTGGCAAACCTCTACGCTGCCATGCCCAGCCTGCACGTCGCCTGGGCCGCCTGGTGCGCCGCCGCCGTCGTGATCACTACCCGCAGCCGATGGCGCCACCTGGCCTGGTTCTACCCCGCCGCCACCACGTTCGTGGTGCTGGCCTCGGCCAACCACTTCGTGCTGGATGTGGCCGGCGGGCTCGCCGTCGCGGGCCTCGGCATACTCGCCACCAGCCGGCCCAGCCGGCTGCTGGCGCGTCTCCTCGCCCGGCCGGCGGCCCGCGGCACCGCCACGCCCCGTGCATCTGGGCTCATCCCGCGCCGGCTCCCGGGGACGGCCGACCGGTGACCGCACCGGCCCGGGACAGAGGGGCTACGCCAGGTGGTGGCGGGCGTTGGCCGTCGAGCACAGGCTGTGGCCGGCCGCCGCAACCGGGACATACACGGCGATTGAGTGCCCGGTGGGCTCCTCAGCGCGGGCTCGGTGCCCGGCACCGGCCACACTCTCCGGGGAGGCGTGATGGCCTGCGGTGCCCGGCCAGGAACTGGCGCACCTGCCGCGAGCCACCCTGAGGCAGCGCGGCGTGCAGACACGGGCACCGACCGGGTTCCGGCAGTTACTGGACACGGGACGCGGCCGGCCTCCGGACGGGCATGGGTCTGGGCGTGTGTGCTGGCAGCGGGTGTGGTCGCGGTGGCCGCGGCCCGTTTGCCCGCGCGGCCAGTGATGCGCGGGCCATGCTCGCCCGCCGGGGCGGCCTGCGGCTGGCCTGGCTGGGCGTGGCCGTGACCGCGCAGATTGTGTCACTGGGCGGTAGCGCGGCAGCGCAGCGCCAGCTGCTGACCGCCGGCGGCGCTGGTTGCCGTGGCGGACATCGTTCGGCGTGGTGCTCGCCTCCACCGGTCTGGGCAGGGTGAAGCCGGCCGGGCCGGTCATGGGGGCGCCTGGCAGACGCGGGAGTATCGTCGCCGCGGCACAAACGACGGCCTTGGGATGTGGGCGGTGCTGGCCGGAGGGTTCACCTCCATGATGGTGATCCTGGCCCTGCTGCTGACCGGAGCCGTGGTAGCCGGCACCAGCGCCCTCCGCTGCTCGCCTGCGCGGCCGCGGTGCTGGCCACAGGCGCGGCCGGACTCATCGTCGTCTGCCGGGTGGCCGGGTACTGGGCCGTCGGTGCCACCGGCATCGCGGTCGCGGCCGCCCTCGCCCGCCAGGCGCTGGCCCACTCCCCGCGCCTGGCCATGGCGGGTTCGCCACCGGGTCGTCGGCACCGTAGTGCCTTGGGCCGCCACGGATGCGGTGCACCGGGTCGCCGCGGGCGAGTCGGCGCTCGACCCCGACGTGGTCGCGCGGCTGGTGGGCCGCAAACAGAAACCAGCCCCCTCGACAACCTGACCCCGCGCGAGCGGCAGGTGCTGGCCCAGATGGCCGAGGGCCGCTCCAACGTCGGTATCGGCCGCGAGCTCACGGTCGCCGTGGCCGCCGTGGAACGCCACGTGACCAGCACCTTCGACAAGCTCGGCCTGTATCAGTCGCCCGACCAGCACCGCCGGGTACTGGCCGTCCTCACCTACCTGCGGGCCTGACCCATGCGGCATCCCCGGCCGGCCCGGCGCCGTCGGTGAGCTAGCCCGCCCGGCTAGCCAGAAAACAGCGCGCGGAGACTCTGGCGGGCGACCGGGCCGCCGGAACCGGGTGAACCCACAATCACACACGGCCCGAACCTCACGCTCGGGTTAACCCGATGACCCGGGCGGAAGAACCCGAGTCCGGGACTGAAGGCCCCCCTATTGGCCGGACAGCCCGCCGCGGGCAGGCTCGTGCTTGCCAGAGAGGACCGCACACCGACTACTTCGATGACTTCCTGTACCTGTAAGAGCGGCCAGAGCCGGGCCGCTGCCTATCCGGAAGTTCTCTCGGAGTGACATCACCGACGGTCGGACCAGGCGGTGCTCGCGTCGAAGGCCACCGACCGCACCAGGAGAGGAATGTGAACGAACATGACCAGCGGCAACCGAAAGCATGCCGAAGCCGGGCCCACGGACGGCGTGGGCGGCGGAACACTGGGCCGGCGCAGTGTCCTTGGCGGCCTCGCCGCCATTCCGGTCCTGTCCAGCCTCGTTGAGGCAGCCGCCCCCGCTTCGGCGGCCACGGCAGCGCAGCGGGGCTGCGTCCCGGCGGCTGCCGGTGACCTGGTACAAGGGGTGGAGCGGCGGTACAACGCCCCGCTGCTGGCGGCGGAGACCCGGCTGGTGCTGCCCGCGGGCATCAAGGCCGTACCCGTCCAGGACTACTACCATCGCCCGCGGATCGCGGGCAAGGCGTCGGCGTGGCCGCACGTGCGGGCCGCCGACGGCACGATGGTCGACGCGTCGGTCGTCCCCGAGCGCGGCGCCCCCACCCTCGTCGCGATGCTCAGCGGGTTCACCGACGGCTGGTATGAGATCCGGCACGCCAACGGCAGGGCCGACCGCGTGACGTGGGACGCCAGCGCGATGCCGTTCTTGTGGCTGTACGGCGAGTTCGGCGCCACCAGCAAGAGCCCGTACAACCGGTTCTACTCCCTGGCGCTGCAGCCGATGTCCGCCAACCCGTACCCCCTCGCCACCACCATCCGCTAGGAGCAGCAATGTCTCACCACTTCGACTGGCAGCCGGAGAACCAAGACGTCTCCGACGTCCACTGCTTCGCCGGGCCCAGCGACGACGACGGCCCGCGCACGGTCATCGGGATGAATGCCTCGCCGACTGTCGGCGACCCGTGGGATCCCGGGACCTTCTACGAGCTCAAGTTCGACCTCAACGATGATTTCGTCGAGGACATCACCTGGCGGTTCACCTTCACCAAGCCCGACGCCAACGGCAACCAGTACGTGACAGTGGCGCAGCTGACCGGCGCGGACGCCACCAGCCGCACCGCCCCCGGCACGATCATCACGCCCCCCAAGGCGCCGGTGGGCCAGGTCCTCTGCGTGGGGCAGGGGATCAAGATCTTCGCCGGCAAGCGCCGCGACTCGTTCTTCAACGACATCCGCGTCCCCGAAGCGCTATTTAATGCCCTGCCCCACGGCACCAACCCGGACCTCGCCCTCGCCCCCTTCAGCAACACCTTCATGAACAACAGCGTCAGGCTCGTCATGGTTGAGCTGCCCGCCGGGATCACCGGCCTGGACCCGATCCAGTGCTGGGGGAGCACCGCGATCTTCGACAAATCGCACAACGCCTGGTTCCAGATCCAGCGCGCCGCGGCGCCCGTCCTCTCGGTCATCTTCGACCCCACTGTCTCCAACACCAACGAGTTGCTCAACAGCACCGAGCCCACCGCCGACCTGGCGGGCAGGCCCGCCAATCCCGCAACCGACCCCGCCACGGGAGTCTGGGGCACGCTGCGGGACCAGGTCGCCGGGATCGTCCAGGCCCGGAAAACCTTCCGCCAGGGCAAGCACGGCCAGGCCACCCCGCGGGCCTACGGCGCGTTCGTGGCCGACACCCTCCTCCCCAACGTGCTGCGCTACACCCCAGGCACCACCGCCTTGTGGGACCCCTGGCACGGCATCAGGAACGGCAAGGGCCTGTTCGAGGAATCATCGGACAGCTTCACCAGGATGGTCATCAACGAGGACTTCAGCACCAGGCTCACCCAGACCGAGAAACTCCTCGACCACTTCCCCTACCTCGTCCAACCCCCGGACAGCTGACCGCGCTGACCGGTGTCAACCCGCGCACGCCCGGCGGATCACCTCCCGTGTTCCGCCGGGCGGCGCTGCGGCGGCCTTCGCTTGATCCCGTGCTCTGTTCATCAGCCAGGCCCGGCTCACCCCTGCCACTGAGAGGATTTGGAAATGATTGGTGACCTGTTCGACAGCCCGTGGAAGATCTTGATCGTCGCCCTGGTGATCATCGTGCTGTTCGGGTCGAAGAAGCTCCCGGCTGCGGCGCGCTCGCTCGGCCAGTCGATGCGCATCCTGAAGAAGGAGGTGCAGGGCCTGCACGAGGACGAGCCGGAACCGCGGCCCGCGGGCGCTCAGCCAGCGGCCCCGGCACCGGCCGGGCTCACCGCCGGTGCGTCGGGCGCGCCGCCGGCGACGGCCGCCGCAGCGGCCGCCGAGGCTTCCCGGCCGGCCCGGCAGCCCAGCTAGCCGCGCCCGGACCCGGTCATGGCCACGCGTCCCGGTGCCCTCGCGGGCGCCCGCATCATCGGCGAGCGCTTCGTGCACTCCCAGCGGCAGCCGAACCCCGAGGGCCGCATGCCGCTCCTTGATCACCTGCGTGAGCTGCGCAACCGCGTCGTCAAGATGGCGCTTGCCCTGGCCGCGGGGATGACTGCCGGGTTCGTCTTCTTCGGCCCGGCCTGGCACGTCATCGAGCGCCCGCTGTGCTCGGCTACGATCCGCGGGCATTCGGGCTGCCGCACGCTGGGAGTCAACCAGCTGGTCCTGAACGGCCCGCTGGACGCGTTCTACCTGCGGGTGAAGGTCGCGCTGATCGTCGGGGGGATCGTTTCCTCGCCGGTCTGGCTGTACCAGGTCTGGGCGTTCGCCCGGCCGGGCCTGCACGCCAGGGAAAAGCGGTGGAGCTACGCCTTCCTCGGTGCGGCCATCCCGCTGTTCGGCATCGGCATCACGCTGTGCTACCTGTCGCTGGGCCGATCCATGCACTACCTGCTCGGCCTGACGCCGGGCGGCGTGCAGAACCTGATCCAGATCGACCAGTACATGAGCTTCGTGATAGCGATGATGCTGGCCTTCGGGCTGGCGTTCGAGGTGCCGCTACTGATCGTCATGCTGAACCTGGCCGGGATCTTGACTCACCAGCGGTTCGCCAAGTGGCGGCGGGTGCTGATCTTCGGCGTATTCCTGATCGCGGGGGCGGCCAACCCGAGCCCGGACCCGGTCACCATGCTGATCCTCGGCGGGACCTGCGCGGTGCTGGTCGAGGCGGCCGAGCTCATCGTGTGGTCCAACGACCGGCGCCGAGCCCGGCTGCACCCGGACCCGTACGCAGGCCTGGCCGGCGACGAGCTGTCCCCGCTGAGCTCCGGCGGCCGGGGAAGGAGCTGAGCGGTGTTCGACCTGTCCATCCCCAAGCTGCTGGTTCTCGCGGTGATCGCGCTTGTCGTCTTCGGGCCGAACGAGCTGCCCAAGATCGCCGCCCAGGCCGGCCGCGCCCTCCGCGACCTGCGCCAGATCGCCGAGGGCGCCATGAACGATGTGCGGGACGGACTGGGCCCGGAGCTGGCCGACTTCGAGATCGAGGACCTGAATCCCAAGCGGTTCGTGTACAAGCACCTCTTCGACGACCCGAACGCGGACCAGGGAGCCCGGCAGCAGCCCCGGCGCCAGGCCGCAGCGACCGGCGCGCCTCTCACGCCGGGCAAGCACCCGCCGTCCAGCCCGGACGTGACCGACCTGCAAGGAGCAGGTGAAGCACGCCAGGGCGACCGCCCCCATGGCCCAGGACGCGGTGACCATAAGGGTGGCACGTCACCCGTGCGAAAGAAGGACCCGTGATCATCGACATTCGTGCCGCGCTGATAGGAGGCGGAGCCCTCGTCACCGCCGCGCAGATCGGCCAGTCCACCGGCACGATAAGCCCCGCTACTGCCGCCGCGCTGGTCCTCGCCGGTGTCCTGTCCGTCGTCTTGTTCCCCGCCACCATCGCCCTGACCGTTCTGGCTGACCACCGCCGGGAGGTGCCCCGATGACTGATCTAGCGGCCAGGCCGCGCGGCAGGCTGGCAGGAGTCCGGGACGCGCTCACCCCGACCGAATGGGGCCGGGCCGGGGCGATGGCCGCGACCATCATCGGGCTGAACGTGCTGGGCTGGGGGATACTGGCCGCCGCGGCCACCGGGCACTACCACATCACCGGGACCCAGCTGTTCGGCTTCGGCACCGGCGTCCTGGCCTACACGCTGGGCATACGGCACGCCTTCGACGCCGACCACATCGCCGCGATCGACAACACCACCCGCAAGCTGGTCCAAGACGGCAAGTGGCCGCTGTCGGTCGGGTTCTTCTTCTCCCTGGGCCACTCCACCATCGTGTTCGCGCTGGCGGTGCTGCTGAACTTCGGCATCCGCGCCCTCAACAGCGCGGTGAAAGACGACAGCTCGGGGCTGCACACCTACACCGGGATCATCGGCACCAGCGTGTCCGGGACCTTCTTGTACCTGATAGCCGCGCTCAACGCGATCGTCTTGTACTCGATCATCAAGGTGTTCCGGGAGATGCGCACCGGCACCTACGCCGACGACGAGCTGGAACGCCAGCTCGACAGCCGCGGCCTGATGAACCGCATCTTCGGCGGCTACGCCAGGCGGATCGACACGCCGTGGAAGATGTACCCGGTTGGCGTGCTGTTCGGGCTAGGCTTCGACACCGCCACCGAGGTCGCGCTGCTCGTGCTAGCCGGCACCGCTGTGGTCGGCGGGCTGCCGTTCTACGCGGTGCTGTCGCTGCCGATCTTGTTCGCCGCCGGGATGTGCCTGTTCGACACCGCCGACGGGTGCTTCATGAACTTCGCCTACGACTGGGCGTTCGCCCGGCCGATCCGCAAGGTGTTCTACAACCTGACCATCACCGGGCTGTCGGTGTTCGTCGCGTTCTTCATCGGCACCATCGAGATCCTCGGCCTGATCGGCCAGGAGTTCAGCCTGGCCGGCGGGTTCTGGACCTTCATGGGCAACTTCAACATCAACAAGGCCGGGTTCATCATCGTCGGTATCTTCGTCGTGACCTGGGCCGTCGCCTTGTCCGTCTGGCACTTCGGCAAGATCGAGCAAAAATGGGACACCGCCAAGGCGGCGGCGGACTGACCCGCCTGGCCACGGGCACGACCAGAGGGCAAGCAGGCCAAGCGTGACGGCTACCGGCATCTCGGAGGAGATCCGCCAGTTCTGGGACGACGACGCGGCCAGTTACGACACCTCGCCGTCGCACTACCCGCGGCGTCCCCAGGAGCTGGCGGCGTAGACCGCCGCGCGGCGCCGCCTGCTGCCGACCCCTCCCGCCACGGTGCTGGATGCCGGGGCAGGCACCGGGTTCTTGCCCCCTTGCTGGCCCGGCAGGGATACCAGATCACCACCATGGACCTGTCCGCGGCGATGCTGCAGATCCTCACCTCTAAGGCCGCCCCCGCGAGATGGACGTCGTGGACGCTTCAAGATCGCTCCAGAGTATCGGCATTACGCGTGGCTTGGGCATTAGCACTTATCACCATGCGTAATCAACGGCCGCAGTGGATGGGTAGCGCTGTTCGGCGCGAGGCCGCGGTTCGGCGGCTCATCCGGGCCGTGTCCAAAGCAGCGCTGCTATCCGGGGCGTGGGCCGAGCAGGGTGTCCCGGTCGGCGCCTGGGGCGGATGTAGCGGAGCATTATAAAGCTGCGGTGAGCGGGGGCTGACGCCGCGGGACTGCGGTCACTGCCCGACTGGCTAGCCTCCATCACCTGGCCTTGGCCGGCACACGAATCGACGCACGCCTGTGATGGGCTCAGTCTCTCCGGAAGCTTGGCTCTTTTGCTGGCTCATGTGAGGCACAAACATATTCGAAAAAGCTCAGTTACCAGTCGGGACGGCCGGATTTGAACCGGCGACCCCTTGACCCCCAGCCATGCATCCGTATCCCCGCCACCAGGTCACTTCCCTATCTCCGCAGGTGAACCAGCGCACAGGTGAGCAGGAAAGAGCCGTAACGCGCTGCTGTGAGCGCACGTGATTCCCACTTCGTTCCCAGCCACAGCCGTCGCTGCTTCTGGTCCGGATACCTGGCAAGACGCTGCTTCCAGACCTGCGGGGGCTCAGGAGCACTGAGCCACCGCCTTCTCGCTGGCGCCCCGTCAGGGTGCCACGGCATGCTCGGGTGGCGGGGTACGGACGATCACCATGTCCCCGGGGAGCGGCTGTCAGCCAGCATCTCGGTCACCTCCCAGCGACCTGGCAGTGACTGCTGCGCTGGTATTACGCGTCACTCCTTATGAATGCGCGGCGTCCCTTATGAATGCGCGGCGTCACCCATCTGACGCACAGCCAGGACCGAAATGCTCTGCCCGGTGTCGGCGGCGCCAGCTTCGCGAGCATCGCGTCCGTCATGGTCTACCCGGGACACCTGGAGCCTGGAATGCGATTGTTACGGAACGTGGGCACATGACCAGGTTACAGCCGGAAACTCGGGCGCATATCGCCGATTTGGTGCGGCTCTTCGCGCACGTGGGTCAGCGCTACTTCGAGCGCAGATCAGCCAGTTCGGCGTTGATACCATCCGCGGTATGGTTTTCGTCGTCCGCCTCGGCCTCGATGAACGAGTGCACGAGCTGCACGAGCCGCTTTGGTTGGTCGCGGGCCGCCTAGCGGCCGCACGGATCGAAGACCTCGATACGTTCTTCGCCACCCGCTGAAGGGCGCCCTGGGACTGGCCGATGCGGTGCTGGTGCGGCCTGACGGGGCATCCTCATCTGCGGCTCTGTCCGGACGCCACCAGTCCAAGTCCGCCCCGGGCTCGGCGCGTTGGCGCGCTTTGACACCGATGTAAACCTGGATTTCATATTTGGCTGTGCCTAGGTCCATCTGAGGGTTGACAGGCCGGTTGAGCCCGCCGTGTTAACCATCAGTCGGAGTCGGACATTCCATATTTGGCTGCGGCGGGCAGGTTTTCAGCTAGCAAGGCAAGGGCAACGCGACGGGCCTTGATGCGGCGGGCGACAGCTTCGTGCTCGCGACGCACGCCGAGCTGCGAACTGGATCAATGGTGGCAGGCCTGGACTGGCATCCGGTGATCGGGGTGGTCGTGGTGCTGCTGATCACGGTATTCCGGCGCTGGCGGCACCTGCTGGTGTTCACGCTCGGCCTGTTCTTCCTGGAGATCGCCGGCGGCTGGTTCTACGACCACCTTTCCCGGCCGCGGCCGTACGGCGTGCCGGTCATCGGCCGCTGGGCAGGTACTCAGCTCCGTCTCTGGTGGTGACTGTGCTCACGTTCTTCCTGATGGGCGTCGTCTACAGCCTGGCCGTGCCTGGGCGCCCGCGGTCCTATGCGAAAGCCGGTGTCGCGGCGGTGGTTGCCCTCCTGCCTGTCCCGGCTGTACCAGGCCGTCGATCACCCGGACGACGCGCTGTTCGGCGTCGTCCTCGGGGTGGCTATACCGGTCACGGCGTTCCGGTTCTTCACCCCGAACGAGGTGTTCGGCATTGCCTACCGCCGCGGCCGGACCGCGCACGTCGACGTGACCGGCCGGCGTGGCGCGGCGATCCGGCAGGCGGTGCACGACCAGCTCGGGCTGACCGCCCTGGAAATCAGGCCGGTCGGCCTCGAGCCGTCAGCCGGGTCAACGCCGCTGCGGCTGACGGTCAAGGGCGACCCGGACCAGTACCTGTTCGCCAAGCTCTACACCGTTGGCCATGTTCGCGCCGACCGGTGGTACAAGCTGTAGCGCACCATCTTGTACGGCGCCCTGGAGGATGAGCACCCGTTCCATTCCGTGCGGCAGCTGACGCAGTACGAGAACTACGCCCTGCGCCTGCTGCGGGACGCCGGGGTCCCCACCGCGGCGCCGTACGGGATCGTGGAGATCACGCTGGAGCGCGAGTACCTCCTCGTCACCGAGTGCTTCACCAGCGCAGTCGAGATCGGCACCGCGGACATCGATGACGACCTCATCGACTAGGGGCTGCTGCTCATCAGGAAGCTGTGGGATGCCGGCATCGCGCACCGGGGCATCAAGCCGGGGAACCTCATGGTCCGTGACGGGTAGCTGCTGCTGATCGATGTCTTCTTCGCCCAGGGTCGGTCCCTCGCCGCGGCCACCGTCAGTCCGCGTCTGCCTCCCACGTCAAAGTTCTCGAGCCATGGATCGGTAACCGTGATCGCCTTTGTCAACGGCACGAATCGCGATAAGCATCACGGAGGTGCCAGGCATTGTCCCCAAGCTTGCCGTCGGCTGCCCGGCCGGGCAGCCGGTGGATCTACGTAGCCATATCCGGGATTCACCCGATGCACGCCGGGCAGCCGGCCGCCATTCTTTGCAGCATGGCCGTGGCAGGCGCGCCCCGGCCCACGAGACGGCCAGCGGGAAGGCTTGACCGGTGCCGGGGCAAGCCTGCGGCTGTTAGCGGCAGGCAAGACGTTCATGCCGGTCCATCGGGACAAACCCCGGGCCGGGCCGGAGCAGCGTGCGGCATGGCCGGCCCGGCAGCCTACGAGGAGGAACCATGCGAAGATCCCTATTGACCATCGCAGTTATCACTGCGGCCGTCGTGGCCGGCGCGGTGTCAATTTCCGCCGCATCGCAGGCGGCTGTACCCAGCGCAGCCAAATCGAAGACGCTCATCTTTCACGTGGTGTTCAGCCCGTTCTCGCCGGTTGCCGCGAACAACGTCCGTAACCCGCACTCTCCCTTTGCCCTAGGCGACGAGCTCGTCTCTCACGACCAGCTCTTCTCACGGGGCCAGCACGTCGGTGACGACCTGTTCTCCTGCGTGCTAGTCTCCGTCCCCCCGGCCGTCACCCTGGCCAACTGCACCGCCATATTCCGGCTGCCGGGCGGCAACATCACCGCCCAGACCACCGCCGTTCCAGGGCCAGCCCCGAAGGATCTGGCGCTGACCGGCGGAACCGGCACCTATCGCAACGCAGGCGGTGACGGGACACTGGTCGAGTTCGCGGTCGGCAACAAGGGGAGGCTGACGCTCCACGTGCTGAGCTTCGTTCCCCGAGGCGGGGGAGCCTGACGCACCGGCAGGGCTCGGCTGCTGGCGTCCCTCCGGTGGCGTCTGACGGGGGACGCCAGCGCAGGCCTCGAGCAGCTCGGCGCATAGATCGCATCATCGACTTAGGAGGGTGCCGGGCGGCGCCCCGGCCGCGTGAAGCTGGGTGCGCGGCGTCCTGGAGCCGAGGCCGTCTAGTTCGTCGCCTGAACCGCCAGAGTGCGCCGTGGAGGCCGAGCCAATGGTCGGCTTCGCCTGGCTGGCTTAGCGTGGGGTGCGATGGCAGGGGCCGGCTCGTCGATAGGCAGGCTTCGCGGCGAGCTAAGCGGGTTCGTCGGGCGGCGGTCTGAGCTTGCCGCGATCCGGGTGGCGCTCGGTGGTGCCCGGCTGGTTACCTTGTGCGGGCCGGGCGGAATCGGGAAGACGCGGCTGGCGGTGAGGGCGGCGTGGGAGGCGCGACGGGCGTTTGGTGATGGCGTCTGGCTTGTGGAACTGGCGAGCCTGCGCGACCCGGCTCTGCTCGCCTCTGAGGTCGCGCGGGGAGTGGGCCTGCTGGATCAGTCGGCCGGGTGGGCGGTGGCGACGCTGTCGGAGCACCTGGCCGGCCGGCAGGCGCTGCTGGTGCTGGACAACTGTGAGCATCTGCTGGACGCCTGCGCCGTGCTCGCTGGCGCGGTTTTGCGTGCTTGCCCGGGCGTGCGCATCCTGGCCACGAGCCGTCAGGTGCTCGGCGTCACCGGTGAGGTGACCGTCGCGGTGCCGTCCCTGTCGGTGCCGGACCGCGGTGACTTGGGGCCGCCGGAGAAGCTCCTGCAGTTCGAGGCGGTGCGGCTGTTCGCCGAGCGGGGCGCCGCGGTCCTTCCTGGCTTCGGCATCGACGCGGCCAACAGCCAGGCGGTGGCCGATCTGTGCGTCCGCCTGGAGGGCATCCCGCTGGCGATCGAGCTGGCGGCGGTCAGGCTGCGTGCCCTGTCCCCGGAGCAGATCCTGGCCCGCCTCGGCGACCGGTTCCGGCTGCTGTCGGCCGGGGATCCGGCCGACCCTCGCCACCGGACCCTGCAGGCCACCTTGGACTGGAGCTATGACCTCCTGCCGCAGCCTGAGCAGGCGATGTGGCGGCGGGCCTCGGTGTTCGCCGGGTCATTCGACCTCGACGCGGCCGAAGCGGTGTGCGGGGGTGATGGCGTGGCCGCCGGGGCGATCGTGGATATGGTCGACCAGCTGGTGGCCAAGTCCATCCTGCGGCGAAGCCCGGGCGGGGACCCTGCCCGGTATCGCATGCTGGATACCGTCCGCCAGTACGGGCAGCAGCGGCTGCGCGAGGCCGGACACGCGCAGGCCCTGCGCCGGCGTCACCGGGACTTCTACGCACGGCTGGCCGCCCGCCGTGACGCGCTGGGCCCCCGCCAGCTGGAGTGGATCGACGCCCTGGACGCCAGCCACGAGAATCTCCGGGCCGCGCTGGAGTACGGCGGTGGCGAGACCGCGGAGGCTGCGGCCGGGCTGGCGATGGCCTGCGACCTGTGGCTGTACTGGGAGACGCGGGGCCACCTCACCGAGGGCCGGCGGCACATGGACGCCCTGCTGGCGCGCGCCGGGAGCCCCTGCCCGCTGCGTACCCGCGGCATGTGGGCGGCCGGCTACCTTGCGCTGGTGCAGGGCGACGTGCCCGCCGCCAGCCGGCTGCTTGAGGCAGCGCTGCGGGCCGCCGTGGACCAAGGCGACGCGGAAACTATCGCCTACGCCTCCTCGTTCCTGGGCCGGGCGGTGTGGTTCCTCGGCGATCCGGCACGCGGCCTGGCACTCACCGAGGAAGCGCTGGCCCGCCACCGGGCGGCAGGCGACTGGCAGGGCATGGTCCTGACGCTTGCGCAGCTAGGGATCATGCGGGCGTTTATAGGTAACCCGGCCGCTGCGCTCGCCCCGCTCCGGGAGTGCGCCGACTGCTGCGGGGAGCGGGGCGAGCGCTGGAACCGCTCTTATGCGCTGTGGGGCCTGGGCCTGGCGACCTGGCTGCTCGGTGACGCCGAGCGTGCCGACGAGCTGGAGCGCACTGCCCTGCGAATAAAGCGCGAGGTCGGTGACCAGGTCGGATCCGCCCTCTGCGTCGAGGCGCTGGCGTGGATCGCGGCCTCGCGGCGGCGTCCTGCTCGCGCGGCCGTCCTGCTCGGCGCGGCGGCGTCGGCCAGGGAAGCGATCCCGGCCACCCTGCCGCCTCCTTTGCGGGCACATCACGAGGCCACATACACGACGGCCGGCAGGATCCTGGGTCGGCATGCCTTCGCCGCCGGGCTCGCAAGGGGCCACGCGCTGAGCCCTCCCAGGCGGGTCGCGGCCGCCCTCGAGGAACCGGCCACAGCAGGACAGGACTCTGCCGTTCAGGATCCGCGGATCCGGCTGACCGCGAGGGAGATGGAGGCGGCCGCGCTGGTCGCCGAGGGGCTCTCCAACAAGGAGATCGCCGGACGGATGGTGATCTCTCCCAGAACCGCCGAGACGCACGTCCAGCACATCATGGACAAGCTGGGTTTCACCGCGCGCTCTCAGATCGCCGCATGGTCTGCCGGGCGACGCACGCGGCGGCCGGCTCGGGCAACTGACAAAGATACGTAGCCAGGTCAGGGATCTCCCTGACGCCAAACGGCCGCACCCAGCGCGATGCTCTCATCACGGTGCCCTGGAAGATTAACCCGAACGGCACCGCCAGTGAGGGATCAGTGAGCGGTCAGCCTGATCTTCGGCTCTTCATGGTCGAGCATGACCTGCGTGACCTTTCATCCCAGCAACGGTCGAGCGCCCACCAGTCGCTCGGCGAGGCGGTCCGCCGGGCAGTGCGGCGAGGAAGCAGCATCCGCTACGTGCAGTGCATTCTCGTCCCGGAGGAATCGCGCTGCCTATGCCTGTTCGAGGCGGCCAGGGCCGACCTGGTCCGCAACGTCAACGACATCGCGCAGTTCCCGCTCGCCCGGGTCGTAGCCGTCCGCAGCTCAGTGCATCCCGGCACCGCGCCGTCTGACCGGCCAACGACCTAGAAGGACACATCCGATGGCAGACATTGACGCTCATTCCCGGCCGGTAAGGGGCCCGGCGGTTGTGGCCGGCTGGGATAGCGCTGGTGCTCGCACTGGCCGCGCCGGCTCCATCCCCGCTTCCCGCCCTGGCCGCGGGCTTGCGCGGGACAAGGACCGCCATCTCCTTCCCGCATGGCTTCGCGACGGCCCTGCTGGTGACCGCCGCCGCCTGCGCCGCCGGCGCCTGGTTCGCCCGACCGGCGGGACTGGCTGC